>Ga0307436_1000587_pt1 | contig 17034 bp, 24 predicted proteins | sample SalMarWE160440MG_FD_202513 | JGI IMG/M metagenome (GOLD analysis project Ga0307436, IMG submission 202513) | Salt marsh sediment microbial communities from the Plum Island Ecosystem LTER, Massachusetts, United States - WE1604-40 | ecosystem: Environmental > Aquatic > Marine > Intertidal zone >...
GTTCGCCGCTGATACTAGACTTCATTTCGACCGTCACGGCTCCGCCGGAGAAACCGCCGCCGCTGAAAGTGCCCCGGGCGTATGCATCCAGATTGCCTTCACGATCGATTGTATCTCCCATGCATATCGCCCAACTCGTACTTGCCTTGGGAAGCGAGGTCGATTGTGCTTGGCTCCAGATTACGTCCTCACGCTCACCGTCCGACTTGAAATAGCTGAGCACTGGCGCCGAGCCGGTAATTGACTTGGCCGTCCCACCTTGCGGAATCGGAAAGAGATTTATCATGCCGGAGAAGTCTGGTGCAGGCCCCCAAATGTATTCATGGCCCGGCTTCGGCTGGATAGGATTGTCCTGCAGCTCCACATTTATCGTCGCGGTGATCGTCGCTAAGCTTTGTCCCGCATTGATTGTGATATCCAACCGACTGCGGGTGGCCTCACTATAAGTAGCACCTAGTGTCGAGTCTGGTGCAACCCTGGTAGTAACGATCACAGCCTTCCACGGCGCGATATAGCTGAATGCCCATCCGTAGGCTAATGGTGATCTGCTCCCATAGGTTTGCCCGAGATCCTGCGCACTGAGCAATGTCTGTGGAGACTGCGTGGTGTCGACAGTAAGGTCCGCTAATAACCAGGTCTGGAAGCGAACAGCGTCGTCTCCGGACAGGCTGCTGGCGAGCTGAAGGCGGATCTCTTCTGTTTCCTGGGAATTGGCGAGGGCGACGGCTGAAGCGCCGGTTTCGCCAACACGGACTAACCAATAATGTTAATCGTTATCCCGAATCAAGCCTGCGCCCATCTGATCGAGGACGCCCAGCTCTGTAATCAACCGTCCCGCACCGAGCTTTGCCGCTGCTGCCTGCCGCAGCAGCCCCGTGTACCGACTCGGAATCGTCGTCTGCTGAGCAAACTCCATGTCATATTGCAGCTCGCTGGTGAGTGCACTGCGGTAGACATGGGATGGATAGAGGTTCTGTAGGTCGAGCAGCCAGTCCGGATTATCCGTTGCGGGGGGAAGCTCCTTCCAATCCAGCAAAAACAGCTCATCAACACACGCCTGTGCCGCAGTCTCCGCGACACCCTGCAGGTATTGGTAGACTTCTGTACACGGCACCAGGGTTCCGGGGCCGCTGAAATAATCCAGTAGCTCCGTGCCTGCCTCGATCTGGAGCGGAAATGACAATGCAGCACCCGTCGGGATAAGCAGCAACCCGCTCTCCAACTGCCGCACAACGACCGCTTCACCAATACTGGCGCCCATCGATGGTGAGTTAGCACGCACAACGAACAGCGGCACCGGTCCGTTGAGGGTCGCTGTCACCGTGATTTGGGTACCGTCAACAAGCGTCCGGCGGAAGCATCCGAAGCGCTGGCCAGTGGTACGCATGCGCGCCTGAAGACTAGCCAGCTCCTTGCGCAGGAGCAGATTCAGGGCCGACGGGGAGTGAAAGAAGACGGTCCTAAGCTCTCGTCCGGTTGTCATTGCCAGGAGCTGCTATTGAAGGGCTCAGTAATTGTGGAATCAGAAGTGCACCTGATACCACTGAGCCCGAGCCAGGGTGTCCGCACCATAGTCGTCGTGTGTCGTTCCCCAATTCATGCCGTCCAAAGTCTGCACATTATTGACGCCACTGTTGTAGGCACAGAGCGCCCCCTCGAGCTGCTTTTCCGGAGGCCAGCCCGGATGCTTTCGCACTACCTGGTCCAGCGCCTTACGCAAGATTCCAGTTCCTTGCAACAGATGGGCATAGCTTGTAGGAGACTCGGCCCCAGCGATGCGGTGAAAACGTCGGTCCACCTGCAGCACGCCGAAGGCATGACCACCGTCGCCCCAACCGTTCGCGTCGAGTGCGGCTCCGGCATGACTCTCGCGCGAGGCCACTGCCAGCAGGAGCGACGCGGGCAACTCGTATTCGTCTGCCGTCCGATCGAAGGCCGGAACCAGTGGCTGCAAGCGCGGCCAGTCCTTGCGGGCAATGTCAAAGGAGCCATTTCGACCGCCCTGCACCAGCTCTGCCCTAGCAGTATCCGGCCCGCAGCCTTCAGGATTCGCCCGCTCCAGCACGCTGATCCAATCAACGTCGAGCGGTCGTTGGGTAGAAGGCGTCATACCAAGCAGCCCTCGAATGGCAGTGATCATGCTCATCATCGATGCCTCCCCGATCCTAGTGCCCTCACACCAGCATCCAGCTCAGCGACCTTACTAGTCACCTTTTCAATATTTTCCTCAAGCCGATCCATACGCCGCTCTAGCGCCGCGCAGCGTTCCTTGAAGCTGGTACAATGCGCTACCTCGGCCATGATCGCATTTAGCCTTTGCTCGTTGCTAATGATGCGCTGGCGCCAGACGTCAGCGAGGCGCGTCTCACTTTTGTCAGCCCGCTCATGGGCTGACATATCTTCTGCGAGCTGATTAACGCGCTCCTCGATGGCGTCCATCCGGTGACTGAGGGTTGCATCACGGTCAAGACTATCACTACGAGCAATGAGGAGCCAACCGCCCAACCCAGTAACAACGATTGGAAGGCCGAGACCCAAAGCCCAGACTGCTCCTTTGAGCCAACCGCTTGCCTCGCCATCACCTGCCATGTTGTTATCGCTCTCACCATTCAATCTCCCTGGGTTGCCCCGTGTGATATCTTATTTTTTGTAAAGGTTGGTAAAAATCCCGCATGGTCAGACTAATGGGTGTGCCGAACCAACAGCAGGGATGTAGCGGCGCTTGAACGCTTTTTCCAGCGGGGGAAGCATTTGTGCAACGCGCGCCATCAGCCGTTGCTGCGCTCCCTCTGCCGCAAACTCCGCCGCAAAGAGCTGGAGTGCTTTCCACTTGAGCACGTCATGGTATTCTTCGTCCCACAATGGCTCGTCATCGGGTGCGTCAAAACCTTCGGGCTTTAACCACCACTCACCGTAGATGTTCCAAACGGCACTAGGTGGCGGATAGACAAGCCATTGAAAGTTCGGCTTGCGAATCAGCCACAGCGGGTTAGAGTCAGGCAGATGATAGACACGCTCCTGTTGGAGCCAAAAGTCGTAATCCAGAACCGTGATTGGAATCCGCGCTGTCTGCCCTTGACGCGTCGTGTAGAACGAGTGTCGGTTAACTTCGCGAATCCCGGACTTGGAATACTCCTCGACTGAGTCCGCCGTTTTGATGAAAAGCCCTCGCTTCTGCATAAAGCGGGCTTCTATCATTTGCTGCTGGACTTGGACATACAAATCGTCCACCCAGCGAACTATGTTTCGCTGAGTCGGATCAGTCAGCGAGTAAGTCCCATCGGAGGCTTTGCCGAGACTTGTTGAAGCAAGCTCGACTGGGCGGCCGTTGGCTTCTTCGAGAACTGATTCACAGATTTGCTTGTAAGTAGGCATCAAGACGCCAAGTGTTTGTTAGCTTCTTGTCGAGCAAGTTCCAAGTAACCGCGCTTAAGTTCATTATTGACTTTAGATTGCTCTACCTTAAGTTGATGCCGAAGGTAGGCAAGGTCCATTGCACGCTCATCTAAAGCAAGACGAGCACGCTCCAACTCAAGTTCTTGTTCCGTCATGTATTCCTCCGTATGTATGGTTGGGTTCAATCCAATCGTATTGTCAATGCACTCGGTCCTTGATAGAATCGTACCACTTGTAGCCGAGCGGATTAGCGTCACGGAACTGGTGTGGAAACCGCAGAATATGCGACGAGTCGTTGGTCTGGACTGTCGCGCCACTTAACGCGTTCTTGTAGCCAAAGCTCCATGCCTGGTGCTTTGCGGTGGCAAGAACCTCCAGAACGAAGCGCGGAACTGTTCGCCACTCACCGCGGAGGAAGTAGTACGGAACGCCGTTGACGGTAACATCGACTAGCTTTGCCTGATCATTCGGATCAGCTGCTGGTAGAATCATGACCTCGACCTTTTCATTTAGGAACGCCAGCTCCTTCGCATACGCGTCGAGGGCTTCGTTGGTGGCATCAGTCTTTGGCCGGATGAGGGATTCCGCGTCATCAACCTCTTCCATATACCGCCGCTTCGGATCTGTGTCTTCGTTGACTTTTGGTGCGAGTGCCATGGTTGTGTCCTAGTGGAAAGAGGTGGCCGGGAGCGCTGGGGAGGCGCAGAGGGGTGGAGGAGGACCCTTCCCGGCCAGGAAATATGAGAAAGAGGCTTAGCCCCAGGCTTCCCAAACTACATCGTCGTTGGCGGTTTCGAGGTTGGCAACCGAAACGTCTACCGTGAATTGCCGGCCGGAAGCACCTTCGGTAGTTTCTACCGAGATGCCATTAACCGCATACGTTCGTGTTCCGTTTGCAACCGTGACCAGTCCATAGACGTTGCCGGAGGTAGCATCGAGGTCGGAGTCAACCCAGTATTCGGCTTCGACACGATCGGTCAGGTTCACAACCCGAACTTTCTTCGGAGCGAAACCAAGCGTAATTGTAAAATCCGCTGCGGTTCGCGTTCCAGTCCGAGCCCCACAAGCGAACCGCGGTGGCTCGCTTTTGATGATATCAGTAGAAGTCAATGCCATCGTTCGATCCTCAATCGGTCAGAAGAGCAGCCACAGCCGCAACTGCGCCCGAACCGGACGCATCGTTTTGAGCTGCCACGGCCTGAATTGCATCAGTCACAGCCTGCATCCAGTCGGCAAGGGCATCAGCTTGTACAGCCGAGATACCCTGCCGCAGGACAAGCTTCACATCCTTCGTGCTAACGGCTGCCATTAGTTAACCTCCGTGCACGTGAAGTAGGCCGCAAGCCACCCGTCGTTGAGGATCTTCTGGGCCTGCCACGTTGCGGCGCCGACATAGCCGCGCTGACCGAGCGGATCAGACTTGGTCTTCGTTGCCGGCGGAATGTGGGTAGGATTGATAGTTGCCATCGAACCCGCAGCATCCGCGCCACGCAGTGGAACCTGGCCGAACGCCTCGCCGCCACCAAAGCCCTGGCCCAGAATGACCTGCGGGTAGATGTCGTAATTACTGCCGGTGGCCTTGTAGGTCGAACCGGCTGCGCCCTGTCCGGCAAGGTATGTCAGGATCGGATTGATGATGACGCGAAAACGACCGACGGCGCCGATTTCGTACTCAGGATCGAGCAGCTCGCGCCCGCCGTAGTCCTGGACCTTGGTAAATCCAGTCAAGTTCTCATACGTCTTTTCCATGTCCGTATGGGTGTAGAGCGGAAACGACGCAGCTACGCTCTGCATCCCAAACATGGGACCAGACTTGAGAGTCTTGTTGACCATCATCGCGTACTTGCCAAGCAGGGTGCGTGAGATGGTTTGCAGGTCGCCCTTGGTGGGCAGCCCATCAGTCGTACCAACCGTAGTTCCAGCACCACCGAAGAACTGATTCGTGGTAGACTTCAGCTCCCCATAAACCATCATTTCTCGGCACAGCGCGATACGCTGTGAGACCTGATCCTCCATTTCGCGAGGAATCTCGGAACCTTCCTCGTGGACGTAGGCGGTCTTGTCAGTGTAAGAGTAGAGGCAGCCGATTTGCTGCAGAGTCGTAGAAAGCGTAGTGTAGGTGATGCTGTCAGCTGACGGCGTCACACCTTCGTCGATCAGGTGTGCAGAGATATACGCGGTGTCGCCGCCTGCCGCGATCCACTGGTTGTCAACGCCGCCGTAGGGCAGGAAGCGCAGCCAGACGATAGTCTCCGACTTGTTTTGGGGCATTGGGTCCATAGCGCCGAGCTTGGTCAGCATCTCACGCTTCTGAGCCTTTTTGAGGATACGTCCAGGATACTTCTCGAGACGACCCGCAACGGTCGAGTAAAATTGGCCAGCCATGTTAGTTCAGAACCTCTATTCAATCAGCTTCATTAAAGCCGGCAAGGAAGGCTTCTTCGGCCGTTTGAGGCCCAGCTACCTTTGGCCGGCGTCCTTGAGAGGAGGGTTGTTGCCCACCTGCGAGCCGGGAGGATTTTGCTCCAACCACTCTTTCCCTTTCCTTGTTTTTGTCCTGTTCCCAGCGCTCGAATCGGCGCAGGGCACGTACATAAGGGGCGCCGAAGTTCAGCAGTGCTTGCTGCGTGTCATACCCCTGTTGCCCATACCAGTCAACAAAATCCTTTTGCTTCTGGTTCGTAGGAGCGAACCGTCCGTCTTTGACCTCAGGGATCATTTCAGCAATGTCCTGAGGATCGTAGTGGGACAATACAAGCTGCTCCGCCTGTTGCTGCGCTAGCGTCTCCTGAAACGGCGAGAGGAACGGCGACAGCGTGGATTCGTCGATCTGGTTAATCTGGAGTGCTTCGGAAAGCGCCGGAACCAGGGCCTCACTAAGCGCACCTGATTCGTCGTATTTGTCCAAAGCAGATTTGATCTTCCCGGCATCGAACGATACACGCGAGTTAAGCGCCTTGCCGAATTCGTCCAGCTTCTGCTGGATCGGACCAAAGCGCCCGAAGACTCGGGACTCGAGGCCTCGGAGGTGGTCGGGAAAGTTACGAGCTGAAGAAAGGATAGCATAGCCATCGTCCTCAGATATGTCGCGTAGCCATCCCTCAGGAGCTTCGGAGCCGGAAGCGTCGCCGCTTGGCGATTCGCCTTCGCCTTCGGCTTCTGGGCCCTTGGCCCCGCCCGCCAGTTCTAGATCGTCGAACTCATCCATTAAAGGAAAGTGCAGCGTAAACATGCTTAGCTCCGCTTGGGTGCTGATTGAAGGTTTAGGTCGGTGAAACCCAGAGGTTCTACTGGCCTTGGCACTCGATCCTTAAGCACCGATAAAAGAAGGAGACACTCTTCGCGCCGGCCCCGAAGTAGTTCAGTCTTGATTGGGTCCAGGCCAGGCCGCGAGATCTCGCTGGCAAGTATTGTAGCTCGGTCGGATAGAATGTCAAGTAGTTTGTCAAGTGCAATACTGAGGCGTCCTCCGCCAGAGTCGATAAGTCCAGGGAGAAGGGTACGATAGTCGCCGGAAGTCATTGGGAAGAAGTGTCTAGTGGTGGGATTAAACCGAGTTCGAGCATTGCCACGATTACTTCCTCGACGTACTCGGGGCAGAGTCGATGCTGGCTGCTTGTGCGGTTATAGATTGTCTCGAGTTGCTCCGGGTCGATTGTCCAGCCGGTGTCTCTGTCGAGTCCAATAGCGGGTTTGAGCGGTGGCATGAGTAGTGTCCTTAATGTTCGATTCGTTCGTATCTCATTCCCAGTTGAGCGCCTTATGCAGCTTTTGTGCTCTTTTCTTAGCAGCCTCTATTTCTTCGGGCGTAAACAAAGGCTTGAATGGGATTGAGTACTCGTGGATTAGCCACTGCCCGAAGTAATTCTCACGCGCCCATTCTGCGGCTTGGTCCTTGTCCTGGAACCAAGCAATGTACGCGCCGCTTACGACTACGACAAAGCCAGGAAGCTCATTTTCACACTGGGACATTGGAAGGTATCCTTAAAGATCGAGTAGCCAAGGATATTTCGAAAGAACCTGATAATCCGCAGCTCGCTCTATCATAAGGTTATGCAGATGGGCGTGGTACTCTCGAGTTGGACAGATCACAAGGTTAGTTGGGCAATTGTTGTGCTTATCCTCATCAACGTGATGAATCACAGCCTTGGCCGGAATAGGACGGCCAAGTGCTTCTTCCGCTATGATCCTATGTTCTGCTTTGAGCTTGCCCTTATGCTTAACATAGATGTAGTCTTTTACTACTCTTTCGCCTTCAGCCATAGCTAGGATTTGTTCGTATTTCATTGCAACCCCAACGTATTCAGTGCTTTATCCACATCCATAGGCGGCTCTTCCGGCTTAGCCTCACCATTGGGTTTCGTGGTCGGCGGCACGGCCGCAATCTCTGCGCCCTTCCGCTCATGCTCGCCCTGTTGTTTGAGAGTCTCCTGAGCAATGTTCGCCGACGCTTGTGTGTCCACGGCGTCGGAAGCCTGTTGTACTTGCAATGCTTTCGCCTGAGCGTCGATTGCAATCTTTAACCGATCTGTCGCGTCTCTGATCTGTGCAATGACTGTTTGGGCCTGCGCCTGAATCTGGGCGCTTTCCACTCGTGGATCTGGCTTATTCGCCGCAGCTTGGAGCTGCTGCATCTCCTGTTCGTCGGGCCGGTAGTTCTCAGCGTCGATTTGGAACCCTTCCAAAAACCCGGTCATGATGCGCTTGGGCGACAGTCCGTAGATTGGCTGTACCGCCCGATCGAGTACTTGCAGCATCGCCTGCATTTGTAGCTCCTTTACAAGCAGTGTCGATGATCCGAGAGGTATAGCTTTCGCATCTCCCCTTGCCGTCTCCGGTCCATACAGCTGGCACCACTCGTACAAATCTTCTATATTCGGTTTGCATACACAATCGTCCCAGGCTTTAACGATGAGGCGCAGATTCGTCGAGGCATTGTTCATGAGTTGCTGACTAACGCCGACCGCATCAGTCGACGCTTGGCCTTGTAGGAGCAACGGAAGTCCTGTAGTGTCCTCGGCCATCTTCAGCCAGTATTGGATAACTGGCATGATTTCATTGAGATAGTTTGGGAACTGCAAGAACGTCATCGCCTTGGAAGGATCGTCGAGGGCGCCCGAGCCAGGGATGCCGGTTTTAGCAACCCAGTGCTTGTAGGGGCGCATCTGGTAATCGTCGCCCTCCTTGGGTTCGATCAAGTCTTCGACCTCGAGAACCTGCGGGCCGACCGAATACCCCATGTTATCCATCAGGGCACGAACGGCCGCATTCAATCCTCGTCTCGATTTGTTCTGGAATGCCGATCCCAGCCCAGGAGTCGTCGCGAGGTTCCCACAGAAGCATCCGGTAGGGAAATTCCTTGCAATTAAGCATTGGCTCTGCAATTTTGATGATCCGATGGTTGCACAGCGTGACCGTAAGGAACATCTCAGACAACTCGATGTCCCCAGCCGCATCCTCCAGTGTTTCGAGCTGTGAGACATAGTCTGACAAGTCAACCATGCCGGTGCGGATCCACAAGTCGTAGCCTTTGTCTTTATCAACCCCTTTGTTGTCTTGTAGGCTTTTCGGCCCTTCTTTAAGGCACGCTCGGATCTGATCGGCGAAATACGTCGGATCTTCAAGGAACTCTTCAAGGCGCCGCCGCGAAACGTCTGGAATGCGCTCGAAAAAGAACTTGCCGTTTTGTACATCGCGGCCACAGCCCGGTGCAGGATAGCAGTTCTCGACCTTGATGTTTTCCAACACGGGAGCGTAGAGCAGGCGATTTTCGAGCTGCTTTGCAACCAGCTGGCCCGTTGGAGACTGAAGCGCAAGCATGTTGAGTGCTTGCTGGATTTGGGGCGACACGGTCCGTGGCTTCGGAAACGGCCCTTTCATTACACCGGTGCCGACAAGGCCGGCTTCGATGATCTGCGTGCGGACCTGACCAAGCCAATCACATTCCTCGAGCCAGTCCTTGATAACCTGTTTTGCCGTTTCGATTGCTGCATCTACCTCGGCCTTGCCCGAAGTGATTTGCTGCTGTAACTCGGGCATTGCCTGGAACAACATAGCTGCATCGTTCGGGTAGTTGGTCAGGGCCTCGGCAAGGAGCTGTAGGTCTGACACGGGCGAAGCGGTGAGGTCCCATGGCATTTTGCCGGTCGGAAGCAGGATGTCGGCAACGCGCGCTGTTCCTGCGTTGGCATACGGCCGAGTGATGTTGACAAAGACAGTCGAACGGGTTTCACGGTCGGACAGCCCGAGCGGGGAGGCTACCCGAATCGGCCCGTCCATCGTAAGGGATTTGTTGGATAGCGAGTTCCCGCTACGTCCTCGGTTGACCTCGTCAATGCCGGCGTACTGGTCACGGGCACGCTGCCAAATGGACTCGACGCCAGTAGAGGCGCGTGCGCGTACGGCTTCGTCTCGGTCGCGGCACAGGTCGCGCGCGAGGGGGATGAGGAGATCCTCAGCAGGCATTGCGATAGCGGCGGAAAAGTTCATGCGAGGTTACCATGTTGGTGCTTGGTCTTATCCCAACCGTCTTGCTCTTCCCTGAAATATACCCTATCCCGATGCTCCTGCTGCTTGCCTAGGTTCCACGAGCTCAAGGGACGGTGGTATCCCATCACGCGCGTCCAGATTTCGCACGGAGTGCGTTCAGAATCGTCCAGTGTAATATCAGTATCCGATGCCGGCATCTAGGGGTCTCCAGGCAGAGTTTTCTACAAACGGATTGAACGCGGGGGCTTCGGTTTTCAGTGGCCGCGCACGAGGTGGAACAAACGACAGCACGAATGAGTCCCAGCGATCGGGTGAGCGCCCAGAAGCTTTTTCCGCACGCGAGCGCCCAGCCGAGAACCGGGAACGATAATCATCTTTGGACTCGACGAGTTTTAGGCCACCTTTTGGGGGCAGCATCTGGATCGCAGTAGCCTGGGACCGAAAGATATCGTCGGTAGGCAGGTGAACGGTATTGTCGTGTAGGTACTCCTCGGCTTGCGTGTGCAAGAACGCGCGCAAGTTGTAGTGGACGCCGTCGTTGAGTCGGGCGCCCGTGTGGACCGCAACAGTGACCTTGGCTAGCCATCCGTACTTGAGCTGGTCGGCGCACGACGCCCCGGGTCCGTCGCGCTCGATTGCGACCAACGCGATTGGGGCGGAGCGAATCAATAGGCGTGCTTCGTCCTCGACTAGCTTAGCCATCTGGATGCCGTCCAGGCCCCGGTAGGTTTTCGGCGCCAATGACAGCCGCCCACGACGGAACCAGAACACCGTCTCGTCGTTGCCGAGGCCAGAGGCATCAATCCCAATCGACCACGGCGTTTGGGGCGGCTGGTCGATTGACGAGATCGGCGTGCGTTCGGCGATGGTAATCAGCTCGGTCGAGATCAGTGCGTTTGCAACAGCGGAGTTGTAATCTCGATCGACCTGAGAGGCCATCGTAGTTGGGAGCAGTTCGGACTTTTGCTTGAGGTACCAAGGTTCTTCAGTCGGCTCTATCGCTGGGTTAACGCGCTTTCTTGGATCGTCTTTCCAATCGAAGATGAAGACTTGGTCGTTGGGCAGGAAGTGGCGGAGACGGTAGAAGAGGTTGCCGACTCCATTGACGGTCGAGATGTAAATACGACAATCGGTGTTTTGAGATAGAGCTGATTCAGCCATGTCTTGGTGTTCAAGGTGGGCGTATTCGTCTGCGAAATACAGGCTGGACCGACCACCACGCCCAATCTCATCTCCGATCTCTCCTTTGATTACCGCGCCATTTTCCTTATTCGGCACCACCATTGCCTTGCGACCCTGCTTCCAGTCTCGCGGCAGAAAGATCTCGGGAAGGTTGTCGACGAAGAATCGGACTTTCCAAAAGATCGAGTCCGGATCGTTGTCGCCGTTGTCTACGAGTTCTTTTTTGCGCGAGCCAAATCCAATAACGGACTGGGGCTCGAAGAGCCATAAACATACTGCACAGGCGACGCAAAGCCAAGTGAAACCGACTTCACGAGATTTCTCACCTAGGCCGCGCTTCCGCGCGCGCCACAGGTTGTATACCCAGCGAACGTAGGCTTCTTGCTTAGGAAAGAGGATAAAGGGTATTTTCTTCTTCCCATCGTCTTGTCTTGGGTCGAACGTCGTACCCCAATCGCTTATGAACTCGGCCCAGTTAGTGCGGTAGAACGCAAGCAACGACGGGACGGCGCCCTTGTTCGACAACAGTCGGGTAAGCGCCCGTTGCCGATACTCGAGAATGGGGTCGTAGTCCGGGGCGGCAAAGTTGATCGTGGGACGGGGCATTGGGAGTGAGTAGAGTTTTTCTAGGGACTAACTCTAGATTCCGGCTCAGGGTTGGAGCTCCTTAGTTTCCATCTTAGGCAAGTGCATCAGGGTTATAACTGAATCCTCCCGTTTAATCTTATATATCACGTTGTCTGCTTCGGCTAGCATTCGAAGAGCTGCTCCTGAGTATTTCACGCCGTGGATGTTCCACACATCTGTGCGGGGATCGTAGCTACGATGTGCACAAAGGAAGTCCAAAGGAAAAAGCACAGCACGCAGCGCTAACAGGGGCTGCGACAGGCGCGAGCCTTCGAGATGGTTTCGTAGCGCAAAGTGCCAAATTTTATTACGCAACATACTGACTGCTTTCCTGCTAGCGCGACTCGTCGTCGAGGATGTCCTCAAGCGATTGCATAGGCACAGCCGCGGCTTCGCCTTGTAGCTCTGCATCCTCGATCGGCTCGGTTTGATGGACCAGCCGGTAATATGCTTGGTGCGGATTCAATTCCTTTCCCCGCACCGCCGGATCGGCGACACCGGAGACTTTCGCATTCAGTGTTATCTCACGCTTGTCTTGGTAATACTGGATCGGCGCCGATCCAGGGGCCTCGCTTACATCAAATTCCGGCAAGTGCCGCATCATGAACATAGCCGCGGTTGCCGAACCTCCGTCAAGCATTTGCTCGTAGCTGTCGGCGATCGCCGTAAGACAGCGGGAGATAATCGAACGAAACTCGGGGCGCCGCATTCCGAGCCGCTGAAGCGATAACGGACCGGCGCAGCCGAGGTGGAGTGCCAGACCGTTCAACTTTGGCTTTTGTCCAACCGCGTAACTGACCTCGAAGTACTCATTCGCGCGCGTTGCGAGTTCTTCTACGGTTTCGGGAATGACGCCGCTGGCGGGCCGGACTTGGTACTCGAACGTCGGGTGCGTTGCCAGCTCGTCTTCGACGCGCTGCTCGTACAGCTGCCGCGCCGTGTAGTACTCCGTTACAGGAATAAATGAAGTATACCGTGAGACTTTGTCTCCCTCAGCGTCGTACTTATAGAAGGAGCTTCCGGCGACAAGTTCCTGCATACGAGGATTGGATGGACGTTTTCGGTCCACGGGCGGATCGCTGAGGCGTACTTTTGTAGCTGTTGGCTCGCGTTTGGAACCCATGTCAGTTTGACCTCAATAAGCAGGACGCAGCCGGCAGGAGTCTCGAGCACGAAGTCGGGTTGGAGCCACCGGGATTCGCTGCGAAGCCAACGGTGGTCGTGTAGGAGCCACCCGAGTGGGTCGGCGTAGTTCGTTCGCAGCCAGTGACCGACGCGGCGCTCATACGTCAGCCCGCGCGCCCTAGAGCCCGTTTGACGCGTTGGGATGTGCCGCGGGGCTGTCCAGGGGATACGGGAGACGAAGGTCGCGCCTCCTGCCAAGCCGGTGAGTGTCGAATCGGGGAGTGCTCGCACGCTAGTTCGTCTTGCCACTGCTGCCTCAGCCGCGCCAGTCGGGGCGCCCTCATTTCGAATCCTCCGCGTCGAGGTGTCCGTCGATCCAAGTTTCTAGCTTGTCCTGGTCGTCGCGCGACAGCCCCGGCTCGTATGACGCACACCCTCCACAGTCGCGCGGCCAACGCTTGCCGAGTATGCATTGCTGGGTGGCGGCGCGAAAGTGGAAGCAGGGAGTCCAGGTCATGAGTTGGGGACGGGTTACACGATAGAGCGCTACTGCGCTCTATCGTCGCTCGGGCCGGGGAAGAAGTCAAGGGCAATATTGAGCCTGGAAAGTGAGAAATGGAAAATTTTAGGAAATTTTGAGCCTGGAAAGTGAGAAATGCGGAAATTTCCTAAAATTTTGAGACCGAGGTCTATAGTATATATTACATTCCAAGAACAATGGGTGGGGGGTTAGAGAGCTGAGATCGGAGGACCCCCCCCCCCGGTATGGGTCTTGCTCTTCGCGCGAGCCTTAGAGCGTAGGTGGTGGTGGTGGTGGTGGTGGCAGTGGTGAAGGGGTATTGCTTTCGTGTTGTCCCTGTGCTAGCCTATTGGTGTCGGGCCGCATTGGGTGGCCTTGGTAGGAGGATTAGGTGATGAAGCTATATCATAGTGACGAAGAGTTAGAACGGCGGGCGGAAAGGACGTGGCAGCGAGTGCTGCCTTTCCTGCCGCATCCAAGGCGAGGGCATCAGCGTAGGCTGTACGCGCGGTACTTACGGGCACAACGGAAGATTTGGGATAGGGAGGATAGTAGCGACCGATAAACAAGAAACAATATAGCAGCAAGGGGTCCTTCGGGACCCTTTTTCTTTTGGCATAGGACGTGCTATTCGCGCGCGTGTGCGCGTTCCTTAGATAGGCGGGATCGGGGGATAGGGTGCGGTGTGGTGGCCCGTGGTGGGGGCGGATAGGGCGTTGAAGGCCCGGCTATCGGGTAGTGGTGGGGGATAGGGAATTCCAATTGTACAGCCGAAAGCAATACCCTATACTTACACCTACGGGTTAGGAAACAACCCAGGTCCACAAGGGTGGACTAGACTAGGAGGGTTCTTTAACAATCTAGTGCCGTGTCCTTTGTTGGGTTCAACAAAGGAGGCAATGATGATGAGCATGTATGAAATGCGTAAAGCGATGGATAAGCTTGGGGACGTGGAAACGGAAGCCGACGTACTGTTAGTTGTGGCATCGGAAGCGGGTACCGTTGTCGTCGCCCCGTTTTACGAATGCGAACTAACCGAGGACGAACTCCAATCGGCTATCATACGGGAAACAGCACTCGTTGCGGACAAGTTAGGTGAAGGATATTGCATCGGGGCTGTCATCGACAAAAGGGAAAAGGCATGAAAGCGAAAGATTCGCTGATGTCACGGATTCGCCAAGCCGAAAAGGGCGAATGGTGTGGCCTGGGTCGAAAGGGATTGACAAGGGAAGACAGTGTCATTCAAAGCGCCATGATTGGCGACCCGTATGAAGCTTGGTATGCGCATTGCCGCGATGCAAGACTCATGAGTCACGCCACAATGCCATATGGCGAAGAGGTAGCCCAAGCCCGAAAAGACTTGGGATTCACGCAAACCCGACTTGCAGGCTTGCTTGATGTCGATCAGTCCACAATTGCGAAGGTGGAAAACGGAACCAAGCCAGGAAGGAAACTAGCAAAGCGGATTGAGGGCTTGCTTGGAGTGAAGTATCGCGACTAAGTTGTACGGCGCATGGACGCGCCAATCCAACAAAGGGCATGGCACGCAATAGGAGCAAAGCACATGGCAACGTTACCTGAATTGATGGCTGCACAGTATGCCGAGATGTTTGATGAGTCTTTCGCCTTCGGCGGTGGCGGGGAGTTTCCTGTCAAGATCGAAGACATGACACCACGGGCGATTTGTGCGGTTTTCCGCTATGGAAAGCGGCTGTACAACGACCGATGGAACGCCAGTGAGGAGAAGAAGAAGGGTGAAAGCCAGAGCGAGTATTTCCAGGATTTCCTGGATGGACTCGGTGATTCCATCGGGACGCGTAGCGGTGGCGGCGGAGGCGGAGCCGCCGGGTTTGATGATGCAACCCAAGCGGCTTGGGATATCCTGTACGAAAACTGGGTATCGCCAAACTGGGGGGCAAAGACGGATGCCCAGGCGAAGAAGGAAATGCCCAAGAAGCGGGAGTTCCGTAAGGACCAAGGGCCGGCGTGGGCGAAGCTAGCCCGTGCGTATATCATCCGCGCGTTGGGTAAGCAAGGGCTTGGTGTGAAGGAGATTCAAGCCGAGCTGGAAGCAAGGATGGAAAAGAACCTGCCCGTGTTGGCCGAAGTCTGGGCGAAGCAGGTTGAAAAGCGGCTGCAGGAAAAGAACAAGGACGTATCGTTCGATCTGCTTTGATAGCAGGGTAGCCCGAGGGATCGTATGGCCCCTTGGGCTTAGGCCAAAGAGCAACATAGGAGCATCCAATGCCTGATTTCATCGAAGAGAAAACCCTGTGGGATCTAGAGCGTCTAGGCTACTGGCAAGAAGCCGAAGATGCCGAAGCCGCGTGGACCGAGCACAAGCCTTGGTATCCGGAAGACCTTCACCTCCCGCTGTCCGTAAGGCAGGACATCGACCTTATCAACGCCCTTCTATGACCAACCCAAGCCCGGAGTCGCAAAGATTCCGGGCTTTTTGTGAGGCTTGTTGTTTTTACGCACCGTGCAAGAAAACCGCCTCGGATTTTCGGCTTTTTCGGGCTTTTACCTCAAAAATCAGGAGAAAATTATGTAATTATATCAAGGGATTGCGAAAAATACTGTATATCCAACCACCAAAAACGTACACGTTTGGCCTACCAAGGGGACATAGTCCCTTAGTCATTGATAATGTTGGATATTTTTCTGGGTGTGCACCTGTGGTTTTTTTGTCCTACGAAAAAAAAAACCTATAGAAATCAACGATGTTCAAAGGAACCCCGATTTGCGTAAATGAGACACTTTTTAAGTCCTTGATTTTCCCATCCCGTTTTAGTTTTTCCGGCAATACGCAACAATAAACCCTTGATTCTAAACACCCAAAATAGCTTTACATTGAATAAAGAAGCAAAGAAATATTGCTGGTGGGGTGCGAGCGCGTTTGAAAATACGAAATATGTACGCAGATCCGTATGTATTTAAAAAAAAAATATTTATAATCAAAGAGTTGGAAACAGCAATACGATTGCCTCAGTATTTCCGACCCCTACCTGAATCAGCAATACCTTATCTTCCCGCGCAGTCAGTATGCGCAATACGTCTATAGGCTTCCTATTCAATGGGCCTTTGAACGCCCCCTTACAAATCAACGACTTAGGGACATATTCACGAAACCAATGCGTCAATCACTATAGCCGCCTCACCCAAAAACCCGCCCGAGCCTATTGCGCGGATTCGGGCGCCGTGATATGATGACAATACGGCGGATCGGCGGATCGCACCAACACCGGTAGATCGTTTCTGGAGGCAATTATGACTTGTGGAATTTGCGGAAGATTCGCGAGCATCCTTTTGGTTTCTTTCGGCGTAACTATTACCATTGGACTCGCCCTGCGTTTCATCCTTGGCATTTAGTGAGGCACATCATGCGTGATTATCAACATCCGCCTCGAGTTAACTCTAATGAGGCGCCAACTGGATATTATGCAGTACTAAAATCTGAAGCAAAACCAAGAGACGGAGGCAACGTTTGTCGTGCCTGCGATTGGAGACCAAATTGCTCAGGCAAAAAATTCCGTTGCATGCCGTTGGATATCGTAACGCTGGATGGGCAAACGCTGAAACGTAACGATGATTGCAGCGTACTTTTCAAGCGCAACCCGTAGAGTAATCTACCTGTAGTGATCTGCCAACACGCTTTGCCCCGACCCAACCAGCAATACAGGAGTCCACAGAGC
>Ga0307436_1000588_pt1 | contig 17004 bp, 14 predicted proteins | sample SalMarWE160440MG_FD_202513 | JGI IMG/M metagenome (GOLD analysis project Ga0307436, IMG submission 202513) | Salt marsh sediment microbial communities from the Plum Island Ecosystem LTER, Massachusetts, United States - WE1604-40 | ecosystem: Environmental > Aquatic > Marine > Intertidal zone >...
ATCTCGCCGGTGCGCCCAACGTGGGTGCCGCCGCACAGCTCCACCGAATAGGTCCGCCCGGCAAGGTCGTCGGGAACCGTGCCCATCGACACCACCCGCACCTCGTCGCCGTATTTCTCGCCGAACAGCGCCATTGCCCCCGACGCGATCGCTTCCTCCCGATCCACGAGGCGCGTGGTCACCGGCGCGTCCTCGAGGACGACGCGGTTGGCGAGATCCTCGACCGCCTCGATCTCCCGCTCGTCCATCGGCTTCTGGTGCGAGAAATCGAAGCGCAGCCGATCGGGCGCCACCAGCGAGCCTTTCTGCGCGACATGCGACCCGAGCACGCTCCTCAGCGCCGCGTGCAGCAGATGGGTGGCGGAATGGTTGGAGCGGATCGACGCCCGCCGCGGGCCGTCGATGGCCAGGCGCACCGCATCGCCGACCGCGAGCGAGCCGCTGTCCACCTTGCCGAAATGGACGATCAGCCCGTCGGCGCGCTTCTGGACGTCCTCGATGATGGCGCCGCCGTTGGCGCCGCTGATGATGCCGGTATCGGCCACCTGGCCGCCGGACTCGGCGTAGAAAGGAGTCTGGTTGACGACGATGCCGACCGACTCGCCCGCCTTCGCCGACTGGACGCCCTCGCCGGCGCGCACCAGCGCCACAATCTCGCCGCCGGCACTTTCGGCGGCATAGCCGAGGAATTCGGTCGCCCCCAGTGTTTCACGCAACCGGAACCAGATCGGCTCGGTCTGCGACTCGCCCGAGCCGACCCACGCCGCCCGCGCCTCCTCGCGCTGCTTCTCCATGGCGCGTTCGAAACCGGCGGTATCGACTGCGATCCCGCGCGTCTTGAGCGCGTCCTCGGTGAGATCGAGAGGAAAGCCGTAGGTGTCGTAGAGACGGAAGGCGACGTCGCCGGCGAGCGTGTCGCCCTTGCCGAGATTCGCCGCCGCCTCGTCGAGCAGGGTCAGACCGCGTTCCAGCGTCCGCTGGAAGCGACTTTCCTCCAACCTGAGCGTCTCGGTGACCAACGACTCGGCACGCACGAGTTCGGGATAGGCGTGGCCCATCTCGGCGACCAGCGTCGCCACCAACCGGTACATGACCGGCTCGCGGGCACCGAGCAGATGGGCGTGGCGCATCGCCCGGCGCATGATCCGGCGCAGCACATAGCCGCGCCCCTCGTTGGAGGGCAGCACCCCGTCGGCGATCAGGAAGCTCGACGCCCTGAGGTGATCGGCGATCACCCGGTGACTGGCACGACGCTCGCCCTCGGCGGGGACGCCGAGCGCGTCGACCGAGGCGGCGATCAGGGTGCGGAAAAGATCGATGTCATAGTTATCGTGGACGCCTTGCAGCACCGCCGCGGTGCGCTCCAGGCCCATGCCGGTGTCGATCGACGGCTTGGGCAGGTCGATCCGCTTGCCGCCGGCGACCTGCTCGAACTGCATGAACACCAGGTTCCAGATCTCGACGAAGCGGTCGCCGTCCGCCTCGGCGCTGCCCGGCGGGCCGCCGGCGACCTCGGGACCGTGGTCGTAGAAGATCTCCGAGCAGGGGCCGCACGGTCCGGTGTCGCCCATCTGCCAGAAGTTGTCGCTGCCGGCGATGCGCAGGATGCGGCTCTCCGGCAGGCCCGAGATCTTCTTCCACAGGTCGAAGGCGAAATCGTCGTCGACGTAGACCGTCGCCCACAGCCGGTCCTTGGCCAGGCCGAATTCCCTGGTGACCAGCGTCCAGGCGAGCTCGATCGCCCGTTCCTTGAAGTAATCGCCGAACGAGAAGTTGCCGAGCATCTCGAAGAAGGTGTGGTGGCGTGCCGTGTAGCCGACGTTGTCGAGATCGTTGTGCTTGCCGCCGGCGCGCACGCACTTCTGCGCAGTCGCCGCCCGCTGAAAGGGCGGCGTCGCGTGACCGGTGAAGTAGTCCTTGAACTGGACCATGCCGGCGTTGGTGAACATGAGGGTGGGGTCGTTGCGCGGCACGAGCGGCCCCGACGCCACCGGCGTGTGGCCGTTCTTCTCGAAGAAACCGAGAAAATGCGAGCGGATATCGTTGACGCTACTCATGCCGTGCCAGTTGCTTGACGAAGAACGGCCGTCCACAGCGCGGCCGCCCGGCGCTTTTACAGCCCGGCGGGCGAGCATGTCCAGAAAAGCGAACGGCGGCCGGCCGGCGGCCCCGCGTCAGCTCCGGCCGTCCTGGTTGACGATCGCCTCGAACCGCCGCTCCCAGCGCAGATAGCTGCCGGTCGAACCGAGCACGAACGGCGACAGCGCAATCAGCCAGGTCATCGCCGAATTGAGCAGCGAGGCCGGAAAGCGCATCGGCCGCATGATGTCGACGAACAGCACCACCCGCGGCTTGTCGGTGTCGTTCCATGCTTCGTGGTCGAAGGTGTCGTCGAACACCATCGCCTTGCCTTCCTGCCAGTGGCGGGTCTCGCTGCCGACGCGGATGCCGCACTTTTCCGCCGGCTCCGGGATGATCAGCGCGAGGTGCAGCCTGAGCACCCCCTTGTAGGGACCGCGGTGCGGCGGCAGGTGTTTCCCCGGCGCCAGGATCGAGAAGAAGGCCGTCTTCATCCCCGGAATGCTCTTCAGCAGCCCGGCCGTTTGCGGACAGCGCTTGCAGTTGCCCGCCGCCTTCACCCCGTAGGCGTAGAAGAAGTAGGTCTTCCAGCCGTCGTCCTGGGAGAGATTGAGCTGGGTCGGGGAAATGTCCTGGAAGTTCGGCATGTATGCCGTGTAGGGCATGAGCGCATCGAGCTCGGCGCGCACCTTGCGCCAGTCAGCCTCGACCCGCGGCACCCACGGGAAATCGGCGTTGTCGAAGAACGGCCGGTCGCCGACCGTCGAGGCGCGCCCGAAGTAGCGGTCGAGCCCCCAAACCAGCCTGCGGCCCGCCTTCATCACGGCGTTGCCGATGACGCCCCTGTGCTCTTCAACCGGTCGTGTCGTCATGTGCCTCACCCGCCGCGACCCTAACCGAGCGCCGACGAGCACTCAACAAGCAACAATAGCGGCGGCGAAACGCCGCTAGCCGGAGAGCTTCACCCCGCCCGCCTCGTCAAGCGACCAATGCGGGTTCCACGCCACCTCCCACGGGTGCCCGTCCGGGTCCGCGAAGTAGCCGGAATAGCCGCCCCAGAAGGTGTCGGCCGCGGGCTTCAGAATGGCGGCCCCGGCCGCGGCTGCCTCGGCGAGAACCGCATCCACCTCCGCCTTCGAGTGCGCATTGTAGGCAAGCGTCACCCCGCCGAAGCCGCCGGCGTCGGCGATCCCGGCGTCCCCGGCAAGTGCGGCCCGCGACCACAGCGCCAGCACGGCGCCATATATCTGGAAGAAGACCACGCTGGCGTCGTTGTTGCCGCGTCGCCAGCCGAGTGCCTCGTAGAAGCGGCGCGCCCGATCGAGATCGGCCACGCCGAGGGTGATCACGCTGAGGCGCTGCTCCATCGGGGTCTAACCGTCGGCGCCCTCGCCGGCACCGCCCTCGCCGCCGTCATCGCCGCGTTCCAGAAACTTCTCGGCGATCAGCCCGGCGTTGGCGCGGATCGCCTTTTCGATCTCGGCGGCGATACCCGCGTTCTCCTTGAGAAACGCCTTGGCGTTCTCGCGCCCCTGGCCGAGGCGCTGGCTGTCGTAGGAAAACCAGGCGCCCGACTTCTCGACGATGCCGGCCTTGACGCCGAGATCGATCAGCTCGCCGGTCTTGGAAATCCCCTCCCCGTACATGATGTCGAACTCGACCTGCTTGAACGGCGGCGCCAGCTTGTTCTTGACCACCTTGACGCGGGTCTGGTTGCCGATCACCTCGTCGCGGTCCTTGATCGAACCGATGCGGCGGATATCGAGACGCACCGAGGCGTAGAACTTGAGCGCGTTGCCGCCGCTGGTTGTCTCCGGGTTGCCGAACATGATGCCGATCTTCATGCGGATCTGGTTGATGAAGACGACCATGGTGTTGGAGCGCGAAATCGAGGCGGTGAGCTTCCTGAGCGCCTGGCTCATCAGCCGCGCCTGCAGACCCGGCAGCTGGTCGCCCATCTCGCCCTCGATCTCGGCGCGCGGGGTGAGTGCCGCCACCGAATCGATCACCAGCACGTCGATGGCGCCGGAGCGCACCAGCGTGTCGGCGATCTCCAGCGCCTGCTCGCCGGTATCGGGCTGTGAGATGAGGAGGTCGTCGAGGTTGACGCCGAGCTTGCGGGCATAGATGGCGTCGAGGGCGTGCTCGGCGTCGATGAAGCCGCAGATGCCGCCCTTCTTCTGCGCCTCGGCGACGGCGTGCAGCGCCAGCGTCGTCTTGCCCGACGATTCGGGACCGTAGATCTCGACGATGCGCCCGCGCGGCAGCCCGCCGATGCCGAGCGCGATGTCGAGGCCGAGCGAGCCGGTGGGCACGGTGGCGATCTCGACGGGAGCGGAGCCCTGGCCGAGCCGCATGATCGAGCCCTTGCCGAATGCCCGCTCGATCTGGCTCAGCGCCGCATCGAGCGCCTTCGACTTGTCCATGGACTGACCCTCGATCACACGAAGTGGCGTGGCCGGCATCTTAGGCGCTCCTTCTTTCACAGGCACGCGGGGCGTTTCAAACAGATGGGGAGAAAGGCTCGCGTCCGCCCCGCCGTAGTCGAAGGGCATTGTACACGTTTTGTTCTCATTGGCAAGAGGGGAATGGACGGGGTCGTGTCTCAGTTTGAATTTCTGACGCAATTGCGGTCGGTTCAGGAGTTCGGCCAGGTTACCCAAACGGAAGTCATAGAGGCCGGAAAAATCGCAAGTAGAAAGCCGCGAACACCAGCACAATGCCGATGTTCACCATCAGCCGTTCCCAGAATCGATGTCTGAAGAAGGCGAAATCCACGCCGACGACGATGGCCACCATCACCACCACCAAAACGACGACAGCTGCTTGTTTGCCCATTTCAAATGCGCCCTTCGGCCACGCCGTTTGTCGGCGGCGCTTGTACCGTCCTTACTTCCCGGACTTCGGTGCCGGCGCTTCGACCAGAGCCAGATATCTTCCATCGACCAGAGCCGATAGGCAAACCCCGCCGCGGTAGCGAACCGCACGTCGTCTCACAGCTCGAAGCGCGCCCGCGCCTCCGGCATGACCACTTCGGTATCCGTCAGCAGGGCACCGAAGGCCTGCATGGATTTCTCTTCGCCGTGGACCAGGAAGGTGCGTTTGGCGGCCGAGGCCCTCTGCCAGATGACAAGCTCTGCCTGGTCGGCGTGGGCGGAGAAGCCGCCGATGGTGTGGACCCTGGCCTTCACCGGAATCTCCTCGCCGAAGATTCTCACCGGGCTGACGCCGTCGATGATGAGCCGGGCGAGCGTGCCGGCGGCGGCGTAGCCGACGAACACCACCCCGGCCTCCGAGCGCCACAGGTTGTGCTTGAGGTGATGGCGTACCCGCCCGCCGGTCGCCATGCCCGAACCCGCCATGATCACCGCCCCGCCCCGGATGCGGTTGATCGCCATCGATTCGGCCGTCTCGCGGGTAAAGTGGAGGCCAGGCACCGAGAAAGGGTCGCGGTCGCGGAACATCGCCGCCACCTCGTCCGACAGGCACTCGGGATGGCGACGGAAGATTTCCGTCGCCGAGATCGCCATCGGCGAATCGAGAAAGACCTGGATCGAGCGCGGCAGCCGCCCGTTCATGACCACCGCCTCGTGCAGGTAGTAGAGCAGCTCCTGGGCGCGTTCGAGCGCGAACGTCGGGATGATCACGTTGCCGCCGCGCCTCAGCGTGTCCTCGATCGCCTGATAGAGTTCCTCGACCGACGGTTCGAACGCGCGGTGGTTGCGGTCGCCATAGGTGGTTTCCATGATCACCGCGTCGCATTCCGGTGGTGGCGTCGGCGGCTCAAGCAGCGGCCGGCCGGCGTTGCCGATGTCGCCGGAGAACACCACGCGCCGCCGCTCGCCGCCCTCTTCCAGCTCCAGCAGGATGCTCGCCGAGCCGAGAATGTGGCCGGCGTCGAGGAACGTCGCGCGCATGCCTGGCGCGATATCGAGCGGCCGGCCGTAGACGGCGGTGCGGCCGAAGCAGTCGAGCACGTTCATCGCGTCGACAACCGTATAGAGCGGCTGGGGACCATCCTCGCCGCCCCGCCGGCGCGCGTGCCTGCGGGCGCCGCGCTCGGCCTCCTCTTCCTGGAGCCGGGCCGCGTCGAGCATGACCAGCCGGGCAAGCTCGCGGCTGGCGGCGGTGGTGACGATCTCGCCGCGGAAGCCCCGTTTGGCGAGCAGCGGCAGCCGCCCGCAATGATCGAGGTGGGCGTGGGTCAACAGCAGGACGTCGATGGTCTCGGCGTCGAAATCGAACGGCTCGGCGTTGTCCTCGTCGATCTCGCGGCCACCCTGGTAGAGCCCGCAGTCGACGAGCAGGCGCGTGCCCCCGCATTCGATCATGTGACAGGAGCCGGTGACGCCGCGGTCGGCGCCGTGGAAAGAGATTTTCAAACCGGACCTCCCCCGTTCACGCTACCGGCTTCATCGGCGTGCCGTTCGCTTCATACCAGTCGAGAATGCCGTTCCAAATCTCTTCCGCCGTCTCGGCGAACCAGAACAGGTCGCGATCCTCCGGGTCGATCACCCCTTCGTCGGCCAGGTAGTCGAAGTCGACGGCGTCCTGCCAGAACGCCTCGCCGACCAGGATCACCGGCATCGGCTCGATCGTACGCGTCTGAATCAGCGTCAACAGCTCGAACAGTTCGTCGAACGTGCCGTAGCCGCCGGGGAAGGCGACCAGCGCCTTGGCGCGCAGCAGCAGGTGCAGCTTCCTCAGCGCGAAATAGTGGAAGCGGAAGCACAGTTCCGGCGTGACGTAGGGGTTGGGATATTGCTCGTGTGGCAGACTGATGTTGAGGCCGACCGATTTGGCGCCGACGTCGAAGGTGCCGCGGTTGGCCGCCTCCATGATGCCAGGCCCGCCGCCAGTCATCACCACCACGCGCCGGTTGTCGAAACCGTAGTTGGCGCCGCCGACCAGACGACCGAACGCGCGGGCGACATCATAGTAGCGGCTCTTGGCCAGCACCCGTTCGGCAATGGCAAGCCGGCGCTTGAGGGTTGCGTCGTCCGGCCTCGCGGCCAGCGCCACCTCGAGCTCGTCGACCTTCTGGCGCGCCGCCATCGGCTCGCGAATGCGGGTCGAGCCGAACACCACCACGGCATGGTGGATGGCGCTCTGCTCGAGCAGCAGCTGCGGCTTCAGGTAGTCGAGCTGCAGCCGGATGCCGCGCACGTCGTCGCGCGTCAAGAAATCGGCGTCATCGTCGGCCGGCCGGTAACTGGGGCTGGCGAGGATGGCCTGCAGCCGGCGCGGGGCCTGCGGGTCTTCCGCGGCCGGCTTCGGCCGGTCGGTCGGCAGCGGCATCTCCCGCTCGCGCGGGTGTGCCGGCCTCGGCACCCGCGGTTTTCCACCGGACGCTGTTTTGCTGAATTTTGTCATGACGACGTTTACTCCCCGGTCACCGTCGAGCCGCTAGATCAGGCAAGCCGCGGCGACCGCCCACGACCGGGCGATGGAGTTGCGCGCGCGGCGCGGCGCGACGATGATCCCTTTGCGCCAAACGAGTCGCAAGCCGGCGGAACGCGGCAATGGACCAGCCGATCGGACCCTTTGATACGATAACAGTGTTCGGTGGCGCCTCCGTCGACCGTATCGCCCGCAGCGACGACGGTCTCGTCATGGGCGCCTCCAACCCCGGCACCGTCAAGCGGCTTCCCGGCGGTGTCGGCCTCAACGTCGCCACCATCCTTGCCCGCCTTGGACTGACCGCGCGGCTGGTCGGGCGCATCGGCACCGACGCCGACGGCGATGCCATCATGATGAGCGCCAAGGCCGCCGGCATCGACGTGAGCGCCGTCAGCAAGTCGCCCGCCCTGCCGACCGCCGGCTACCACGCCACCTTCGACGAGGCCGGTAACCTCGTCGTCGGCATCGCCGACATGGCGATCTACGACGAGATCACGCCGGCGACCCTCGCCGATGTGGTTGCCGAGCAACGCCACAGCGACCTGTGGGTGATCGACGCCAACCTCCCGGCCGAGACGCTGGCGTTCATTGCCGAGGAGGCGACAGCGGCCAAACGCCCGCTCGCGGCCCTGTCCGTGTCGCCGGCCAAGGCCGTCCGGTTGGCACCGCTGCTCGATCAGCTGTCGCTCCTGTTCGCCAACCGCCGCGAGGCCGCGGTCCTTGCCAGCCATGATCCCGACGAGGCCGGCACCACGCCGGCGCGGCTTGCCGGCGAGCTCGCCCGGCCTCGCCTGACCAGGGTCGTCGTCACCAACGGCATCGATCCGCTCGTGGCGGCAAGCGGTAGCGACACCCGTTCGTACGTTGTCTTGCGCACGACGGTTAAGACGGTCAACGGCGCAGGTGATTCGCTCGCCGCCGGCACCATCGCCGGCCTCGCGGAGGGCCGCACCTTCGGCGATGCCGTCCGCCTCGGCCTCGCCGCAGCGGCGATTACGCTGGAGAGCGGCGGCGTAGCGTTGGCCAAGTTCACCCCGACCAGCCTGACCGAACGCATCGGCGCCAGCCCCAAGCGGGCCACGGCGTGAGCACAACCCGTCTGGCGCTCGGCGACGAGGTCGCCGAGGCGTTGCGACTGGGGAATCCGGTCGTCGCCCTGGAGACCACCATCGTCAGCCACGGCATGCCGTGGCCGGACAATCTCGACACCGCCCTCGCCGTCGAGGCGATCGTGCGCGACGCCGGTGCGGTCCCCGCCACGATTGCCGTTGTCGATGGCGCCCTGCGGATCGGCCTCGACAACGCCACCCTGCGGCGGCTGGCACGCGCCGACGACGTCCTCAAGCTTTCCACCGCCGATCTTGCCTACGCCATCGTGTCGGGCGGCCTCGGCGCCACCACGGTCGCCGCGACCATTCTCGCCGCCCGTATCGCCGGCATCGACGTGTTCGCCACCGGCGGCATCGGCGGTGTCCACCGCGGCGCCGAGAGAAGCTTCGACATCTCCGCCGACCTCAGCGAACTTGCCCGCAGCGCAGTGATTGTCGTCGCCTCCGGCGCCAAGGCACTCCTCGACCTACCGAGGACACTCGAGGTTCTGGAGACGCTTGCGGTACCGGTCATCTGCTACCGCAGCGACGAGTTTCCCGCCTTCTGGTCACGGCGAAGCGGACTGTCGGCGCCGATCCGCCTCGATGCGGCCGCCGACATCGCCGCCGTTTTCACTGCACGCGCCGTCCTGAGACAGAGCGGCGGCGTCCTCGTGGCCAACCCGGTTCGTTCCGACTGCGAGATCCCCCTCGACGAAATTCGGCCGCACATCGAGGCCGCCCTGGCCGAGGCCGGCGCGGCCGGCATCGCCGGCAAGGCGGTGACGCCGTTTCTCCTCGACGCCGTCCACCGGCGCACGGGCGGTCGCAGCCTCGCCGCCAACATCGCCCTGATCAAGGACAACGCGCGGCTCGCCGCGGCGATCGCCGTTGCCGTCGCCGACATCAGGCGGCGTAGTTGAACCGCTCCATGTACGACCGCCAGCGCGAGACGACCGCCCGCCGCTCCTCCTCGTCAAGCGCGTACTTGTTGCGCCGATGGCCGGCGCGGTCGGCCAGATACGCATCGACCGCCGGCTCGGTTACCGCGAAATCGCCGAGGTCGAGCGCCTCGTAGACCTCGCTGAGAACGCCCGTGGTGTCGGCAATGAGGTCCTCGAAGCGAATTTCGGCAAGGCGCCCCGCCGGCACGAGTTTGCAGTCGCGGTCGTACGCAGCGTACATCCTTTCGAACGTCGACAACACGTATTCGCCGACCCAGCCGTCGATGTCGGGCGGGTTGTGCAGACCCTGAACCGCCATCAGCCCCTTGAGCATATGGACGGTGGAAGGAAAGACCTCGCGCGGATCGCGGGCGATGTGGATGAAACGGGCGTCGGGAAACAGGCGCATCAAAGTGGCGATGCGGGCGGTATGGGCGGGAGACTTGAGAACCAGCCGGTTGGGCGTGGTCGACTGAATGCGCTTCAGCAGCGTGACGTAGGCCGCCTCCCACGCGCCGCGCTCGTCGGTCGACAGACCGGCCAGGTCGAGATAACGACTGTCGCCCGGGCCGTGGCGCGGGAAGGCGAAGGCACGGTAGAGCGAGCCGACGCCCATGTTCACCAGGCCGAACTCTTCCTCCTGCGGGCGGTCGAGGCCCATCGGCATGTCGTCGAACGGCCGCCGCGTCGGCATGAACATGGCATAGATCGCGTGGAAGGCACGGCCGGAAACCAGAAAGGTGTCGGGGAACAGGCATTGATGAGTGGTCGGGAATGCCAGTCGCGGATCACAGGCGAGAAGCTCGTGGAGGAGCGTCGTGCCGGTCCGCCAGTGGCCGAGGATGAAGATCGGGTCGCGCACGGCGGTGGCGGCGACCCGACGCCGGTAGAGAGCCTTGCTCGCCAACGCGGAGGCCGACACCAACGGCGCCATCAAAGTCACCGAAAGGATGCGCGGCAGGCAGTTCACGCTGACGTCGAAGCGGCCATCGGCGAGCAGCCTCATCCACGTCGACCACCGCATGCCGTGCCAAAGATAGACGAGGCCCTCGCCCTGTCGCTCGATCCGGAAAGGATGGCGCCAGCGGCCGCGCTTCTTCGCCGCGGCCTTGGGCCGGTCGCCCTTGGGCGGTCTTGGCCGTACCGGCATCGGCCGCGGCCGCTCTGCACCCGCCACGGCGCGCCGCACCTTGCTGCGATCGTCCATCCACCCTCCAGTCAATTCGTCACGCCTTTTGGCACGCGCCGACGACGCCGGCCAGTACGGCCCGCACGCGCATCGTAGAATCGAATTGGCCAGCCGGGGTGCATCAGGATGATCGACGGCTGGTTCATTCACGGTCACGCCATCGTCTCGGCCGATGACCGCATCGCCGCCGCCGACGGGAGCGTACCGGCGGCCCTCCGCAACGAGACTGACCGGACCCGCTTTCAGGCGGCGCTCGACGCGGCCGCGGTGACGGTGCTCGGCCGACACGGCCACGCCGCGAACCCGAATGAGAGAGGCCGCAACCGGCTGGTGCTGTCGTCGGCGGCGCGCGGTATCGAACGGCGGGCGGACGCCTGGTGGTGGAACCCGGCGGCCGTGGCGGTCACCGATGCCCTCGCTCGCGCCGCACCCGGCGGCGGTGTCGCCGCCGTGGTCGGCGGCCGCCACGTGTTCGATCTCTTCCTCGAACTCGGCTTCGATCGGTTCGACCTCGCCCGCGCCGGTGACGTCCTTATACCCGAAGGCATCCCGATCTTCTCGGCGGTCGTCGAGAATCTGTCGTCCGCCGCGGTCCTCGCCCGCCACGGCCTTGTCGCCGAGCCGGACGAGATGCTTGATCGCGAAGCGGGCGTTTCGCTCGTCATCTGGCGGCAAGCTACCGGCCGAGCATCGCCCTGACTGCGGCGACTACGCCGCCGCGTCGGACCGGGATGGTGTGGCGCTCATCGACCGATCCCAGACAGCCGCCGTATTCCTTCCCCCCGACTTGGCGAAGTAGAGAGCGCGGTCGGCGCGATCGATGGTTTCTTCGACCGCAAGGTCCGCATCGAGTTGGGCCATGCCGAACGATACGGTGACATGAAATCGTTGCCCGTCGACCTCGTGCGTCAGCGAGGCGAGTTCCTCGCGCAGGCGGTCGAGGATGCCGTGACCCTCCTGCAGTTCGGTATCGGGCAGACACAGCAGGAATTCCTCACCGCCATAGCGGAAAATTTTGTCGTAGGGCCGCAGGTGCGCCACCATGTGGCGTGTAAAGGCCGTGAGGACATTGTCGCCGGTCGCGTGTCCGAACCGGTCATTGACCCTCTTGAAATGGTCGAGGTCCATCATTGCGACGACGCAGGCATGTACCCGGCGCTTCACCAGGTGCTGCTCCTCGCGCAGCTTGGTCAGCATTCCCAGACGACTCGGCATCCCCGTCAGCGGATCGAGATTGTAAAGCTCGTCTTCGAGCTCGCGCTGGACGGTCGTGATCTCCAGGCGCATGCGCTTCAGCGACGACACGAACCGTTCGTAATCGGTGATCGAGATCGCGTCCCCCCGTTCGGCCAACCGAAGCAGGCAACGTGCGTACTGGTGCATGCGCTCGTGCTCCAGCCCGATCTCGGCGAAGCCCGGGTGGTGGCCGACCCCGGTCGTGCCGGCAGCAGCGTGGTACCACTGGCCGAAGCGGCATTGGCGGTGGGCGTCTTCGGCGAGGTCGCGATCATCAGGTGGCAAGCGACAGATCACCGTTCCGAACAGCATCTCGGCCCACTGATCATGGTTGAACAACGCCTGCTCGAGCGCCTTGAGCGCGGAGCGGATTTCCTCGCCCGACAGGCCGGGAATTGCCATTTTTAAAGCCCTTTCGGTCCAGCCGCTCGGTAGACCGCAGCGGTGAACCCGGCGAACCTACCCCAAGTTGGGAAAGAGTTCGTTATCGCGCATAACGATAAGGCGCCCGAACGGTCGCGCCTGCGTGCCGCTAGCGTCCGAGCGTCTCCTTGACCGCCACGGCCAGCTGCTTCAGCGAGAACGGCTTCGGCAGGAAGTGGAAGGATTCGCCCTCGGGCAGGTTGCGGCGGAAGGCGTCCTCGGCGTAGCCGGAAATGAAGATGATCTTCAGATCGGGACGGGTCTTGCGCAGTTCGCGCAGCAGCGAGGGCCCGTCGAGCTCCGGCATGACCACGTCGGAGACGACGAGGTCGACATTGCCGCCCGCCTCCTCCTTCATCACTTCCAGCGCTTCGATGCCGGACGCCGCCTCGTAGACCTTATAGCCGCGCGAAGCGAGCGCCCGGGCGGCGAAGGCGCGCACGGCCTCCTCGTCCTCGACCAGCAGGATGGTGGCGGTGCCGGTGAGATCGGCGATCTCGGCGCCGCTCTCCGAGAAGCTCGGCGTCACCTCCCCTTCCGCCGGCACGTAGCGCGGCACGAAGATGCGGAACACGGTGCCCTTGCCCACCTCGCTGGTGAAGAAGATGTGCGCGCCGGTCTGTTTGACGATGCCGTAGACGGTGGACAGGCCAAGGCCGGTCCCCTTGCCGACCTCCTTGGTCGAGAAGAACGGCTCGAAGATCTTCGCCTGCACTTCCGCGCTCATGCCGACGCCGGTATCCACGATCTCGATCAGCACGTAGTCGGTCGCCGGCAGCGGCTTGTAGGGGAACGTCTCCACCTCGTCGGCGGCGAGGTTGCGGGTGCGGATGGTCATGGTGCCACCCTCGGCCATGGCGTCGCGGGCGTTGACGGCGAGGTTGACGACCACCTGCTCGAACTGGTTGAGGTCGAACTTGATCGGCCACAGATCGCGGCCGTGAACCAGCTGCAGCCTGACGTTCTCGCCGAGCAGGCGTTCGAGCAGGATCGACAGGTCGGAGAGCACCTCGCCGAGCGCCAGCACCTGCGGCCTCAGCGTCTGCCGACGCGAGAACGCGAGCAGCTGACGCACCAGCCCGGCGGCGCGGTTGGCGTTCTGCTTGATGTTCATGATGTCCTGGAAGGACGGATCGCTCGGCCGATGATTGGCGAGCAAGAGGTCGGAAAAGCCGATGATGGCGGTCAGCACGTTGTTGAAGTCGTGCGCGATGCCACCGGCCAGCTGGCCGACCGCCTGCATCTTCTGGCTTTGCGCGAACTGCTGTTCCAACGCGCGCTGCTCGGTGATGTCGAGGGCGTTGACGATCACCGCCTCCTCCCCGCCGGCGCCTTCCGCCACCGGGTTGACAAACAGCCGCGCGCTACGCGCGCCGTCGGCAAGGGTGGCGTCGATCGGCGGGATCACGCCGCCGCCGTCCGCCGCCGCCTTGAGCACGGCTTCAAGTTTGCCGCGCTCGTTTTCGGCAACCAGGTCGACCAGACGCCTGGCACGACCCTCAGCCGTGCTTGTGCCGAACAGGCGAACGAAGGCCGCATTGGTGCGGCCGAGCCGTCCTTCGTGATCGACCGCCGCGATGGCCATCGGAGTGTTGTTGAAGAAGCGCGCAAAGCGCACCTCCGCCGCCCGCAACGCTTCCGACACCTCTTCGCCCGGGCTGCGGTTGAGGACCACCGTGCGCGTCGCGCCGGGAGCGCCGTCATCGGTGACCGGTACCCGGTGCAGCAGCCTGACCGGCAGGCTCTGGCCGTTGTGCTTGATAAGATCGAGGTCGAGGATGGCCATGCGGTTGCGCATGGCGGCGTCGGGCGGCGATTTCAACAGCGCGATCGCGTCGCCGCGCACGATGTCTTCCAGGGTGAGCGCGCCCGGTTCGAAATCGGCGAGATCGATGCCCAGCCATTCGGCCAGCGTCGCGTTGAGGTAGACTATGCGGCCGTCGGGCTCGGCCGAAAAGAATCCCGCCGGCGCATGGTCGAGATAGTCGATTGCGTGCTGCAGCTCCTGGAACGCCCGTTCCTGGCGCGTCCGCTCGCGCGAGATGTCGGCAACCAGCCAGGCCGAAACCGGCCGCCTACGCGAACCGATGACGAGCGGCCGCGCGACGATGCGGTACCAGCCGGCGCCATTGCCTGCGGCGGCGCCGGGCGGAGTCGGCAAGCGGACTTCCTCTTGCTCCGACCGTCCTTCGCGCACGGCCTGGGCGATGCGGTAGATCGCCTCCGCCGCATCGGGGTTGCCTGAGAACGCACGCTCGACCGAGCGCACCTCGCTCTCGCTGGCAGCGCCGGTCAGCTCCGCGTAGGTACGGTTGGCGTAGACGATGCGCCCGTTGCGGTCGCTGATCAGGACCCCCTCGCCGGTCGCGTCGAGAAGGGCCCGCCCGAGGTCCTCCGCCTGCCAGCGGCCGGCGAAGCGAATGAGGCCGATGGCACCGGCGAGCAGGGTAACCACGCCCACCACCGCAAGCAGACCGAGCACGCCCAAGACGAACGGCGCCCCGCGGGCGGGACCGATCAGAGCGAAGCCGATCGACACCCCGACGAGCGCAAAGGAAAGCACGATCAGCCGGCCGACACCGCTTATGCGTTCGGAACGATCGACCACGGGCCCGAGCCGCGGCGACGGATCGGCACGATCGCTCATCGGGGCCGCCCAGCCTCCTTGTCGTCCGCCGCCCACGATTGCGGGCGCGGCAGAATCATGCGGCGAGGATGGGCGGGAAAGGGGCAGAATTCAACGCGCGGCAACCCAGCCAGCGCGATTTTTGCCGCCCCCCCTGCCGTCGGCTGCGCGCTGCCGACCAACATCCCCCCATCCGGCCGCGGCCGGAAAAGGCGCCCGCCCCCTTGCATTGGCGGCCGTGACACCGGAAAAATCAGTCGACTTGGCGACTCGGCGTCGATTTGCGGCCCACCGACCGCCAAGCTGAGAAAGGCACGCAAGCGGAATGGGGAATCTTCTCGAGCCGCTGTTTGGCGCGGGGGGGGCGCGCGTCGCGCAGTTCCTCATCACCGTCGCAGTCGTTCTTGTTTTGATCGCGCTGGTCTATTGGCTGGTGGGCCATTTCTCGGGCTTGCGCATCGGTGGCATCGGGCGTGGGCGCGCGCCCCGCCTGTCGATCGTTGATGCTTTGCCGATCGACCGCCGCCGGCGCCTGGTGCTCGTCCGCCGCGACAACGTCGAGCATCTGATCCTCATCGGCGGTCCCACCGATGTGGTCGTCGAGCCGATGATTGCCCGCACGCGCCGCCGCGTCACCGCCGAGGCGGCGCGAACGGCGCAGCCGTCCGCGTCCGCTGCAATGACGCCCGCGCCGAACGCACCGGTTGCGCCGGCCGGGCCTGCCGAAAGGGCCGCGGCGAGCGCGCCGACCCCGGTTCCACCCCCGCCCGTTTTCCCACCGCAGGCATCGTCGGAGGAGATTCCGGCGGCCGGACGTCCGGTTCACCTCGTCGGTTTTCCGCCACCAGTCGCCACTCCTTCCCCCGCAGGTCGCGAACCCGCTCCGCCCGCTGCCGGCGAGGTGCCCGAGCCTTTCCTGGCGCGGGTCACCGCCCGGTCGAGCGAAGAGGCCGAAATCGCCGGTCCTCCCTCCACGGCACCCGACGATTCAGGGGAAGCGTTCGCCCCGCCCGATCAGGCCCGGCTGGACCTCGGCGACCAGCCACCGGCCGCTGCCGAAAGAGCGACAAGCGCGTCGGAAGCAGAGAGCCCAGTGACGGTCAGTCACCTCGAGGAGGAGATGGCCCGCCTTCTCGACGAGATCACGACCAAGCGGTCATCGTCCTGAATTCATTGGCCGATCGACCGCCGGCTGCGGTCGCAAGATCGTCACCGTTCAGTTGTTGTCCCGCCCAGGACACGTCGCTATATTCCGCGCCCATCACGCAGCCGAGTCAGGGAACTTTAATGTCGCGTGGGCGGGTCAACGACTACCGACCGAGCAACTCCGAGCCGTTCATGAACGAGCGGCAGCGCGAGTATTTTCGCACGAAGCTGATCGCGTGGAAGGACGACATCCTGCGCGAGGCGCGCGAAACACTGCAGCATTTGCAGGACGAAAGCCAAAGCCACTCCGATTTTGCCGACCGCGCCTCCTCGGAGACCGATCGCGCCATCGAGCTCAGGGCCCGCGACCGCCAGCGCAAGCTGATCGCCAAGATCGACGCGGCCTTGCAGCGCATCGACGACGGCACCTACGGTTATTGCGAGGAGACCGGCGAGCCGATCAGCCTGAAGCGACTCGATGCGCGCCCCATCGCGACCCTGTCGATCGAGGCCCAGGAGCGGCACGAGCGCCGTGAGCGCGTCTACCGCGACGACTGAGATCAACGGGAAATGGCCTGTGAATCCGGTCACACCCGTGCCGCTCGTCCGTTAGTATATCGCTTAACATGATGTAATCGGGACCCCGGAATTCGGCGCTTGGCCGTTCATGTGCCATACATGTAGCAGCGGCTAGGCTGGCGACATCGAGACACAAGGTCTGCGGGCATGTGCGCCGGGGCCGTTCATTACTCAGGGAGCTACCCATGAAGCCTTTATTGACCTCAGTAGCCCTCGCTGGCGGCCTGCTCTTGGCCGCCGCCGGGGCGGCCAGCGCCATGACCCCGGCGCAATGCCAAGTCTACGCGCAGCAAC
>Ga0307436_1000589_pt1 | contig 16995 bp, 13 predicted proteins | sample SalMarWE160440MG_FD_202513 | JGI IMG/M metagenome (GOLD analysis project Ga0307436, IMG submission 202513) | Salt marsh sediment microbial communities from the Plum Island Ecosystem LTER, Massachusetts, United States - WE1604-40 | ecosystem: Environmental > Aquatic > Marine > Intertidal zone >...
GCATGTTCGGCGGCTCGATACCGATGACCGCGAAGCGGCGATGGCCGAGGCCGATCAGGTGTCGGGCGGCGGCTCGGGCCCCGACTTCGTCGTTCGATTCGACAGAACCGTGCTCGGGGAAGGCGTCGCCGTCGACAAGGACCATCGGCAGGCCGGCGCGGCGGATCTGCTCCACCTCCGGATGGTCCTCGGACAGGCCCACGGCCACGAAGCCGTCCACCGTTGCCCGAGCGAGGGCGCGGATCAGCGAGCCGTGCAGGGGCGAGACGAAGAGGAGCCCGTAGCCGGCCTGGTCGGTCACGTCCGCGACGCCCGCACACAGAGTGGCGTAGAAGGGGTTGCCGAAGACGACCGACAGAACCTGCGGCGTCAGCAGGCCGATGGTCATGGTGTTCTTCTGGGTCAGCATCCGAGCCACCGGGTGGGGCCGGTAGCCCAGCTCCTCAGCGGCCCGGCGGATGCGGGCGACGGTGTCCGCGCCGAGACGCTCGGGGCTGTTGAAGGCGAACGAGACGGCAGTCTTGGACACGCCGGCGGCTTCAGCCACGTCGGCGATGCGGGGCCGCTTCTGCCTGGTCTGCACGAAACCCTCGGCTGCCGGTCTCGGGGGCCGGCGCGGGCTCGCCCGGCCTCACCAGCTGAACCGGTTCACCAAGCTAGCCCCGCCCATGGGGGGCTGTCAACGCCAGCCGGTCGCCTCGATGGCCAGGGCCGCGGCCGGAAGACCCGGCACAGCGCCATGGCACAATCGACGGGCGCGGCGCGCGGGGTCGCGCGAGAGCAACCCTCAGGGAGGCATGCCCGATGAGGCTGGCGACGATCCTGATGCCGGGCGAGGGAACGCCCGCCGTGGCGATCCTCCTGGAGAACGGGGCGGCGCTGCCGATCGCCGGCCTGGCCCAGATCGCCGGCTGGCCGGTCGCCGAGGCCATGGGCCGGCTCAGCCTGGCCGAGCTGCTGGCCGCCGATCCGGAGATGACTCCCTTCCGCGAAGCGCTGGCCAGCGCGGAGGATTCGGACGTCCAGTCGGCTGCCATCCCGGCCGGGAGCTTCAGGTTCGGGCCGCCAATCCCCCGCCCAGGCAAGATCGTCGGCGTCGGCTACAACTACGTCGAGCACATCCGCGAACAGGGCCTGGAGACGCCGGCCCGGCCGGTCCTCTTCAGCATGTTCGCCAACGCCGTGACCGGCCCGGGCGAGCCGATCCGCCACCCGGCCGGCACGCGCGCCCTGGATCTCGAGGCCGAGCTGGCGGTCGTCATCGGGCGAGAGGCGAGCCGCATCGCACCCGAACTGGCGCTCCAGTGCGTGGCCGGGTACAGCGTCGCCAACGACGTGACCGCCCGCGACTGGCAGGGCCAGGCGAAGGCGCTCCAGCCGGGCGAGAAGGGCGACGGGCAGTGGCTGCGGGCCAAGGGCTCAGACACGTTTCTGCCGCTGGGGCCGGTGCTGGTGACCGCCGAGGAGCTGGGCGACGGCCGAGGGCTGGCGGTTCGGTCGTGGGTCACCCGTGCCGCCGACGGCCCCAAAGCGAAGCCCTTCCAGATGCAGGACGGGAACACCTCCGACCTGCTCTTCGGCGTCGCGGAGCTGATCTCCATCATCAGCGCGGAGGTGACCCTGGACCCGGGAGACGTCATCGTCACCGGCACTCCGAGCGGCGTCGGCGTCTTCCGCGAGCCCCAGCTCTTCCTCCAGCCGGGCGACCTGGCGGCCGTCGAGGTCGAGCGGATCGGCCGTCTCGCCAACCCCGTGACCGATGCCGGCGGGAAGGCGCCCAAAGGGTCGCCAGCGGCGCGCTTCCTGGCCTCGTAGGTCCCGGCCGCGCTAGCCCCGGGTGCGGCCGGCCGCCGTTCCCTCGGCCACCAGGGCAGCTTCGCCCGCTGCGGACGCGCCGGCGGTGGGGCGGTCCAACGCGTTCCCATTGTGGGCTCGGATCGCCAGCCGCGCCTCCAGCTCCGAGAGCATCTTGCGGATCTGGTCGGGGCCCATCAGCCGCATCCCAGCCAGTGTTTGGCCGCGGCCCACGTGGACCGTGACCGCGTCGGCCGGAGCAGCCCGGAACATGTCTTCGTCGGTGACATCGTCGCCCGCGATCAGCATCCTGGCCGACGGAAGGGCGGCTTCGATCTTCCCCACGATCAGGCCCTTGTGAGTGCTGGAGTCTCTGACCTCCACGACCCGGCTGCCGCGAAGGATCTGGGCCGACGTATCGGCCAGGCTGGTCTCCAGCTGAGCGATCAACGCCCCGGCCTCGCGCCGGCCCAGGGCGGCGGGGGCGTTTCGATAGTGCCAGGCGAGCGAGGCGTCCTTGCTCTCGACGAACGAGCCGGGCAGATCCACGGTGCGGGCGTCCATCAGCTGCCGCACCTTCTCCAGCCAGGCCGTCTGGACGTCCCGCCGGACCCACCGGCTCTGCCGCGGGTCGCGGGACCACAGGCCGTGCTCCGCATGAAGGCCGACGGGCAAGCTGCCCAGCCACAGGTCCATGTCGTCGCGCCGCCGGCCGCTGACGACGTGGACTTCCACGCCCGGTATCAGCGACAGCGTGGCAAGGATTTGCAGCAGGTCGGGGTCCGGGCTGGCCTCGTCCGGCGAAGGCCGCAAACCCACCAAGGTGCCGTCGTAGTCGAGCAGTATCGCCAGCGGCCGTCCCGGGTCGGAGAGGAAGGCCTCGACTATGTCGACCGGGCTGTCGGCCCTTGGCGCCCCCAGACCCCGGCCGCGGCCCTGGCGCCGTTCCTCCGACCGCAGCGCGGCCACGAAATCGCGCGCCCAGCGATGCACGTCGTGGCTCTCGACCCTGTCGCGCATTCCGGCCATGCGCGCCCGGCGCTCCTCCTCGGGCATCTCCAGGGCGTCGTGGAGGGTCGTGGCCACGTTCTCCAGGTCGTAGGGATTGACCAGCAGCGCATCCGCCAGCTCGGCGGCGGCTCCGGCGAACTCGCTCAGGACCAGGACCCCATCGCCGTCTGTCCGCGTGGCCACGAACTCCTTGGCCACCAGGTTCATGCCGTCTCGCAGCGGGGTGACGAGGGCGATCGTGGCCGCTCGATAGAAGGTCGCCAGGCGGGTGCTGTCCAGGTTCTGCGAGATGTAGTGGATCGGGTCGTAGCCGAGCGAGGCGAAGCGGCCGTTGATGCGGCCGACCATCTCGTTGACCCTCTGGCGGAACTCGCGGTATTGGCCGACGGCTCCCCGGGACGGGGCCGCGACCTGGACAAGGCGGACGCGCCCCCGCAGCCGCGGGTACTTTTCCAGCAGCCGCTCGAATGCCAGCAGCCGACGCGGTATGCCCTTCGTGTAGTCGAGGCGGTCGACCGAGACGATCAACGCCGCCCCGCCGGCCCCGCGCCGCAGTCGCTCCGCTTCGGCCGCCACGGAGGGCTTGTTGCCCAGCGCCTCGTACGTCTCGAAGTCGATCCCCATCGGGAAGGTGCCGGCCCGTATCGACCGCCCGGCGAACAAGGCGCGCCCCTGGCGGGTCTCGCAGCCCAGGACGTTGGCCGCCGTGGTCAGGAAGTGAAGGACGTAGGAGACGGTGTGGAAGCCGATGAGCGACGAGCCGAGCATGCCCTCCAGGAGCTGGCGCCGCCAGGGCAGCAGCCGGAAGACCTCGGCCGAGGGGAAGGGGACGTGCAGGAAGAAGCCGATCGCCGCGTCGGGCAGGCGCTTTCGCACGAGGCCCGGCACCAGGGCCAGATGGTAGTCGTGGATCCAGATCAGGTCGCCGGGCCGGTAGTGCTCGACTATCGTGTCGGCAAAGCGTTCGTTGACGTTCTGGTAGGTCTCCCAGCCCTCGGCGGCCAGCGGCAGCTTGTCCAGCTGATAGTGGAGGAGCGGCCACAGCACGCCGTTGGAGAAGCCGTCGTAGTAGCGCTGGACCTCGCCCGCCGTCAGCTCGACCGGGAAGGCCCGCATCTCGGCCAGGCGCTCCCGGAGCGAAGTGCACTGCGCCGGCGTGAGGCGCCACGATTCCCCCGGCCAGCCGATCCAGATGGTGTTGCCCTGGTCGTGGAAGCCGCTGAGGCCGGTGGCCAGCCCGCCTGAGCTGCGCTCGACGACCAGCTCGCCGCGCTCGACGTGGACGGCGACCGGCAGGCGGTTGGAGACCAGGATCACTCGCCCGGCCTCGCGCGCCCGGCGCGGACGGTCGGTCCGGAGCGGGGGCTGGCCGGAGCCGCGGCGGGGCGCGACGAATCCACTTGAGGTGTTGTCGGGGCTGGCTGCCATGCGGCCTCTCTAGGGGAAGTGGCGAAGCGCAGGAGCACTCCCTGCGCGCGGGCACACTCCCTTCAGCCAGCCTAGTCCCGTCGGGTGGGGTCAGTCAAACGGCACATCGACCTAGTCCACACTGCGACGCAGTACCGCGGGCGGCTGTCATGGCGGGTCTGACCGGGGCACCGGCGGCAGCATCGCGACCGGGCCCTGGCTGGCCCGTGCAACGAGTCGGCGGCGGCACTCGAACTCGCGCACGTCCGCCTAGACTCAGGGACGATGAGCCAGCCGATTGAAGACTATGCGTTGATCGGCGACACGCACACAGCCGCGCTGGTCGGCCGGAACGGCTCCATCGACTGGCTGTGCCTGCCGCGATTCGACTCGGGAGCCTGCTTCGCCGCGCTTCTGGGCGACCCGGCCAATGGACGCTGGCTGCTGGCCCCACGCGGAGGAGCAGCATCGGTGACGCGCCGGTACCGAGACGACACCCTCGTGCTCGAGACCGAGTTCCAGAGCCCGGAGGGCGTCGTGCGCCTGGTCGACTTCCTCCCGATCCGCCGTGAGACGCCGCACCTCGTCCGCATCGTGGAGGGCGTGAGCGGCCGCGTCGAGATCGACATGGAGCTCGTGCTGCGGTTCGACTATGGCAAGACGGTGCCCTGGGTGAGGCGCCTGGATGGGGCAACCGTGGCAGTGGCGGGCCCCGATGCTGTGGTCCTCCGCACGCCCGCCCGGACAACTGGCAGAGGCCTCTCCACGACTGCGCGATTCACAGTTCGGGGCGGGGATAGGGTTCCATTCGTGCTGAGCTGGTATCCGTCACATCAGTCGCCTCCGTTGCAGGTCGACGCTGTGACCGCCCTGGCCGACACCGAGCGCTGGTGGCGCGAGTGGTCGGCCCGCTGCACCTACACGGGCCCCTGGCGCGAGGCGATAGTCCGATCGCTCATGACGCTCAAGGCGCTGACCTATGCGCCCACCGGCGGGATCGTGGCGGCTCCCACCACGTCGCTGCCCGAGAGGCTCGGCGGCACGCGCAACTGGGACTATCGCTACTGCTGGCTTCGCGACGCCACGTTCACCCTCTACGCCCTGATGCATGGAGGCTACCGAGAGGAGGCGGCCAGCTGGCGAGACTGGCTGCTACGGGCCGTGGCCGGCGACGCCTCTCAACTCCAGATCCTATATGGCCTGGGCGGCGAGAGGCGCATCCTCGAGGCCGAGGTCCCATGGCTGACAGGCTACGAGGGTTCACGGCCGGTGCGAGTAGGAAACCAGGCGGTGGATCAGCTGCAACTTGACGTATTCGGCGAGCTTATGGACGCGCTCTACGTGGCCCGTCGAAGCGGCATGGAACCCGAGCCTGCTGCCTGGCGGCTGCAGCGCCACCTGGTCCTGCATCTGGAGACAGCCTGGCAGATGGCGGACAACGGCATATGGGAGATCCGGGGCGAGAGGCTCCCCTTCACGCATTCGCGGGTCATGGCCTGGCTGGCGCTCGACCGCTCCATCAAGGCGGCCGAGTCCCTTGGCCTCGACGCGCCTCTCGACCGCTGGCGCAGGACCCGAAGCGAGATCCACGCCGAGGTTTGCGAGCGAGGCTACGACGCCGATCGGGGGACATTCGTCCAGTCCTACGGCTCGGCGGCCCTGGATGCCAGCCTGCTCCTGATCCCTCTCGTCGGCTTCCTGCCCGCCTCGGATCCACGTGTCGAGGGCACGGTGCGGGCAATCGAAAGGGATCTCATGGTCGACGGCTTCGTGCTGAGGTACCGGACCGGCGACAGCGGGCCGGACGGCCTGCCACCGGGAGAAGGGGCGTTCCTGCCATGCACCTTTTGGCTGGCCGACGCATACGCCCAGACCGGGCGCATCTCAGAAGCGAGGCGCCTGTTTGAGAGCCTCCTCGGCGTGCGCAACGACGTTGGGCTGCTCTCGGAAGAGTACGACCCCGGCTCCCGCAGACTGCTGGGCAACTTCCCGCAAGCGTTCAGCCACGTGGCTCTCGTGAACACGGCCTCGAACCTTGGGCCTGCCGGCACGACGGCCCACAGGACTGAGGCCCCCGTCGAGCCCGGCCGGGGCTGAGGGGCGGCTCCTGCGCCGGATTCAGCGGCCCAGCAACTCCAGCAGACCCGAGATCGAGCTGGCGACACGGTCCGGTTCGTTCCTCAGGTCCCAGTAGAGACTCTCGAGGGCGTCCTGGATCAGGAGCGTGTCCAGCAGGCAGATCCACTCCTCGTCGCGTCGGGGCAGGAAGCTGGCTTCGTCCGTCGCCTGACGGTACCCGCCCAGGAAGGAGGCCGAGACCCAGAGGTGCCAGAGCCTGGCCCAGGCGTCCAGGGCCTCGGCGTCCTCCGGCCTCAGGGTGCCGCCCACGTCCGCGGCCCGCAGGCGGCCCAGGGCAACGTCGTGGAAGGCTCGGATCATGGCCGCGACGTCGCGCAGAGGGGAGCGCTTGAGGCGCCGCTCGCTGGCCGGCCGGCTCGTATCGCCCTCGAAGTCGATCATCACGATCCCGCGCTGGGAGTGCATCACCTGGTCCAGGCGCAGGCCGCCGTGGGCGCGAATGCGCGAGCCGCTGAACCTCTCGCGGAGCAGGGGCCCGAGCCTCTGTCTCAGCTCCGGCCTCAGGCCCAGGACGAGACCGGCGTCGATAGCGGGCGAAACCTCCAGCTCGTCGGACCGGGCGGCCAGCAGCCGTGTGACGCGCACGGCCAGGTTGTCTACCGACTGGAACAGCGAGCCCTGGTACAGGCGGGTGAACGGCTCGGGGGCGAAGCTCGGATCGTCCGTGGCCGACCCCAGGAGGGCGTGGAACTCGCCGATCCGCTGGCCGATGGCCCGAGCCGTCTCCAGGTAGGAGCCTGCCAGCTCATGGGCCGCGGGCGGCAGATCCTCGCAGGCGACCCGGTATAGATCCGCGGCCGTGATCGACGTCACCTTCTCTGGGACGGGCATCGCCGCCGCCTGCTCCAGGAACCCCGAAATCGCCATGCGCGTCATCTCGGCCACGTCGCCATCGTGAGTCAGGGCCTCGCGGAGCAGTGCCGCCTCGCCCGGGCCGCCCTCCGCCGGCCGATACTCCAGCTCGCCGAAGACCCGCGGCGCCCACGTAGCGCCGCGCCCGGTCAGGAACCTCATCAGCTCCGCCTCCGGGTCCTCGCCGGGCTCGAACGCGTGGCGCAGCTCGAGGGTCAGGTCCTGCCGCTCGGCCTGAGAGCCGACCGCCTCGCCGGGACCGGTTTCGCCGGGACCCATCATCTCGCCGGCCCGCAGCATGTCGCCGGCGGTCAGGAGCGCGCCGGCGGTCGCGGGTCGCAGAAGCGGGCCGGGCTTGCCCACCAGCTCGCCCTTCACGCCCCTCATCCTGCGGCGCCGGGCGATGGCATTGATGAGGTGGGCGGTGAAGCCCAGGTCGGGCGAAGCGTCCACGAGGAAGCCGGCCACGGGCTGGCCCTCGACAGGGGCGAGAGCGGCGATGCGCAGTCCGGGCGGCTCGGCGTGGCAGGGCATGCCGTCGGCGAAGACGAGCGAGTCGTACAACAGCGATGCGGTCGTCAACGGGATCAGGTAGGTGTCCGGGTCGCCCTCCGAGTAGGTCACACGGAGCACGATCAGGGCCGCGGTGGCGGTGCCCATCGGGATCTCGACCCGGTCGACGATCTCACCGCCGATGAGGCGGCGGCCATGACCCCGGTACCAGCCGCGCTCTCTGATCCAGCCCAGGAGAACGGGCATCAACTCGCCGTCGGCACGGCCCTCGAGGATGTCGCGCATTCCGGTCGCGGGCAGGGTGGCCAGGTCCGGCACGGGACCGGCCGTCGAGGCCGCCGCGGAGGCCGGCTCGAGCACCAGCCACAGGAACTCGTGGGGGCCCAGGCTCAGCACGTACGGCCCCCGGCCGATCATCGGGAACTCGATGCGCCCGAAGAGCTCAATCGGTTGACGGCCCTCGAACTCGGACAGGTCCAGCTCGACAGGCTGGAAGAAGCGGGACAGGTTGGCCACGACGAGGATCGTCTCGTCCTTGAAGCGCCGGGTGAAGGCCAGGACGTGGCGGTTGTCGGGCAGGAGGAACTGCAGCTCGCCCCGCCCGAAAGCCAGGTAGCGCTTGCGCAGGGCGATCAGCCGCTTGGTCCACCACAGCAGGGAGTGGGGGTTGGCCTGCTCAACCTCGACGTTGACTGCCTCGTAGTGGTGCTCCGGGTCCGTGACGACAGGCAGGTAGAGCTGCTCCGGCGCGGCCTCCGAGAAACCGGCGTTCGGGGCGCCGCTCCACTGCATGGGCGTTCGCACGCTGTCCCGATCGCCCAGCTCGACGTTGTCGCCCATCCCTATCTCGTCGCCGTAGTAGAGGACCGGCGTCCCGGGCAGCGAGAAGAGCAGACCGCTCATGAGTTCGAGCCGCCGCCGTTGGTCGCCCATCAGAGGCGCCAGCCGCCGCCTGATGCCCAGATTGACCCGCGCCCGTGGATCGCTGGCGTAGACGCGGTACATGTAATCCCGCTCTTCGTCGGTGACCATCTCCAGCGTCAGCTCGTCGTGGTTGCGCAGGAAGATGGCCCACTGGGCGCCGTCGGGGATGACGGGCGTCTGCTCGACGATATCGACGATGGGCAGCCGGTCCTCCAATCGAACGGCCATGAACAGTCGCGGCATGACCGGGAAGTGGAAGGCCATGTGGCATTCGTCGCCGTCGCCGAAGTAGGCCGCCGCCTCTTCGGGCCACTGGTTCGCCTCGGCCAGGAGCATCCTATCCGGGTAGCGGGCGTCCACGTGGGCCCTCAGCTCGCGCAGGAAGGCGTGAGTCTCGGGCAGGTTCTCGCAGTCGGTCCCCTCGCGCTCGCAAAGATAGGGCACGGCGTCCAGGCGCATGCCATCGACGCCCCTGTCGAACCAGAAATCGACGATGCGGGTGAGAGCGGCCCGAACACGCGGGTTGTCGAAGTTGAGGTCCGGCTGGTGCGAATAGAAGCGGTGCCAGTAGTAGGCCCCGGCCACCTCGTCCCAGGTCCAGTTCGAGGACTCAAAGTCCTTGAAGATCACCCGGGCATCCGGGTACTTGTCGGGCGTGTCGCTCCAGACGTAGAAGTCGCGCCCGGCGCTGCCGGGCTTCGCCCGCCGAGCCCGCTGGAACCAGGGGTGCTGGTCCGAGGTGTGGTTGCAGACCAGCTCGGTGATGACGCGCAGGCCTCGCTTGTGGGCCTCGCGGATGAAAGTCTCGGCGTCTCGCAGAGTCCCGTAGGCCGGATGGACGCTCGTGTAGTCGGCGATGTCGTAGCCGTCGTCGCGCAGCGGCGAGGGGTAGAAGGGCAGGACCCAGAGGGCGGTTACGCCCAGGTCCGCCAGGTAGTCCAGCTTCTCGGTCAGGCCGCGGAAGTCGCCGGTGCCGTTGCCGTCGGCGTCGCGGAATGCCCGGACGTGAACCTCGTAGATGACCGCGTCGCGGTACCAGTGCGGGTCTCCCCGCCTGATCGAGGTGGCTGACCTGGGTCGCCGGCCCTGGCTCATGGGCCCAATGCTACCCGGCCTGCGCCGTCGGCCGCGCCCCGCCGCGCCCCGCCGCGCCCCGCCGCGCCCCGCCGCGGGAGGGTCCGACCGAACGAACGCCCGGTCCTACGCGAGCTTCGGGATCACGCCCGCTCAATCTGGTGGCACAATCGACCCATGGGCGGCGATCCAGATCCTGCGGTTGGCGCCTCGGTGGCGAACGAGCGGAGCGTCATCGCTGCTGCGACGTCCGTCGACCTCCGAATCCCGAAGACGATGCGGGCCCTGGTCAAGGCACGCCCGGAGGCCGGGGCCGAGCTGCGCGAGGTTCCAGTGCCCCGACCCGGCCCGGGCGAGGTCCTGATCCGCCTGGAAGCCGTGTCGTTCTGCGGCACGGACCTCCACATCTACCGCTGGGATCCCTGGGCCGAGGGCCGGATGGGCGGCAAGCTGCCGCGCATCTTCGGCCACGAGATGGCCGGGCGGGTAGTGGCCCACGGCCCCGGGACCGGGGCCGTCCCGCTGGGGACGCGCGTCGCGGCGGAGACGCACCTCGTCGACTGGACCTGCTACCAGTGCCGGACCGGCCGTGAGCACGTCTGCGCCAATCTGCGAATCCTGGGCGTTGATGCCGACGGCGCCTTCGCCGAGTACATGTGCCTGCCCGAGCGAAACGCCTGGCCCTCCGAGGACCTGGCGCCCGAGATCGCGGCCATCCAGGAGCCGATGGGCAACGCCGTCTTCGCCACCTTCGTGGAGGAGGTCACCACCGCTTCGGTGGCCGTGCTGGGCTGCGGGCCGATCGGCCTGATGGCGGCGGCGATCTGCTCGTTCGCGGGCGCCAACCCCGTCATCGCCACGGACATCCTGCCGCATCGCCGCGAGATGGCGGCCAGGATGGGCGCCGACGTCGTCCTCGATCCTTCGGCCGTGGACGTCGTTGAGGAGGTGCGCCGCCTGACCGGTGGCACGGGTGTGGATGTGGTGCTGGAGATGAGCGGCGCCGAATCGGCGATCCACCAGGCCTTCGAGATCTGCACCAACGGCGGGCGCGTCTCGCTGCTGGGCCTGCCTTCGCGCCCGGTCACACTGGACCTCAACGACGCGATCATCTTCCGCGGCCTGCGCGTCTACGGCATCACCGGCCGCCAGCTGTGGGGCACGTGGTACAAGACTGCGGCCCTTCTCCGCGAGGGCCTGGACGTCAGTCCGATCATCACCCACCGCCTCCCGTTCAGCCGCTACGCCGAGGCCTTCGACCTGCTGGGCCAGGGCGTGGCGGGCAAGGTGGTGCTGCTGCCCCAGGAGGGTTGACCGATGGAGCCCGAAGGAGGCCCGAGATGACCGAAGGCACCAACGATCCCCTCGGGTTTCTGGCCGATGAGATCGAGGAGCTGAAGCGCCAGAACCTGTACCGGCCGCTGCGCGTGCTTTCGACCCCCCAGGCGGCCGAAGTCGTCGTCGACGGCATGGAGCTGATCAACCTCAGCTCCAACAACTACCTGGGGCTGGCCACCCACCCGCGCCTGAAGGAGGCCGCGATCGCGGCGACCCGCGATTTCGGGGCAGGCTCGGGGGCGGTTCGGACGATCGCCGGCACGATGTCGATCCACGAGCAGCTCGAGGCCGAGCTGGCCGACTTCAAGCACACCGACGCGGTCCTGACCTTCCAGTCGGGCTTCACGGCCAACACGGGCGTCATCCCGGTCCTGGCCGGCGAGGACGACCTGATCGTCTCGGACGCGCTCAACCACGCCTCGATCATTGACGGCATGCGCATGAGCAAGGCGCCGCGGGTCGTCTTCCCGCACAAGGACGTCGAAGCCCTGCGGGGCCTGCTGCGCGACGCCCGCTCGAGGCACAAGGTCGAGGTTGCCTCCGGGGGCGGCAAGGTCGAGATCGGCGGGCGGCCGTATCGGTCGATCCTGGTGGCCACCGACGGCGTCTTCAGCATGGACGGCGACATCGCGCCGCTGCCGGGCATCGTCGAGGCGGCCGAGGAGTTCGGGGCGGCCGTGATGGTGGACGACGCCCACGCTTCGGGCGTGCTCGGCAAGAACGGGCGCGGCACGGTGGACCATTTCGACCTCCACGGCCGGGTGGCGGTCCAGGTCGGGACGATGTCCAAGGCGTTGGGCGTGCTGGGCGGCTACGTGGCCGGCTCGCAGGCCCTGCGCGACATGCTGATCCAGCGCGCGCGGCCGTTCCTCTTCTCCACGTCGCACCCGCCGGCCGTCGCCGCGGCCTGCCTGGCCGCCGTCCACGTCCTGCTGGAAGAGACGGAGCTGCTCGACCGCCTCTGGTCGAACACCATCTACTTCAAGGGCCACCTGAAGGACCTGGGCTTCGACACGGGCGTCTCAGAGACGCCGATCACCCCGGTCATCGTCGGCGACTCCGCGGTCGCCCAGAAGTTCAGTGCCCGTCTCTTCGAGGAGGGCGTCTTCGCCCAGGCCGTGGTCTACCCTACCGTGGCGCTCGACAAGGCGCGCATCCGCACCATCGTCACGGCCGAACACTCGATCGAGCAGCTTGATCGTGCCCTGGGGGTGTTCGCGATGGTCGGCCGGGAGCTGGGGCTGGTCGAAGGCTAGGGCGCAGATCTCCTAATGAGCCGGACACGAGCCTGGCCACCCGAGGGAGGCTGGTGGTCGCGCGTTCGGTCGCGACCAAGGTAGGCGACGAGCGGCACGACGACGAACGTCAGCTCGTGCAGCGAGTAGGCCAGGCCCAGGGAGCCGCGGGCGTTCAGGACGACCTCGACCCAGGTGAGGGTGAGGCCTGCGAACGGCACCGACAGCAGAGCCAGCGCCGCTATGCCCAGCCACCACCACCGGCCCCCCGGGCGGAAGAAGGCGAACGGCAGAAGCGTCGGCTTGAACAGAATGAGGGTCGAGGGCACACGCCACGCCGCCGTAGCGAAGAGGATGGCCACGACCCACATCGACGGATTGCCATTGACGATCTGGAGCAGCGAGAAGGGTCGCTCCATCAGGATGGCAACGACCAGCCAGGCGGTCAGCGAGGGCCGGAGCCGCCAGATGGCCGCGGCCGTGATGGCCCCGGGGATCAGCCACCAGAGCTGGGCCGGCAGCACCACGAAGGGGACAAAAAGCCAGAGGGCAACGGGTGGGTACAAGACGTCGGCCGTCCCCAGCTCGTATGGGCCGCTCAGCTGGTGCGGCAGAAAGTACGAGTCGCCGGAGACGAAGCGCGACGCGGCGGCGTGGTAGATGTCGAAGTCGAAGCCCGGCCGCCAGCCTATCTCCGGCATGTAGAGCACGATCTGGTAGAACGAGAGCGCGCAGAGCATGCCGATGGCGGCGACCTCAAGGTCGCGCACGAGACGGTGCGCCATGAACGCCCGGGCCCGGTCCGCCACATCGGCCAAGGCAACCTCCACCCGACAGCCTGCCCACCCCTGGCCGAGGAGCGGCCAGGGTCTTGATCGAGACGATGATATTCGCGTTGGGTCGCCCGCATTGTGGCCGGAGCGGGGCCGACGAGACTGCCTGACGCGGGCCAGGCCGGCCAATCCCAAGGATGTCTTCGCCAGGGGCCAGACCGGCATTGGAACCGGGCTGACGGTCGACGCATGGACCCCTGCTCACCGGCGTGAGAGATACCGCACCCCGGTCAGCTCCTCCGAGACGGACCAGAGGCGGGCGGCCAGGTCCGGGTCGTGGGTGAGATCGCTGGAGCGGGCGCTGGCCGGGTCGCCCCGCAGGCCCATGAAGCCGCCGGGGCCGAAGTAGTCGCCACCCCGCACGTCCGGCGCGGTCGCGGCGTAGAGCGCCGGCAGGGCGCCCATCGCCGGCGCCTGGCCGATGATCGGGCTGGTCAGGCGAACCCATCGCCAGTTGGCCGCCAGGTCGGTCTTCGTCCAGCCGGGATGTGCCGCGGCCGCGATGGCGTCGATGCCGGCCGCGTCGAACCTTCGCGCCAGCTCGTAGGTGAAGAGCAGGTTGGCGATCTTGCTGTAGCCGTACGCCGCCTGAGGGTTGTACTTCTTCTCGGCGTTCAGGTTGTCCGAATCCATCTTCGCGACGCGATGGCCGTCGCTGCTCATCACCACCACCCGGGCCCCCGGCGCGCGCCGGATGGCGCCCAGCAGCAGGCCGGTCAGGGCGAAGTGCCCCAGGTGGTTCGTGCCGAACTGCAGCTCGAAGCCGTCGGCCGTCCGGCCGAACGGGACGGCCATGATCCCGGCGTTGGCGACGAGGATGTCCAGCCGCTTGTGCCCGCGGGCGAATTCGGCGGCGAAGCGGCGCACCGAGGCCAGGTCCGCCAGATCGAGCGCCATGACGTCCACCTGGGCCTCCGGATGCTCGGTGCGGATCCGTTCAGCGGCCTCGCGGCCCTTCTCCTGGCTGCGACAGGCGAGCACGACCGCGGCGCCCTTGCCCGCCAGCGCCCGGGCAATCTCGAACCCAATCCCCCGGTTGGCGCCCGTCACCACAGCCGCCTTGCCCGTCAGGTCGGCGATGTCCCCAGCCGTCCACTTCGACGTCATCTCGCCCTACTCGTCCGGCAGCTTGTCGAGCTTGAAGTAGACCGGGCGGGTGCCGTCGGAGCAGCAGGCGATGATGGTGTCGCCGCCCTCGTACCATTCGCCGAACTTGCCGCCGGCCCAGTAGGCGATCAAGCACTTGTAGAGGTCGTCCCAGGCCCAGGTGCAGAAGCCTTCGGGCATGCCGGCGATCGGATCGACGACGAACTCCTGGCCTTCGCGGAAGACCTCGCACGGCCCGAGATCCCTGGCCCGCTCCCGCTCCACGTATTGGTCGACGAAGTCCTTGTTGAAGCTCGTCCGGAGCACGGTGATCTTGACCTTGTTGCCCATCGGGCCTCCTGTTACGGCCGATCAGCCAATCGCTCCGCCTAGCCCGGCCACAGGTCGGTTGCCCAGAAGACGGGCACGGCCACCGTGATGCATATGGCGATGGCGGCGACGAGCGCGCCGGCCCATCTCACGCCGCTGCGCTGGTTGCATAGGAGGAAGCCGGCCAGGCCGAAGGCGAATCCCGCCTGGCCGACCAGCGACAGGAGATCGAGCCCATGATCGCCTGGCTCGCGATGGGGGATCCTGGCGCCGAGCCACAGCAACGCCATCGGAATGCAGAGCAGCAGGCTGAGGAGCCCGAGCTTGCGTCGGGCGGGGTCCATCCCCTTGTACAGCCAATCCCGATTGAGGCGCATCGGCCACCTCGAGGTCGCGGGGGCCCGACAGTCGGGCCCGGCACCAGCGACTCTACTCCTCTTCCGGGCGCGCCTGGCGCTGCTCTGTCGCGGCGCCGATGGCGGCCCCGATTGCGGCGCCGGCACCAATCCCGATGGCCAGCCCCACCGCCGTGTTGTCGAACGCCGCGCCCAGGGCAACCCCCAGGCCCGACCCAGCTCCAGCTCCAATGGCTATCCCGATAGCGACCAGCCTGCCCGGCTCGCCGTTACCCCTGGTTTCGTTCGATTCCGGACTCAACCTGCCCTCCTCCACGCGCATGCGTCTGCCAGGCGCATCACTTTGCCTGCTTCGCCTGCAGCGAAATCCACCACAGCGCGGCGATCCCGATGAAGAAGACCCCCAGGCCACCGAAGAAGCCGAAGGAGCCGCCCCAGAATTGGCCCAGTTGCACGAGGTTATCCATGCCGTCCTCCATTCCGTAGCAGGTCAGCCCACCCTAACCCGATCGGTCAAGGCAGCCGCAAGTGGCCCGCTTATCCTGAACCCGGGCGCGGAGGGCCTTCCGCGCGCGCCGGCCGCACGCCGCGGCCGCGGTAGGTCTAGATTCCCCGGTGCACCGAGGCCCCACCACCACAGCGGTGACGAATGGCGAAGACGATCGAAGACACAGCTGAGCGCGCCCCCGGACAGGCGCGCGATCTGCCACTGGACGCGCACCTGCACACGGACCTGTCGCCCGATTCGCTGGTCCCGCTGGAGCTGTACGCGGCCCAGGCAGCGGAGCGCGGCATCCCCGAGATCGCCATCACGGACCATCTCGACTTCATGCCCGGCGCCCCGGCCTACGACTACGCCGACTACGGCAAGCGCGAGATGATCGTCCGCGACGCCGCGGAACGGTGGGCCGGGCGAGTGACGATCCGCTTCGGCGTGGAGCTGACGTACGAGAGCCGCTACGAGGATCAGATCCGCGAGCACCTGGCGGCCCACTCGTACGACTACACGATCGGTTCGGTCCATGCCCAATCGGACGGGCCCTATGACCTGGGTCGCATCGCGGCCTTCGTCAACGGCAAGACGATCGCCGAAGCCACGGCCTTCTACTTCGAGGAGGTCATGGCAGCCATCCGCAGCGACCTGTTCGACACCCTGGGCCACCTGGACATGTGCAAACGCTGGCTGCGGCCCTGGTTCTCACCTGAGGCGTTCGCGGCGGCGCCGGAGCTGTACGAACCCTTGCTGGCGGCCCTCGTGGAGAGCGGCATGACCCTGGAGGTCAACTCCTCCGGCCTGCGGCAGGAGGCGGGCGAGACCTACCCGGCGGCCTGGGCCGTGGCCCGCTACCGCGAGCTTGGCGGGAAGCGAGTGACGGTAGGCTCGGACGCGCACCTGCCCCAGTCGTTCGCCTTCGGCCTGGAGGAAGCCTGCGAGATCGTGGCCCGGGCCGGGTTCTCGAGGCTCTCGCTGCAGCGGGCCGTGGAGCGGGGCGACCTGGTGATACCGGAGCGGTTCAGCCGCTAACCTTCGGCCATGGAGCTGATCGTCCTGGGAGCCGGGCCCGCCTACACGGATCGCCACGGCACCGCTGCCGCCTGCCACCTGACCAGGCACGGCGACGCGGCGCTGCTGCTGGACATGGGCCAGGGCGCCTTCCCGAACCTGGCCGCCGTGCTGGAGCCCAGCACGCTGACCGCCATCGCTATCAGCCATCTGCACCCCGACCACTTCATCGACCTGGTCCCGCTGCGCCACTACCTGCGCTACGAGTTCGACCCCCCTCGCCGGCTGCGGATCCTGGCACCGGCGGCCCTGACCGACCGGCTGGACGGGCTGCACGGGGAGGCAGGCTTCGCCGCGGCGACGCTGGATGTGGAGGCGCTGGCGGAGGGTTCGCGGCAGATCGGCCCGTTCGAGCTGGAAGCCCGCTTGGTCACCCATACCGAGGAGAGCTACGCCTTCCGCGTCACGCCGGCGGGGGCCGGGGGTCCCGGCAGCAAGCCCGCCCCCGGCCTGGTCTACTCCGGCGATTGCGGCCGGGCCGAGGACCTCGTTCCGTTGATCCGCCCCGGCGACACCCTCCTGTGCGAGGCCTCCTTCGG
>Ga0307436_1000592_pt1 | contig 16972 bp, 17 predicted proteins | sample SalMarWE160440MG_FD_202513 | JGI IMG/M metagenome (GOLD analysis project Ga0307436, IMG submission 202513) | Salt marsh sediment microbial communities from the Plum Island Ecosystem LTER, Massachusetts, United States - WE1604-40 | ecosystem: Environmental > Aquatic > Marine > Intertidal zone >...
GCAAATACTCTTCGGCAAGCTCCAGCTCACCCAGCTCCGTATCGATGGTTTCGGCCGAGTGCAGGTGATAGTGCCTGACTATGTCGGCGCTGCGCAGGCCGAGAACATTGCGCTGATGGCGCAGCTTCAGGCGCCGCTCGATCCACCCATAGGCGAGCTTGGTTTCGGGCGCCAGCTGCAATTCGGCCTCGATGAACTCGATATCGGTCCGGGTGGCGTCAGCGGGCAGAATGGCGATCTCGCAGGTCTTGAAAGCAGCAAAGGCCCTGGCGTCGGCGGCCAGGAGATCGCGTATGGCCGCCAGCCGCCGGTTGCCGTTCACCACCACCCCCTCGACCGTCACCAGCAAGGGCTCGATCTGCTGGCCGGCACGGGCAAGCGCATCCTTGATGGGCCCCTCGGAGCGTTCGGAAAGCGCGCTCAGGAATCCGTGCAGTATTCCTTGCGCCTCGGGCGTCTCCTGGTTGTCGAGGAAATAGTCGGCATCCAGGCCGTGCCGGCTCACATAATTGGCTTCGAGAGCCGCAAGCCGGCCATTATCGGCGCGATAGACCGGCAGGGTGATCGGCACCAAAACCACCGGCGCGGCGACATATTTGTCCCGGAACGGTACGTTCACGCTCTTTTTCGACTTGCGTACAGCCTCGGCAATGGCTGCAGCGCGTTCATCAGCGGGCACGAGAAGCGCCTTCTTGTTATTCACCATGACTCCTTGCTTGATCGTTTCCGGCTCGGTGGGCATGGCGGCAACATAGCACACTCTCGACCGCGGCGAACGCAGGCCCGGTTTCGCCGGCGAGTGCCGCCGCCATGCCAGGATTGCAACGGTTCCATGCAGATTGTGCGCTCGCGGACGGGGTGGCGGGCGCCTTGCCGCTGCAGGCTCGAGCCGCGGGTTACCGATCACACCTCAGGGGGACCGAAGCGATTAGGTCCTTCGTCGCCTTTGAGGAAGCCCAGTTCCACAAGCATCCACAAGGCGCCTACGATCGGGATAAAAGCGATCAGAGACCACCATCCCGACTTGCCGCGATCATGCCAACGTTTCGCGTGAATGGCGAACCCTGCCCAAATCAGGGCGATAAAAACAACGAGCAAACCAATACCCACGAGGAGCATCAAAACGCTTGGGCCACCGGGGTTGTCGACTCTGCCCATCCCCCTGCCGAGAATTTCCCAGAAAACGGAGACGACCGCCTGCAAACCCCCCACTATAACGCCGGCTATCCACCAGGTCTGACGCCCGATCCGGCCCGAATAGCCGGTAAATGTCTCCACGTTCATTGCAATATCCCCTGGTTCCGTTTTCCGCGCTCACGCCCCTGCCGACCCACAACCAACAGACGATAGCCCACTTGTTCACACGGTTCCGCCACCCGCCAAGGCGCGCTTGCCTCCGGGTAGCCCTTCGCCGCCTCGCTCGCGCCGGATAGGAGCGTTGCAAGCACAACGAAGCAGCGTCGCGGCAGCAGATGAGATTGCACATCCATGCGCCGACTGGGGCAAATCAGCATGCACCTTCCTCTCAAGGCAAAATGCGACGAAAATCAAAATTACAATCACCCGAGTACAGCAATCTCACAAAGCTCGCAAATGGAACCGGCTTCGCACGACCAGTCCAGTAGCGCTTCGTCTCAATTGATGTGGCAGAGCGTCCGTCGGCAGACCTGGCGGAACCGGTCGTCGACCCGCGTCGCTGCCTGCAAGTTGCGGTTGCGGGCTCGGATCAAGCGGCCCGACGCTGCCATGCCGCGGGCGCAACGGTTCCATGCCGATTGCGCGCTGGTCGCCCTCACTCGTTGCCGCTATAGGCCGATCATGGACATGTGCACACAGCCATGCACCTCGTGACGGGTTTTGACTGAGGCTCGATTAGCCGATGGCCATGGTGGCAAGCGTCCAACCTGCGCAAACGGAAGACACAGTAGCCGGCATCGGATGGATGCTGGTCACGGTGTTCTGGTTCACCAGCCTCGATGCCAGTGCGAAATATCTGCTCCAGGTCTACCCGACCTTCGAGGTCATCTGGATGCGGTTTTTCGTTGCGCTCATCTTCGGCGCCATCGCCATGGTGCCCGATTTCCGCCGCAAGCTCATCAGCCGCAAGCCGTCGCTGCAGCTTCTGCGCTCGGGCCTGCTTGCCGTCACGACTGGCCTCTTCTTCGTCGGCATCCAGACGACGCCGCTGGCAACGGCCACCTCGATCATGTTCCTGGCGCCGATCCTCGTCACCCTCCTGTCGGTGCCGTTCCTGGGTGAAAAGGTCGGCATCCGCCGTCTGACGGGAGTTGCGGTCGGCTTCCTCGGCGCCATCATCATCGTGCGACCGGGTGTCGAGGGCATATCGACGGGCTCGGTCTTCCTTCTCGCGGCCGCTTTCACCAACTCGCTCTACCAGATCATCACCCGCAAGGTGCGGGTCTATGATCAGCCCGTCACCACCCTGTTCTATACCGCGATGGTGGGAGCGGTCGTCTTCGCCCTGCCCGTGCCCGCCCAATGGGTGACGCCCCAGGTGCCTGCCCACTGGGTCGTGTTCTGTTTCCTGGGCCTTGCCGGCGGCATCGGCCATCTCTGCCTCATCCGCTCGTTCAGGGCAGCGCCCGCCTCGGCAGTGGCGCCCTTCAGCTATGCCGGCCTCATCTGGTCCACGCTTTACGGCTTTTTTGTTTTCGCCGAACTGCCCGGCATCTGGACCTATCTGGGCGCCGGGCTCATCATCGCGGCAGGGCTTTACATTTTCCACCGTGAACGACGGCTCCAGTCCGTTTGACGTCGCGATCGCCGAACGCCGGGACACAGTCGCCTGTGCTAATGAAGCCGAACGAATACCCTTCGCGAACGAGGACAGCGCCATGACCAAGCCGACGGTGAAGTTCACCCGGATGAAGGACGGAACGCGCGAAGATTATCTGATGCTGCGCGAGCTTGAAGCGCCGCACCTGGCCATGACGCCCGAGCGCATCCTGCGTGAGTTGAGGCTGCAGGCCGAGGAAACCCTGCCGGGCTACCGGATCACCCGCCTCGAGCACGGCCTTCAGGCCGCCACCCGCGCCCGCCGCGAGGGCGCCGATACGGACTGGATCGTGGCCGCGCTCCTGCACGACATCGGCGACGGTCTCGCGCCGCAGAACCACGACCGCTTCGCCGCCGAGATCCTGCGCCCCTTCGTGCGCGAGGAGGTGGTGTGGGTGGTCGAGCACCACGCCGCCTTCCAGATGGTCTATTACGCCCATCACTACGGCTGGAACCGCTATGAGCGGGAGAATTTTCGCGAAAGTCCCTATTACCAGTCCTGCGTCGACTTCTGCGAGCGCTGGGACCAGTCCTCCTTTGATCCCGCCTTTGACAACGATACACTCGACAGCTTTGGGACGCTGGTGCGCGAGGTTTTTGCCCGCAAGCCCTACGACCCGGCGGTCATGCAGCCCGGTGTCGTGAAAGGCCTGCCGCCGCTGGGGTGAAGGAACGGCCATCCCCTTACGATAGGTCACTTATGAACCGCAGATGAACGGCCAAGTAAGACCCCGTTCAATATTGAGGGATGATAATTCCTACCATTGCGGGTGACTGGAGTTGGCAGGCTCTTTTGCCAGCCAGAACGCGCCGGTCCGCCGCAAGTGAAATCAACCCCTTGGAGTGTTCCAGAAATGTTGCGCAAGATCGTCCTTGGCGGCGCGGCTGCGGCCGTTGTCGCCTTTACCGGTTTCGGTGCCGTCAGCCATCCGGCCGAAGCCGGAGTCAGCGTCCACATCGGCGTGCCGGGCGTATACGGCTACTGGGGTCCGGCCCCACGCTATTATGTGCCGGCGCCGACTTACTACTATGCCCCTCCGCGCTACTACGCGCCGGCGTGCCGTGACATCGTGGTGTGGAAGAAGGTGTGGACCCAGCGTTATGGCTGGGTGAGGAAGAAGGCTGTTGTGCGGCGCTGCTACTAGAGCGGATTTCGATCAGACAGGATCATTTGACGGAGCCAAATCAGCCCGCTCGGCTAGGCGATGAGCGCAGCGCGATGTGGTGCATCGGGCAAGCTCATTAACGACGCCGATGGGCTGATTTGGCCCACCAGAGGCCGGCTTTTCAGGCCCGCTGGACGTCGTTACGCCGCACTTGTGGTCAGCAAGACCACGGCGTGCGGCGTGCCTAGCCAGCAAACCTGAAAAACCGGTCAAATGATCTTGTCTGATCGAAATCCTCTAGCTGCTGGTCGGCCCGGCGAATGGCGGCGGCCGCGGTGATGCCGGGCCCGCCGCCAATTCGCCACGTTCATGTTGACACTACGGACAATCTGAACCGCAGATGAACGGCTGCCTAAGGTCCTGTTCAGCTTGCGGGGACGATAAGTTGTCCCATCGCGGGTGACTGGAGTTGACAGGCTCTGTGTGCCGGAGGGGACGGGGCCAGTCCGCCGCAAGCGAGATCAATCCGTTGGGAGTGTTCCAAAATGTTGCGCAAATTCGCCTTTGGTAGCGCGGCTGCGGCATTCATTGCCGTTGCCGGGATGGTATCGGGCACTGCACCGGCCAATGCCGGGGTGCACGTGTCCATCGGTATTCCGGGCATTTTCGGCTTCTGGGCGCCTGGATACTATTACGCCCCGCCTGCCGCCTATTACGGGCCATATGGCTATTACGGGCCCTATGCCTACTATGACGGGCCGCGCTACTACGCCCCGCGGTACTACGGTCGGGACCGTTACGGTTGGCGCCGCAACGACGGTCGTTACGATCATCACGACTATTACCGCGGCGACCGCCGTCACAACTGGCGCTGACAATCGGCGCTCAGCGCTGGCGGTCCTCGGTCACCGGGGACCGCAGCACCAGCACCATGGTGGCATGGGCATCGGCTACGCCGGGATTGCGCAGCCGGTGGGCAAGATCGCCCCGATAGCGCAGCGATTCACCCGCCTTGATGCGCCGCGTCTCCTCGCCCACCATGACCTCGATCTCGCCGGCAAGCATGTAGAGGTGCTCCACCGCGCCAGGTTGGTGCGGCTCCGATTCCAGCACGCCGCCCGGCTTGGCGTGGAAATCGTACCACTGGATCACCTCGACCAGGTTGAGCGGGCCGGCGATCGCCAGCCGGCACAGGCCGTCCTGGCTCTCCAGGATGGGAATGCCTGAGCGCGACTGGTACTCGATGAAATTGGGCCTCTCCTCCGGCCGGAGCACCTCGCCGATGGTGGTATCGAGCGCCCGCGACAGGCGCATCACGGTGGAGATGGTGGGATTGGTCTCGTTGCGCTCGATCTGCGAGATGATCGACTTGGCCACGCCCGAGTGTTCCGACAGTTCACCCAAAGACATGTTGTAGGCCTTGCGCAGGCGCTGGATGGTCTTGCCGAGCGCGGCCGAACCCTCGCTCTCGGCCCCCTGCCCGCTCTTGCGGCTCCGGCGGGTCGCCATGGGGGATGATCCTCTTTTGATGCCTTTTGCGCGAACGGCAGGCGCGAAAGACGTCCCGCCGGCCGCTTATTGGTGTGTTCGCTGCCACTAAAGACGGCAAATCCTTGCAAAATCAAGTGCCATGGCGGCGCCGGCTTATCGCCTGCCGGAGGGCGGATCGGGTCTGGCATTGCCGCCGTGTCTGGCCTATATCGCCAGTCATGGGATTGTGAGAAAACCGCTCAGGACCAAGACCACATGAAATATCTCCACACCATGGTGCGCGTTTCCGACGTCGAAAATTCCCTCGACTTCTACTGCAACAAGCTCGGCCTCAAGGAAGTGCGCCGCAACGACAATCCAAAAGGCCGCTACACCCTGATCTTCCTGGAAGCCCCCGAGAGCCCGGGCGCGCAGCTCGAGCTCACCTACAACTGGGACCCGGAGGACTATGGCGAGGGCCGCAATTTCGGTCACCTCGCCTTTGCCGTCGACGACATCTACGCCACCTGCCAGAAACTCATGGACGAAGGCGTCACCATCAACCGGCCGCCGCGCGACGGGCGCATGGCCTTCGTGCGCTCGCCCGACGACATCTCCATCGAGCTGTTGCAGAAAGGCGAGGCCCAGCCGGCGAAGGAGCCGTGGGCCTCGATGCCCAATACCGGGCACTGGTAAGTTTCAGGCCGGAAAGCTGATCTCGCCACGGGCGCGCCGCTCCTGCGGCTGCAGGACGTCGGTAATGAAGGCATGGGTGGGCGTTGCAACGCCTGCCTCGCGGCCGAGCCGCACCACGGCGCCGTTCCAGTAATCGAGCTCGCTTGGGCGGCCCTCGGCGATATCGCGTTGCAGCGAAGCGGTGGCGGCCGGGGCCGCCTGATCGATCGACAACATGGTGTCCGCTACCGCCGTTTGTGCCAGCGCCACGCCGCGCGCGCGAGCCACGGCGGCCGTCTCCGCCACGCATTGCTCCAGCATGCGCTGCGTCTCGGGCATGGTGCGCATGACGCCGATGGGCGCGCGCGAGACCGCGCCCACACCGCCAAAGGCTGTGACGATCAGGAATTTTTCCCACAACGCCTGGTGGATATCGGCCGGGACATCGGCCTTGACTCCGGCCGCGGCAAAAGCCTGAGACAGCCGCTCCACCCGTTCGCTCGGCCGGCTGTCGAGCTCGGCAAAGCGGATGGCGTTGATGCCGCCGATCGAGCGGATGCGACCTAGCGCGCTTATCCAGCTGAAGGTGACGCACAAGCCGCCCAGCACCGGCCCTTTGCCCAGCACCTCGGTGAGCTCGCTTGCAGCCTCAACCCCGTTCTGCAAGGGAACGACAAAAGCCGCAGGCGCAAGCACGGGCTTCAGCGCCTCGGCCGCCGCCCTCACCTGCCAGGCCTTGACGCCGAGGATCACGACCTCGGCATCCGACAGGGCCGCCGCATCGTCGCTCGCCTTTGCCGGCCGCGCCGTGAATTCACCCTCTGGCGTTTCCAGGATGAGGCCGGATGCGCGAATGGCCTCCAAGTGAGCGCCACGCGCGATGAAGGTGACGTCATGTCCGCCGAGCGCCAGCCTGGCGCCGAAATAGCCGCCTGCCCCACCCGTTCCGTAAATGCCGACCCGCATGGAAAACCTCGCGCCCGATGGGAGCGCAGATGCGCCCACTGCGGGCGACAAGTCAAGGCGAAACGGGGATTTATCGTCCCGGCAGCGCGCTCAGTCGCGGCGGGCAGCTTCACTTTCGGCAACGCTGAGGAGACGCAGCTCGGCATAAAGCTCCGGGGTGGGCAACCAGTCCCCTTCACGATCTTCCAGCTCATGCGCCGCGGCGCTGAGAAATGCAGCCTCGTGCATGTCAAACTCGAACATGGCAGCCTCCTTGAGTGGTGCAGGGCCCATCGGTCAACATGGCCGCCATTCTAGCGGGCGCGGCTAAACCAGGTCTTAACCGTTCGTTTTTTCGCGGTTGATGGTTACCGGCGGCGGCAAAGCGGCAGTTTCCCGGGCGCGCGCGATGCCGGAGCCGGTGTTGGTTAATGCCCGGTTATCGTGTGACCGACAATTCGGACGATACATTTGAGCTTGGTTTTATCTATCTCGCGTATACCGACGACCAATAGACCCACTATGCGCGGAAGGTCGTCATGTCATACCCCAAAGCAACCCACCATCTGAATGCCGTCAGCAAACGCTTCCGTGGAAATCGGCGTGCCAATGTAGGCATAATCTTTGCCCTGTCGGTGATCCCCATGGTCTGCGTTGCCGGCGCTGCGTATGACTATTCCCGCGCGCTTTCGGTCAAGTCCACCCTGCAGACGGCGCTCGATGCCACGGCCCTGGCCGTGACCAAGGACGCCGCCAATGTTTCCGCCAGCCAGTTGCAGACCGAAGCACAGACCTTTTTCGCACCGAGTTTCCATTCCTCGTTCGCCGGAAGCGTAAAGATCAACGCGACCTACGACTCCACCACTTCGACGGTGACGGTGACAGGCAAAACCAACGTCCCGACCACCGTCATGAACCTGGTGAAGGTGACCCAAATGCCGGTCGCCGCCACCGCCTCCGCCAGCTGGGGCCTGAGCAGCCTGCAGATCGCGCTGGTGCTCGACAACACCGGCTCGATGAAAGACACCGATTCGGCCGGCACCTCCAAGATCAGCGCGCTGAAGACCGCCGCGCACAACTTCCTCAGCACGATGCAAAGTGCCTCGACCGCGACCAACAACATCAGGGTCGCCATCGTGCCCTTTAACACTGGCGTCAACGTGGGCACCGCGAACGTCAATGCGTCCTGGCTCGACTGGAGCTATTACAGCAACTCGGGCGGCATGGGCGCTTGGCTGGACGGCGGCACCTGGAGCGGCGGCGGTTCCTCCACCAACAACTGCACTTGGAGCACGTGCTGGAGTACAAACAACAAGACCTGGAGCACCAACGGCTCGACCACCGACAAGAGCCATTGGAATGGTTGCGTCATGGATCGTGACCAGAGCTACAACGCAGAGAATACGACCCCTGTGACGTCGAACGCGTCGACGCTCTTTCCTGCCGTGTACAGCGGCGCCACTCCCTGCCCTGTCGCGGTGATGGGCCTCAGCGACGATTGGACCGCGCTCAACGCCAAGGTCGATTCCATGACCGCCGGCGGCAAGACCAACCAGACCATCGGCCTCGCCTGGGGCTGGCAGGCCCTCACGCCGGGTGTGCCGCTGAACGCGCCGACGGCCTCGTCCGGCACCGAGAAGGTGATCATCCTCATGTCCGATGGCATGAACACCGAGGACCGCTGGTCGACCAACCAGAGCGACATCGATGCGCGCATGAAGATCGCCTGCGACAACGTCAAGGCCGACGGCGTCACCATTTATACGGTGCTGGTCATGGCGGGCAATTCATCGGTGCTGCAGAGCTGTGCCAGTGATTCGAGCAAGTATTTCGCACTCACTTCCACCGACCAGCTCATCACCACCTTTGATTCCATCGCCACCAAGCTGTCAAAGCTTCGCCTGACCAACTGAGGGCCGGGCGAAGCGGGGGCGGGCGGCAATGACATCGGCTGCAATGGCGAGCGGGCTTGCGCTCCTCTTCCTGGCCGCCGTCGCCACGCCTGCGCCGCACTGGCACGCGGCGCCCACCACCGAGACGTTGCGGGTGAGCCTGCCGCGCCATCAGGACCTGCTGGTGCCGCTGCCCGGCCAGCGCCTGTTGATGCACACCAGCCTCCTCCTGCCGCAAGGCAAGGGCCCCTTCCCTCTTGCCGTGGTCAATCACGGCTCCACCGAAAGCTCCTATGTGCGTGCCCGCTGGCGCATGCCCAGCTATCCGCTCCTCACCCGATGGCTGTTGAAGCAGGGCTTTGCCGTGGCGCTGCCGCTGAGGCCCGGCCACGGCATCACCGGCGGCCCCTATTTCGAGGATCAGGGCCGCTGCGACAATGCCGACTACAAGACGTCCGGGCTCAAGACCGCCTACAGCATCGAGGCGGCCATCGACTACCTCACCCGTCTCGCCTATGTGCAAAGGCAAGGTGTCGTCGTCGTCGGGCAGTCGGCCGGCGGCTGGGGGGCGCTGGCGCTGGCCAGCCGCAATCCACAAAAGGTCCGCGCGGTCATCAATTTCGCCGGCGGACGCGGCGGCCATGCCGACGATCGACCCGACCACAACTGCGTACCGACCCACCTCATCCGGGCGGCAGGCGCCTTCGGTCACACGGCGCGGGTGCCCACCTTGTGGCTTTACGGCGAAAACGACACCTTCTTTGCCCCCGATCTTTCGGAACCCATGTTTGCTGCCTTCAGGAAGGCCGGTGGCAAGGGCGAGTTTCATCTGCTGGCCAAGTTCGGGCCCGAAGGCCATGCCGCCATCTCCTCTCCTGCTGCCTTTGCGCAATGGGAACCGATGGTCGCGCACTTCCTTGCCGCCCACCCCTGAGAGCGCGCCGTCCAGCCCGGCTGACGCCCCCTTGTCAACATTACCAGACTCAAGCAATCTCTCGGCGCTGCACAGCCGGGCCCGGGGGCGCTCGACGGCAAGGCACAAGTGATGGAGGATTGACAGTGCACTGGATGAAAACCGCCTCCATGGCCGCAGCCCTCTGTCTGATGACGGCAGGCTCGATGCAGTCTCAGGCGCGCGAACAGCTTCTCGGCACCGCCACGTTCAAGGCGCATGTCCAGCGTGACACCGTCAAGGTCGGCATCCGCGAAGGCGCGTTCAGGGCCATACGCATGGAGGTGCACGGAAGCAGGGTCGAAGTGCTCGACCTCAAGGTCATCTACGGCAACGGGGCCCCCGACGACATTCCGCTGCGCCACACGTTCACGGCCGGCTCGTCATCGCGCGTCATCGACCTCAAGGGCCGCGGTCGCTTCATCAGCCAGATCATGGTGACCTACGTTCCTTCCGGCCCGGTGAAGATCTCGTTCTACGGTGTCGAAGCGGCGGCACCCCCACCCGCCCAATGGGTGCGTCTCGGATGCAAGGGCGTCGGTTTCCTTGTCGATCACGATGTCATCAGGGTCGGCCGCAAGGAGGGGCTGTTCTCGGCGCTCAGGCTGCGCGTCAGCAAGGCGCCGGTGGATTTCGTCGGACTGGAGGTCACCTTCGGCAACGGGAGGCGACAGATGCTGCCACTGCACGCCAAGGTCGCACCCGGCCTGGTATCGAGCCCGATCGACCTCAAAGGAAACCGACGCGGCATCGACCGCATCGATTTGCTCTACCGCTCCATCCCCACTTTCCTGGGCAAGGCGGAAGTCTGCGTCGACGGATTGCAGCGCTAAAGCATTGTCCGCCAGCCCGCCGCCTGTCATCTGATCCGGGATCGGGGTAACGGTTTAATGCGCTTTGCTGCGACATGCGCCATCGCGGGTCGCAGCAATGGGCCACGAGCATAACTCACTGCACGGTCTGGACGTCAGTGCCGATGAACTTGTCGCGCACGTCGCGCTGGTTGGCACCGGCATCGTAGAGCGGCACCTTGAGGCCCAGCGCCTTGGCCGTCATCTGGCCGGTGGAGACGATGACTTGATAGGCATTGACAACCTGGTCATGCTGGGCTCGCACCAGATCGATCTGCGAGGTCGCGAGCGTCTGCTCGGCATTGAGCACATCAAGGGTGGTGCGGGTACCGACCTGGGCCTCCTGCTTCACGCCTTCCAGGGCAAGCCGGTTGGCGCTCACCTGTGACTTGAGCGAACTGATGGTCTGGCCGCTGGCGACGAAGTTGTTCCAGGCCTGCACCACGGAAGCGCGTACCGTACGCCCGGCTTCGATGATCTGGATGCGGCGCTCGTTGGCCACATGCTTGGCCTGACGCACCTGCGAATAGACCTGCCCGGCCTGGTAGATCGGTATGTTGAGGATGCCCAGAACCTCGCCCTGCTTGTAATTTCGCGTGAACGAGCCGTAATCGCGCTGAATCAGGAACTGGGCCTGAACATTGACGCTGGGCAAGAGGCCGCTTTGCACCACATCGACATTGTGCTCGGCTGCCTGATGGTTATAGGTGGCGGCCAGGATCTGCGGATTGATGCGCCCGGCAATTCGCAGCGCCTCCCGCAGAGACTTCGGAAGCCGCCGCGACAGAGGCGGATATTTGAGCGCCCCAGGCGCGTGGCCGATGGTCTTTTCATAGTTGGCGGTGCTGGCGGCACGGTTGGCGCGGGACACCTGGAGCTGGGCCCTGGCAAAGCTCAGCGCCGCGCGCGCCTGGGCCACATCGGTCTTGGTTATTTCGCCGACGCTGAAGCGCGCCTGGGCCGCCTTGAGCTCCTCCACGTAGAAGGAGACGCTCTTTTCACGCAGCACAACGATCTGGCGGTCGCGGATGACATCCATGAAGGTGGTCGCGGCATCGAGCAGCACCGTCTGCTCGGTACTGAGAAGCTGCTGGTTGCCGGCTGCGACGTTTGCTTCGGCCTGTTTGGTGCTGGCAACCGTCCCGAAGCCGCTGAAAACGGGCTGGGTCAGAGTGATTGTGGCGCCGACTGGCGAGGTCTCCGCATTGCTCCAGCGATCGGTCCCACTCACGCTGCTTTGCGCTTTGACCCAGGAGTGGCCACCCTGGCTCTGGGTGGTAACCGTCGGCCGCCAGCCCGACAGCGCCTGCGGCACCTGTTCGTCGGTGGCGCGCTGGCGAGCCCGGTCGGCGTTGAGCGTCGGGTTGCCGAGGTAGGCACTGGACAGCGCTCGGGCGATCGTCTCGGCGGAAAGACAGGCCGGGGCTGCCGCCACCAGTGCGCCGAGCCCGGCAGCGAGCGCGCAGACGAAACGCACGCGGCCGACGCTCCGGCTCATCGGATGCGCCCCTCTTGCCAATTCGTTGTTGGCCATGTTTCCCACCACATTTTTCCGGGCTGCCTCATACGAGCAGGCCACAAATGATTCCCCGGTCCCATTAAGCCACATGTGTGGCGGGCGCTCAACCTGTGCCCGCCATGTTGCATAACGGATGGTAAAACCCGCAAAGTACCAAAATCGTGTCGATACCGGCAAAATGCGGCAGAAATCCGCGATTTCCCGCTCCTCGCGACAAACTCAAAATACGAACGCCGGCACCGGCCTGTCGATGCCGGCAAGCGGCGGAACGGCGGCATCGAAAGCGTGACGGGCCGACGCCGTACCGCCATGACGTGTGTATACCACGCCGCGCGCCATCGCGCCATCGCCCACCACCGCGACCAGCCGGCCGTTCTCGCCGAGCTGCGCCAGGAGAGCGTCCGGCACCTGCGGCACCCTGCCCTCGATGACGATGACGTCGAACGGCGCTTCGCTCGCAAGGCCGGCGGCATGCTTGCCCTCAACCACCGCCGCATTGCCGATGCCGAGCCGGGCGAGGACGGCGCTCGCCTCGGCGACCAGACCCGCATCGGCCTCGACGGCGATCACCGACTGGGCGAGATGCGAAAGCACCGCCGCCGAATAGCCGGTTCCGGTGCCCACATCGAGCACCACGTCCTCGGGGCGGATGGCGGCCTGCTGCAGCATGCGCGCAAAGGTCATCGGCGCCATGAGATAGCGCTGGTTGCCCTCCGCGCCGATTTCGATGTCCTCGCCCATGTAGGCAAGCGCGCGTCGCCCGGCCGGCACGAACTCCTCGCGCGGCACCGCCGCCATGGCGGCGATCACGCGATAATCGGTGATGCCGCCGGTGCGGACCTGTGATTCGATCATGTTGTGACGCTGGGTGGCGAAATCGATCATCCCGGCTCCGTCGGCTGGCCTTGTCGCTTACCCATCCTGATAGCCAATCTGCGCTCCGTCGCCAATAGAAAACGAACATCGCCTTGATCGGCAACAAGCACGTTGTCGTTGGCGCCGCGGTTCGCTATATGTCGCGCCTATCAGGGCCTCGTGGCGGAGTGGTGACGCAGCGGACTGCAAATCCGTATACCCCGGTTCGATTCCGGGCGAGGCCTCCAGAAGCTTCAACATTGAAATCAACGAGTTAGATGAAAAGGCGGCATGCGATGGGCCGCCTTTTGTGCCGCGTCGGTTTGCAACACATCTCGTTGAGTTTCAATGTGTTACGCCGTGTCGCGGCATCTCATTGGTCGTTTTCCGACGGTAACACTGCCGAAGGCACGTGAATCGGCAAGAGAACTCGACGATCGCCTTCGGCGGGGCCTTGCCCGGCATGTGGCGCCATCAACCCAGCCTCGCTGAACTGGTCGATCAGTATTGTGCCCGCCCTAGCCTGCGCACAAGGACTCCGAAGGTGTTTTTGCGGCACGCAACTGAAGAGAATCTGAAATGAACCTCGTGCCGGGTTCCCCATATCGCCCCAGCCGGCTACACCAGGATGTTGTCGCTGCCCAAGGTGTGCACGTCCACGTTAATCAGCGTAACTACGGCGTCGCCACCGAAATCGATCACCGCGTTCGCGCCGTCCTGTACCGCCAGCACCACAACATCCTGCACCGTGGCGAAGTGATAGGCTTCCAGTCCGAGCGTATCCAGCGACGGATTGAAGTCCGCAATCGTATCGGCACCGTGGCCGGGAGCAAAGACGAACCGGTCGGCGCCTGCCCCGCCGCTCATCCAGTCCGCGCCCGGACCGCCGATCAAATGGTCGTCACCGCCGCGCCCATGCAGGATATCATCGCCCTTTCCGCCCACCAGCCAGTTGTCGGCGGCATTGCCGGTGAGCGTGTCGTCGTGGCTCGATCCCGTCAGGTTCTCAATCGAAAAGAAGATGTCGCCGGCGGCTTGCCCGCCGCTCGCGGTGCCGGCCGTGAGATCGACCGAAACCGCGGCGGCGGACCCGCGATAGACCGCGGTATCATGCCCCCATCCGCCGCGCAACGTATCACCGCCGGCACCACCGACGAGGACGTCGGAACCGCCACCGCCGAGAAGATAGTCGCCACCGCCGCACCCGTGCAGGACATCATCGCCCTTTTGACCCACCAGCCTGTTGCCGGCGCCGTTGCCGGTGAGCGTGTCGTCGTGGCTTGATCCCGTCAGGTTCTCAATCGAGAAGAGCTTATCGCCGGCGGCGTCTCCGCCGCTCGCGGTGCCGGCCCTGAGATCGACCGAAACCGCCGCGGCGGACCCGCGATAGACCGCGGTATCATGCCCCCATCCGCCGCCCATCGTATCGCCACCGGACCCGCCAACGAAGAAGTCAGGACCGGCACGGCCGAAAAGGTGGTCGTCACCGTCCAAGCCGCGCAACCAGTTGCTCGCGGTGTCGCCGCGCAGCGTATCGGCAAATGCCGAACCGTTCACCGCTTCGACATTGCTGAAGACGTCGCCGGTGGCCTGCCCGCCCGATGCCAGGTGATTGGCAAGATCGATCAGGACGGCAGCCTTCGATGCGGCATAACCGATCGCGTCCATGCCGTTTCCGCCATCAATCGTGTCGGCGCCGGCGCCGCCGAACAACAGATCATTGTCATCGCCGCCGGTCAGGATGTCATTGCCGCCGCGGCCATAGAGTATCGAACGGATTTGAACGCCGTCCAGCACATTGTCCGTACCATCGCCATGCTCGACCCAGATCGATCCCAGCGATCCAAGCTTGGTCAGGCCGCGCACATGCTCGCCGATGAGATTGTCGACGTACAGGTTGAGATCGCTTTCGCCTGCCTTTTCCTCGAACCCATAGCGGGCGCCGGCGTCAGGTCCGCCGGTGATCACGTTTGCTTTGAAGAGATTGTAGTCGGAATCGAATGTCTTGCCGGTGATGCTGTCTTGCTCGGCGCCGAGCACGATGCTGGAATACTGGTCATAGAGTGAGGCGGAGTTGCCGGAAATGCTGTCATCCAAAAGGCTGACATGCGAGGCGCCCTTGAGCCGGACCCCGTAGGTGCCGTTGTCGTGGATCGACACCCCGGTGACCAGCACGTTGTCAGTCATCCGGATCTGGATGCCTTCCTTGCTGTTGCCATAGACTTCACCGCCACGGATCTCGATATTGTGCGGGAACGGAATGTCGAAGTCGCCGCGCTGCAGCGTGATGCCGGCCCCGCCCGTCGTGCCCAGTCCATTGTCGTGGGCGATGTTGTCGAGCAGTAGGAAATTGTTGGTCGTCGTCGTGATGTTGAAACCATGACGGTCGTTCTCGTAGGCGAGGTTATTGCGGTACACCCCATCAACGATGAAATCGGCGACAAAGCCGTCCTTGTGATTGTGATCGGCCACGCTGTCGGCAATGGTCAGCCGGTGGGTCTGCTCGTGCGGGTCGAACCCGTAGCCATTGTTGTTGCGCGCCTCGACCCGCAGCACCCAGGCATCGTGATCGGAAATCGTTTCATTGGGTATGCCGCCGGAATAATACCCGACGACCTTGAGGGTATTGGCGTTGTTGTCTCGGTTGCCGTCGAGCGTGATATCGGCAAGGCCGTAGTTGTCGGTCTCCTCGCGGTCGGTGCGCACGATGCCGGTGATGTCGCCGGAGGCGTTATCGACGACGCGCAGCACTGATTGGCCCATGCCGTCGCCCATCATGAAGACGTTGTCTTCCAGGTAGATGGCACCGGCTTTATCCGGGTTGGCATCGACGCCGTAGACCCCATGCGGGACATAAACCAGCCCGCCGCCCGCATCATGCGCCGCATCGATCGCTGCCTGGATCGCGGCGCGATTGTCGACCGCAGGCTCGGCCACCGCACCGTAGTCGAGGATGTTGAAGACGCCCTGACCTACAGCGGGCGTGCCGCCGTCGAAGAAGACTGCAGGCGGCGTGTAGGAATAGCTCGGATGCCAGGAAATCCCATCCACATGGGTAGTGGCGCCACGTGCCATTCGTCGTCCCCGCCCCCTGTATGCTCAACTCTCCGGCATCATCGGCCGGTTGAAGGCAGACTTAGAGGAAACTTCCTTCCGTCGGCTTAATTGATTGCTGCATAATTGGGTTTTCAAATTTGCAATCCCTACGACCAAAGTGCCGACGATTTGATGGCAGCTCAGTCAAAGGGACAAAGCTGCAGCCTGAAGTCCGCACAAGGCGTCGATCAGGCCGAGCATGCCGGCGAAGACTGCCCTTGGCAGCGCGGTCTTGGACAGCCGTAAATTGGCGTAGCGGATGCCCTGCCCTGGTGGTGGCCTTCCGGGCGAGGCCTCCAGCTTCTGGTATCAGGTCGTCAGGGCTTGCTTTTCGCGCGATCGGGGCGGCGCTCAGGCCTGTCGCGCGTGCCGTTGAAACCGAGACGCTCGCCCAGCTTGGGGTAGTGCCGCATCAGCCACAGGCCGAAGGCCACCGTCCAGCGCCGCCGCCAGCGCCTGACCATGGGTGAATCGACCGACAACACCAGAAGGCCGAGGGGGATCATCCAGAAGCCGAGAACCGGCAGGAAGCCCAACAGCCCGCCGATGATGAGGGCAACGCCGATCACCGTGCGGGCGATGCGACTGGCAGGCAGCGAATAGCGCCGGTTGCCGATGCGGATTTTGGTCATGACCGTTGAGCTATGCCGCGCGTGCATCGCACGCAAGCCCTTCCTCGCCATTGCATTTTAGACTTTCGCGCACGGGCAGGGTTTGCTAATACGCGGGCCAAATCTATTCCCCGGTAGCTCAGTTGGTAGAGCAAGCGGCTGTTAACCGCTGGGTCGCTGGTTCGAGTCCGGCCCGGGGAGCCA
>Ga0307436_1000593_pt1 | contig 16972 bp, 15 predicted proteins | sample SalMarWE160440MG_FD_202513 | JGI IMG/M metagenome (GOLD analysis project Ga0307436, IMG submission 202513) | Salt marsh sediment microbial communities from the Plum Island Ecosystem LTER, Massachusetts, United States - WE1604-40 | ecosystem: Environmental > Aquatic > Marine > Intertidal zone >...
AGCATCTGGACAGGAGGGCCCTCATGCACCATCGCTACCGCTATCTCATGCGCGATCAGGTCCGCGATCAGATTCGCTCCATCATGGCTGAAAAGGACGCCAGGCTCGACCGCCGCACGCTGGGCGGCCATCTTTTCGCCACCGGCATTCTGGCCTTGGTCTATGCCTTGCTGGTGGCCCTGACGCGTTGAGACAATCCACGTTCGCGACCCGCGGGCGCTGCAGGACAGAGCCCCCGCGGACAACGGCGACGCACCGCAGGCTCGCAGATCTCCCGGCGGCACTGACCCCTCCCCACCGGCGGGGGCTCAGACGCCCACCCGCTGGCGGTGGGCAGCAGCCCGTGCCGGCTCGTCCTCGGTGGGCCCATGGTCGGCGCCCCGGTTCACACGATCGCGCAGTTCCTTGCCCGGCTTGAAATGCGGGACGTGCTTGCCCGCCAGCGCCACGGCGTCGCCGGTCTTGGGATTGCGGCCCATGCGCGCTGGGCGGAAGTGAAGAGAGAAGCTCCCGAATCCCCGGATCTCGATGCGTTCGCCGGAAGACAGCGCATGGCTCATCTGCTCCAAGATGCACTTGACCGCCAGCTCAACGTCCTTGTAGGCCAGGTGACTCTGGTCCCTGGCAATGATCTCAATCAGCTCTGATTTTGTCATTCTTGTTCAGTCCTAGTTAGGGCGAGGCCGACCTCGGGCGCCGACCCCGCACTCTGCCGGGGAATGACTCTCGGGGCTCGGGATCAGTCCTCGCTCTGCTGCTCGCTCATCTGCTCCTTCAGGATGTCACCCAGGGTCGCCGTACCGGTGGAGGCATCCCGACTGAAGCTCTTGACCGCGGCCTTCTCTTCGTCCTGGTCCTTGGCCTTGATGGAAAGGGACAGGGTGCGGTTCTTGCGGTCCACGCCCATGAACTTGGCGTCGACCTCGTCACCCTCGCGCAGCACGCTGCGGGCGTCCTCCACCCGGTCGCGGGACAGCTCGGAGGCCCGGATGTAGCCCTCGACGCCCTCGTCCAGGGTGACCGTGGCGCCCTTGGCGTCGACCTCCTTGACCAAGCCTTTGACGATGCTGCCCTTCTCGTGGGTTGCCACGTAGCTGGAGAAGGGGTCCTTGTCGAGCTGCTTGATACCCAGCGAGATGCGCTCACGCTCGGGGTCCACGGACAGCACGACTGTCTCGATCTCGTCGCCCTTTTTGTAGTTGCGGATCGCCTCCTCTCCGGGAATGTCCCAAGAGATGTCTGAAAGATGGACCAGGCCATCGATCCCGCCTTCCAAGCCGATGAAGATGCCGAAATCGGTAATCGACTTGATGCTGCCCCGAACGTGATCGCCCTTGTTGTGGTTCTCCGCGAAATCCTCCCAGGGATTGGCCTGGCATTGCTTCATGCCCAGGGAGATGCGCCGACGCTCCTCGTCGATGTCGAGCACCATGACCTCGACCTCGTCGCCTACCTGCACCACCTTGGAGGGATGGATGTTCTTGTTGGTCCAGTCCATCTCCGAGACGTGCACCAGGCCCTCGACCCCTTCCTCGATCTCGACGAAGCAGCCGTAGTCGGCGATGTTGGTGACCTTGCCGAACAGGCGGGTGTGCTCGGGATAGCGCCGAGAGATATCGACCCAGGGATCCTCTCCCATCTGCTTGAGGCCCAGGGAGACGCGCTGGCGCTCGCGGTCGAACTTGAGCACCTTCACAACGATCTCGTCGCCGATGTTCACCACCTCCGAAGGATGCTTGACCCGCTTCCAGGCCATGTCGGTGATGTGCAGCAGGCCGTCGATGCCGCCCAGATCGACGAACGCGCCATAGTCGGTGAGGTTCTTGACGACCCCTTTGATCTCCATGCCCTCCTGCAGATTCTCGAGCAGCTTCTCGCGCTCTTCGCTGTGCTCCTCCTCGACCACCGCGCGGCGTGAAACCACCACGTTGTTGCGCCGGCGATCGAGCTTGATCACCTTGAACTCCAGATCCTTGCCTTCGAGGTAAGAGGTGTCGCGCACCGGCCGCACATCGACCAGCGACCCGGGCAGAAAGGCGCGGATCTCGCCGACATCCACCGTGAAGCCGCCCTTGACCTTGCCACTGATCTGGCCGGTGACGGTCTGCTCGGCGCCGAAGGACTTCTCCAGCTCCTGCCAGGCCTGGTGGCGTTTGGCCTTCTCCCGGGAAAGACGCGTGGCGCCCCAGCCGTCCTCGACCGTGTCCAGGGCAACCTCGACCTGGTCGCCCACGGCGACCTCCAGATCACCCGCGAGGTTGAGGAACTGGTTCTTCGGGATGACACCTTCGGACTTCAGGCCCGCGTTGACGATCACCATGTCGTCAGTGATGCCCACCACGGTGCCGATGACGATGGCACCGGGACGCAGCTCGGTGTTGGCGAGACTTTCTTCAAAGAGCTCTGCAAAGGATTCGGACATGAGTTTGGGTTTCCTGTGAAACGCCGCATTCACGTCGCCGCTCATCGCGCGCGACGGTTGTCGGTTGAACACACGGCCCGGCGTCGCCGGGCCAGCCTCAGATGTCGAGCCCCGGAAGGGCCTCGCGGACCCTGGCCAGCACCCGGTTAAGCACCTCGTCGATGCCGAGGTCACTCGACTCCACCTCCAGCGCTGCGGCAGGCGCTCGGAGTGGAGCCATTGCGCGCCTCCGGTCGCGCTCGTCACGCTCCCGGATATCCGCGATCAGATTCCTAAGGCTAACACTCATTCCCTTTTCTTTCAACTGCTTATAGCGCCTATTGGCCCTCTCTTCAGCGCTGGCAGTAAGGAAGATCTTCACCGCTGCGTCCGGGAACACGACGCTGCCCATGTCACGGCCGTCGGCTACCAGGCCCGGTCCCCGAGCGCAGCCGCGCTGCCACTCCAGCAACGCCGCGCGGACCTCGGGAACCGCCGCGACCTTGGATGCGGCATTGCCCGCGGCCTCGCTTCGGATTGCATCGCTGACATCCTCGCCGTCGAGCAGCACGCGCTCGTCCTCGAAACGCAGATCCATGGCTCGGGCCAGAGTGGCCAGGGCCGCCGACTTGTCAGGGGTCAGGCCGCGCCGCTCCGCGGCCAGCCCGAGCACCCGGTAGAGGGCCCCGCTATCGAGGAAATCCCAGCCGAGACGCTCCGCCAGCATCCGTCCGATGGTGCCCTTGCCGGAGCCGCTCGGCCCGTCGATGGTAATGACCGGCACCGGGCTCACAGCGACTGCTCGGCACGCACGGCCAGACCCGCCTGCGCGGCCAGCCCGATGAACCCCGGGAAGGACGTGTCGACGTTGGCGCAGTCCTCGATGGTGATCGGCGCCGCGGCGCGCAGGGCGGCCATGGCGAAAGACATAGCGATGCGGTGGTCGCCCTGGCTGTAGATACGGCCGCCGCCGAACGGCCCCCCCTGGATGCGGATGCCGTCAGGCGTCGGCTCTGCTGTCACGCCCAGGCCCCCCAGCCCGTCGGCCATCACCTGGATGCGGTCGGACTCCTTGACCCGCAGTTCCTCGGCCCCGCTCAACAGCGTCTCGCCCTCGGCACAGGCGGCGGCCACGAACAGCACCGGCAGCTCGTCGATGGCGAGGGGCACCAGGTCCTCCGGGATCCGGATGCCGCGCAGCGAGGCCGAGCGCACCCGCAGATCCGCGACCGGCTCGCCGCTCACCTGACGCGGATTGGCGACCTCGATGTCCGCCCCCATCAGGCGCAGGATCTGGATCACCCCGTCCCGGGTCGGGTTCATCCCGACGTGCTCCAGGGTCAGATCTGAGCCCGGGGCAACGCTCGCCCCGACCAGGAAGAAGGCGGCCGAGGAGATGTCCGCGGGAACGTCTATCCCGCAGGCGCGCAGCCGGGCGCCGCCGCTGACACAGACCCGGTGCCCGTCGCGGCGCACCTCGTAGCCGAAGCCCGCCAGCATCCGCTCGGTGTGGTCGCGGGTAAGGGCGGGCTCGGTGACGCAGGTCTCGCCCTGGGCATAGAGGCCGGCCAGCAACAAACAGGATTTGACCTGGGCGCTGGCCACAGGCAGCGCATAATCTATCCCCCGCAGCTCCTTGGCGGGTCGGATGACCAGGGGCGCGGTGCCCTCTGGGCTGGTCTCGATGTGCGCGCCCATAAGGCCAAGGGGCTCGGTGACCCGGCGCATAGGCCGCTTCGAGAGCGAGACATCACCCACCAGCGTGACCTCGAACCCCTGCCCCGCGAGCAGCCCGCAGAGCAGCCGCATAGAGGTGCCTGAGTTGACCAGATCCAAGGGGCCCTCGGGCGGGCGCAGTCCGCCCAGGCCGACGCCGTGCACCCGCACCCTGCCATCCCCGGGGCCCTCGATCCCCACACCCATTCTCCGGAACGCATTCAGGGTGGCCAGGGCGTCTCTACCTTCTAGAAAGCCGTGGATCTCGGTCAGGCCATCGGCGATGGCACCGAGCATGATCGAGCGGTGTGAGATGGACTTGTCCCCGGGCACGCGCAGCCTGCCGACCAGGGCACCGCCGGGCTGAACGATGAAACGCATGCTCTGTTGGTGTGACAAGCTGGGCTTCTTCCGGATCCCGGGGGGGTTCCCGAAAGCCGGCAAAGATACCCGGCGCGCGACCTGATGTAAACTGATCTGCTTGCTAAAACAGAAGCTTATCGGCAGTGGTACGACGCGATATGATCCTAGGCTCAGTCCGGATCAGCATAGACACCGTCGACGAAGCGGTCTCGCGCCGCTTTGGCCCGCTGGAAGATTTCCAGCAGGTGAGCGCCGTCGGCGCTCCGGATCGTTTGCGCAAGGTCCGCCATCTCCTCGCTGAAGCGCTCGAGCATGGTGCTCAGCGCTTCGCGGTTGGCCAGACAGATGTCGCGCCACATCACCGGATTGCTCGAGGCAATACGCGTGAAGTCTCGAAAACCGCCCGCTGCGTAGCGGAAGATCTCCTCGTTGTCCTTCATGCGGGCCAGGGCGTCCACGAGCCCGAATGCCAGCATGTGCGGGAGATGGCTGGTGGCCGCTAGCACCTCGTCGTGGTGCTCCACACTCATGCGCGAGATGTCGGCACCACAGTGGCGCCAGGCCCATTCCACCCGCTGCACGGCCGCCGGCGAGGTGGCTGGCAGAGGCGTCAGGATCACGCGTCGGTTGCGAAACAGCTCCGGAAACGAGGCCTCGACCCCGGCCCGCTCGGTGCCGGCGACGGGGTGGCCGGGTACGAAGAATGCCGGCAGCTCCCCGAAGCCCTCCCGGGCATCGCGCACCACACTCGCCTTGGCGCTGCCGACGTCGGTCACCACCGCTGCGGCGCTCAAGTGGCCCCTCATGGCCGCGAAGGTCTCACGCATGGCCCCCAGGGGCACGGCCACCAGCACGAAGTCCGCGCCCTCCACTGCTGCGCCCACCTCCTGGGTGTAATGGTCAATGACCCCCAGGGCGATGGCCCGCTCCAGGTTTTCCTGACCCCTGCCGCAGCCTACCACCTCGCGCACCAGCCCTTCCTGGCGCAGGGCCCGGGCCATGGAGCCGCCGATCAGCCCCACCCCGATCACTGCCAGCTTCTCGATCATCTGCGGAGCACCTGGCGCAACGCCGCAAGGAAACGCGCATTCTCCTCGGGCCGGCCGATGGTCACACGCAGGTGGTTGGGCATCCCGTAGCCGTCCACGGTGCGCGCGATCACCCCCTGGCGCAGCAGCGCCTGGTCGACCTCGGCGGCAGGCCGCCCCAGGTCGACCGTCACAAAGTTACCCACCGAGGGGATGTACTCCAGCTCCATCTCTTCGAGCCCAGCGGTGAGCTGCGCCATCCCCTGGCGGTTCACGGCTCGGCAGCGCTCCAGATGCTCTTGGTCGCCGAGGGCGGCCAGCGCCGCCACCTGGGCGAGGGCGTTGACGTTGAAGGGATGGCGCGCGCGGTTCAACAGATCGGCGACCTGCGGGTGGGACAGGGCATAGCCGATGCGCAGGGCCGCGAGCCCGTAGGCCTTGGAGAAGGTGCGGGTGACGATCAGATGGGGAAACCGCTCCAGCCACCGGCCCGCATCCGGATAGGCCGGCTCTTCCACGTACTCGAAATAGGCCTCGTCCACCACCGCGATGACCCTTTGCGGCAACCCCTCCAGAAACTCCAACAGCTGGTCCGAAGATAGCCAGGTCCCGGTGGGGTTGTTCGGGTTGGCAATGAACACCACCCGGGTCCCCTCGCCCACCAGCGCCCGCATGGCCCTGAGATCGTGCCCGTAGCGCGGTCCCGCACTGCCGTCGTGGGCCGGCGCGACCCGGGCTCGCGCGCCCACCAGCTGGGTGCAGATGGGGTAGACGGCGAAGGCATGCTCGGAGAACACGGCCTCAGTACCGGGACCCAGGAAGGTGCGGGCCACGAGGTCCAGCACGTCGTTCGATCCGTTGCCCAGGGTGACGGCGGCGGGGTCCACCTGATGATGCTCGCCGAGCGCGCCGCGCAGCTGGAAGCCCCCGCCGTCGGGATAGCGGGCGAGCTCGCCCATGGCCTCGGCCACAGCGGCCAGGGCTCCGGGGCTCGGTCCCAGAGGGTTCTCATTGGAGGCCAGCTTGAGTGGATCGCGGATGCCGAGCTCGCGCTCGAGCTCCGAGATCGGCTTGCCGGGCACATAGGGCTTGAGCCCAAGGATGCCCGGAGCGGCGACGTGGAGAAACAGGTTCTCGATGTGCTCGGTCATGTCGCTCGAGTATCGGCGAGTCAGGTCGCGGCGTGCAGCACCGGGCTGCTCAGCTGAAGCCGTGCCGGGCCAAGAGCTCCTGGGTCAGTCCCCCCGCGGCATCCGGCTGGGCCGCCTGCTCTCCGAGGATCAGCCGCTCCAGGTAACGCGCGATCAGATCGACCTCCAGGTTCACGAGGGTACCTGCCACATAGTCGCCGATGATGGTCTCGGCGATGGTGTGGGGCACAATGTTGAGGTCGAACCGGCTGGCCTCGACACTGTTGACCGTCAGGCTGGTGCCGTCGACGCAGATCGAGCCTTTGGGCGCGACGTAGCGGGCCAGCGCGGCCGGCGCCTCCAGCCGAAGCCGCACCGAGCGGGCGTCATCCCAGCGCTCCAGGACCCCGCCGATGCCGTCGACATGGCCGCTCACCAGGTGCCCGCCCAGGGGAGTGGCCAGGGTCAGTGCCTTCTCCAGGTTCACCCGGCTGCCCGGGCGCAGCCGCCCCAGGGTCGTCAGGGACAGGGTCTCCCGGGAGACATCGGCGGCAAAGCCGTCGCCCGGCAGCTCCACGGCAGTCAGACAAACCCCGTTCACGGAGATGCTGTCGCCCAAGGCGACCCCCTGGAGACCGAGCTTGCCCGTGCGCACCCGCAGGCGCAGGTCTCCGCCCCGGGCCTCGGTAGCCAGGATGCTGCCCACCGCCTGGATGATCCCTGTGAACATTCCCCCCTCCTCCTGCTCAGCTGGCGCTCAGAGCCGCTGTGATGCGGATGTCGCGGCCCACGAAGCGCAGATCACGGATCTCCAGAGGCAGCCGTTCGCTCATGCGCGCGACGGCGGGCAGACTAAACAGCCCGCGGGCTCCGTCGCCCATCAGGTGCGGTGCCACGTAGATGATCAGCTCATCCACCAGTCCCGCCGCCACGGCGCTGCCCGCGAGCGTCGGGCCGGCCTCGATCAGCACCTCGTTGATGTCCTCGCCAGCCAGGAATTCCAGGGCCGACCGCATGTCGACCCGGCCGCTCGCGTCCGCCGCCAAGCCGGTCACTCGCGCCCCGGCCGCCTCCAGGGCGGCCGCGTGCTCGCGCCGGTCACCGGCGCACAGCACCAGGCTCTGCCCCGGCAGGGCGAGCAACCGCGCCCCGGCCGGCATACGCAGCGCCGAGTCCAGAACCACCCGCACCGGCTGACGCACCGTCTGACCCTGCTCCACCCCGAGCAGCTCGGCGCCCTCCAGGCGCACGTTGAGTGAGGGGTCGTCCGCCAGCACCGTCTGCACGCCGGTCAGTATGGCCGAGCTCCGGGCGCGCAGGCGCTGCACGTCCCGGCGGGCGTCTGGCCCGGTGATCCACTGGCTCTCCCCGCTCGCCATGGCCGTGCGCCCGTCCAGGCTCATGGCGAGCTTGCAGCGCACCCAGGGCAGGCCCTGGCGCATGCGCTTGATGAATCCCGGATTGAGCGCCCGTGCCTCGGTCTCCAGCAGGCCGACCTCCACAGCCATCCCGGCCTCGCGCAACCGATGCAGTCCCTGGCCGCCCACCAACGGGTTAGGGTCGATCATGGCCGCCACCACCCGGGCCACACCCGCCTCGATCAGGGCGTCCACGCAGGGTGGGGTGCGCCCCTGGTGGACGCAGGGCTCCAAGGTCACATAAGCGGTGGCACCCCGCGCCCCGTCGCCCGCCGCAGCGAGGGCATGGCGCTCCGCATGGGGCTCACCGGCACGCCGGTGCCAGCCCTCGCCCACGACCTGCCCGTGGCGCACCAGCACGCAGCCCACCCGGGGGTTGGGATCGGTGCTGTAGAGTCCCAGGCGCGCAAGCCGCAGCGCGCGCGCCATGTGGGCATGGTCCGAGACCCAGGGCATCAGTCCTGGCTCTCTTCGCTGTCGAGCAGATCCATCTGGTGGCGACGCACCTCGGGGCTGGGCTGGCGCTCCAAGCGCTCGATCTCCTCGCGAAAGGCGTTCACGTCCTCGAAACTGCGATAGACCGAGGCGAAGCGCACATAGGCCACCTGATCGAGCCCGCGCAGCTCCTCCATGACCAGCTCGCCGATCACCCGGCTGGGGATCTCCCGTTCGCCCCGGGACAGCAGATTGCGGCGGATGCGCGCGAGCGCCGCATCCACCTGCTCGGTGCTCACCGGGCGCTTCTCCAGGGCCCGCGACATGCCAGAGGCGAGCTTGCGGGCATCGAAAGGCTCGCGGGTCCCGTCGCTCTTGATCACCCGCGGCAGGTTCAGCTCGGCGCTCTCATAGGTGGTGAAGCGCTCCTTGCATACCAGACACTCCCGGCGACGGCGCACCTGATCCCCCTCCCCCGACAACCGGGAATCGATCACCTTGGTGTCCTGGGCGCCGCAGTAGGGGCAACGCATGGCTCTGACCGGCCGGAGCCGACTAGGCGCCGACGGCTCGCATGGACGCCCGCCGGCATCCCGCGGTGGTGCTCAACGCTCGTAGACCGGATAGCGGGCGCAGATGTCCAGCACCTGGGCCCGAACTGCCTCGACCACATCCTGGCGGCCGCGCGCGTCGATCAGGTCGCAGATCCAGCCGGCAAGCTCGCGCACCTCCGCCTCGCCGAAGCCGCGCGTGGTGACCGCGGGCGTGCCCACCCGTATGCCGCTGGTCACGAACGGAGACTGGGGGTCGTTGGGCACCGCGTTCTTGTTCACAGTGATGTTGGCCGCCCCCAGCCAGGCATCCACCTCCTTGCCGGTCAGCCCCTTGTCGATAAAGCTCAGCAGGAACAGATGGTTGTCGGTGCCCCCGGAGACGACCTGGTAGCCCCGGGCCGCGAGCTCCTCGGCCATGGCCCGGGCGTTGGCGACAACCTGGGCCTGATACTCCCGGAACTCGGGCGCCATCGCCTCCTTCAAGGCCACCGCCTTGGCGGCGATCACGTGCATCAGCGGCCCCCCTTGGGTGCCCGGGAACACCAGGGAATTGAGCTTCTTCTCCACATCCGGGTTGGAGCGCGCCAGGATCAGCCCGCCGCGCGGCCCGCGCAGGGTCTTGTGGGTGGTGGTGGTGGTCACATCGGCGATCTGTACCGGGCTGGGGTAGATCCCGGTAGCCACCAGCCCGGCCACATGGGCCATGTCCACCATCAGGTAGGCGCCGACCTCGTCGGCGATGCTGCGGAAGCGCTCCCAGTCGACCACGCGCGAATAGGCGGAGAAGCCGGCGACGATCATGCGCGGCTTGTGCTCGCGCGCCAGCGCCTCGACCTCGACGTAATCGATCTCACCGGTGCGGACGTCGAGACCGTACTGCAGGGCGTTGTAGAGCTTGCCCGAGAAGTTCACCTTGGCCCCATGGGTCAGGTGCCCACCGTGGGCCAGACTCATGCCGAGCAGGGTATCCCCCGGCTGGCAGAGCGCCATGTAGACCGCAGCGTTGGCCTGAGAGCCCGAGTGCGGCTGCACGTTCGCATAATCGGCGTCGAACAGCTCGCGCGCTCGCTCGATGGCGAGGCGCTCGGCCACGTCCACGTATTCGCAGCCCCCGTAGTAACGCTTGGCCGGATAGCCCTCCGCGTACTTGTTGGTCAGGACCGTGCCCTGGGCCTGCAGGACGCGGGGGCTGGCGTAGTTCTCGGAGGCGATCAGCTCGATGTGCTCCTCCTGGCGCCGCTCCTCGGCCTGGATGGCCTCCCAGAGCTCGTCGTCAAACCCGCTGATGCACATCTCTTTGCTGAACATTGCGCCGCCTCCGGCCCCGCGAACTGGGGAACCTGAGCATGAAATGGTATCAGGAACGGTACATCGGTCGTAGGTCGGCGCGCGAGGCGGGGGGCCTTTCCTGCCGACAACCTCAGAGCCCAGAGATGCGGATGTCGGCCTCCAGGGTGCTGGTCAGGCGCTCCCCCTGGAAGCTGTAGCCCCCTTCCACCGGCGTGGTGTCAGCGGGCATTCCGGCCGCGGCAACGGCCAGGTGGCGATCGCCGACGGGCCCATCATGGGTCGGATCGTAGCCCCGCCAGCCCAGTCCCGGTAGGTAGACCTCGGGCCAGGCGTGGAGATACCGCTGGGTCCGCGATCCATCGCCCTGCTGGTAGCCGCTGACGAAGCGCGCAGCGATCCCCAGATAGCGGCAGGCAGCCATGAACAGCACGGTCAGGTCCCGGCAGACCCCTTCGTGCCCCGCGATTGTCTCGCCTGGCGACCGGGCCGGGCCGTCGAGGCGCACACCCCGATAGTAAAAGCCGTGGATACGGGCGTTGAGCCGCTCCAGGAGCTCGCTCAGGGAGATCTCCTCCCCGCCCAGCAGCGGCTCGACGAAAGCGGCCATGACCCGCGGCTCCTCCATGGGATCCAGATAGGGCGCCAGCGCCCGGGTCTCGCCGGCATAGACCGGCGGGAGCCCCGCCGCCTGGGTTGGCAGCAGCGGAAGCGGTGGCGCCCAGGTGGCCACGCTCATGCTCAGCTGGATGTCCAGCACCCGGGTGAGTCCGTCGAACCAGGCGAGCTCAACACGGTTGCCCCAGGCGTCCACGCCAGGGCACAGGTGTGCCGGCACCGGATCAATGGTCAGGGCGTGCTCGAGGAGGCGCTGGCGGCCATCGTCGCGCGGCAACATCCTCAGCCGGTGCGGACCGAGCGCCACTGGGACGCTGTAGGTGTAAGTGGTGCGATGGGTGACCTGGAAATACACGGGCCTGGCCTGGGCAGACAGGGCGGCCCTTCATCTTGGCCCATCGGCGGCCGAACTGCACCTGTTGCCGGGCGCGGCGCAACTGCACGCCGCCCGAGTTGAGCCGCCAAGGGCAAAATGCTTGAATGCGGGTTCGTCACCGCGTAGGGATCGAGCGTCCATGCCCGAATCCAGCCCCTTACTAGCCGACTCGGAGTGCTTCTGCGACGCGTACCGTTTCCCCGCTGATACCTACGACGAGATGTGCATAGCCATGGGAGAGCTGCGCCCGCACTGGGAATATCCCATGCGTGCGCTGGGCAAGCTGGGCACCGAGGCGCTGCAGGCGCGCCGCGACGAGATCCGCCGGCTCGTCCGCCAGAACGGGGTGACCTACAACGTGTACGGAGACCCCCAGGGCGCCGGCCGGGCCTGGGAGTTGGATCTGATCCCCTTTATCGTCCAGAGCACCGATTGGGCGCCGATCGAGCACGGGCTGATCCAGCGCGCCGAGCTGCTGAGCCTGGTGCTTCAAGACATCTACGGCAGCCAGGCGCTGCTCCGAGCCGGCGTGCTGCCGGCGCCGGTTGTGGTCGGTCATCCCGGGTATCTGCGCCCCTGTGCGGGCATCCCGACCCCGGGACGTCGGGCCCTTCCCCTGTGCGCGGTGGACCTCGCGCGGGCCCCGGACGGCACCCTGTACACCATCGGTGACCGCTGCCAGGCGCCCTCGGGCGCAGGCTATGCCCTGGAGAACCGGATCGTCGCCTCCCGGGTCTTGCCCAGCCTGTTCCGGGACGCCAATGTGCATCGGCTGGCGGGATTCTTTCGCACCATGCGCACCACCCTGGCCGCCCTGGCACCCGAGCATCGGGACCAGCCCAACATCATGGTCATCACTCCCGGCCCGTGCAATGAGGCATACTTTGAGCACGCATACCTCGCGGGCTACCTGGGCTACACCCTGGTCCAGGGCGAGGACCTGCTCGTCAGCCAGGGCTCGGTCTGGCTCAAGACCCTCGACGGGCTGCAGCCGGTGGACGTGATCCTGCGGCGCCTCGACGAGGAGTATTGCGATCCCCTGGAGCTACGCGAGGACTCTTTCCTGGGCGTGCCGGGACTGGTTCAGGCGGCACGCTCCGGACGTGTCGCCATCGCCAACCCGCTGGGCAGCGGCGTCCTCGAGAACGCGGCCCTGCACGCCTTCATGCCCGCATTGTCGCGCCATCTGCTGGGCGAGGACCTGAGGCTTCCGTCGGTGCCGAGCTGGTGGTGTGGCACCGCGACCGGGCTCAGCCATGTGCTGGCTAACCTGGGACAGATGGTCATCAAGATGCTGCATCCGCGCCTGGGTACTCGCACCACCTTCGGCTACCAGCTCGGGGCCCAGGGCCGCGCCGAGCTGTGCGAGCGCATCAAGGCCCGCCCGGAGATCTTCGTAGGACAGATGTATATCCCTCCCTCGACTGGCCCCGTGCTCACCCCGCAGGGACTGGAGGCCCGCCACATGGTGCTGCGCAGTTTCCTGGTCGCCGGAGAGCACGCCTATACGGTGATGCCGGGCGGTCTGACACGCGCCTCGGGCAATGCCGGGGAGCCGATCGTGTCCAACCAGCGGGGCGGCATCAACAAAGACACCTGGCTGGTCGCGTCCGAGCCGGTGCGACCCCAGACCCTGCTATCGATGACTCGCTCACCCGCGGCCCTGCGCAGCGACGCGGGCCAGATCCCCAGCCGCACTGCCGACGACCTGTTCTGGCTGGGCCGTTACGCCGAGCGTGCCGAGTGTACCGCACGGCTGCTGCGCGTGGTGCTGATGCAGCTGATCGATCCCAACGATGGCGAAGGCCCCGGCAGCTCCTGCCTGGAGCAGCTACTGCGGGCCGCGACCCACCAGACCATGACCTATCCGGGCTTCGTGGGCGAGGACTCCCCGCAACTTCTCGCCAAGCCCGAGGAAGAGCTACACCAGGTGCTCGCCGACCCGGCACTGGCCGGCGGCCTCGCCCAGACCCTGGCCGCCCTGGTGCAATCCGCCCGTGCCATTCGCGACCGGCTGTCGCCCGATACTTGGCGGGTGCTCAACCACATAGAGATCAGGAGCTCAGCGCTGCAAACAGCCGGCGCTGCGGATCTGGGGGCCCAGCTCGAGGAACTGGACGCCCTGGTGCCGACTTTGATTGCACTGTCCGGCGTATTCAGCGAGACCATGATCCGCGGCCAGGGCTGGCTGTTTCTGGAGATCGGCCGGCGGTTGGAGCGCGCACTGCACACCTGCCGCCTGTTGCGGACCACTCTCGCGGTGGCATCCGAGCCCGACCAGGCCGCACAGCTGGCCGAGGCGGTGCTCGCCGCCACCGACAACACCCTCGCCTATCGTCGCCGCTATCCGTTCGGCACGGACACGGCCGGCACCCTGGAGCTGATCCTGGCCGACGAGGCGAATCCGCGGGCCATCATGTTCCAGGTCGAGGCCTTGGAGAGGCAGCTCAAACAATTGCCGGGAGTGGGAGCTGGCGCCTATCGGCGCCCCGAATCCCGGCTGCTGCTCGAGGTGCTCACTCAGGCCCGGCTGGCCGACTGCGCCAGCTTGGCCGAGCTGCCGACGGAGGGGGCCGGCGCCGGGCCTCTGGCGGAGCTGATGCAACGCCTGGTAGGGCTTTTGAGCGACTTCGCAGAGGCGCTTTCAAGCCGTTATTTCAAGCACACCGAGCTGCCCCATCAGCTCGCCCCGACTACCCTGGATTAGCGCCCATGCGGTTCAAGGTCAGCCACCGCACCCGATACAGCTATGCCGAGCCGGTATCCAGGGCGTACAACCTGGCGCATCTGAGCCCCCGCAGCTTCGGGCGCCAAAGCTGCACCAGTAGCGCATTGGTGGTAGACCCGCCGCCCAGCCATGCCGACGAATGGATGGATGTGTTCGGCAACCGGGTACTGCATTTTGTCCTGGACCACCGCCATGAGCGCCTGACGGTGACCGCGACCAGCGAGGTGGAGATCGCTCCGGCCACGGCTCCGCCCGCGCTGGCGCACCCGATGCCCTGGGAAGAGGCACGCGATTACCTGCGCACGCACTATAGCAGTGCAGCAGACCTGGACGCCCAGCATTACCTGCCGCCCTCGCCCCTCGCCCCGGCCTCTGCCGAGCTCAGCGCGTACGCCGAGCCGTCCTTTCCCGCGGAACGTCCGCTGCTGGCGGCGGTACAGGATCTGATGGAGCGGATCCACGCGGACTTTACCTATGACCCGGGATTCACCACTGTGGCAACCGCTTTCGCCGATGTCCTGGCCCACCGCCGCGGGGTGTGCCAGGACTTCGCGCACCTGGCCATAGGCGCACTGCGGTGCCAGGGCCTCGCGGCCCGCTATGTGAGCGGTTATCTGGAGACCGAGCCGCCTCCGGGACAGGCGCGCCTGCGCGGTGCCGATGCCTCCCACGCCTGGTTCTCTGTGTACCTGCCCGACCAGGGCTGGGTGGATTTCGACCCCACCAACAACCAGATTCCCATGGACCGGCACATCACCACCGCCTGGGGGCGGGACTATGCGGACGTGACACCCCTGCGGGGGGTGATCTTCGGCGGCGGAGTCCAACCCCGGCTCGAGGTCGCCGTCGATGTCGAGCGGCTTCCCGAGCCCGGTTTTCAGCCACCGGAGCCGGCCTGAAAGAAGGGGCCCTGGACCTCCCAGTCGAAGCGCGGCAGCGCCCGGAAGCCCGCCTGGATGCCCGCCTGCCAAGCGGCGGCGGTCTCCTGCATAAAGGGGTCTCCGGCGCCGAACTTCAGGTGCCGGCCGATCTCCAGGCTGTCCTTGTAGTACAGGGACAGCTCGAACGGCGGACCCACCGTAATATTGGAGCGGGAGGTGGCGTCCAGGGAAACCAGCAGCAGGCGCCCACCCTCTTCCACCGACAGGTTGTGCCGGGCAATGCGATCCAGCGCCGGCTTGCCGTACTTGCTCTCCCCGATCTGCAGATAGGGCGTCTCCTGAGAGGCCGTGATGTAGTTGCCCTGGGGGTAGATGAGCAGCAGCCCGTGGGCCTGGCCCTGGATCTGCCCGCCGATAATCAGGGTGGTCTCCCCGCTCACCCCGCTTTGCTGCAGGGCCGGTCCATGCTGCTGCTGGACTTCGACGCTGAGCTTCCCGACATACTCTGCCGCCTCGAACAGATAGCGCACGCTCGCCAGGTTGCACCCCTCACCGGGATAATCCAGATCTCGCTGGATGTGATTCATCACCTCCTGAGTCGTGGCCAGATTGCCGGCCGACAGGATGACGAATACCCGGTCCGGCGCCGGCTTGAACACCCGCATCTTACTGTAGGTGGTCACGTAATCCACACCAGCGTTGGTACGAGAATCCGAGGCAAACACCAGGCCGGCATCGAGGCACAGGCCAACACAATAGGTCATGACAGGGTCCACGAACTTGGCTGATGAGCTTTCAGTATGGGGCTTGGATTGCCTCCCGAAAAGCTCCGTCCCGGGGTGCGGGCTCGCCCGGCTAACCGGGCGCGGGCGCCCCGAAAACCCGCCCACATCTTGGCCCGGATGCTGCATACTGGCCCACCAAGCGTCTCCGCGCCTCCATTCAGGTCCGACCTCATGTCGATCCGCGTCGCCGTTCACCACCGCACCGAGTATGTCTATGACCGCCCGATCTCCCTGGGCCCCCATTGGGTGCGCCTGCGCCCAGCACCGCACGTGCGCACGCCGATCCACCATTACGCGCTCAAGGTCGAGCCGGCCAAGCACTTCGTAAACTGGCAGCAGGACCCGTTCGGCAACTACGTCGCGCGCTTCGTGTTCCCGGACAAAACCCGCCGGCTCGCCGTGGAGGTCGACCTGGTCGCGGAGATGGTGACCATCAACCCCTTCGACTTCTTCGTCGAAGACTACGCTCAGGAACTGCCCTTCACTTACGAACAGCAGCTGCGACAGGAGCTGGCGCCCTATTTCGAGATCCGCGAGGCAGGGCCAAAGCTCCGCGACTGGCTCGGCGGGGTGAGCCGAGACCGGGTGCGAACGGTGGATTTCCTGGTCGCCCTCAATCAGCAGCTGCAGCGCGACATCGGCTATGTCATCCGAATGGAGCCGGGCGTGCAGACCTGTGAGGAGTCCCTCGCGACGGCCCGGGGCTCCTGCCGGGACTCCGGCTGGCTGCTGGTGCAGATCCTGCGCCATCTGGGACTGGCGGCACGCTTCGTCTCCGGCTACCTGGTGCAGCTCGCCCCCGACTTGAAATCCCTGGACGGTCCCTCGGGTCCCGAGCACGACTTCACCGACCTGCACGCCTGGGCGGAGGTGTTCGTCCCCGGGGCCGGCTGGCTGGGGCTCGACCCCACCTCAGGGTTGTTCGCCGGCGAGGGTCACATCCCGCTGGCCTGCACCCCGGACCCGGTGAGCGCTGCACCGATCTCGGGCCGGGTCGAGAAGAGTCAGACCGAGCTGCACTTCGAGAACCGCGTGACCCGCATCCACGAGGACCCACGCGTCACTCGGCCCTATAGCGACCAGCAATGGTCGGAGATCCTCGGACTCGGCGCGCAGGTGGACAGTGAGCTGCAGCGCGAAGACGTGCGCCTGACGCTGGGCGGCGAGCCCACCTTCGTCTCCGTCGACGACATGGACTCGGCCCAGTGGAACACTGCCGCCCTCGGGGCCCACAAGCGGGAGCGCGCGGAGG
>Ga0307436_1000594_pt1 | contig 16968 bp, 11 predicted proteins | sample SalMarWE160440MG_FD_202513 | JGI IMG/M metagenome (GOLD analysis project Ga0307436, IMG submission 202513) | Salt marsh sediment microbial communities from the Plum Island Ecosystem LTER, Massachusetts, United States - WE1604-40 | ecosystem: Environmental > Aquatic > Marine > Intertidal zone >...
GCAAAGATTGAAGAACCCTTTTTCAAAGTTAGAGGATGTCGCCAAATTCATTTGACGACATCCTCTAAAAAGAAGAATAAGATTTGATCTTCTTTCAAAATGCTCGTTCAAGAATTGGGTTTCTTCATCCTTACCAAGATGATTGAATCTCGATATTCTTGTTTTCTTTTTTTCGATTTGTTCTTGCAGCAAATGCATACGCTAGATATAAGTTCCCCCAATTATTTATAGAAACTCCAATGTTTTTAAACTGCAATTCCAGGAGGATTACATGATCGAAACCAGACAAATAACCTATTCATTTGAAATGATAGCTGCCGCCTTAAAAAAGGAAGTTTCTATAAAATCCCCTTTGCCCTCTGAGAAGCATAGATGGACAGAGGGTCATAGAATCACGGATTCTATCTCAATTCTCGACTTAACTTTTTCTGATTTTTTTAAACTACGGGAAAAATTAAGCATAGTGCAAAAATATCTTTCGGAAGAACATGACAACACTGAAAAACTAAATCTCGGCATTACCTTAGCAAATGAATTAGACGAAGAAGTAAAAAAAATTGCCCAAGAAATTGATTTGGCCGTCAAAAGATGCCTTCATATGATGGAGAATCTCGAAGATGAACCGACACCTCAATTCCGTGTCGCATTTCCAGAGCGTCATGAATTGCCATCACATGATGTATTTCATATAAATTGTAAAAAAGACATTCGTTACGCTATCAAAAAATTGAAGCAAGGCAGAAAGACTTTGGATGAAAAATTTATCTCTGCAACGAACCTTGATCAACCCTATTATATGCAAGTGCCCGATCTGATAAAACGGTTTAATGAACTTATTAATGAATCTATTGAAGGTAAAACAATGCCCTCCATCGAAATTTCTCCTGACTCGGTTGAGTCCACTTCTTAATAGAGCTCATCACTAAAAATCGAGTGCAGGCGAAGTGAGATCTATTTCATTGCAAAAAAAGGGGGCTTGTCGCCCCCGAATTGTTTATTAGAATCCCATACCGGGCATGCCACCCATACCGGGCATTCCGCCCATGCCGCCCATGCCTGGCATTCCGCCGCCCATGCCATCCATCGGAGGCATCGGAGTATCTGTTTTGGGCTCGGGTTTATCTGTGATCATGCATGCGATGGTGATGAGAATTCCCGCAATTGAAGAGGCATTCATCACGGCACTTTTTGTAACGAGCACAGGATCGACGACACCATCTTCGATGAGATCACTGAATGCATCTTTGAGGCCATTGTATCCAAAGGCTCCCTGATTCTCAGAGATTTTCTCAGCGATCATATTTCCCTGCTTCCCACAGTTATCGGCAATGGCCGTCGCTGGAGCAAAGGCCGCTTTCCGCATAATCTCCACTCCAAACATCTCATCGCCTTCGAGCTTGAGATTTTCGAGAGCTTTCGCTGCACGTATAAGGGCCACTCCTCCACCGGCAACGATCCCTTCACTGACAGCTGCACGTGTTGCATGGAGAGCATCTTCGACACGAGCCTTTTTCTCTTTCATCTCCGCCTCTGTCGCAGCTCCAACTCGAATCACTGCAACGCCGCCGCTCAATTTGGCCAGGCGTTCTGCCAATTTCTCTTTGTCATACTCAGAAGTGCTGGCTTCCATTTCGGCGCGAATTTGGACCGCTCTTTCTTGAATACTTGCAGCATTTCCTCCGCCATCGACGATTGTGGTATCTTCCTTCGTGACTTTTACAGTCTTCGCACTTCCGAGAACTTCAAGTCCTACCTCTTCCAAGTTGAATCCCATTTCTTCGGAAACAACGGTGGCTCCCGTGAGGATCGCAAGATCCTGAAGCATCTGCTTGCGACGATCGCCAAAGGCAGGGGCTTTGACAGCACAGAGGGGCATTCCCCCTTTGAGTTTGTTGACGACGAGAGTGGTCAAGGCCTCACCTTCAATATCTTCTGCAATGATGAGGAAGGGGCGTTGTTTTTTTTCCATTACCTTTTCGAGGATTGGGACAATATCCCGAGCGCTGGAGAGCTTTTTGTCTGTGATGAAAATCTGTACATTTTCCATCTCAACTGTCATCTTTTCTCCATTTGTGATGAAATAAGGAGAGGTATACCCCTTATCAAATTGCATTCCCTCAACTACATCGAGCTCGGAATCAATTCCCTTCGCTTCAGCAATGCTAATGGTTCCATCTTTTCCCACCTTTTCCATGGCCCTTGCAACCATCGAACCCACTTCGGAATCGTTGTTTGAAGAAATGGTCGCAATTTGCTGAATTTCTTCTGGACTACTCACTGCTTTTGCTTGAGCTGTGAGAGCATCACAGAGGGTCTTTGCAGCTTTTTCGATTCCCTTTTTCACAAGCATTGGATTGCAACCTGCAATGACGTTTTTGACTCCCGATGCGACAATGGAATCGGCAAGAACAATCGCTGTTGTCGTTCCATCACCTGCAACATCCGCTGTCTTTGATGAAGCCTCTTTGACTAAAGATGCTCCCATGTTTTCAAATTTATTTTTTAGGAAGATCTCTTTGGCTACTGTCACTCCATCTTTTGTAGAGAGAGGAGCGCCAAAGCCCTTGTTGATCACGACATTGCGGCCACGCGGGCCCAAGGTGACAATGACAGCTTTAGAAAGAGTTTTGACGCCTTTCAGAATGGACTTGAGCGCATCTTCGCGAAATCTGAGCATTTTTGACATGGTCTTTTTCTCCAGGATTACTTTGAAGGTTCCATCATAGAAAAAGAGGGGGATTTTGTCAAAGGAATTAGCAAACGGGCCTATTGACTGCTAAGATCAAAACCTCTTGGAATGTAATGTTTTTTTTGATATTTCGAACTTTATGACACAACAAGTTTCTAAATACATTCAACGGGCCTTGGAAAAGATTGAAAATCACAAACAAAAACCCCAGGGTGAAAAAGCAAGACAAATGGAGGCGATTGAACTCGCAGCCTTGATATTAAACGAGGCCCTCCGCATTCAAACGCGCAGCGAAAAGAAGGCGCAAAGGGAAATTGCCCGGATGATGCAAGATCCCAGGGGCAAAGCATTCACTATGATGATGACCGATGAGTGTTTTCGGGCTAGAAGTGCCTCGCGAGTCGCGGATCAGCTCGTTTATTTGCTCAAGCAATTTGGAATCCCCCGCTATGCCGACTTGATGAAACGTCTCCAGCTGCAATTTTTCAAAGTACATGGGAAGCATCTGAGTTTTCTCCTCGTGCCAATTGCCAAATATGCGCTTCGCAAAACCACTTCAAAGGTGATCCTTCCCGGTGAGCGAGCAGCTCTTTCCAAGCATATGGCCAAAAGGCGCGCTGAAGGAGTACGCATCAACCTCAATCACTTGGGCGAAGCCATTTTGGGTGAAGAAGAGGCGGTCAGGCGATTGAATGTCTACCTGCGCGATTTGGAAGCAGGTGATGTCGAGTACGTCTCAATCAAAATTTCCACAATTTACTCTCAGATCAATCTCCTCGACTGGGAAAAGAGTTTTTACATCCTCTCAGAAAGGCTCCGGCAACTCTATCGAGCCGCTATGAAGCACAAGTTCAAGAAGGCCGATGGGCTCGAGGTCATCAAGTTTGTCAATCTCGATATGGAGGAATACCACGATCTCCACTTAACCAAAGAACTTTTCATGCGTGTTCTCGACGAAGAGGAATTCTTGCAATACGAGGCGGGAATCGTCTTGCAAGCATACATCCCAGATAGCTATAGCATTCAACAGGAACTCACCGAGTGGGCGATGAAGCGACAAACTCGTGGCGGCGCTCCGATCAAAATTCGAATCGTGAAGGGAGCCAATCTCGCAATGGAAAAAGTCGAAGCTAGCATGTACAACTGGTTTCAGACTCCTTATAAAACCAAAGCTGAAGTCGATGCCAACTACAAGCGGATGCTCCTCTACGGTTGTAAACCCCAGCATGCAAAAGCAGTTCATCTCGGCATTGCCAGCCACAATCTCTTCGACATCGCCTATGCGATGCTTGCAAGAGTGGAATTTGGTGTCGAAGAGATGGTTTCATTTGAAATGCTCGAGGGAATGGCCGATCACATGCGCAGAGTTGTGCAAAAGTTATCGGGCTCAATCCTTCTATACTGCCCTGTAGCCGAGAAAAGAGATTTTCAAAGTGCCATTGCCTATTTGATTCGCAGACTCGACGAAAATACGGGAGAGGAAAACTTTCTCCGCCATAGTTTCGGCCTCAAGCCGGGGACTGATGCGTGGAAGGAGCAAGTCCAATTGTTTGAAAAAGCTTGCGAGGATCTCGACCATGTCGGCCAGCAGCCGCGACGTCAGCAAAATCGCTATGATCCTCCTGATCATCTTCCATTTGATGCGCCATTTGCTCTCGAAATCGAAACCGATTTCTCTTTGCCACAGAACCAAAAATGGGGAATCGAGGTTCTCGAAACCTGGAAGGAGAAGACCTTTGATGAAATTCCCCTTGTCATTGCGGGTAAACAGCACAAGCGAGATCAAAAAGGGGAGGGAATTTGTCCCTCGAGTCCGCACGAAAGCTTGTACCAATACTCACTCGCAACTTGGGAAGATATTGATACTGCATTGAACACAGCCAAGGCAACTGAAGCTTCTTGGGGATCTACACCTCCCATAGAGCGGGCAAAACTCATTTCGAAAGTCGCCGAAAAAATGCGTGAACGGCGATCTGATCTCATGGGCGTCATGATGCGCGATGGGGGCAAGTCGATTTTTGAAACTGAGCCCGAGGTCGCCGAAGCCATCGATTTTGCCGAATACTATCTCCGCAGCATGCTCGACTATGGAGCCATGGAAGAAGTGGAATTTACACCAAAAGGGACTGTTCTCGTCGCTCCTCCATGGAATTTCCCGATTTCGATTCCCGCAGGGGGTGTCTGCGCTGCGCTTGTGACAGGCAACTGTGTCCTTTTTAAACCAGCACCCGAAGCCGTTCTCTCTGGATGGATCCTCGCAAATGTATTTTGGGATGCGGGCATTCCCAAAGATGTGCTTCAATTCATCAATTGCGTAGACGATCCAATTGGCTCACAGCTCATTCGCGATGAAAGACTCAACAGCGTAATTCTCACAGGAGGAACACCCACGGCTCGCCTCTTTTTAACTATGCGCCCAGGTCTTCAACTCTGCGCTGAAACTGGAGGGAAAAATGCTCTGATTATCTCGAGCATGTCTGATAGGGATCTCGCCATTAAAGACCTCATCCAATCGACTTTTGGTCACTCTGGTCAAAAGTGCAGTGCTTGCTCCCTCGCCATCTTAGATGAAGAAATCTACAATGATTCCAACTTTAAACGACAGCTCAAGGATGCTGTTGAAAGTCTTCAAGTCGGTCCCTGTTGGGAGGCTACATCAAAAGTCATCCCTCTCATCCGTCCGCCAAGCGATGCTCTGCTCAAAGGACTCACGACCTTGGAAAAAGGAGAATCTTGGCTCGTCGAGCCCAAAGTCGACCCCGATAACCCTCATCTCTGGTCTCCAGGTGTGAAGTGGGGCGTAAAAGAGGGTTCCTTCATGCACAAAACTGAGCTCTTTGGCCCCGTCCTCGGTGTGATGAAAGCAAAGAGCCTGGAAGAAGCCCTCCGCCTTGCCAACGGAACTGATTATGGGCTTACCTCCGGCATTCATTCGCTTGATAAGAGGGAAATCTACAAATGGATGAACCTAATCGAAGCAGGCAACTGCTATGTCAATCGAGGGATCACCGGAGCAATTGTCGAGCGGCAACCCTTTGGAGGCTGTAAAGCGAGCTCATTTGGCCATGGCTCCAAAGCAGGCGGGCCCAACTATATTCCACAATTCATGAATAAAAAAGAGGTAGGCATCCCCAAACAGAAGGCCTCCATCCCCGAATCAATCAATCGTCTGACCGCTTTTCTAGATCAACTCAATCTCTCTTCCGAAGAATTGGGAATCTGGTTTGCCAGCATTGCCAATTATGCTTATTGGGCAAAGCAATACAGCAAGCAAAAAGATGTGCAAAAAGTAGTTGGACAAGACAATCTTTTTGTCTACAAAGTCCGCAAAAGACTCGGTATGAGGATTCAAGAAAACGATCGGCCCTTGGATATTTTCCGAATCATTGCAGCTGCCAAAGCATGTGACGCTCATCTCGAGATTTCCTATGACCCGAAGAAATGTCCCATTGAAATTACTAATGACATGCGCCTTATACTCAAAGCGATTTCATTTTCTCAAGAGAGCGATGAAGAATTCATTGCCCGCATCAAATGGAAGGCCTTCGATCGGATCCGTTTCGCCTCAGCCACAACTCCTGCTATAGAAGAGGCAGCTGCCGAATCGGCGACCTACCTCAATTCTGAGCCGGTTCTCTCTTCGGGAAGACTCGAACTCACCCACTACTTGCGCGAGGTAGCCATCAGTTATAACTACCATCGCTATGGAAATTTGGGGACTCGCGAGGGAGAAATTCGAGCGAAGGTCCGCTGATCATTTGATTGATTGTAAGGCGCTTAACTCTCACTCGGACAAATTGAATAGTCAACTGCTAAAATTGTCCATATGGCACCTAAGTGGATCAAACACACTCTTCGATCATCTCTTTCCAAGCTAGCCAAGCAATTTCCCGCTATCGGTATTTTGGGGCCATGTCAATCTGGAAAAACATTCCTGGTGAAGATGCATTTTCCCTGCTACCGTTATGGAAATTTAGGAACCCGCGAAGCAGGGAGCTACTCAAAAATTCACTGAAGAATTGTCCTCTAAACTAGATAGACTGAATGAGGAGCTTCATTGCTATACAAATGAACTTGCGCTGTTCCATTGTTCAATAAGTCTCTCAACCAATGAACTTCTCCATAGGAAATACAATTTGGCACTCGATAGTTACCGGCCCAGTCAATACGATCTCCAAAACCTTTTAAAGGGAAAAAGGAGATAACACCCTTATGGATTTTATCGCATGTGTACTTGATTGCAGCAAAGGGACCTTGGCAAGAGTCGATTCCCCACATTATAGAGTGCTTGAGATCCTCGGGTCGGAGATTTTTGATGAATCTTGGATCTTCAGGATGAAAGGGAAGATAATTATCACAAGTCACGCCCTTTGTTGCAGAAATTTTTTTAAATAGTGCTGCAATATCTGAAAAAAAGTTAGATTCTTCTTCCTTTAAAAAAGGGCTTACTTGAGAAAGTGCATCTTCACAACTCAGCGATTTCGGTGCATTAATTCCTGTAATACGATCTTGTATTGTCTTCGCTAAATCAATCAATCTACTGGAAAGTCCCTCACCTCCCATAGCGAAGTCGATCTGTCCGGCAATGATCGTAACTCCCAATATCGTCTTTGCCAGCTCCCATTCAGTCGACTTGTTTTTCGAAGTATCACGAACTCCCTGAATTCCCGAATATGTTAAGTAAGCTCCTGCTGCTGTGAGCGCTACTGAAGAAAGATTTCCAAACATGTTATGCCTCCTTAAATAATATATAAAATATTGTATCTTATTTCATCTTTTGCTTGAATAATCTTTTTTTAAAAAATTTTTATACATCATTTTAACAATTAGAGAGGCAATCGTAAAAACTATAGTTTAGCACTAAAATAAACCTTTGAGGTATGGAATTCTCTAATCCGCTATACTGGCCCCTATGGATCTCAAGAATCAGCTCAATCCCGAGCAATTGAGAGCTGCTCTGCATGTCGAGGGGCCTATGCTTGTCATCGCCGGTGCCGGCTCGGGCAAAACCCGCATCGTCACTTTTCGCATCGCCCACCTGATTGAAATCGGAGTTCCCTCAGATGAAATCTTGGCCGTCACCTTCACAAATAAGGCAGCCGATGAGATGCGCAACCGAATCCACAAACTGACAAATCGCGCGATCTTGGCTTCAACGTTTCACTCTCTTGGAGCCCGCATCCTCCGCGAGTCGATCGCCCCTTTGGGCTACAAAAACCACTTTGCCATCTTTGATGAAGACGACAGTGAAAAGGTGCTCAAAGAATGCTTCACTGAAAGGGGAATCAAAGACGAGAAGGGAATGCTCAAGACCATTCGCGGGGGGATCTCTCACGCAAAGAATAATCTCATCGAGCCCGATGATGAACTGTTGGCTGATCTCTACGAGCTCTATCAGAAAAAACTCAAACAATACAACGCCCTCGATTTCGACGATCTCCTCTTTTTGACTGTAAAACTATTTCAGCAGGAACCCGAAATCCTCGAGTTTTATCAAAAGAAATGGAGTTTTATCTTAGTCGACGAATACCAAGACACAAATCAAGCTCAGTATCAGCTACTCAAACTCCTCTCAGCTCGTCATCAAAATGTCTTTGCCGTGGGGGATCCCGACCAGTCGATCTATTCGTGGCGGGGAGCCAACGTCGAAAACATCCTCAACTTTGAAAAGGACTATCCAGGTGCCGAGGTAGTCAGGCTCGAACAAAACTACCGGAGCAAGAGCAACATCCTCGAAGCGGCCAATGAATTGATTCTCAACAATGACAGTCGCTATGAGAAAAAACTGTGGAGCGATCGAGGTGAAGGGGAAAAGATTGGCTTTTGTCTTTGCGAGTCGGAGCGAGATGAGGTCAACTTCGTCTTGGAGAGACTCTATCACCACCACTACAAGGAAAACATTCCCCTCAATCACTGTGTGATCTTTTATCGGACCCACTTCCAGTCCCGCGCATTTGAGGATGCACTGCTTCGCGAGAAAATCCCTTACATTATTGTAGGTGGGATCTCATTCTACTTGCGCAAAGAGATCAAAGACATCTTGGCTCTCCTTCGCGTGGCAAACGAGGGATCGGATTTCCTCTCCTTTGCGCGGACGATCAACCTTCCCAAGCGAGGCATTGGACCCAAAGCTCAGGCAAAGATTCGCCTGGCTAGCCAGGGAGATCTCGTGAAGATTTGCGCTGACATTGTGGCAGGAGAAAGTGAGCTGAAGTTCTCTGCCAAGCAATTAGAAGGTCTATCGAGCTATGTCAAGACGATCCATGCGATCCGCCATTTCATTCATACTGGAGCTCCTATCAGCGAGATGATTGAAGAGGCAATTGACTCAAGTGGCTATCGCTCTGTACTTCAGGAAGATCCCGATACAGCAGAAGATCGGCAGCAAAATCTCGAGGAACTCGTCTCCAAAGCCGTGGAGTGGGCTGAGGAAAATCCGGAAGGGACTTTGAGCGGCTTTTTAGAAGAGCTTTTCCTCAAATCGTCTGCTGATACTCTCCATGAAGCTGATACTTTGCGCCTGATGACTCTGCACAATGGCAAAGGACTTGAGTTTGACGTCACCTTCCTCGTGGGAATGGAAGAGGAGCTCTTCCCCCATGCCAACAGCTTAGGGAATTTCGAATCGCTTGAAGAGGAGAGGCGCCTTTGCTATGTGGGGATGACTCGCGCACGTGACTACCTCTATCTATCATGTGCGCGCACGCGCTATCTCTTTGGAACGCTTAGATCCATGCGCCCTTCGCGTTTTTTATCGGAAATCCCCGAAGAGCGGATGAAGAAATTCCACAAGGAGACCTTTTCTCCCTATGAATATGAAGAAGCTCTTACGAATTTGCAAATTGGTGATCGAGTGAATCATCGAGAATTTGGCAAGGGGATTGTGCAAAAGGTCTACTCCACTTCCTTGGGTCTCACCTACGATGTCCTCTTCGAAGAAGAGACGCGCAGCTTAGTTGCCAAGTACGCAAAGCTCGCAAAGCTTTGAGAATTCTCTCTCTACTTTGAAGACGGGAACAAAGTGCTGCCACTTTTGATCTCGCAAGCGCATCCCCTTCAAATTGGGGATGAACCGAGGAGGCATAATCACTTTTCCTCTTCCAAAAGCAGGTCTCCAGAAATCAGCTGTCATACGAGAGCGACAAATCGAGAGGGTAGGAAGGCCCAAACAAGAGGCCAGGTGACCAATCCCCGAGTCATTGCCGATCATAAAGCCCGATTCGGCAATAAAATGGGTCACATCAATGAGACTTTCAAAAGAGGGAGCTTCCACTTCTGGCCAATAAAGAGCTTCTTCTTTTGTCAAAATGAAGATGGGCTCATATCCCTTCTTGGCAAGTCTCTCTGCGAGATGGATGTATTTTTTCTTTGTCCAATTTTTGCCCGCGCGAGAACTCGTTGGATGAATGATAATGCGCCTTGGAAAGCGTCTTTTTACCACTTCGGGAGAAAGAGTAATTCCATTTTCACGAACAGGATCTCGAATTCCTTCGATTTCTTTGAGATAGATGAGGAGGTTATCGACAAATGTTTTGGAACCATCAAATTTCCCCTCTTCCCAAAAGGGATAATCGAAATGGGGAGTTGCGATCGGATTGAGAATGGTGGTCTTCTCTCGATGCTTTTCAAGTGCATCCTTTAATATCCCCTGCATCCAATCGAGTTTTTCATAGAAGAGGATGATTTTTCCAAATTCTTCAAGGCGACTGGGTCGCGGCTTTACTCTGATCCCCGGAAAAAGAGATGCCATTTGGGGCAAAATGGGATGAAAGACCACTACATCGTGACCTATGCGTTTCAAATTGTGAGCGAGGATGAGGGAGATCAGCCCATCGCCTAGGCCGAGACAGGGAAAAATGGCTGTTTGTAGAGCCGTTTTACAAGATGAGGAATTCATCTCTATGAGAATAGGCGAGAGGCAAATTCGATTCAATGCCTTCTAACTACTGGGCTAGATTTTCTCTTTCTAGGACTTGGGGACTGAAGAGAAATGATCGCCTGTGCAATTTCGAAGAGGGTGTCCTGATTCTCTTGCTTTTGCAAAAGGCGATGAGCTTTTTTGACAAGTTCTTTAAATTTGGGAAAAGACTCCAAATCGAATTCCGTATCATTGTTTAAATATCCCAAGACTTGGATGATTCCATTCATGAGAGGATCAAAGCGTTCTTCGCGTGATGTGAGTACTCCAAAACCAATCATATAGTGAAGCCGCTCAATGAAATCACCGAGATTGATGTCTACCTGACCTGCTCCCACATAACAATCTTTATTCAACAGTTTCAAAGAATCTAAATCCGCGAAGAATTTGATGAAAGTAAAACATTTTTTCCAAATATTATAGCCTTCTTTTTTCGTTTTGTCATACTCTTCTTGTAAACGACGTGATGCGACTACACGAGGGGCTTTTCCCTTGGGATTCCAAGTATCATCATTACCCGTCAACCAAAACAGTTCCTCATTTGAGAGATCTCCCATAACCACACGATCTTTGTGACAGAGAACTTCAGGAGATGCGAGGATGCCAAAATAAACCTCCTCGATTTTCACAATGATTTCTCGTCTCGTAGGCTTTGTCGTTTCCTTGATGGCATCGAGAATGATATTCTTGAAATCATCAGGTTTCTTTTCGAGGAGGTCGAGCAATGTGTTTAACCCTTGTGCGGGATCCTTTTCAAAACACTCGAGGAAATCGTCATAGCTGCTGAGTTCGTAGTTTTTCTTCTCGAATCGAGGAGGCTGATAATGAAACGATGTCTTTTTTCCTACGCATCGAGAGATCAAGAGGAAGCTTTTGATGATGAGAAATGAGAGGCACTTAAAAAACCCAACTCCTACTGTGACACTCATGGATGTGATCGTACTCATTGAAAAAAAAGAACCGTCTACTGAAGCTGAATGAACTTCTCCACCTCTAGAGCTCCCTTCAGAAGAGTCGACAGGTGGGATAGGTTTTACTGTCATACAAGCACTCCTCACTTGATGAGAGAAAAACTTTACAACCAGTCATGAATTTTTTTGAAGAACTTTTGTCTCAAAAGGGTAATGCGGAGCGATTTATCTTTCTCCCAAAAAGACTGAAGCCGCTCTTTTTTACTAAAGGCAAACCGAAAAATTTCCCGATCAGTCATACGCAATGCAGCCGCCCATTTTTTTTCGGGATTCTGCAATCTCTTGCTCATGTTTTTTAAAGCTCGAGCAAGCGTCCATTGATAAAAAAGGAGGCGAGTGAGTAGCCCCGCAAAATAGAAAAGAGGAATCAACCGAATGTAGAGGCCATATGGGATCGCATGGTCCAGAATTTCAAAAACCTCACAAGCAAGAGGGATGAAAAGAAGGGCAATGAACAGATAGGCTTCCCAGGGTTTTTGAAAGAGAGGGCCAAACCATCTACGCCACCACCTCTTCGAGGTCTTGTAAGCAAAGATCTCCTCGAACTTGGGCTCATCGAACTGCATGCGAACTGCGTGGACAGCCTCATGGGCCAAAACCTCATCGCGCCCATACAACTTGAGAAGCGATCCCGATTCAAATTTCTCTTTCAGTTGAATGAGAGGAATGCGAAGCCCTTTTTTTCGAACAATCCATGTCGCTGCCCCTTGAAAAAAGGAGAGTTGATTATTGGAGTAATGGGCGACGATCCAGTCAGGTACACAGTCATAGAGAACTTCTATTCTCTGATTTGCCGTTTCCCAATCCCGATCGGTGAGAAAATGATCGACCGTTTCAGGAGGATAGGAAAAAAAATGCTCCAGAGCCTCTACCCTTGAGAAATAAGCTTTTTCTTCTTCGCCCGGACCCGGAATCCATCCCCGCCTATCAAAGGCCTCCAATTTAATTTGCTTTTCGGATACCATGAGATTATGTTCGGTTTATTCAGAATGATCGCGATGCTTGGAGTCATCACAATCGTCATTGCTTTATCTCAATATACTCCTGAGGAGAATTCTTCTCGACCTCGTTATGGTTCTGGGGTTAAAGAATCTCTCAAAGAAGAGCTCTGCTCATCTCAAGAAGAGACAGCTAGTCAAAGGGAAGAAGTTCTCGAATTCAATGAGCTTTCCGCAACAGCAGAAATAACCAGCCAAACAGACCAAATCCAAGAACATTTAGCCCTCCCAGAATCCCCACAGCAAGAAGAAGCTTATTCGCCTTCTTGCTCAGGTACATGAGGCGCTTTTTGGCCATTTTCTCAAAGGCCGTCTCATTTTCAAACCAAGTTCCCTTGTACTGATGTTGTGCGTAGAGAGCCCATTCATCTTTGGGGGAGTTGAAATAATAGGCGGGAAAGGCAATATCGACATTTCCCCATCGATTTCCATACTTTTTAAACATTTCCCCTAAAACAAAAAATGTCCGATGAGAGACGCGATTGATTGTGGAATCGCGATCTTTTCCCGGATACTGGCGATCGATTCGCTCCCAGTTGTCTTCGAGCCACTCCATACAGCGCATGAGCAAAGGGTGGCCCTGTTTGGCGCCCAAAGTGTTATTCGTTGGAGTGAGAGAAGAGCTCAGAGCAGAGGGAAAGGGAACCTCCATGCCACAAAAGAGATCATAGGCTTGATTGAACGATTCGAAGCTCTTGATACAGCGGACATCGTGATCGACATAGATTCCCCCTTCTTTGTAGAGGATTTCCAATCGGAGTAGATCCGACATTTCTCCATAGTTATCCGAGATGCGATAAAAGGGTTCGAGTTTGATGAGCTCGAGATTTTGAATCATGCACAACTGCATGTCGGGATGAGGGAGAGGCCTATCCCGGTCTGTCCAAAACTTCACCTTCCAATCGGGATGATGACCGATCCAGCTGCGGACATTTTCGATTGACTCTAGGGGAAATGCCTTGGGTCCAACCCAAATGAAGTGGATGACTTTCGGAATCTTTAATGCCGCTGAGGGTTCTTCCAACTTCTCAATATTTTTCTCATAAATCCCTTTGAAAAATTCGAGATTCTGAAAATCTTCAGGGGTATGGACATACTTCCAGTCTGGAAGATCTTTTCCCATCAGAGATTCAAAGTCCATTTTTGGTTTTTCCGGGACTTGGGCTTTTTTGCAGCCAAAAGCACACAGGCCTAATAATGAGATCAAGAGGGCAAATTTTCTAAGTTCCACAGTGCTAAACTCTCCATTCCATGCTCCCCATTTTCCATAATGTGTATGATGGGTTCAGGGAAATTATAAGGGGGGATTTTCCAGTTAATCGGTTGAAAAACTCCTGGTTTTTTCTCCTCGTTTTTTCGAACTTCAGGAAAATGGCGCATCAGAATAAAGGTGGCTCCACTTTTTTTAAATTGCAATAGTGCAGCGCGAATCTCCAAAGGAGATAGCGTGCAGAGATAGTCCCAACAAAGAATCAAATCGACACGTGGAAGAACATCAATGATTGGATCAAAAGCCATGAAACTCGATTTTGCCGATCCAAAAAGGGTTTGCAGAGCGCCAGCTTCGTCACGCCCTTTCACAATCCCCAAATAATGCTCGATGGGGAGACTTGTGAGATCGAGACTATCGATGTTTCCACAGGGGACATCGGCTATAGAAGAAATGGCAAATCCCTTCAGAAGCATCCCGAGCCGATTCATCTCAGAAAAGCGGCTCCAGGTTTCCAAAACGATTGGTTCTTTGATCTCTTCGGACTGGCTTTTGAATGCCTTTTGAAAACCAAAATAGCCCCCCAGCAAAATCACAAGACCAGCTAAAATGAAAGGAGTTTTTGCTTTTCTCCTTGTTAGAAATCTCTTTTTCACAGGAATTTAGACCTTGGAAATTTCCCCACCATTGTTGATGTAGACTGCAATTTCGTCAATCTTTGAAAGACGGATTACCATTGTGAAAATTTTTTTTTGCTTTCCTAAAAAAGGGAAATCAGCCAACACTAGTATGTTTATATGGCGAAAAAGCTAATCATTGTCGAATCGCCGACAAAGGTCAAAACACTGCAAAAATTTTTAGGCTCGGGATACGCGATCGCCTCGTCGGTTGGTCATATCCGCGATTTGCCGCAGAAGGGTTTTGGGATTGATACCGAAAAGGATTTTGAGCCCGAATATGAGCTTCTTCCCGATAAGATGGACGTCATCAAAAAGCTCAAGGCCGAAGCAAAGAAATCCGATCTCGTCATTCTTTCCCCCGACCCAGACCGGGAAGGAGAGGCTATTGCCTGGCACATCGCCGCAATCTTGCCTGAGGGAATACCGTACAAGCGGGTCACCTTCAATGCAATCACCAAGGATGCGGTTCAGGAAGCGCTCAACCACCCCCGAGAAATCGATCAAAATCTCGTAGACGCCCAACAAGCGCGCAGGCTTCTCGATCGGATTGTCGGATACAAGATCTCTCCCATTCTCATGCGCAGAGTCCAAGGTGCACGCGATGGAGGCCTTTCGGCCGGTCGCGTTCAGTCGGTTGCCCTCAAACTCGTCGTCGATCGGGAAAAGGAAATCGAGGCATTCGAGCCAGTCGAATATTGGAATATCTCGACAGAGCTGCAGACAGATAAGAAAAAAGAGCCCGCTTTCTGGGCATCGCTCTACAGTGTCGATGGGAAACGAATCGAAAAACCTTCAAAAGAGAAAGAAGTCCACACTATTGCCGACAAAAAGACAGCCGATGCCGTTGTAATGAGGCTCAACAAGAGCATTTATACCATTACTAAGATCGAGAAGAAGGAGAAGAGGCGAAACCCCGTTCCCCCCTTCATTACCTCGACACTTCAACAAGAGGCAAGCCGTCATTACGGATTTTCCTCATCTCGAACGATGAATATTGCCCAAGGACTTTACGAAGGAGTAGAGCTCGGCAAAGAAGGCGCCGAAGGTCTCATCACCTACATGCGTACCGATTCTGTCCGGGTCGAGCCCGTAGCAATAGGCGCCGCGCGCGATTTCATCAAAAGAGAATACGGAAAGGATTACCTCCCTGAGAAAGGACGTCAATATACGGGAAAGAAGGGGTCCCAAGATGCTCATGAAGCCATCCGCCCGACGAACCTTGCCCATCCTCCCGATAAAATCAAACAGTATCTCTCAGTCGACCAATACAAGCTCTACCTCTTGATTTGGCGCAGATTGATTGCTTCGCAAATGGTCCCTGCCGTTTACGACACTGTGTCGTGCGATATCGAAACCGATCAAAATATCATGCTCCGCGCAACTGGATCATCGATCAAGTTTTTGGGTTTTCTCGCCGCATATGAAGAAAAAGTTGATATCACCGAAGATGAGGGACCACAAAAGGGAACACAAGACAAACTTCTTCCCTTCTTATCCGAAGGGCAAGAGCTCGATCTAAAACAAATCTCGAGCGAGCAAGCATTTACGCGGCCTCCCCCGAGATTTACGGAAGCTTCCCTTGTCAAAGAACTCGAAAGGCTTGGCATCGGGCGGCCATCGACTTATGCGGCTATTATGAACAAAATCCAAAATCGCGACTATACGACTAAAGATCGTGGCACCCTCATTCCGACCGAACTTGGACGCGTCATTGCCCGTATGCTTGAAGATAACTTCCAAATGATCATGGACATTGGCTTTACAGCTGCAATGGAAGATGAACTCGAGCGGATCGGCGACGGTGAAAAGCCTTGGAAAGAGCTCATCCGAGAGTTTTGGACTCACTTTATTCCCTCTGTGGAAATTGCCGAAAAAGAAGCTCATGTTCCCAAAGAAGAAACCGATATCGAGTGTCCGAAATGTGGAAAAAAACTTCAGAAAATTTGGTCGCGCCGCAAGTATTTTTACGGTTGCAGCGGTTATCCCGATTGCGACTACACCATGCCTGTCGAAGCATTGGATTTCAACAAAGAGGACTATGCACCTGATTTCGATTGGGATCAGAAGTGTCCCAAGTGCGGCTCAGACATGACTCTGCGCTTTGGGCGCTTTGGCCCTTTCTTGGGTTGCTCAAAATATCCCGATTGCAAGGGAATCGTCAATATTCCCCGGAAAGATGAGATCCCTCCAGAAAAAATGCCCACTTGTCCCGCCAAGGGATGTGATGGAAAAATGGTCCAGCGCAGATCCCGTTTCGGAAAGACCTTCTTCTCTTGCTCAAACTATCCCGATTGCGACGCAATCATTAATGATCTCGACAAGCTTGACGAGAAATATCCCGATCACCCCAAAACCCCATATGTGAGCAAGAAAAAAGCGGTGAAAAAAGGAGCTAAAAAGAAAACAGCTGCCAAAAAAACCACTAAAAAGAAATCAGCAAAGAAAAAAGCCTCGAAGCAGCCAAAGAAAAAGCTCTCGAAAGATCTAGCAGAGATCTGCGGG
>Ga0307436_1000595_pt1 | contig 16952 bp, 17 predicted proteins | sample SalMarWE160440MG_FD_202513 | JGI IMG/M metagenome (GOLD analysis project Ga0307436, IMG submission 202513) | Salt marsh sediment microbial communities from the Plum Island Ecosystem LTER, Massachusetts, United States - WE1604-40 | ecosystem: Environmental > Aquatic > Marine > Intertidal zone >...
GCGGCCAAGGCGCCGGATGAAAAGCTCGCCTATGTCGCTGCCTTCGATCCCGAACGCAAAAAGCCCGATGCCATCGCCGTCGTCGACGTCGATCCCGCATCGAAGAGCTATTCCCAGATCGTCGGCCAGGTCTCGATGCCCAATACCGGCGATGAACTGCATCATTTCGGCTGGAACGCCTGTTCGTCCTGCCTGTGCCCCAACGCCCCGCACCCGCACATGGAGCGGCGCTATCTGGTGGTGCCGGGCCTGCGCTCCTCGCGCCTGCACATCATCGACACCAGGCCCGATCCGAGAAAGCCGAAGATCGTCAAGGTGATCGAGCCGGAAGAGATCGCCGAAAAGGCCGGCTACTCGCGCCTGCACACCGTCCATTGCGGGCCGGAAGGCATCTACGTGAACGCGCTCGCCGACCCGCAGGGCAACGCCCCCGGCGGCATCTTCCTGCTCGATGCCGAGACCTTCGAGGTGCGCGGCCAGTGGGAGATGGACCGTGGGCCGCAGAAGCTCGCCTATGACTTCTGGTGGCATCTCGGCCACGACACCATGATCACCAGCGAATGGGGCACGCCCGATACCTTCGAGGACGGGTTGGTGCCGGAGGTGCTCCTCGGCAGCAAATACGGCCGCCGCCTGCATTTCTGGGACCTGCACCAGCGCAAGCACGTTCAGGAGATCGATCTGGGACCGGAATACCAGCTCGTGTTCGAGCTGCGCCCCGCCCACAACCCACGCAACGCCTACGGCTTCGTCGGCTGCGTCATCTGCCTGAAGGACCTGTCGGCCTCGATCTGGACCTGGTACCGCGAGAACGGCAAGTGGGCGGTGAAGAAGACCATCGACATTCCCGCCGAGCCCGCCGATCCCGACCTCTTGCCGCCGGTGCTGAAGGGTTTCGGCGCCGTGCCACCGCTGGTCACCGACATCGATTTGTCCATGGACGACCGCTTCCTCTATGTGTCGTGCTGGGGCACTGGCGACATGCTGCAATATGACGTGAGCGACCCGATGAAGCCGAAACTTGCCGGCAAGGTGAGGATCGGCGGCATCGTCTCGCGCGCCACCCATCCGGGCGCCAAGAACGGGGCGCTGAACGGCGGGCCGCAGATGGTGGAGATCAGCCGCGATGGTTCCCGCGTCTATTTCACCAACTCGCTTTACGGCGCCGTCGATCCGCAATTCTATCCCGACGGCATCGACGGCTGGATGGTCAAGCTCGACGCGGGCGAGAACGGCGGCATCGAGTTCGATGAAAAATTCTTCGTCGACTGGCCCAAGGGCCACCGCCCGCATCAGGTGCGGCTCGAAGGCGGCGACTGCTCGTCCGACAGCTACTGCTATCCGTGAGCCCCGCGTGACCCATGACTGACCTGACGCCGTGGCTGGTGCTCGCCGGCCTCGGCGCCTTCCACGGCATCAACCCGGCCATGGGCTGGCTTTTCGCGGTGGCCCTCGGACTGCAGCGCGACAGCCGCTCCGTGGTTGCCATCTCGCTCATTCCCATCGCCGTCGGCCACGCCTTCTCCATCGCGCTGGTGGCGCTGGCCGTCGTGGCGCTCGGCATGGTGCTGAACCTTCAGATGCTGCAGCTTGCAACCGGCGCCGTGCTCATCGCCTGGGCCATCTGGCACTGGTTCTACGGCCACCGCCATCGTGTCAGGGTCGGCATGCAGACCGGCATGCTGGGCCTCGGCTTCTGGTCGTTCCTTATGGCCACCAGCCACGGCGCCGGTCTGATGCTGGTGCCGGTGCTGATCCCCTTGTGCCTTGCCGCCAGCCCGGCGCATGAGCTTTTCGCCGGCGCGTCCATCGAGGTCTCCATGGCAGCGATCGGCGTTCATACCGCCGCCATGCTGATCGTCACCGGAGCGGTGGCGATGACGGTCTACCAGGTCTTCGGCCTCGCCTTCCTGCGCCGCGGCTGGCTCAACCTCGACCTCGTGTGGATGGCCGCGCTGGTCGGGGCAGGGCTGTTCGTGATATCGAGGGCGGTGTGGGGAGTGTGATGATCTAGGGCCTGCCAGACCACGTCGTACGCGCGCTCGACCCGCGCATCTGGTTCGCAATGTCGAGGCGGTCACACCGGATAGCCGCGCCAGCCCTTGACCGTCCTCAGCGCCAGTGAGGATTGAATGCGCGCCAAGCCCGGGAGACGGGCGATGCGGGTGCGGTGGATGCGCTCGTAATCCTGGGCATCGACGGCGGCGACCCTCAGCAGGTAGTCGAACTGACCGCCCATCAGGTGGCATTCGAGGATCTCCGGCACCAGCGCCACCGCCTTCTCGAAGCGCTCGAGTGCGTCCTCCGACTGGGTCTGCAGCGAGATCTCCACGAAGAACTCGATGGTGAGCGAAAGCTTTTCGCGCGACAGCCGCGCCGCATAGCCCTCGATCACGCCGGCTTGATCCAGAAGCTTGATCCGCCGGTGGCAGGCCGACGGTGAAAGGCCCGCCTTCTCGGCCAGCTCGGCAACCGACTGGCGGCAGTCGTGCTGCAGCTCCATCAGGATACGTCGGTCGATCGAGTCGATCTCGATGGGCTTCATTCCAGAATTTTCTTGTTTTATCGAATTTCATTTGGAAAACTGAACAATCAGCAGGATAATTCGGAATTCTTCTCAGCGCAACTGTGCTAGCATCGCGGCCATCGTCAGGGGCGTTGCCTTCGGCGTTTCAGGGAGGATGAAAGCCATGCTTATCGGTGTGCCGAAAGAGATCAAGGTCAAGGAATTCCGGGTCGGCATGACGCCCACCTCAGTGCGCGAAGTTGTCCATCACGGCCATGCGGTCATCGTCGAGACCAATGCCGGTGCCGGCATCGGCATGGACGACGAGCACTATCGCGCTGCCGGCGCCGAGATCGTCTCGAGCGCAAAGGAGGTGTTCGAGCGCGCCGAGATGATCGTCAAGGTGAAGGAACCGCAGGCGGTTGAGCGCAAGATGCTGAAGAAGGATCAGGTACTCTTCACCTATCTGCATCTCGCCCCCGATCCCGGCCAGACGCATGACCTGGTCGAATCCGGTGCCACCTGCATAGCTTACGAGACCGTCACCAGCCCGACCGGCGGCCTGCCGCTGCTGGCGCCCATGTCGGAGGTGGCCGGGAGGCTGTCTATACAGGCGGGCGCCTATTTCCTCGAAGAGCCCCATGGCGGCCACGGCGTGCTGCTCGGCGGCGTACCGGGCGTCGATCCGGCCAAGGTGGTGGTGCTGGGCGGCGGCGTGGTCGGCCGCCATGCCATCCACATCGCGCTGGGCATGGGCGCCGACACCTGGGTGATCGACAAGAACGTCGACGTGCTGCGCTCCTTGTGGCAGCAGTTCGACCGCCCCCTCAACACCGTCTATTCCACCCGCGATGCCATCGAAAAACACCTGTCGGAGGCCGACCTCGTCATCGGCGGCGTGCTTATTCCCGGTGCCGCCGCGCCCAAGCTCATCACCCGTGAACTGGTGAAGAAGATGCGCCCCGGCTCGGTCATCGTCGATGTCGCCATCGACCAGGGCGGCTGCGCCGAGACCTCCCACCCCACCACCCATGACGATCCGGTCTTCGAGGTGGATGGCGTCATCCATTATTGCGTCGCCAACATGCCGGGCGGGGTGCCCAGGACTTCGACCTATGCCCTCAACAATTCCACCCTGCCGTTCATCGTCCAGCTTGCCGACAAGGGCTGGCGCGAGGCCTGCGCCGCCAACCCGCATCTCCTCGCCGGCCTCAACGTGCACTCAGGGCGCGTGACCTACAAGGCGGTGGCCGAGGATCTCGGCTACGACTTCCTCGATCCGGCCGATGCGCTGAAGATCTGACCCTGCGGGCAAGGCCGCAAAGGCATTGCCTCTTTGAAGAACCCGCCCGGCAAACCTCCCCCGGGTGGGTTTTGCTTTTCCGGCAACGACTGCCGCGAGAGGCTCTTGCCAAATGCACCCCGCAACGGCAGAGTTTCTTCCTGTCGAATCGTCTTGTCGTGTCGGGGCCATAACGCGTGACGATAAAGCATGCTTGCAAGCTTTTGATCGGGGTTGTTCTGGTTGCGGCGGCGTTTGTCCTGGCGTCGGTGCCGGCATCGGCAGCCAACCACTGTATCCACCCCTGGGCAAGGCCCGGCACCTATATCGTTTCGGGCAAATTCCGCGGCTCGGTGGAATCCGCCAACATCTATCTCACCAATGATTGCCGCGTTGTCATTCCGCTCCCCGGCATCTTCACCGGCGGCCGGCTGGCGCGGGCGGGCCATTGCCTCAGGTTCAGCTTCAAGGTGCAGGGGCACAAGAAGGTCCTCACCGCCCGCTGGTGTGACACCTATGGCGTCGTTCCCTGGGGCGAGCAGGCAATCCGCATCGCCGTGAAGCGCAGGCCCCCTCCGGGCGAACGGTGGAAGAAAAGGCAGAATTTCGGCTCGACATTCTCCAACGGCTCGTAAATCTCATCCGCCCTTTCCGCCCATTTACTCGCTATACGGCCTGCAGCAGCGCTGGCCGCACCGTGTTGAGGCTGTCAGCGATGTGGCGGGCCAGCGCATCTACCGCGCCCGTAGGCTTGGCCGCGCCGCGCATCAGGCCGATATCGAAGTGACCGAGCTCGGGAAAGCCCTCCGCCTCAGTGAGCCGTCGCATGCCGGGCCGCATCACCAGATCGGGGACAGCCCCCACCGCCAGCCCCGCCAGCACCGCTGCATTGACGGCATTGGAGTTGGCACTCGAATAGGCGATGCGGTAGAGCCGGCCGGCGGCCTCCAGTGCCTCGATGGCCATGCGCCGCCATTCGCATCCGGAATTCGACACTGCCAGCGGCAGCACCTCCTGCTCGTGGGCGCAATGGCGCATCGACGTTACCCATGACAAGTGCTCGCTGCGCACCGTCTGGATATCCGTGGGCGCGGCCGCGCACGATACCAGCGCCAGATCGAGTTTGCCCCGCCGCATGCGATCGACCAGTTCGGGCGAGGTGCGGCATTCGACGTCCATCTGCACCAGCGGATGGGTGCGGGCAAAGCGCGCCAGGATCTCTGGCAGGAAGCGGTCGGCGTAGTCGTCGGGCGTGCCCAGGCGCACCACCCCGGTCAATTCCGGCTGCGTGAAGGCCGTCAGCACCTCGTCATTGAGCCGCACGATGCGGCGGGCATAGTCCAAGAGCCTTTCGCCGTCCGGCGCCAGCCGGTTCTGCCGCCCGTCACGCACGAACACCGGCCGGCCCAGCGTCTCCTCCAGCCGCTTCATCTGCATGGAAACCGCCGACTGGGTCTTGTTCACCTCCTCTGCCGCACGCGCGAAGCTGCCGAGATCGGCAATGGCAATGAAGGTCTTCATCACATCGACGTCGAGATTGGGGATCATGGCGAGGCTCATTCATCAACAATTATGAACATTTCAATCAAATATATTCGTTTGTTTGATCGATGAAAAGCCCCTATTTTGTCCTCATCACGATGTGATCGCGTCCCCGAGGGGGGCGGAACGTCGAAGCGCGGAAGGGATGGTCCGTTTCCGCGAACAAGGAGGATTTTGTCATGCGCGAGCATGTGTTGAACCAGTCGCTGGCCCTCGATCAAACCTGGTCGTTCGCGGCCTTGCGGCGCGTCTTCGCCAACTGGCGCCGCCGGCGCAAGCTGGCGCAGCTGAGCAATCTCGATGAGCGCATCCTTTACGATATCGGCATCGAGCGCAGCGAGATCAACGAGGCCATGCGGCTGCCGCTCGATCTCAATCCGCTGTACGAGCTCGACCGCCGGGCCCGCCTGCGCCGCACCCGCCAATGGCCCCGCCCCTGAAGCTCATGCGACCTTCAATGCCAGCAGGCCGCGGCTTGACCGCGGCCTGCTTTGCGTCTCACCATGGCATCCATCGCAGCCATGAGAAAGGACCGCCATGACCGAGAGCGCCAGCGCTACCAAGTTCATCGACAACGACCGCATCATCGTCACCGAATGGCGCTTTCAGCCCGGCGCCAGCACCGGCTGGCACCGCCATGCCCATGATTATGTGGTGGTGCCGCTGATGGACGGCCGTCTCAAGCTGGTGACGCGCGACGGGGAAAGCTTTGCCGACATGAAGGCGGGCGTTCCCTATTTCCGTTCCGCCGGCGTCGAGCACGACGTCATCAACGCCAACGACGGCGAATACGCCTTCATCGAGGTGGAGGTCCGCTGAGCCTTCGGGCAGAAGGTTGCGCCGTTCAACTCCGGGTGACGCACGAAAATCCGTCTTGCATTGCCATGGGTCTGCGCCCAACGATTTGGGGCAGACTGCGGGGCCGCCACGATGGTGGATATTTACACCAGGATCGCCGAACAGCCGCGTGCGATGGTGGAGGCTATCGTCACCGCCCTTGACGGACGGGCCAACGATCCCGCCCCCCTGCCGGCAGCCGTATACTGGAGGTTGGCTGCGGCGCCGGCTCCGTTACCCCGCACCTGATCCGTCATCTGGACCCGGCCGAACTGGTCGGCATCGACCCGTCCCCGGACTTCATCGATATTGCAACTGAACGGCTGGCGGGGGAGGGTCTTGCCCGGTTCCGGGCAGGCGATGCGGTTGCCTCCGGAGAGCCCGATCAAAGCGTCGACGTGGTCGTGGCGCACACAGTCTACTCCCATCTCACCGATCAGGCCGCTGCCCTTCAAGAAGCGTTCCGGGTGCTCAAGCCGGGAGGCAAGCTTGCCATTTTCGATGGTGACTATGCCACCATCACCGTGGCGCTGTTCGAGGGCGATCCCCTGCAGTCGGCCATCAGTGCGGTTCACCGCAATCTCGTCGCGGCTCCCTATATCATGCGGCGCCTGCCCGCCATGACGCGCCAGGCCGGTTTCGAGGTGCTGAGCATTGAGCCGCACGGATTTGTGCAGACCACATCACCCGATTACAATCTAAGCATCATATCGCGCGGCACCAACGCCGCCGTCGCCGCCGGCGAGATCGGCGCCGAGCTGGCCGAAAGCTATCAGAACGAGGTCAGCAAGCGGGCTGCGGACGGCACGTTCTACGGTGCCATCCTGTTCATGAGCCTCATTGCCGAAAAGCCGCCGGCGTGAGCCGCAAGGTCACGCCGATGCCACCACGGCGCGGCGGTAGAGGTGCCAGGTGGTGTGGCCGAGCACCGGCAGCACCACCAAGAGCCCGAGAAAGGCCGGCAGAGAACCTACGATAATCGCCGCCACCACGAACAGGCCCCAGGCGATCATCGGCGCCCCGCTTTGCGTCACCGTCTTCACCGACGTGATCATGGCGGTGATGAAGTCGACCTCACGCTCGAGCAGCAGCGGGCAGGAGATCACCGTCAGCGAGAACAGCACCAGCGACAGGACCGCGCCCACGATGTGGCCGACAATAAGGAACCACAGCCCGTCGCTGGTGGTCAGCACCACGCGCACAAATCCGGCAAAGTCGGAAAAGCTCTGGAAGCCGAGGAACAGCGCCAGCAGAAGGCGCACCTGATACATCCAGATCCAGAATACGAACAGCATGACGAAGGCCATCCACCCAAGCTCGCGCTGGCGCTGCAGCCAGATGACGCCGAGCACGCCGCTCCATGTGAGCGCCTCGCCGCGCTCCAGCCGCCGGCTCACCTCGTAAAGCCCGACCGCCACGAAGGGGCCAATGAGCACAAAGCCGATGGAGACCGGGAACACCAGATAGGCCATGTGGAGCACTGTCAGCATGGCGCTGATCAGGATGCCCCAGGCGGCATAAAAGCTGCCGAAAAAGAGACCGTAAAGCGGTGCCTGACGGAAATCGCTCCAGCCCAGCCACAGACAGGAAAGGATATCGCCAAAGCCAATGGCGCGCACTCCCGGCATGGTACCGGCGGCGCTTGCGGGCTTGCCGCGGCTATCCTTGTCCTTCACCGACAAGGAACGCTAGTTGGACGATTTCAGCGAGCGGGCCCGGTCGAAAGCCCGGCTCGCCGCCTTGATGTCGCCGAGATTGGTCTCGACGCTGCCCAGTTGCTGCCACAGGTCGGCCCGCATCGGGTCGATCTTGACCGCTTCCATATAGGCTTGGCGGGCCTTGGTGAAATCCTTGCTGCACAGTGCGGTGTAGGCGTCCTCGATTTTTTTGTCGATCTTGGCCTCTTGCGTCTTCTTGGCTTCGGCGACCTTTTCGCTGTCGATCGCGCTCGACTTGTCGAAGGCAGTGGCTGCGGCGACCGAATTGCCGAGATTGGTCTGGATGAACGCGATCTGCTTCCACAGGTCGCTGCGCTTGGGCTGCTTCTGCACCATGGTCTGGAAGATCTTCAGCGCGCCCTTGAAATCCTTGACTTTGAGCTTCTTGTAACCGTCCTCGATCACAGGGGCATATTTGAGCTGGTCGGTCTGCGCTTCGAGCTTGGGATCGCCGGGAGCGATCTCGTTGGCCTTCTCGAATGCCTTGAGCGCTTCGTCCTTCTTGCCGAGGCCGAGCTTGATATAGCCGAGCTGGCGCCACAGGTCGGCACGGTTGCCATGGGTCTCGACCGCGTCGGCAAAGATCTTTCTGGCGGCCTTGTAGTCCTTGCGCGCGAGGTCGGCGTAGCCCTTGGTAAGCTGGGCCTCGAGCGCCAGCTTGTCGAGCTGGGTCGCGGTATCGTCGGCCGCGCTGGCGGGCGCGATGCCCAGGGTGGTCACGGTATCGGGAGCGGGGGCGGGGGTACTCATATCGGCCTGGGCGAGTAGTACCGGCTTGCCGTTGATTTCGGCCGGCACGATATGCAGCATCCAGTCGTTGCGGAGCGAGGCCACCTGGAACGGCTTTGTCCACACCGTCATCTTCCCAGCCAGCCGGTCGGCCTTGTGCACAGGCGATTTGAAACCCGCATCCGGCCCGCCGAATGCCGCGATGCCAAAACTGGCTGCAAGACCCATGCACAGGGGCAAAGCCCCTGCCCGCAGCAACACGCTGCGGCGATTACGCCGTTTGCGCTTGCTCATCATCAACCTCCTGCAGGGCCTCAGCCGCTCGCACAACGCATCACCCATGCCCCTCTCCACATTGGCAATGCGCGACCACCACGACCGCTCCTTGGTTAAATGTTCGCAAAAAACCTGTGGCCCCACAAGACGGTAATGGCCCGAATAGTGCCCTGCCCGGCCTGCCGCTGCCGCCGTCTGGCTGGTGCCTTCCGGCAAAACTGGACCTTTTGCGAGAGTAGCGCCAGCGTTAATCATGCTTGCAGACCTTCAGCCCGCCCTTCGAGGAGACGCCGCCATGCCCCGTATGTCCGCTTCCGAGGCCTTCGTCGAGACCCTCGCCAGCTATGGAGTGAAGGATGTCTTCGGCATCGTCGGCTCGGCCTATATGGATGCCCTCGACCTGTTTCCGGCCGCCGGCATCCGCTTCATCCCCACCGCGCACGAGCAGGGCGCCGGTCACATGGCCGACGGCTATGCGCGCGTCTCCGGCCGCCATGGCGTGTGCATCGCCCAGAACGGTCCCGGCGTCACCAACTTCGTCACCTCCACCGCTGCCGCCTTCTGGGCCCATTCGCCGGTGGTCGTGGTGACTCCCGAGACCGGCTCCGGCACCATGGGCCTGGGCGGCTTCCAGGAAACCGACCAGATGCCGATCTTTTCCAAGATCACCAAGTACCAGGCGCATTTATCGAAGCACCCGCGCATGGCCGAGTTGCTGGCGCGCTCATTCGACATGGCGATGAGCGAGCGCGGTCCCACCCAGTTCAACGTGCCACGCGACAATTTTTACGGCGAGGCCGATTACGACATCCCCTCCCCGCGCCGCATCAGCCGTGGGCCCGGCGCCGAGTCGAGCCTCGATGAGGCGGCGGAACTCCTCGCCAAGGCGAAGTTCCCCATCATCGTCTCGGGCGGCGGCGTGGTTTTTTCAAATGGCGTCAAGCAATGCGTTGCGCTCGCCGAGCAACTGAGCGCACCGGTCGTCAACGCTTATTTGCACAACGACTCCTTCCCCGCCAGCCATCCCCTGTGGGCGGGCCCGCTCGGTTACCAGGGCTCCAAGGCCGGCATGAAGCTCATCGCCCAGGCCGACGTGGTGCTGGCGCTCGGCACCCGCCTGGGGCCCTTCGGCACCCTGCCGCAGCACGGGCTCGATTACTGGCCGAAAAACGCCAGGATCATTCAGGTCGATGCCGACCACCGCATGCTGGGCCTGGTCAAGCAGATTTCGGTCGGCATCGTCGGCGATGCAAAGGAGGCGGCCGAGGCGCTTTCCTACCGCCTCGCCAACCGCAAGCTTGCATGCGCCGCCAATGCCGATGAGCGCAAGAAGACGATCAAGGCGGAAAAGGACGCCTGGGAGGCCGAGCTCGATCAGTGGAGCCATGAGAAGGACCCCTGGTCGCTGAAAGTCTCCGACGGCTCGCCCTTCATGCATCCGCGCCAGATGCTGCGGGCGCTGGAAAAGGCCTTGCCCGCAAACACCATGGTCTCCACCGACATCGGCAACATCTGCTCGGTCTCCAATTCCTATCTGCGCTTCGATTCCGCACCCTCGATGTTCGCCGCCATGAGCTTCGGCAATTGCGGCTATGCCTTTCCCGCCATCATCGGTGCGAAGGTGGCCGCACCCGACCGCCCGGCGGTCGCCTATGTGGGCGACGGGGCCTGGGGCATGAGCCTCAATGAGACGCTCACCTGCGTGCGCGAAAAGATCCCGGTGACGGCCGTCGTCTTCCACAACAAGCAGTGGGGGGCGGAAAAGAAGAACCAGGTGGACTTCTACAATACCCGCTTCCTGGGCGTGAACCTCGACAACCCGTGCTGGGCCGATATCGCCCGCTCGATGGGCGCCGAAGGCGTCACCGTGCAGGATCTCGATGGCGTGGGCGAAGCGCTGACCAAGGCGTGCGAGGCGCAGAAGGCGGGCAAGACCACCATCATCGAGGTGATGTGCACCATGGAGCTGGGCGACCCCTTCCGCCGCGATGCGCTGAAATATCCGCAGCGGGTTCTGGAAAAATACCGCCACACCAACGTCAAGCCGCCAGTGCAAGGGTGAATCGGTTTACTCCCTCCCCCAGAAAGGGGGAAGGAGCAGAGCACGCTCAGTCGTAAGGCCGTGTTAGCTGATACCCGATACCTGACACCTGATCACGTCATCGCCAGAACGAGCACCGAGGCGGCCACGATGTCGTCGACGCTTGCCCCGCGCGACAGGTCGGTGAGCGGCTTGGCGAAACCTTGCAGGATGGGGCCGATGGCCTGGGCGCCGCCCAGATATTGCGTGAGCTTGTAGGCGATGTTGCCGGCATCGAGATCGGGAAACACCAGCACGTTGGCGCATCCGGCGACGGGGCTTGCGTGCTTCACCTTCTTCGCGGCCACGTCCGGCACCAGCGCCGCATCGGCCTGCAGCTCGCCGTCGAAAGCGATGTCGGGGGCCAGCGTGCGGGCAAGGCGCGTGGCCTCAACCACCTTGGCCACATCCGCATGGGTCGCGCTGCCATGGGTGGAAAAGGACAACAGCGCCACCCGCACCGCCTCGCTCAATAGTCTTGTCGCCGAGCGCGCCGAGGCGACCGCGATCGCCGCCAGCTCGGCCGCCGTCGGCTGCGCATTGACGGCGCAATCGGCAAACACCAGCCGGCGCTCGGGCCATGCCATGAGGAAAAAGCTCGACGGCACCGTGATGCCATCAGCAAGGCCCACCGTCATCAGCCCCGCCTCGATGATGCGCGCGGTGGGATGGGAGGCGCCCGCCGCCATCGCCGCGGCCTCGCCCGTCGCCAGCATCGCCCCGCCCATGAACAACGGGCGCGCGAGGAGCCGGCGGGCGGCGCCTTCGCTCATGCCCGGCCGGCGCGCCAGCACGGCGGCGACGTGGCGCTGTTGCGGCGCGGGCGGCGATGGCGCGAGCACGACGGGTTGCGCCAACCCTTCGGCCTTCAGGATCGCCGCGGCCTCGGCAATGCGCTCATCGCCGCCCTCGGGCAGGACGAGCCGCAGCTCCCTGCCCTTGATCCTGGCTTTCGCTTCTTCGATCACCGACATTGCCTCAACTCCAGGAACGAGGAACCGCACCCATGACTGAAACCGAAAAGATCGAGATCCATCGCGGCCTCAGGGGCGTTTATTTCGAGCGCTCGTCGACCACCTTCATCGACGGCAAGGCGGGCGAGCTCAGATACCGCGGTTATTCCATCCACGATCTGGCGCAAAAATCCACCTTCGAGGAAACCGCTTACCTGTTGCTTTACGGCGAACTGCCTATCCCAGCCGAACTCGCGCGTTTCGAGGCCGAGCTGAAGGCGCACCGCAAGCTGCCTGAGCAAATCCTCACTCTCATCGACACCCTGAAGCAGGCCCATCCCATGGACGTTCTGCGCACCGCTGTCTCCGCCCTTGCCGCCTTCGATCCCAAGCGCGACGACAAGTCGTCCGACACCGCCCGCGAAAAGGGCATCCGCCTCACCGCCCAGGTGGCGATGATCGTCGCCGCCCATGAGCATATGCGGAGCGGCCGCCGGCCACCCGCGCCCGATCCGGCGCTGGCGCACGCCGCCAACTTCCTGTGGATGCTGACCGGCCGCAAGCCGTCGGCCGATGCCGCCCGGCTGATGGACCAGGACCTCATCCTGCATGCCGAGCACGGCTCCAACGCCTCCTCCTTCGCCGCCCGGGTCGTGATCGGCACCGATGCGGATCTCCATGCCGCCATGACTGCGGCGGTGGCGGCGCTCTCCGGCCCCGCCCATGGCGGGGCGGCCGAGGACGTGATGAAGATGGCGCTGGAGATCGGCGAGTCGGAGAACGCGGCCCCGTACGTCAAGTCGAGGCGCAAGGCGGGCGAGCCAGTGACCGGCTTCGGCCATCGCGTCTACCGCGCCGAGGACCCGCGCGCGCGCCACATGCGCGAAGGGGTGAAACGCCTGTCGAAGGAGATGGGCGAGCCCAAGTGGTACGACATCCTTGAAGCCGTGGTGGAGGCGATGAAGCCCTATGCCCGCTTCGGGGTGAACGTGAACGTCGATTTCTATTCCGGCGTCATCTACTACCTGAACGGCATCGCCCCCGACCTGTTCGTGCCCATCTTCGCCGTCGGGCGCGTGCCCGGCTGGACGGTGCAATGCCTCGAGCAGATGGCCAACAACATCCTCATCCGCCCCCTCACCCTCTATGACGGGCCTGCGGCACGAGAGTATGTGCCTCTCGCCAACCGCTAGCGCCGATACTGGATGAAGGGAGTCAACCGGCCGATGCGGTCGTAGAGCCGCCGCGCCGTGGCGTTGAATTCCTGCGTGTGCCAGTAGACTTCCGCCGCCCCTTTGGCATCGGCGGCTTCGTAGACGTGGTTGATGAGCGCTTGCCCGATCCCCCTCCCGCGCGCTTCCGGCACCACGTAGAGGTCTTGCAGGTAACAGTTCGGTGCCACGGCCCAGGTGGTCGCGTGGAACAGCCAGTGGACAATGCCGAGGAAGCGGCCACCCTCGCCAACCGCCGCAGCACCGTAAGGGTCGCTGCCCGGCGTCACCAGCCGGCGGAAAGTGGTGTGGCTCACCTCTTCGGCGAGGCTCGATTCATAGAACGTGAGATAGCCCTGCCACAGCGGCTCCCAGGCCTCCCGGTCCCCGGCCGCCAGAGCTTTGATCGAAAAATCCATGGGCTCCCCCTTTGCAACAAGAGCGCCCACAATGCACGAAACCGGCGCAGGCGGAAGTCCCGGGCCTCGCCCGTGCCGCCAAATGGCCAAGCTATGGCCTAGAAATCACCCCGTTTCTTCCCCCTTCCCGCAAGATTCGCGCTTTCTGATCGGGCTGCGGCGGCAACTAAGGGAGAGCCCATGACAGACCCGCCCTCCGCCGATCCCGGCATCGCCGATACCGAAACCTCGATCCGCGACAAACCCGAGCGCAGCCGCGCCGAACTTTTGAGACTGTTGCGCAATGCGGGCTATGCCGCCTCGCAGCGTCCCCATCCGACGCCGCGCTTCTTGCCTGACGGGTCCACGCCCGGGCCCGACGATGATCCCGCCTGGCTGCATCGGCGCGATGAACCGGTCACGGTGCGCGACGGCGCGAAGCGGTGGCGCAGGAAATCCGCTGCGACAGCCGGGAGGCGCCGCAGGGCGTGCAAGTCTGGACGTGGTCTGTGGCTCGCCACGACGGCGATGCTCGGCGTTGCCGTCATTGCCGGTGCAGGGTTAGTCTATATCGCAGTGACCGGCCGCGATCTGCCCAGCGCCGCCCAACTGGCGCTGGCCGGCGATGCGATAGCAGGGCTCTGGCCCGGCGCCGGCGCAGCGGGAAAGACGGACCCGGCAGGGCGCGTGGAATTGACACCCGCGCAAGAGACTGCCCTTGCGGCCCCGATCGGCAAGCCGGTCGTCACCGCCCATCTCGACGTCGCCGATGCCTCCGGAGAGGCGATGCAGCCAATTCCCTTGCATTTGGGCATCGCCGGTGCCCCCGATGATCGCGCCATGGCCATTGCCCTCTATGGCCTGCCCGATAACGCCCGTCTCAGTGCCGGCAAGCGCCAGCCGGACGGCGGCTGGCTCATCCCGGCCGCTGCGACAGCGGACGTGAAGGTGACGCTACCGGCCTCCAGCGAAAGTCGCTTCACCCTGGCTGCTGCCGTGCGCGATGACAAGACAGGCTCGCTCGCCTCGCCCTACAAGGAGTTCAGCCTGACCGTGACCGGCACATCGGCCGCAGCGAAGATCGCACCGGCAAGCGATGTGCCCTCCGGCAGCGGTGCCGGCGTCTTCACCCAAGGTCTCGAAGCCATGCTGGCCGGTGACGTGAAGACGGCGCGCCCCCTCTTCCGCCAGGCGATCGAGCTGGGCGAGCAGCGCGCCATCGCCCATCTCGGACGCAGCTACGATCCGCTGGTGCTCGCGCATCTCAAGTCCAGCAACGCCGCCGCCAACCGTGAAAAGGCCATCGCCTGGTACAAGCGCGCCATCGAGGCGGGCGACAAAAGCGTCAAGCCCGACATGGTGGCATTGGAGGCGCAGCAGCATAAGCCGTGAAGCCGCGCCGCGCCGCGGTTTTCAATGATACAACGACAAAACTAGTTTTATAGTTGCATTTGCGCGCGGGCCATGCTATCCAGCCCGCATGGACTCAAGCCTCATCGCCCGCACCCTCGCCGAGCTCGGCAACGAGACGCGGCTTGACATCTTCCGCCTGCTGGTCAGGGCCGGGGATGACGGCCTCATCATCGGCGATATCGGCCGCCGTCTCGGCATTCCGCCTTCGACGCTGGGGTTTCACCTGCGCGGACTGGTGGCGGCGGGGCTGGTGAGCCAGGAAAAGCAGGGGCGCAGCGTCGTCTGCCGCGCCGATTTAGGCGCCCTGACCGGCGTGCTGCACGAGCTGGAGGCCGAATGTTGCAGCGAGGCCACGGGCACCTGCCAGCCGAAGCGGGATGTGGCTTAAGGGGTGAGTTTTATTTGCCGCGAAACACCCAGATGTCTAGCAATATGGTGATGAAATGAGCGATATTCCTGCCCCGCAAGACACACCCGGCACGTGCTGCGCCAAGCCGGCCACCTGTTGCGCCCCGGCTCCGGGCCTGTGGGCCCGGATGATGGCTGGCGGCTGGCTGCGCCGCATCGATGTGCCGGTTGCGGTCATCGTCGTCATCCTTGCCGGTCTTGCCGTCGCCTCTCCGCCGCAGGCGCTCACGAGCGTGCGTTTCACGCTCGATGCCTTCATTGGCATCGCTCCTTTCCTCGTCCTGTCGGTGGCGATCGCCGCCGGGCTCAGGGCGGCGGGGCTCGACCAGTCCATCGCCCGCATTTTCGAGGGCCGCGAGGGTCGCATGATTCTCGCCGCCTCGCTGTTCGGGGCTCTGTCACCGTTCTGCTCGTGCGGAGTCATTCCGGTGGTGGTGGGGCTCTTGGCAGCGGGCGTGCCGATTGCGCCGGTGCTCGCCTTCTGCATCGCCTCGCCCATCATGGACCCGGAGATGTTCATCCTCACCGCCGCCGGCATCTCCCTGCCGTTTGCCATCATCAAGACCATCGCCGCCATCGCCATGGGGCTTCTTGCCGGCGTGGCCGCCTTCGCCCTCACCCGGTCCGGCCTTCTCGACGATAGCCTCAAGGCGATCGCCAGTCCGTCCTGCTGCGGCGGCAAGGCGCAAACCGTCGCCGGACCCGAATGGCGCTTCTGGCGCGAAGCCGGCCGCCGCGCCATTTTCTGGCGCGAGGCGCGCGACAACGCCATCTTCCTCGGCCGCTGGCTGGCGCTGGCCTTCCTGCTCGAAAGCCTGATGGTCGCGTTTCTCCCCGCCGATCAGGTGGCAGCCTGGCTGGGCGACGGCAACGCTTTTGCCATACCGCTCGCCGTCGGCCTCGGCATCCCCGCCTATCTCAACGGCTATGCGGCGATCCCGCTGGTCGCCGGGCTCATGAAGCTTGGCATGTCACCGGCAGTGGGTCTTGCCTTCATGCTGGCGGGCAGCGTCACCAGCATTCCCGCCGCCATTGCCGTTTGGGCGTTCGCAAAACCGCGCCTGTTCGCGCTCTACCTGAGCGTCGCGACCATAGGCGCAGGCGTGTCGGCCGTCTTTTATCTCGTGGCCCTCAACGCTCTTTAATGAAGGTGCCGTCGCGCAGCTCGTTCACCGCCTGCTGCAGCTCGGCCTCGGTGTTCATGACGATGGGCCCGTACCAGGCGACCGGCTCTTTCAGCGGCTTGCCGGAGATAAGGAGGAAGCGGATACCCTCCTCGCCCGCTTCCACCGTCACCTCGTCGCCCGCATCGAAGAGCACCAGCGAGCGGTTGCCGGTCGTCTCGCGCAGCACCGTCTCGACCTCTGCCGAGCCGCGCTCGGTGAGGACGCCAAAAGGCTTCGAGGCATCGCGGAACGTCCCTGAGCCTTCGAACACATAGGCAAAGGCATGCCGCTCGGTCTCGACGCGAAGCGTCTTGCGCTTGAGCGGCGGCACCCAGATGTCGAGATAGCGCGGATCGGCAGCGATGCCGTCCACGGGGCCGCTCTTGCCCCAGAACTCGCCGCACACCACGCGCACGCGGGTGCCGTCGTCATC
>Ga0307436_1000596_pt1 | contig 16930 bp, 14 predicted proteins | sample SalMarWE160440MG_FD_202513 | JGI IMG/M metagenome (GOLD analysis project Ga0307436, IMG submission 202513) | Salt marsh sediment microbial communities from the Plum Island Ecosystem LTER, Massachusetts, United States - WE1604-40 | ecosystem: Environmental > Aquatic > Marine > Intertidal zone >...
TCGCGGCGCTGGCGCTGGCGGCGTTCTCCTCGATGATGGTCGGCCCGACGCTGGTCGGCTTCGTCGCCGAGGTGGCCGGCCTCAGGATCGGGCTGGCGACGATGCTGCCGTTCCTCGCCGTCAGCGCGTTGCTTGCCGGCGAGCTGGCACGCCGAAACGCGGGCTCGACGGTGGGGACGCCGACGGGTTAGGAAGGGCGTCCACGCGGCCGCCGCCACAAGGAGACAGCCATGCCCCATGTCATCCGCATCGAGGAGTTCGGCGGTCCCGAGGTACTGAAGTGGGTCGAGGTGCCGGCGCCGACGCCGGGCCCCGGCGAGGTGCTGATCCGCCAGACGGCGGTCGGCGTGAACTTCGTCGACGTCTATCACCGCATCGGTCTTTACAAGCTCTCCCTGCCGCTCACCCCCGGCTCGGAAGGGGCAGGGGCGGTCGAGGCGGTGGGCAGCGGCGTCAGCGACTTCAAGGCCGGCGACCGCGTCACCTATCAGGGGGTGATCGGCGGCTACAGCGAGGTTCGTCTGGTGCCGGCCGCGCGCCTGTTGCATCTGCCCGACGGAATCGACGAACGGACGGCCGCGGCAGTGCTGCTCAAGGGCGTCACCGCCTACTACCTGCTCAAGCGCACCTTCCCGGTCGGCAAGGGCCACGTCATCCTGTTCCACGCCGCCGCCGGCGGCGTCGGCTCGATCGCCTGCCGGTGGGCGACGGCCCTCGGCGCCACGGTGATCGGCACGGCCGGCTCGGACGATAAGACAGCGCTCGCCCGCGACAACGGCTGCGCCCACGTCATCAACTACCGGCGGGAGAATTTCGTCGAGCGGGTGCGCGCCATCACCGACGGCGCCGGCGTCGACGTGGTCTACGACTCCGTCGGCAAGGATACCTTTCCAGGCTCGCTCGACTGCCTGAAGCCGATGGGCATGTGGGTGTCGTTCGGGCAATCCTCGGGTGTGCCCCCGCCCTTCACCACCGGCCTGCTGCAGCAGAAGGGATCGCTGTTCGCCACCCGGCCGACCACCGCCCACTATCTCGCCGCCCGCCCCGACCTCGAAGCCGCCGCCAACGGTGTCTTCGAGGCGCTGGCGGCGGGCATCATCAAGGCCACCATCGGTCAGGAATTCCCGCTGCAGGCGGCCGCCGACGCCCACCGGGCGCTGGAAGGGCGCCGGACCACCGGCGCCACGATCCTGATTCCATGAGGGCATCCGCCGCTCGCCCTGCCTAAAGTCACGGCAAGCGCTCAAAATTGGCGTTTGATCGGATTTTGGCGATAATCCATTGTCGGGGCTGGCAAACACCCATCCGCCGGCCGCCCGCCGGCCGCCGCTTGCGGCGGCGGCTCGACCGATGACGGCCGACCAACGATTGCAGGGAATGGGCCACCGCATGGGCCGCCTGACCACACACGTGCTCGACACTGCCGCCGGCAGACCGGCGGCGGGCCTGACGGTGGAGCTTTACCGCATCGGCGAAGACGACAAGCCCCTGGTGGCGGCCCGGACCAACGCCGACGGCCGCCTCGACCGGCCGTTGCTGGAAGGGCCCGCGCTGACTGCGGGCGTCTACGAGCTTCGCTTCCACGCGGGCGATTACCTGCGCCGCACCGCGCCCGCCGCCGAGCCGCCGTTTCTCGACGTGGTGCCGGTGCGGTTCGGCGTCGCCGCGCCCGAGGAGCACTATCACGTGCCGCTTCTACTCTCGCCGTACGGCTATTCGACCTATCGGGGAAGCTGATGCGGCAGACCATCCGCTTCATCCGCAAGAATCGTCTGGTCGAGCTGGCCGAGGTGCCGCCTACCATGTTGCTCCTCGACTATCTGCGCGAAACCGAGGGCGCCACCGGCACCAAGGAAGGCTGCGGCGAGGGCGACTGCGGCGCCTGCACGGTGGTGCTTGGCCGGTTGCGCGACGGCCAGGTGGCCTACGAGCCGGTCAACGCCTGCATACTGCTGCTCGGCCAGGCGGACGGCGCCGAGGTGGTCACCGTCGAGGATCTCGCCGCGCCGGAGGGCACGCTGCACCCGGTGCAGGCGGCGATGGTCGCCAGGCACGCCTCGCAGTGCGGATTTTGCACGCCCGGTTTCGTCATGTCGCTGTTCGCCCTCTACCAGTCGACCGACGGCGAGGTCGGTCGCGATCAGGTCAACGACTGGATCGCCGGCAACCTGTGCCGCTGCACCGGCTATCGCCCGATCGTCGAGGCCGGGCTCGCCGCCTGCACCGGCCCTCGCAACGACCGCTTCCGCGCCGGCGCCGCCGACATGGCGGGGGTGCTCGGCTTTCTCGCCGATGACGACGACATCTTCATCGGCGACGACCAGCGCTTCTTCGCCGCCCCGGCTGCCCTCGACCGGTTGGCCGATCTCTATGAGAAGCACCCCGACGCCGTCATCGTCGCCGGCGCCACCGATGTCGGCCTGTGGATCACCAAGCAGCTGCGCGACCTCAGAAAGATCATCCACGTCGGTCGCGTCCACGCCTTCGACCGCGTCGAGGATACCGGGCACGAGCTGATCATCGGCGCCGGCGCCACCTACGCCCAGCTCGAGCCGTATTTCGCCGCCCTCGACCCGGACCTTGGCGAGCTGCTGCGCCGGCTCGGCTCCAAGCAGGTGAGGGCGAGCGGCACGCTCGGCGGCAACGTCGCCAACGGCTCGCCGATCGGCGATACGCCGCCGGCCCTGATCGCGCTCGCCGCCACCGTCGAATTGCGCAAGGGCCGCAACGTGCGCACCCTGCCGATCGAGGAATTCTTCATCGACTACGGCAAGCAGGCGCGCGCGCCGGGCGAGCTGGTCAGCGCCATCACCATTCCACGGCCCGGGCCCGAGCACATCTTCCGCTGCTTCAAGGTGTCCAAGCGTTTCGATCAGGACATTTCGGCGGTCATGGGCGCGTTCCGCTTCACCGTCGACGGCGAGGAAACCATTCGCGAGGCGCGCCTTGCCTTCGGCGGCATGGCGGCGATCCCGAGACGCGCCGCGGCGGCGGAGGCGGCGCTGAGCGGCCAGCAGCTGCGCGATTCGCGCGCCTGGGGCCGTTCGTTCGCGGCGTTGCGCGAGGACTTCACGCCGATCGACGATCACCGGGCGTCGGCGCGCTATCGCATCGAGACCGCCCACGCCCTTCTCGGCAAGGCGCTGATCGAGGCGGCGGGCACCGCCACGACGCGCACCCGCGTGGTGGGACATCGCGAGGCCGAGGCCGATGGAGCGCATTGACCTCCACGAGCCGCCGGCGATGGCGGCGCTGAGCGAGCGCCACGCGGTCGTGCGCACCGCCGCCGCCCACGACAGCGCCGTCAAGCACGTCACCGGCGCCGCCACCTACGTCGACGACATTGTCGCGCCGGCGGGCACCCTCCATCTCGCGCCGGGCTACGCCACCATCGCCGCCGGCCGCGTCACCGGTCTCGACCTCGAGCCGGTCAAGGCGGCCCCCGGCGTCGTCACCGTCATCACCGCCGCCGACATCGCCGGCAAGAACGACATCAGCCCCAAGGACATCGGCGACGATCCCCTGCTGGTCGAAGAGCGGGTGATGTTCCATGGCCAGGTGGTGTTCGTTGTCGTCGCCGAGACCCGCGACCAGGCGCGGCGGGCCGCACGGCTCGCCCGCATGCAGACCGCGCCGACCATGCCGGTGATCGACGTCGACGATGCGTTGGTCGCCGGCACCAGCGTGTTGCCCGACTACAAGTTCGAGCGCGGCGAGCCGGCCGAGGAGCTCGGCCGGGCACCGCGCCAGCTATCCGGCGACATGCGCATCGGCGGCCAGGAGCATTTCTATCTGGAAGGGCAGGTCGCCCTCGCCATTCCCGGCGAGGACGGCGACATGTTCGTCCATTCCTCCACCCAGCACCCGACCGAGGTCCAGCATGTCGTTGCCCACGTCCTCGGCCTGCACGACAACGCCGTGACCGTCGAGGTGCGCCGCATGGGCGGCGGCTTCGGCGGCAAGGAAAGCCAGGCGACGCAGTGGGCAGCGCTCGCCGCGCTCGCCGCCGCCAAGACCGGCCGCCCGTGCAAGTTCAGGCTCGACCGCGACGACGACATGATCATGACCGGCAAGCGGCACGATTTCCGCGTCGACTATGCCGTCGGTTTCTCGCGCGAGGGCGCCGTGCGCGCCCTCGACGTCACGTTTGCGGCGCGCTGCGGCCATTCCGAGGATCTTTCGCTCGGCGTCGTCGACCGCACCCTGTTCCACGCCGACAACGCCTACTACTACCCCGCGGCCCGCATCCTGTCGCGCCGCATGCGCACCAACACCGTCTCCAACACCGCCTTCCGCGGCTTCGGCGGTCCCCAGGGGATGCTGTTCGCCGAGCGCATGATGGATCACATCGCCTACGTCACCGGCCGCGATCCGCTCGACGTGCGCAAGGCCAATTTCTATGGCGGCGTCGGCCGCGACCGCACCCCCTATGGCATGCGCGTCGACGACAACATTCTGCACGAGCTGGTCGGCGACCTCGAGCGCACCAGCGACTATCGCGCCCGCCGCGAGGCGCTGGCCGAATTCAACGCCGCGAGCCCGGTGCTCAAGAAAGGCCTGGCGCTGACGCCGGTTAAGTTCGGCATCTCCTTCACCCTCACCCACCTCAACCAGGCCGGTGCGCTCGTCCACCTCTACCGCGACGGTTCCATCAGCCTCAACCACGGCGGCACCGAGATGGGGCAGGGGCTGTTCATCAAAGTGGCGCAGGTGGTGGCCGAGGAGTTCGGCGTCGGCCTCGACATGGTCAAGATCACCGCCACCTCGACCGCCAAGGTGCCCAACACCTCGCCGACCGCCGCCTCCGCCGGCACCGACCTCAACGCCCAGGCGGCGCTCGTCGCCAGCAAGGCGATCAAGGAGCGCCTCTACCGGTTCATCGAGGAGAAGTGGCGCGCCGGCCGCGACCAGGTCGATTTCCGCGACGGCAAGGTCGTCATCGGCAACCGCAACATGTCGCTCGGCGAGCTCGCCACCGCCGCCCACCTGGCCCGCGTGCAGCTCTCCTCGACCGGTTTCTATCGCACCCCCAAGGTCACCTGGGACCGCGACAAAGGGGAGGGGCGACCGTTTTATTATTTCGCTTACGGTGCGGCGTGCTCACAGGTCACCGTCGATACCATGACCGGCGAGATGCACCTCGATCGCGTCGACATCCTGCACGACGTCGGCAAATCGTTGAATCCGGCCGTCGACATCGGTCAGATCGAGGGCGGCTTCGTCCAGGGCATGGGCTGGCTGACCACCGAGGAGCTGGTGTGGGACTCCGCCGGGCGGCTGACCACGCACGCCCCTTCCACCTACAAGATCCCGACCGCCTCGGACGTTCCCGCCGACTTCCGCGTCACTTTGTTCGAATCGGGCGGCAACCGCGAGGAATCGATCTACCGCTCCAAAGCGGTCGGCGAGCCGCCGCTGATGCTGGCCCTGTCGGTGTTTTCGGCGATCACCGACGCGATCGCCAGCCTCAGGCCCGCGGTGATGCCGCACCTTGACGCACCGGCGACTCCGGAGGCCATCATGCGGGCGATTCGCGCGACCAGCGGGGGCGAATGATGACACCGATCTGGCAACGGGTGCTCACCGCCCTCGATCGCCACGGCCGCGCCGCCATGGTGACGGTCGCCGCCACCCGCGGCTCGGTACCGCGCGACGCCGGCGCCCGCCTCATCGTTCATCCCGACGGCAGCTTCACCGGCACCATCGGCGGCGGCACGCTCGAATGGCGGGCGATCGCACTGGCCCAGGCGGCGCTCGCCGAGGGCGGCGCCCGCAAGGCCGAGCGGCGGCGGTTTGCCCTCGGCCCCGAGCTCGGGCAGTGCTGCGGCGGCCAGGTCGAACTGGTCGTCGAGCTGATCGAGGCGGGCGAGCGTGCCGCGATTGCCGAGCTTGCCGAACGCGAGGGAAGGGGCAAGCTGGCGACGCGGGCGTCGCTTTCCGCCGCCGCCGGGCTTCAACGGGAAATGGTCGACGATACCGACGTGGCTCCGGGTTCGGCCTATCTCAGCGGCGACGTCCTCACCGAAGGCTTCGGCGACGACCGTCGTCCGCTCGTCCTGTTCGGCGCTGGTCATGTCGGCCGCGCCCTCGTGCTGGCGCTGGCGCCGTTGCCGTTCAGGGTCACCTGGGTCGATCCGCGCCCCGACGCTTTCCCCGCCTACATTCCCGCCAACTGCGCGGCCCGCCGGCTCGACGATCCTGGTACAATCCTTGCGGCAGCACCGGGCGGGAGTTTCGTGCTCGTCATGAGCCACAGCCACCAGCTCGACCTGGCACTTGTCGGCGCCGCCCTTGCCGACGATCGCTTCCCCTACGTCGGCCTGATCGGCTCGAAGTCGAAGCGCGCCCGTTTCGCGAAGCGGCTTGCCGCCGCCGGCGTGTCGCCCGCCCGCATCGCCGCGCTCGTTTGCCCGATCGGCGTCGCCGGCATCCGCTCGAAGGAGCCGGCGGTGATCGCCGCCGCCACCGCCGCCGAGCTGATTGCCCGTGACGAGGCGCTGCGGACCGAGACGGCCACCGGCGACGAGCGGCTGCGGCCCGCCGTCAGCGCCAGGCGGGGCTGAACCATGGACACCCGGCCCGCCACCGATGTCAGGGCGCCCCGCCGGCCGACCGGAACGCCGACGCTGGAGGCCATCGGCATCACCAAGGACTTCGCCACCCTGCGCGCCAACGACAACATCGATTTCGCCATCCGGCCGGGCGAGATCCACGCGCTGTTGGGCGAGAACGGCGCCGGCAAGTCGACCCTGGTCAAGATTCTCTACGGCGCCTTGCAGCCAACGGCGGGCGAGATCCGCTGGAAGGGCAGGCCGGTGGCGATCGCCAACCCCGCCGCCGCCCGGGCACTCGGCATCGGCATGGTGTTCCAGCACTTCTCGCTGTTCGACGCCCTCACCGTTACCGAAAACATCGCCCTGGCGCTCGCCCACGCGCCCGTGCTGGCCGAGCTCAAACGCAAGATCGCCGCCGTTTCGGCCGACTACGGCCTGCCGCTCAATCCCGACGCGATCATCGCCGACCTTTCGGTGGGCGAGCGGCAGCGGGTCGAGATCGTCCGCTGTCTCCTGCAGGAGCCGGAGATGATCATCATGGACGAGCCGACGTCGGTACTGACCCCTCAGGAGGCCGATGACCTGTTCGTCACGCTGAAGCGGCTGGCGGCGGAGAAATGCTCGATCCTCTACATCAGTCACCGATTGGAAGAAGTGAAGCAGATCTGTCACCACGCCACCATTCTGCGCCACGGCAAGGTCGTCGCCGAATGCGATCCGCAACAGGAGTCCGCCGCGCGTCTGGCGGCCATGATGGTCGGCGCCGAGGTGCGCGAGCTGTCCCCGCCCGAGCCGGTCGACGCGACCGCGCCGGTGCGCCTGGCGATAAGCCATCTGTCGATGCCGGCGCCGCAGCCGTTCGCCGTCGCGCTCGACGACGTTTCGATCGAGGTGCGCGGTGGCGAGGTCGTCTCCATCGCCGGCGTCGCCGGCAACGGCCAGGATGAACTGTTCGACGTCCTCTCCGGCGAGACGCCCGTCAGGAAAGCCATGATCGCCATCGACGGCGTCGCGTGCGGCCATCGCGGCATTACCGCACGCCGGCGTCTCGACGCCGCCTTTGTTCCGGAGGAACGCCTGGGCCACGGCGCCGTGCCGCGCCTGAAGCTGTCCGACAACGTCTTTCTCACCCGCCATGCCACCGGCGACGGCCTGGTGCGCAGCGGCATCCTCCATTTTCTCGCCGCCCGCGGCATCGTCAGGCGCGTCAGCGAGGAATTCGATGTCCGCAAGGGATCGCCGGACCCGGAGGCGATGGCGCTTTCCGGCGGCAACCTGCAGAAGTTCGTGGTGGGACGGGAATTCGACCGCAAGCCCGGCGTTCTGGTCGTCTGCCAGCCGACGTGGGGGGTCGACGCCGGTGCCGCGGCCACCATCAGGCAGGCACTGATCGACCTCGCCCGCAGCGGCTCCGCGGTTCTGGTGATCAGTCAGGACCTCGATGAGATTCTCGAGATCTCCGATCGCGTCGCGGTGATTTCCAAGGGGCGGCTTTCGCAGCCGCGCGACGCGCGCGGCATCACGCGCGGGGAAATCGGCCTGTTGATGGGCGGTGCGCGCGGGCACTGAGACGGCGAACCGGGGAGGGGGAAACGGCCTTGCGCATCGAACTGATCCGCCGTCCGCAGCGGTCCGCCCGCATGGCGGTGCTGTCGCCGCTAATCGCCATCGCTCTCACCGTCGTCGCGGGATTCGTCATCTTCGCCGCAAACGGCGTCGACCCGGTCGGCGCGCTCTACGTCTATTTCATCGAGAAGCTGACGGCGTGGTGGTCGATCCAGGACCTGATCGTCAAGATGACGCCGTTGATCCTGATCGGCGTCGGCCTGTCGCTCAGCTATCTCTCCAATACGTGGAACATCGGCGCCGAAGGACAGCTTGCCGCCGGCGCCATCGCCGGCTCCGTCCTGCCGATCTACTTCCCCGACTGGGGCGGCCCGCTCGTCGTCACCCTGATGCTGCTGATGGGCATCCTCGGCGGCATGGCCTACGGCGCCATTCCCGCGCTGCTCAAGACGCGCTTCGGCACCAACGAGATCCTCACCAGCCTGATGCTGGTGTACGTCGCCGATCTGGTGCTCGACTGGGTCGCGCGCGGTCCCTGGCGCAACCCGGCCGGTTACAACTTCCCCAACAGCCGCCAGTTCAGCGACAACCAGCTCCTGCCGGTGATCGCCGGCCAGCACGTCACCGTCGCCACCGTCATCGCCCTCGTCGTCGCCGTCGCCGCCTGGTTCCTGTTGGGCAAGACGCTGACCGGTTTCAGGATCCGCGTGCTTGGCGAGGCGCCGCGTGCCGGCGCCTTCGCGGGGTTCAGCCGCAACCGCATGGTCCTGGTGGCGTTCCTGATCTCGGGCGGCCTTGCCGGTCTCGCCGGCATTTGCGAGGTCGCCGGCCCTCTCGGTCAGCTGCGCATCAGTGTCTCGCCCGGCTACGGCTTCACGGCCATCATCGTCGCCTTCCTCGGGCGGCTCAATCCGCTGGGCGTCATCGTGGCGAGCTTTGTGCTGGGTCTGTCCTACCTCGGCGGCGAGGGCATCCAGTCGACCTATCACCTGTCTGATCAGATCGCCCGCGTCTTTCAGGGAATGCTGCTGTTCTTCGTCCTCGCCTGCGACACCATGATCTTCTATCGCGTGCGGATCGTGAGCACCCGCCGTGCACCGCCGCCAGCCGCGGAGGCCGTCCGTGAGTCTGCCTGAGCTGCAGGGCCTGCTGCTCACCATCATCACGGCGGCAACGCCGCTGTTGTTCGCCGCGCTGGGCGAACTGGTGACGGAACGCTCAGGGGTCCTCAATCTCGGCGTCGAGGGCATGATGGCCGTCGGCGCCGTCATCGGCTTTATCGCCGGTCACGTCACCGGCCTGTCCGTCGTCGGCGTTGTGGCGTCCGTCGTTGCCGGCATGGCAATGGCGGCGCTCTTCGCGGTGGTGACTCTCGTCTTCGTTGCCAATCAGGTCGCCTCCGGTCTCGCGCTCACCCTGTTCGGTCTCGGACTGTCCGGTCTGATCGGCGACCGCTACGTCAGCATTCCCGGCCTCAGCCTTGAGCGCATTCACATCCCCGGCCTGACCGACATCCCCCTCGTCGGTCCGCTCATTTTCGGGGAGGATCCTTTGGTCTATGTCGCCGTCGCCCTCGCCATCGCGGTGTCCTGGTTTCTCTTCTCGACGCGCGCCGGGCTCATCGTGCGGGCAACCGGCGACAACCACGTCTCGGCGCACGCCCTCGGCTACGACGTGATCCGGGTTCGCTTTCTCGCCGTGATCTTTGGCGGCGCCTGTGCCGGGCTTGCCGGCGGCTATCTGTCGATCGTCTATTCCACCCAGTGGATCCCGAACATGACGGCCGGCCGCGGCTGGATCGCCATCGCCCTGGTGGTGTTCGGAACGTGGTTGCCGGGCCGGGTGGTGGTCGGCGCGGTCCTTTTTGGCGCCATCAGCATTCTGCAGCTCAACGCCCAGGGCTATGGAGTCTCGTTGCCGCCGCAGTTCCTCAACGCGCTGCCCTACCTGACGACCGTCGTGGTATTGGTGATCATTTCGCGCAACCGCACGCTCTTGCGGGTCAACACGCCGGCGTGTCTCGGGCAGGCCTTTGTGCCGGACCGCTAGCCGGCTACGGTTGTCGGCCCGATGCGGCGCGAGCCAAGCTCTGTGCCGGGGGCATCGCCGCCGCCGCACGTGAACCGTGAACAGGGAGATCGTCACATGAACAAACTTCTGGTCGCGACAACCGCCGCATGCGCCTTGGCGCTATCGGCAGGCATGGCGGGCGCCGCGCCGCTCAAGGCCTGCTGGGTCTACGTCGGTCCGCACAACGACGGCGGCTACAGCCAGCAGCACGATATCGGCCGTCAGGCGGTCGCCAAGGCGCTCGGCGACAAGGTCGACGCCTCGACCTACATCGAGAACGTGCCGGAAACCGATTCGGAGCGTCCGATCCGTGAGCTCGCCCAGAAGGGCTGCCAGATCATCTTCACCACGTCGTTCGGTTTCATGGAGTCGACCATCAAGGTTGCCAAGGACTTTCCCAACGTGAAGTTCGAGCACGCCACCGGCTTCATGACCGCGCCCAACGTGTCGACCTACAACATCCGTTGGTACGAAGGCCGCTACGTGATGGGCCAGATCGCCGCCAAGGTGTCGAAGAAGGGCCTTGCCGGCTACATCGTCTCCTTCCCGATCCCGGAAGTGATCATGGGCATTGATGCTTTCATGCTCGGCGCCCAGTCGGTCAATCCGAACTTCAAGATCAAGATCGTCTGGGTCAATTCCTGGTTCGACCCCGGCAAGGAGGGCGATGCCGCCAACGTCCTCATCAACCAGGGCGCCGACATCCTCGTCCAGCACACCGACTCGCCGGCGCCGATGCAGGCCGCCGAGAAGGCCGGCATCCACGCCTTCGGCCAGTCGTCCGACATGTCGAGATTCGGCCCGCACGCGCACCTGGCCTCGCTGATCGACAACTGGGGTCCGTATTACATCAAGGAGGTGCAGGCGGTTCTCGACGGCACCTGGACCTCGCATCAGGCGTGGGAAGGCTTCAAGACCGGCCTCGTCGAGGTCGCTCCCCTCCAGAACATGCCCGACGACGTCAAGGCGATGGCCGAGGACACCATCGCCAAGATCAAGTCGGGCGCGCTGCATCCGTTCCAGGGACCGATCTACAAGCAAAGCACGGGAATGCCGTCGAAGGAGACCGAGGTTGTCGGTCCGGGCCAGGTCATCGACGACAAGACGCTGCTCGGCCTCAACTGGTACGTCAACGGCATCGACGACAAGATGCCGCAATAGACCGCCCCTGCCGTCGTCCTGTGCGCGATGCGGCCTGAACGGTGCGGCGTAGCAACGGTATCTGAAAGGCGCCGCGCTTTGGTTCGGGTCCCGGGTTGGCCGTGCATCATGTCATGGTGCACGGCGCCCGGGACGACACGCACCGGAGATGCACCGTGCCCGCCTTCGCCCTCGACTGGCTGAACCTTCTCTTCCGCTGGGCCCACCTGGTGGTCGGCATCGGCTGGATCGGTACCTCGTTCTATTTCATCGCCCTTGACCTCAGCCTGAGGAAGCGGGCGGGCATGAAGCCGGGCGCGTCGGGCAGCGCCTGGGAGGTGCACGGCGGCGGCTTCTATCACGTCGAGAAGTATCTGGCGGCGCCGCAGGAACTGCCCGCCGACCTGATCTGGTACCAGTGGGAAGCCTATCTCACCTGGGTCACCGGCTTCGCGCTGCTCATCCTCCAGTACTACTGGCACGCCGACACCTTCCTGATCGACCGGGCCGTGCTGCCGCTGTTGCCGGTCCAGGCGGTCACCATCTCGGTGTTGAGCCTGATCGCCGGCTGGCTGATCTACGACCGTTTGTGCAAGTCGATCGTCGGCAACAGTCCGCCGCTCCTCGCCATCGCCGTCTTCGTGCTGATCGTCGCCGCCGCCTGGTTCTACGGCCAGGTCTTTTCCGGTCGCGGCGCCCTCATCCACGTCGGCGCCTTCATCGGCACCATCATGGCGGTCAACGTCTTCGGCATCATCATCCCCAACCAGAAGAAGATCATCGCCGATCTCATCGCCGGCCGCGCCCCCGATCCGCGCCTCGGCGCCATCGGCAAGCAACGCTCGGTGCACAACAACTACCTCACCCTGCCGGTGCTGGTGATGATGGTGTCCAGCCACTACCCGATGCTGACCGGCCATGCCCACCTGTGGCTGGTGGTGGCGCTGATCGTCGTCATCGGCGGCTCGGTGCGCCATTTCCTCAACCGCCACGACGCCGGCGATCCGCTCGCCCGGATCGCCTGGGCTCTGCCGGTGGCGGCGGCGGCGCTCGCCGCGGCTATCTACGTGACCGCGCCGCGACCGCACGCTGCCATCGCCGGCCTGTCGGTGACCGGCGACCAGGCGCTCGCCATCGTCGGCAAGCACTGCATCATGTGCCACTCGCCCCATCCTACCCATGAAGGCTTCGACGAGCCGCCCAAGGGCGTTGTGCTCACTTCGGTCGACGATCTGCGCCTCCACGCCGACCAGATTCTCGCCCAGGCGGTCGACAGCCACACCATGCCGCTCGGCAACGAGACCGGCATGACCGACAAGGAGCGTCGGGAGCTTGGAGCTTTTCTTCTCAGCCGCTGAACGGCCGCCGCCGATTGGTGACCGCCGAGGTCGTCAGCTGCGCGTCGACTTGGCCGGCGCGCTCGGCTTCGCCTTCTTCTTCGGCACCAGCCGCCAGAGTTCGAAGCCCTGTTGGCGGACCGACTTTTCGATGCGGTCGCGCGGCAGCCCATGGGGCAGGTCCTTGCCCGGGGCGACGGCGCCGATGGCCTTCCACGGACCGAAGCGGCCGGGCAGCTTGCTGCCTCGCAGGTCGTCGGCGAACGCGCGCAGTCCGTTTCCGGCCTGAGACTTGAAGATGTAGAGCCGCAGCGGCTCGTTCGACGGTTGGCCGTCGGCTTCGCTGTCGCTCATGTGACGTTCCTCTCGTTCAGCGGCGTCGCGGAGCGGGCCGCCGGGGGGCGCGACGCGGCGCGGCGGCACGCTCGTCCTTGTGGCGAAAGATCACGCGACCCTTTTCCAGGTCATAGGGCGACATCTCGACGGTGACCCGGTCGCCGGTGAGCGTCTTGATGCGGTGCTTGCGCATGCGGCCGGCCGTGTAGGCGACGATGGCGTGGCCGTTGTCGAGCTGCACGCGGAAACGGGTGTCGGGCAGAATCTCCGTCACCAGGCCCTCGACCTCGATCAATTCTTCCTTGGCCATGTCCGTCTCCTTGCGGCAACGACCGGCGCTCGATCAGCGGCGGCCGCCCGAGGCGGGACCGTTCGATCCCGCCCCGGTGGGTACTGAAGCGTCAGACGAGTTCGAGGGTGGCGACCGCGATCTTGCCGGACTTCGGATCGGTCGCGGTGTCGAACGACACCTTCTGGCCGTCCCTCAGCAGCGAGATGCCGGCGCGCTCAAGCGCGGTGGCATGGACGAACACGTCCTGATCGCCGCCGTCGGGTTGGATGAAGCCGTAGCCTCTCGAGGTGTTGTAGAACTTTACTGTGCCCATAATCATGGAATTGTCCTTTCACTGACAGGGTGCACGCGGGCGCGGGCGCACGAACAGCGTGGCCCGGTTCCCGGTTTCGTCGAATCTGGAGAACGTGCTGAAACGTGCGCCCGTAGTGCGGGGCAACTCGGCCCAGTTGTCTGGCCAAATATCGATAAAGCACATGTATAGAGTTTGCCCATCGATAACAAGTCGCTTTTGGTTCAGCCAATGAATTGAAGTGGTTGGCCGAGCACACAAGCGCCAAACCGATCAATTATCGACCGAGGCGGGCGCCGAAAAACATCGGGCACGGCCGAAACCGCACCACGTAACCGACACCGCTCGCCGTACCGCGCCAGCCCGGTTGCTGTCTCCCGTTGGCAGTTTTCTCCTGAACCGCTAGACAGACCGCTCATCGCAGGTCAGGAGACGCTCAAGTGGCCCAGTCGCCGATCCCGCTCGCGGTAGTCAACGCCATGGACAAAGCCGCCTTCGTGGCGGCCTTCGGCGACGTCGCCGAGCACGCGCCCTGGGTCGCCGAGGAAGCAGCCAGCTGTCGTCCCTTTGCCACCCGCGAAGCGATGGTCGACGCCTTCGCCACCGTCGTCGCCGACGCCGATCCGCAACGGCAGAAGGCGTTGCTGCTTGGCCATCCCGACCTTGGCCGGCGGGCGGCGCTCGCCCCCGATTCGGCCAAGGAGCAGGCAGGCGCCGGCCTCGACACGTTGACGCCGGCGGAGATGGAGCGCTTTGCCGAACTGAACCGGGCCTACCGCGAACGCCACGGCATCCCGTTCATCCTGGCGGTCAAGGGCGCAAGCAAGCACGATGTCCTCGCCGCCGTCGCGGTCCGCCTCGACAACAATCCCGATGCCGAGTTCGGCCACGCCATCGAGCAGGTGCAGCGCATCATCCAGTTCCGCATCGAGGATCGCGTCCGGCCGTGATGCCTTTGACCCGAAGGCGCTCGGCGCGCGTGCCGAGGCGATGATCGATGAACTGGCGGCGGTGTCCGACGAGCCCGGCCAGCTCACCCGGCTTTGCCTGTCGCCCGCCCATCGGCGGGCGGCCGATCTGGTTGCCGGCTGATGCCACTTCCGTTCAGACAAGGTTCAGCAAGCGGCCATGAAGATCGTCGGCCACGCCCGGCCATCATGATCGGATTCGGGCTATAGTCAGACGCGCGCCGCAACGGCGAAACGGGAGATCAGTATGAGCACCATGGCACCAGCCGCGCCGCAAGCGCACGCGTCGCCTCGCGCAAAGCGCGCGTGTCCGTGGACTTTGGCGGCCGCTGCTCTGGCGCTGGTCACGACGTTTGCCGGCGCCGCCGAGGCGCAGCAGGCCGGCATCGTCGCGCCGGGCTCCGCCGTGGTCACCGGCTTTTCCGGAGCGGCCGTGCGCCCCGCGCCGAGCGGCGCCAACCCGTTCGACTACTACATGATCGATCCGCAAGGGCCCGCCGCCCGGGTGGTCGATCTGACCTCGCTCGGTCCCCAGGGCCAGCTTTCCGCCGCGGCCAAGACGTTCACGGTCACCGCCGACCAGGTCGGCAACGTCTTCGGCGTGACCCTCGACGACGCCGCCAGCCCCAACATCTACCTCGCCGCCACGTCGGTCTACGGACTCGAGATCTTCGTTGCCGACAGTTCGGGCCAGCCCAAGCGGGTTCATGCCGGCACTCCGGGAGCCCAGTTCGTCCCGGGTCAGTTCGGGCCGGGCGGCGGGCCGGGGTCGATCTGGCGGATCGACGGCACCACCGGCGCCGTACAGCTGCTGACCAACATCGGCTCGGCCGGCGTCGCCGCCCTCGGCGGCCTCGCCTACGATTCCGCCACCAGGCAGATCTTCGCCGCCGACCGCACCACCGGCATCGTCTATCGCCTGTCGCTCACCGGCTCGGTCAACGGCACTTACGACCACGGCGTCGAGGGACGCCCGAACGCCGGTCTCACGCCTATTCCACTCACGCCGGCGCCCGCGGTCAACATCGGCTCTCCCGCCTTCAATACCGAGAATCCGGCGACGTGGGGCCTGGCGCAGCCGGCGCGGCGCGTGTTCGCGCTCGCCGTCCACGACCATCGCCTCTACTATTCGATCGCCCAGGGACCGCAGGTGTGGTCGGCCGGCATCAGCCCCACCGGCACGATTCCCGGCAAGGATGCCCGCCTCGAGGTTGAGGTGCCGCCTCTGCAAAGCGGCATTGAGATCACGTCGATCGACTTCGACGCCCAGGGGCGGATGTACATCGCCGAGCGCGGTGCCACCACCGGCGACTACTCGCTCTACCGGTTCGCCAATGGCGGCAACGCCCGCGTGCTGCGCTACCAGCCCAAGGCGCCGGGCGATCCGACACCGGGGCTGTGGACGCTGACGCCGGAGCAATATTCGATCGGCCTGCCGCCCAACTACGACAACGCCGACGGCGGCGTGGCGCTCTCCTATGGCTATCGCCAGGACCAGAGCGGCACCATCGATTTCGGCGCCTGCGACCAGACCGTGTGGTCGACGGGCGAGCGCCTGCTCGATCCCGGCAACCCGAACGCGCCGTCGGGGAGCTTCCCTTACGTCGACGGCCTCCAGGGCAACGCCATCGACCTGGTGCAGCCTCAGAACACGCCGCCCTCGTCGAGCTGGTTCATCGACTACAACGACACGTCCGGCTACCCGGATTTTCGCGGCCACATGGGCGCGGTCGCCACGCTTCCCTGTCCGGTTGCGGCGGCGCCGCCTCCGCCGGTGCAGCAGCCGCCCACGCAGCAGCCGCCGACGATCAGCTGCCCGCCGGGCAGCTACTGGGACGGCAGCCAGTGCGTGATCTTCCCGAACTGCCCGTCGAACATGTACTACCAGAACGGCCAGTGCGTCTGCCCGCCGGCGTTGCTCAACACCGGCCAGTGCACGCCTCCGCCGGTCAACTGCGGCTACGGGTACTATTACTACGGCGGCCAGTGCGTGCCGCTCGCGTGCCCGGACGGGATGAAGAAGCTCTCCAACGGCCAGTGCGTGTGCCCGCAGGGCAGCGTCTACTACAACAATCAGTGTGTGCCCTTCCAGCAGTGCCCGCCGACCATGGTCCTGCTGCCCGGCGGCGTCTGCGGATGCCCGTTGGGGACCATCCTCCAGAATAATTTCTGCGTGCAGCCGCCGCACTGCGGGCCGAACGAGGATCAGTGGAACGGCAAGTGCGTGCCCAAGTGCCTGTTCGGTTTCGTCCACAAGTGGCCGACCGGTGCCTGCGGATTGCCGCCGATATTCATACCGGGGCCGCAGCCAGGCGGCGGTGGTCCCGGCGGTGGCGGTGGTCCCGGCGGTGGCGGTGGTCCCGGTGGCGGCGGTC
>Ga0307436_1000598_pt1 | contig 16915 bp, 17 predicted proteins | sample SalMarWE160440MG_FD_202513 | JGI IMG/M metagenome (GOLD analysis project Ga0307436, IMG submission 202513) | Salt marsh sediment microbial communities from the Plum Island Ecosystem LTER, Massachusetts, United States - WE1604-40 | ecosystem: Environmental > Aquatic > Marine > Intertidal zone >...
AGACAGCAGGTGATTTTCTTTAGGCTCAGTCTGCCGCCGCAAGTGCCACAGCCGCCGCAATGAGAGAGAGGTGAGTAAGTCCCTGGGGGAAATTGCCGAGCATAAGGCCCGTCGACGTATCGAATTCCTCGGAAAAAAGACCAAGGTCATTACCGGTCGCAATAACCCTCTCGAAGACCGACTCCGCCTCGGCCTTCCTGCCCTGCCTCGCCAGGCACTCGGCAAGCCAGAAGGAGCATGCGAGGAAAACCCCCTCTTTCCCTTGCATGCCGTCTCCATCGGCCGAATAACGGCGCAGAAGGCCGTCCTCGGAGAGGTCCTTCACGATTGCGTCCGTAGTTCGCATCATGCGCCCGTCCCTGTAATCCACGAACCCGCTGAGAGGAAGGAGGAGAAGAGAGGAATCCAGATTCGGCGATCCGAACGCCTGAATGAAGATGCCCCCCTTCCTGTCGTATCCCTTTTCTTCGATTGCTGCGCGGATCTCGCTGCACGCCTTCTGCCAGTCCCTTACAGGAGCCTGCCGGCCAAGTTCGTTCGCCATTTTGATCCCCCTGTCCAGGGCGGACCAGCACATGGCCTTCGAATGGACAAAGTGACGGGGCTTGCCCCTCATTTCCCATATGCCCCGGTCAGGATTCTGCCATTGCCTGGCTGCCGCGTTGACCAGTTCGACCACGAATTCCCAGTAGTCGTCGTCCGGAGACTGCCCCAATGTATGCCAGCGCCAGGCAAGGTCCAGAAGTTCGCCGTAGACATCGAGCTGTACCTGCCCCTCGGCCGCGTTTCCCACGCGAACGGGCCTTGCGCCTCTGTAACCCTCCAATCCCTCAATGTCCATCTCGGTCAGGCGGCGTTCTCCGCCTACGCCGAAGAGTATCTGGAGTTCCTCGGCACTGCCCGCCGTGCTGCGCTCGACGAAACGGCGGAAACCGTCGGCCTCACGGTGATAACCCAGCTCCCAGAGGGAACGGACGGTAAAAGCCGAATCCCTGATCCAGGTAAACCTGTAGTCCCAGTTCCGTGAACCGCCGCCGGCCTCCGGGAGAGATGTGGTCGGGGCTGCGGCAATGGCACCGGTGGGGGCATTTGAGAGGCCCTTGAGGACTATAGCCGATCTTCTGGTCAGCTCTTCGTAAGGCCCTTCAATCCTGCCCTCTGAAGACCACGACCGCCACCAGTCGATTGTCTCATCCATTCGGCGGTCAAGCTCCCTGATTTCCGGAACGCTCACCAGTCCTTCATCGAGATCCTCCGGTTTACGGTAAAGAATCGAGATGCGTTTCCTCTCACCTGTTCCGATTACGCACGAAGCCGCCAGGTCGTGACGGTGCTTCATCTCCATCGGAAAATCGCCGGATATCAGCAGGCCGTCACTTCCGCCGATGGCTATGAAGTGATTGTCGCCTTTTTTTCTTATCCATGGTTTTACGGCACCGTAATCGAGTCGCGGCGAGACGGTAAGGTTAAGTTCCACGCTCCCACGCAGCCCTTCCACTAAGCGGAGGATCTGCCGGTAGGGGTTATGCTGTCCTCCCCTGCGCATCGGAAAGCAGTCCAGGATCCGGACCTCGCCGTCTGCGGTCCGAAAGGTGGTTTCAAGAACGAGGGTGTTCTCAATATATCTTCTGGAAGTTTCAAATGCGGCGGTTGGTACGATCTGGCAATAGCCGCCCTTCCCCCAGTCCAGGATCCGGCCGAAACAGCTCTTCGAATCCACGCGGGGCAGACAGCACCAGTCTATGGAGCCGGTCTTCGACACAAGCGCCGAAGAATGACAGTCGGCGATAAAGCCGTAATCTCCTATCGGGGGATAAGTTTCCTGGTCCATGACATTGTCCCTCTTCGTTTTCCCAGTTTTCAGGTTAGTATCATCTCCCGGGGTTGTCAACCCGGGTTTTTTGGGTGAAGCACGGTAACGGAGAACCGGACCCTGTGCAGGCTTGGACAGACTTCAGTTCCGGGGATTTTTTTGCAACTGTAAGGTTAATATAAAAGAAAGGCGCTTCCGCGCTTCGGGAGAGAAAATGGGCAAGAAGATACTGCTGGTCGATGACAGTCACACGTTCCTGATGTACGCGGGGCTTCTGCTGAAGAGGCTGGGCTTTGCCGTTATCCCCGCTGAAGACGGCGTGGAATTACTGGCGCTGCTGAAGCTGAGGAAGCCAGACCTTGTAATGGTGGACGTCGAGATGCCCGTGATGGACGGACTCAAGGTACTCAAATACATAAAAGAGGACAAGGAGATTTCCCATATTCCGGTAGTAATAGTGACGTCGGATTCGAACAGCACGACCATCGAAAAGTGCAATCGTCTGGGATGTTCCGGTTATCTGTTGAAGCCGATAAAAATCGACAGGCTGCATGAAGTATTACAGCATAGTTTTTTCTCTCATCGGGGAGCTTGCAGAAAATGTTTGAGGGCGCCCTATCGCGAAAAGGTGACCGTCACTTACGGAGGTTCACCGCATGAAACCTTTGCAGAGACGCTCTCTGAGGGCGGCATATATGTGAGGGATGCAAAACCTCCAAAGGTGGATGAGAAGGTGGAGGTCTCACTGCCGCTGACCGGCGGGAGCCCCGTCTCCCTGAAGGGAAGCGTGATTTACAGGAAAGAGAAGTACGGCGATTTCTCGAGTATCCCGGCGGGCATGGCTATCGCCTTTACGGGGGTCGGCGAAGACATCACGGCCAGGCTGAAGGCCCACATAGAGAATATGTTGGCGGGGGACCTGCTGGCCGAGCAGAGCGAAACGATTATCAAATGTTGACCTTCCCGCAGTCTTCTCTTTGTTCGGAGTGGCGGGAACGACTTCCGCGGAATTTCGACAATACATTTACCCGGGGAAATAAGTAAGGTATGCCGGAGCGCTATGGTTTTCCTGCGGCGTGCAGGGTATAATCTTATTGGGAGGACCTGCAGGGCCTCCGGCCAGGGTTGCAAGTGAAATTTTCGTAATCTGGATAAAGGACTGTTTGCAGTTATGCGGTCGTATTTTTGGAAGAAATACCTTTACCTGTTCTTTGTCGTCGTCGTGATGCCGGCGGCAATATTCGCGGCCGTGCCCCCATGCACCGGGTATGCTTTCATGGCCGGCAGCAGCATTCTTTCACGGCAGGCCGGAATACCTCACGATCCTTTTGTAGAGCCCTTTCAGTCCGATATGAGACTCTCCCCGGGAAAATTTCTGGTCGCTGCCAGGAGCATCAGGGACCCGAGATTTCGGGAGACCGTAATCCTGCTGGTCACGCATGACTCGGCCGGCGCGATGGGTCTGATCATAAACCTGCCGACCGGGGTAAGCATATCTTCAGCCCTTCCGGAAATCAAGGAGCTCCGGAAAAGGACCGACAAGGTCTTCATCGGCGGTCCGGTCGGGGTTAACCAGCTGTTCCTCCTCATCCGTACTGACAGGCGGCCTGAAGGCGCTACGCATTTATTAAAACATACATTTGTAAGCTCAAGCATGAAAACACTGAGGCGTGTGGCCCGTGATAAGAAGAAGAGGGACAGGTTCCGGGTGTTCGCCGGATATGCGGGATGGTCTCCCGGCCAGCTTGAACGCGAGGTGGCGATGGGAAGCTGGCACGTCATGGAGGCGGATGAGAAGCTCATCTTCGCCAAAGATCCTTCAGGCCTCTGGCAGGAGCTGATCAGTCGCAGTTCAGGGATCATGGTAAGACTGCTGCCGGATGAACCTTCAGGTGTCAGAGAGGGAGCGCAGGCATCCCCGGATAATATTACGTTGACCTCAGAGGTCTTTGCCGCGCCAGTCAGTGCCCCATAAATACCTTCACATTTACTGAGCCGGGCTTATTCATGAGCGTGTGGCGGGGCTTCTGTGGAAAATGAAAATATTCTTTAGAAAATCCCCCTCTATCCCCCTTTTCCGAAGGGGGAATTAATTTTTCCCCTTCAGTATCTTCCTTAGCCCCGGCGAAATGCATGGATCATCCGACTCAGAAGTCCTGTCGTCCGTCGGGTTATACGTCGGCGACCGTCGGAAACCTTGAGATAATCGGCGCGGAGAGTTAAAATAAGGTGCGCGAGGGGCGCAGTCCTGTAACGGGGGATGCACATCCCCATCTAAAGGGGTGTGCCGCAGCAAGAAGTGCCTTGAAATCGCTTCAACCGGGAGGTAGCAAATGATCGGAGGAAAATTCTGCATTTCGGGGGATATCCCCTTGTGATATCGAGAAGGACCTTTATAAAGACACTCGCTGTTGCCGCTGTATTCTATCCCCTGAACAGGGCCTTTGCAATGCCGGCGCCCGACAGGTCCCTTAATATGTACAACATTCATACCGGAGAGAGTCTAGACGTAACCTATGCCGTGAACGGAAGTTACGATGTCGACGCGCTTGATAAAATCAACTATCTTTTGAGGTGCCATTATACCAACAAGGTGAAGACTATCGATGTGGGGGTCCTTGACCTCCTTTGCGAAATAAAGGACAGGATCGGCACTGATGAACAGATCAGGATTATCTCCGGATACCGTTCGCCGGAGTACAACGGGTATTTACGCAGTATCGGGAGGCACGTCGCAAAACACAGTTATCACATGCGCGGACTGGCCATTGACTTTACTCTCCCGGGCTTCAGGAACGGCAGGCTTTCCCACGTTGCGAAGTCCTTTTACGCGGGGGGAGTCGGTACGTATAATGAATTCGTGCATATCGATACCGGGCCTGTCCGCTACTGGTAGGTCTGGCATTTTTTTCGCTGAACCCGGGGCGGTTGAGGTTTAAGTATTTCCAAGGAGATTATCATGGGCAAAGAAGAAGTTGTGAAGACAGAGCTCTTGCAGGCGGTCTTACAGTACGTGAGGGACAACCATAAAGAAGACATTGACAAGGCGTATGATTATTTCTGGGACGAAGAAGACCCTGCGGAACTGCTCAAGGGGACCGCTCTCGAACTGGGATTCATAAATTTTGAAGACTGGCTTGTATTCGACTACAAGGTGGGCGGAGACAAGAAGACTTTTATCGATCTTTACGTCGACAAGACTACGGGACTGAAGGAAGAAGAGGTTGCCCTGCTTAACAGGATCAGGGATTCGGTGCTGAGTCTGTATGAAGTTGTTTCCGTTTCGAAGGACAAGAGGATCATACTCAAGGACCTCTTGCTGGGGGATGAGTACAGCGTGAGAGACAAGGTTCTTACAAGAGGACTGAACAGGGGTGACATCTTTGCAACAAGACTGTTGAACCTCGACGGCAAACATGTCATGAGCGTCTGCGTGTACCCGTTCACGGCAGGACAGAAAAAAGATGTCCTCTCCACGGTGGACAAACAGTTTGCACGTTACAGGAAAAACGTAAGCGTGGCCGGCACGATGAAGGACTACCTTAAAGATTACGGCGATGTCTTTAATCTCGCATGGTTACACCACTGTCTCCATCCGGCCTCCGGGAAGTAGAGACGGCCTGATCTTACCGGCCCCCTCAGCCCCATGAGGCTCCCATGGAAAAAGATTATTCTTCATTCCCTCCGATAGGTATCGTTGCCTATTCAGACTTTTATGAGGTGCCGGCAAGAAGGGTCTGGGGGGATTACTGGTTTAAGGAAAATCTCCTTCTGGAATTTGTCAAAGCCGGCTACCCCGTCGACAATTCCAGCCCGAAAGTTCTCCTTCACCTTTTTGGAGAACCGCTGGAGAAAGTCCCGGCCGCCACATACAACATACTCTGGATCCACAGTCATCCCGACTGGATAAGTACGGAAGTCCTCAGGAAGTACAACAAGATCTACTGCATCTCGAAACTTTTCACTGAAAAGCTCCGGCAGATGGGGTTCGATGCTGAGTGGCTCATGGTCCCCACGGCCTTGACGCCCGCCGGATCGGAGATAAGATACGACATCGTCTTCGTGGGCAACACCAGGCAGGGAAAGTTGAGAAAAGTGGTCAGCGACATGGGGACCCCGCCCTACAGGGTAAAGATATGGGGATGGGGATGGAAGGGCCTGATCCCCGATGAATGGTACGGGGGAGAATACTACGAACACCGAAAGCTCGGTGACCTTTACTCGTCGGCCAGAATTGTTCTGAACGATCATCACAAGGACATGAAGAGGGAAGGATTCATCAACCCGCGGATCCTCGACGTACTTGCCGGCGGGGGGTTTGTCCTGTCGGACCGCGTCGAGGGCATGGATGAGATCTTTCTCTGTTCGGTGCCTGCTTACGAGACAAGGGAAGAGCTGCGCAGATTGATTGAAATGTATATGACGGCTGACGCCGAAAGAATGGCTCTCAGCCTGAAGGGCAGAGAAATAGCCCTGAAGTACACCTACCGGGACGCCTGCGCCGGGATAATAAGACATATATCCTCGGTACTGTAGCCTGCCTGCTGCAGAAGGTCAGGTGTGCGGCGGGAAAAAGCCGTTTTTTGCTAAAGTATTACCATGACCGACGACAAGGGAAATACAAGTACCGCCGGCATCATAATCATCGGCAATGAAATACTTTCGGGAAAGGTGCGTGATTCGAACTCCTTTTATCTTGCTTCCGAATTGCGGTCCCTGGGAGTCCGCCTCATGCGGATCACCGTGATTCCCGACGATACAGGGGTCATAGGCATTGAAGCGGGACTGTTTTCGAAAAGCTATGACTACGTGTTTACCGCAGGAGGCGTGGGACCGACCCACGACGATGTTACCATGGCCGGCATAGCGAAGGGTTTCGGGACAAGACTTATCGTCCATCCTGATCTCGAACGGCGCTTTCGGCAGCGTTACGGCGATTCATGCAACGAGGCGATAATGAAAATGGCCGTCGTCCCCGAGGGAACGCAGATAATCACCCGCGAGGGGATGCGCTTTCCGGTGATGACTTTCAGGAACATATTCATACTGCCGGGCATCCCGGAATATCTCAGGGAAAAATTTACCGTGATAAGGGAGAGGTTCAGGTCCTCTTCCTACTGCCTGAGAAAGTTTTTCATCAACGCCGAGGAATCGGACATCGCATCCATTCTGAATTCCGTTGTTTCGGAAAATCCCGGGGTCTCTTTCGGTTCCTACCCTGTTGTCGGCAATCCGGAATACAAAGTTGTGATAACGGCGGAATGCAAGTCCGACGATCTGCTGGGCAGGGCCGTGGAGTCACTGCTGAAGGGGCTCCCCGAGAAGATAATAGTCAGGACCGAATAGCGTAAAGAAGGACGGGCATGGGACACAAGAGAATTCTCGGAAAGACAAAAGATTTCATAACGGGACGTGAGATTACCGACACAGACGACGAGAGGTACCGCCAGAAACTTGCGAGGCTCCTGGTCGAAGAGATGGGATATGAAAAAGGGGACATCGAGCCAAGACGCAGGATCGAGATGACTATCGAAAACAAGACCGTGCTGTCGATGGTCGATTTTGTCGTCAGGGTGGAAGGAAGGAACTTTATGGTGATCAAGTACGGCCCGGGGTCCATCGTAACGCGGGAGCGCCCTTCCCTGGCATCGGCCCGTCTCCTGGGCGGATACCAGGTGCCTTTCACGGTAGTGACCAACGGGGAAGACGCCGAGGTCCTCGACACGGATTCAGGGGAGGTAATCGGCACCGGGCTTGAATCGATACCGGACAAAAAAACCGCGCTCGGGCAGCTGGACGGCGTCACCTTCCGGCAATTGTCCCCCGAGAGGATCGAGGCCGAAAAGAGGGTCCTTTCGGCATATGACTGGCTCGAACACTCACTCGAATGCGACGACGACTGGTGCGCTCCGGAATAATTCGGCTGCAGGCCTTCAGCGTTCAGCGACAAACTCATGAATCATCCTGGCTGCAATGTAAAGTCTTTCGCCGACAGCTTACAGCCGATTGCTAAACACCGGCGTCGACGAAATTGAGGCGTGTACAGGCGATAACGCTCCTTTTACACTCCGCCGGGTGACACTTACTATTTCCTGGAGACCGGCTGCAGTTTCGGCGCAGGGTTCTCTCCTTCGGCAAGGATGTCCCCTTTGACGCCTATGACCACCTCGTGGTAGGGGAGGGCCTTTTTTGATGCCTGGATCGCCTGCTTCGCGAGATAAGACAGTCCGCCGCAGCAGGGAACTTCCATCCTCAGCACGGTAACGCTCCTGATCGAATTCCCGGCGAATATGTCAGTCAGCTTCTCGTAGTAATACTGTGTGTCGTCGAGTTTGGGGCAGGCGATCAGAAGCTTCTTCCCCCTGACGAACCTGCTCTGGAAATTCATGGTCGAGAAGGCAGTGCAATCTGCTGCCAGCAGGAGGTCGGCATCCTCAAAATAGGGCGCCTTCACTGCAACCAGCTTCAACTGCACCGGCCAGTTGGTGAGTTCGGACTTAATCTCGGTCGCCGGGGTCACCGCCTCACTTGCGGAAAAATCGACGGTCCTTGTTCCGGGGCATCCGTGGTATTCGGTCTTTTCATTTTTGACCGCCTCCATGTGTCTGTGCGTGGCCTCCTCATCAAAAGGGTCCGACTCGCGCTGCACGATCGAGAGTGCCCCCGTGGGACAACTGCCCAGGCACGCCCCCAGGCCGTCGCAGTAAATCTCCTTCACGAGCCTTGCCTTGCCGTCCACGATCTGCAGCGCGGACTCAACACAGTCAACAATGCACTGTCCGCAGCCGTTGCACTTGTCTTCGTCAATATTGATGATATTTCTTGTCGCCAATTTCTACACCTCCGAATGGTTTACTGGTTCTTGATTTAGTATAGAAAAAGAGGCAAAGGCCTTCTATGATCTATATCAGATAAACCCTAAGGTTGTAAAACAGCCCGGAAGGGCCACCGAAAAAGTCTTGTAATGACGACATGGTTCTATTCATCTTCCACATGAATGAGGACCCGACGTTCAGTGACTTCCGGGAAACGGCCGGCAGACCCCTCTCCCCCCCCTTACTTCCCCCCTGGAAGGGGGGAAAGAGAGAGGGGGGTCGCTACAGGACATCTTTCGCCGCCCCTTTCGCCCTTTTCAGGCATTTTTATGCAACGTTAAGGTCCAGAAACGACTTACGTCTGTATTTGTCGGGCACGACCGCCGCCGGGTGAGTCATGTTTCGGCCAGTCCAGAATGATACGGGCAATTTCACGCACATATGCACATTCACAACGCGCCGGGCACGGGCGTAAATCATTCTCGTGCAAACAGAACCCCCCGCAGTCTTCAGATCCGTCCATCCTTTCAACGAATATCGGACCATCGTAAAGATCCTGGAAGTCGCCCGCCTGAATGGCAAGCGTAGTTCCGCAGATATGGTTAAATAGAAAGAGACCTGCCCTGAGATCGGCAAAGTCGACTTGATAGCCGACCATGCGAAGCTTCGAATCGTGAAGGAAAGACGCCCTGGTGGGCCAGCCATATCCGCATTTGGAGCAGATTTTGAAAGGTTTCGACCGCGGTTTCTTCACTTCAACCATCCGTTTGCATTCACGAACATGCCTTAAGACATTTTATAGCGGCAGAGTCTTTTTTCTCAACTGCCGGAGGAACAGAATAAAGGCGGGCACGGGGCAAGTCTCATTTGATGACGATCGGTCCTTTATGAGAGACGTGAGCGAGCGAACTTCTTCTTTTATCCGGAATTTTTTCTGTAATGACTTTCTTCCGGCGTTTGGGTCCATGACAGTGCCCCCGCCAAGATTGCGGCAGAGTATCGGAGAAACAGGGAATATGGTATTCTGAGCTTAGGAACCAAGTCTTAACGCCAGAGGTGATTTATGAACGGAATAAGAGTGTTGTTTTGTTTCAGTCTGATCTTCTTCTTGTGTCTTACGCTGGAAGCCAGGAGCGCCGATCGGACCGACAGGAAAAAGATACTGAAGGAATATGAAGCAGCCGATCTCAACAAGGACGGATACGTGGATGAGAATGAATATAAACGTTTTATCAGCAAGAAATTCAATTCAGTTCATGGTAACGGGGAACAAAGGACTGAAAAGAATGAATCTCGCAAACGGGGAGGAGAGGAATTTGTAGCAACCGGAAAAGACAGGGAAGCAAAAATCAAATTTAAAGAGTTCCTGAACGGGAGGCTGAGGTTTTTTAATGAAGCGGATGCAAATAAGGACAGGCTCTTGTCCCTGGAGGAATACACGAGGATGAAAATGATGGACCCGGTGAAATAGGCCTGACTTGCTCTCCCGGCTGCATGGAAGCAGCCGGGAGAGTCAGCCCGTTGAGACTGACACTTCGCCTCATTCTAACCGAAAACGCCGCCACACGGACGGTCCTCAGAAATTCCCTATGAGAGTCCAGTACGAACCGCTGTATGAGCCATAAAGATTGAGGCTGCCGTTAGGCCGCACGTCTGCGAATATGTAAGGGTAATAATACGTTGTATAATCCCCGACGGGCGTGCCGGTGTAATCCAGAAGAACCAGGAAAAAACTGCCCAGATTATCTGTGCTTTCATACGTTATTACCGCGTGGTCGCCGTAGACGTCAAAGTCGGGAATCACCTCGACAAAGCTATACGTAAAAGGTGAAATGGCGAAGTATGTCTGGGCCCAGCTTACGGCATAACTTGATAAGACAAAAAGAACTGCAAATAAGGTAACCACGATACCCTTCTTCATTACTTTTCCTCCTTGGACGAGAAGTCTTATGGATCGACATAAGACGTGTGAATTTGACTGAATCAGTCGTTGTCCTCTTCTTCCGGAATGAGCTCACCTCCTTTCCATCCCTGTTAAGATTATACCTTGAACATCTCCTAATGCCAATGAATCCCTTTCCAGTGGGAGGAGGCCGGGAAAAGATTTCGGAGCCGAAAGTGGGTAGTGTAAAGTAATCGCGACTGGGTTATAATTATTTGCCGGACGGGACAGATAAACAAGGAGGAATGCTATGGAGAAAAGAGACGTCATGGAAAAATACAGGGCCTTTGTCGCCGACTACAACAAAGGTGTGAACAAAGCGGACCTCTGCGCCAAATACAGACTGTCGGAGCGGGATTTCGATCCTTTTCTGTCCTTTCTCAAAAAGAAGGGGTTTGCTCTTTCCGCTGTGGGGTCGGGCAAGTTCGTGTCGGCCCATGAAATAGATTTCGAGATCTGGGGGGACGACCTGCAGTTCGTCGAAATAGAACTCGACCCGGGAGAAACCGCCATTGCGGAGGCCGGCGCCATGATGTATATGGACTCGGGAATCGAGATGCAGACCATCTTCGGAGACGGGAGCAGGGAATCTGCCGGAGTCATGGACAGACTCTTCGGGGCGGGCAAGAGAATACTTACCGGGGAATCACTCTTTATGACCGCCTTTACAAACGCCGGGTCCGGGAAAAAAAGGGTCGCCTTCGGAGCCCCTTATCCGGGCAAGATAATTCCAGTGGACCTTTCTCAAATGGGCCGGGAGCTTATCTGCCAGAAGGACGCCTTTCTCTGCGCCGCAAAGGGCGTGTCTATAGGCATAGCATTCCAGAAAAAAATCGGAGTGGGTCTTTTCGGAGGCGAAGGTTTTATCCTGGAGAGACTGCAGGGTGACGGGCTGGTCTTTATTCATGCGGGCGGAACGATCATCGAGAAGGAACTTGAACCTTGTGAAGGGATCAAGCTGGACACGGGATGTATAGCCGCCCTGCAGTCGGGCGTTTCCTATGATATAGAATTCGTCGGAGGCATCAAGACAGCCCTTTTCGGAGGAGAAGGCCTTTTCTTCGCGAACCTTACCGGTCCTGGCAAGGTCTGGCTCCAGTCCCTTCCGTTCAGCAGGCTGGCGGACAGGATCATATCCTCCGCGCCCAAGACCGGCGGGTCGAGAAGGGGCGAAGGCTCCATTCTCGGGTCACTCGGCGATATTATCGACGGTGATAACAGGTTCTAGCGAAAAAGATCCTCAGAATGGTCGGTGCTTCCGTCCCTTTTTCGGCCTGACGACCGGTTAACAAATGGCTGTTTCAAAACTCGCGACGATGTCTTGCGACAAGTCCCTCTCTGGCTGAAATGACCCCCATTCTTCGATTTCTTCCTCATAATCACAGAGGATGTTGGGACACTGAGCAAGAATTCCACTTTCCAGCATTGTTCTGCCGCAGGCCGGACATTTCATAAGTCAACCCCCTTTTATTGGATCTGTACATAGTTTAGTAAAGGGACGTTACAGGATTATTTCAGCAGAATGAAGAGTACGTGTCATAGTTTTTCCGATCCGGGCCTGTCCTCGATCAGGCCTGCGACATGGGCGGCCCGGAACTTGTGGCGGCATATAACGGAATCACGCCCGGGGCAGGGCATCCCGTGAGAATGTGAATCCCGGTCAGGTCAGCTTTCAGGATACTGACGAGTCCTTCTTCCGGCTGTTCGACAGTCTTATCGTCCGCCCGGTAAACAGCCGAAAGGTTATTTCGATAAAGAAGGCGGACCCAGCCATGACGAGCAGAACCCAGAGCTGACGGGGCGAACTCTCCGCCGTCTGCCAGAGGAGACATGCCAATGCACAAAGGCAAAGTCCGACCCCGATCAGAGAAAGCCAGCCCTTGCTCCCTGTCTCACCGGCCAGTGTCGCATTGGCGCCATTGACTGCCGCAAAGATCAACAGGAAGCCGGCACTGCCCATCGTCGATATGCTGGCAAGATCTACGAGGTTGGCGATAAACAAGGTGATCCCCGACGTGATCAGCAGCCCCTCTATCGGTTCGTTCCAGACCTTTTTTTCCAATGCGCGAGGAAGCTCGCCGTCCTTGGCAATGATATAACTCAGCCGCGCCGTGCCATAGAGCGTGGCATTGATGGCCGAAGCTGTCGAGAGCATGGCCGCGACGGCGATCAGCAGGAACCCCGCCTGTCCCATGAACGGCTTTGCCGCCTCGGCCAGTGCGTAGTCTTTGGCGCCCACAATTTGAGCGACCGGCAGTGTTCCGACCGTCACGACAGATATGAGAACATATAGGACGATCACAAAAATGACGGCCGAATAGAAGGCGCGCGGCAACGTCTTTGCCGGCATCCGGACGTCCTGCGCACTGTTGGCGATCAACTCGAATCCCTCATAGGCGAGAAAAATGATCATCCCGCCCGCAACGACGTGCAGCGGAGATTGCCATACCGACGGCTCCAGACGGGCGGTATCGATACCCCATATGCCCGCAGCGATGAAGACGACCAGGATCGCAAGCTTAATCAGTACAATCCAGTCTTCCGCCTCGCCGATCAGCCTGGCGCTCAGCAGATTCAGTCCCGTTATCCCTATGACGCTGCCGCTGATCAACACATGCTTCCAAATAGTTTGTGATGACGGTGGAAACAAGGAGGCCCCATAGCTCCCAAAGGCGTAGGAATAAAGGGAAAGCATGACGATGTAGCTTATCCAGAGAAGGACGTTCGCGCTTCCCGTCAGCAGGCCGGGACCGAACGCCCGGTCCAGGAACGACACCGTACCTCCCTGGCTGGGATAAGTTACGGAGAGCCGGACATAGGAATAAGAGGTGACAAGTGCAACGATCCCCGCAAGAAGAAAGGCAACCGGCGCTCCTCCGCCGGTCAGGTCCACTGAAAGCCCAAGGACGGCAAAGATTCCGCCGCCAACCATACCGCCGATCCCTATAGCGGTTGCCTCCAGGTATCCGAGCTTTCCCTTTTCAGGTCCGCTCATCCGCTCGTGCTATCTCCACATATTCCGTTCCTGACTCGCGGGACCATAGCCCGTCCCGAAGGGCTTCCCGATCTCCGGTCCCTTCATTATGTCGATGTCTGTCAATTTATCAACTTCCTGTTCACTTGCAGAGAGTCTTGAGACAGCCCGTTGAGATTTGAACCCACGAGATCCTTCTCATGTGGTTGGCGTCTCTTTTAACTTATAGTCTCCTGCTATCTGTGTTCTGCGTTCCCCCGGTCAGGTTTCTTTCGAGACTTCTTGCCTTGTGATCCCCCCCGGCGTTGCTTCTCCTGTGTTTGAGAGCGCTGTTTCTGCAGCTGCTGTTGTCTCTGAGGTTGCCCTCCCCGGGGTTGCTTTTGCCTGTATTTTCTTTGTTGCTCCCTTATCTGTTGCTGATGCCGCTGAACCTCGGGTCTCTTTTGATATTGCTTTTGCCTCTCGCGCCTCAGCTCCTGTCTTTGTCGTTGAGGCCTGGGTTTATAGTTGCGGACACCCCAGGTCCTCTGCCTTTCCCAGTGCCGGCTATTATGCCAGTTCCTCCAGTTCTTCCGAAGCTGCCGGTCGGGAATCCGTTTATAGTCCCACCGGTGTCCGTGCCAGTCACGGCCTCTATAGTATCGCCTCCAGCCCGGATCTACATCAAAATAAAAACGTGGAACGTTCCTGTAATAGGCCCATCCGCGGTTATAATAATGCGAGCGATACCAGCGGCCCTCCCAGAGGCGCCACCACCAACCGTTCCAGAAAAACAGCTCGACATTTATATCGGGAACGACATACACGTCGTTCGTATCAGGCAGCACTATCACTTCCGGAGGCGCCTGGAACACGATGGGTGGTGGCAGAGCAATTCCAATACTTATGTTTACCCCTGCCATTGTCGGAACTGGGACGACAATGGCCAACGCCAAGAGAATCGACCCTAAAAGTAGCTTTTTCATCTTATTGTCTCCTTATAAATATAAGGATATCGGCTTCATAGGAAAAGTCAATCGTCGGCCGTGGAGCTTGAAAGTCAACGCAGGCAACACCACCCCGATCAGTCCTGCATTCGAAAGTCCAGCCCCTGTCAAGGCAGATCGATTTCCGCCGTCTGGCCTGCCCTGAGCAGTGGCCGGGAGACGTTGAATGCGACATCGACAGGGTAGGAGGTCTCCTTTTCTGAAGAAACCCTTTCCAGTCCGATACTCCGGACGGTCCCGGAATAGTCTACCCTACCCACCTTCACCTTAACCTGTTTGCCGACCGAGAACCGGCCCAATTGGGCCTCCGGCACAAGGGTGCGGGCGATATACCGGCCGGAGGCGGCAAACACCAGCAGTGTCGGCGGGGCCAGCCGACTCGATACTGTCTGGCCCGGCTCGGCATTTCTTTGCAGTACCCAACCGTCAAAAGGCGCCCGAATGACGCTGTAAGTCAAGCGGTATTCCGCCCTCGAAACCTCAGCGTCCGCTGCTCTCCATTCAGCCAGTGCCCGCCTGTACTTATTGTCGGCATTGTGCAGTTCCACGGTGGAGAGGACCGTATCTGCGTAAAGCTGCTTCGTCTGGTCATCATCGCGCTTGGCTTCGTCCCGGGCAACGGCCGCCCGCGCCCTCTCGGCTCGGGCGAGCTGCAGTGCCGACTCAAACGGTATTGGATTCAGGGCCAGCATGACCACGCCCTTCTTGACGAATGAGCCTGGCATTACGGTTACTGTTTTGACCACCCCGGAGACCGGTGTGCTCAGTTCCACCCGGCTGGCCCAATGGATAGTCGCCTGAAAACCCGTCGGCGACGCCGGATGACCTAAGGCCTCAAGAACTATAAGCAGTCCCATTGCCAGCCATTTCATCTTGTTGTCTCCTCCGGTGAGGCTGCGATCAGCTTGCCGGTCAGGGCATCGATCCTGGCCCAGGTCAGCGCCAACGCGTAATCGACCTTTGCCGCCTGCCACCGTGCCTCCGTGAGCCTGGCCATGGCATCACCCAGGTCCGTCCTGATTTCCAGGTTATACATCGAACGGCTGCGATCCGCATACAGCTCTCGGTAAGCCGATCGTACCCGGGCAGCCTTACGCGCCGCCTGAAGACTGTTTACCTGTTCAATCAGGTCCATCAGAGTAATGCGTAGTCCCTGCCGGACGCTTGCGAGTCTGGCCTCGGCTCGCAGCATTTGTGCCCTGGCCCTGGCAACGGCCGCCTCTACATCGCCGCCCTGATAAATCGGAATGCACAGGCTCAGAGTGGCACGAGCGTCATTGCGGCCGGTTAACTTGCGCTTCCACAGGGCGGCTTCCAGCTCCGCCTCCAGGACCGGCCGGCTTTGCATTCTTGCCGCCACTACTTCTTCCCTTGCCGACCGTACCTGATCGCGCAGAGCCAGGATTTCGGGGTTTGCCTTGAGCGCCTCCCGCAATATGTTTTCGTAATCGGGTACCGGACGATCGAGCTGTGGAAGATCGGGTCGAACGAGATTGTCGGGCATATCACCGGGATGGTTCAAGGCGACGGCCAGTTGCGCGCGGGTCAAACGCTGCGCCGCCTGACTCTCGGTACGCTTGACCAGCGCCTCCCGGTACCGCTCTTCGTAAGCGAGCAAATCGACATCGGAAATCTGGCCAAGCTTGCGTCGGTGGCGCGCCTTGTCGAAGGAGACATAATTATAGGCCGTGGCCTCGCTGTCAAAGGCGTATTGCGCATCGGCAAGTAATACATCGAAGAAATATTTTATGATCTCCAGCCGGCGCCGTTGCCGCACATTAAAGTAGAGTCGACATTGCGCGCTAACCGACGCCTTTGCCGAATAAGTCAGGGCGCGCGTTTGCCCGAAATCATAGAGGCGTTTTGTCAATATCACCTGTATGCTGCTGTCATTAGTCAAGCCGCTGGAAGAATCGGTGGAAGGGTCCACCAACTGGGGTGTGATATACAGGTAACTGCGCATTTCGGTGTTCGAGGCGGCCGCTACAACTCCGGCCAGGGCTGAAGCTACGTCGGCCCAGGCAGCATCCAGTTCAGGAGCGGGTGAGTCCGCGCAGGACAACGCTTCGTTCAATGTCAGAGGGTCGGGCAGCTGCGACTGCTGCCGGGCGGGCAAATTACCGGCCCATGCCGCATTTATGGTACCCGCCAGACCCACAGTTAGTAATGCGCAACCGATCCAATTAGCAGCATAGCGACGCCGACGCCTCTCCAAAGTCGCTCCGGCATGCCTCCCTTATTCCGGACCGCCTTCAGCGGCGAGCTGCCTGCGCTTGTAGGCGATAAACGTCTCTTCTTTGTAGTGGCCTTCGACTACGAACTTGCCCAACAGCATGAATTCCTTCACGCCACTTGTCGCACCTGTGTACCGCATCACGGGTTTGC
>Ga0307436_1000599_pt1 | contig 16912 bp, 16 predicted proteins | sample SalMarWE160440MG_FD_202513 | JGI IMG/M metagenome (GOLD analysis project Ga0307436, IMG submission 202513) | Salt marsh sediment microbial communities from the Plum Island Ecosystem LTER, Massachusetts, United States - WE1604-40 | ecosystem: Environmental > Aquatic > Marine > Intertidal zone >...
GGTCGACGAGGCTTGCGGCTGCGCTGTGCTTCGGCGTTGCAAAGCCGCCACTCGCGGCCAGGCCGACGACAACGCCGAGCGCGGCCGCGATTGCCACCGAGGCAGCGAGCAGCGCGGTGCGTTTATGGCGCGGCTTGACGCGGAAGCGCGCGCGCGCGGCCCGCGTTTCGGGCGCGAACACCACCAGATCGGTGGGCTCGATCGCGGGCTCGGGCGCCGCCAGGGCAGTTTCGCCCGCCGGCGACAGCGGCGGCGATTCAATATTCGGCAAGTCGCTGCTGGAGTCGGCTTTAGCCGGCGGCTCGTCGGCCGCGCCTTTAGACGGCGGCGCGCCGCCGTTCTCTTCGCTGTCCTCGGCCATCGGCCCGCTCCGCGGATCTAATGTTCACGAAGCGGTAACCACGTTCGGTTACCAATCGGTTACCAACGCCGGTGGGCCGTCATTTACGCGGTCAGGCCGCTCTCCGCCGCCAGCGCTTTCAGGGAAACCGCCGGCCGCGCACCGATATGCTGGATGACTTCGGCCGCCGCCAACGCGCCGAGCCAGGCGGCGTCGCGGCGGTCCTGGCCGCGCGCCAGGCCGACCAGGAAACCGGCGGCGAACAGATCGCCGGCGCCGGTGACGTCGGCCACCTGCTCGACTGGCACGGCGTTGACCGCTTCCAGGCCTTCGCTGCTGACCACCATGCAGCCCTTGGCGCTGCGCGTCACCACCGCCAGCCGGGCGTCCTGCTGCAACGCCTTCACGCCGGTGTCGAAGTCCGCCGTCTCGTACAGGCTGTGCAGCTCGTGCTCGTTGGCGAACACGATGTCGACCATGCCGCCCTTGATCAGCGTGAGGAATTCCGCGCGGTAGCGGTCGACGCAAAACGAATCCGACAAGGTGAGCGCGACCTGCCGGCCGGCCCTGTGCGCGATGTCGGCCGCCTTGACGAAGGCCTCCTTCGCCTGCGGCGGATCCCACAGATAGCCTTCGAGATAGGTGACCGCCGCGTCGGCAATCGCCTTCTCGTCGATGTCGTCGGGCGTCAAATCCTGCGCGGCGCCGAGATAGGTATTCATGGTGCGCTCGCCGTCCGGCGTCACCAAGATGTAGCTGCGCGCGGTCGAGGGGCCGTTCGGCGCCGGCTTGACGTCGAAGGCGACATTGGCGGCGCGGATGTCGTGGGCGAAGGTGTGGCCCAGCTCGTCGTCCTTGACCTTGCCGATAAAGGCCGCGCGCGCGCCGAACGAGGCGACGCCGACGATGGTGTTGGCGGCCGAACCGCCCGAGCTTTCCACCGCCGGCCCCATGGCGGCATAGATCGCCTGCGCGCGCGCCTCGTCGATCAGCGCCATGGTGCCCTTATGCATGCCCTGCGCCACCAGGAAATCATCCTCGGCGCGGGCGATCACGTCGACGATGGCGTTGCCGATGCCGAGCACGTCGTAGCGGGGTTGAGCCATGCGGAACCTCTTATCGTGAACGCGGCGCACTATAGTGGCCACGCGCGCCACGGCAACCCACGCCGGCAGGCATGATGACGCGCAGTCGCCCGCATGCTTAGAGTGCGCGGGCTCGCAAAGGATTCGCGGATGGCGCTGGCGCGCAATATTGCGACAGTCGGAAGCGGGACGCTGATCTCGCGCCTGCTTGCCTATGCGCGCGACGCTGGCATCGCCGCGTTGCTCGGTACGGGACCATTTTCGGAAGCCTTTTTCGTCGTGCTGCAGCTGGTCAATTTCTTCCGCCGCCTGCTGGCGGAAGGCGCATTGAACAGCGCCTTCGTTCCGCTCTGGCTGCGGCTCGCCGGCGGCGAAGATGGCGCCGCCGTTGCCAACCGTTTCACGTCCCGCATCTTCGTAAGCATCGGCTGCATCACCGGCGCGATCGCCTTGCTCGTCGTTGTGTTCGCATATGTCATCATCGGCGCCGTTGCGCCCGGTTTCGACGAGGGCCGCCATACGCTCGCAGCGTTCTATCTGCTGATCGTCGCCCTCTACATCGTGCTGGCGGGGCTGGTAGCGGTGATAGCGGCGGCGTTGAATGCGCAAATGCGCGTCGGCGCCGTCGCCGCCAGCACCGCGATCTTCAATGTGGTGCTGCTGGTGGCGCTGGCGCATGCGTTCTACGCGCGCATCGACCAATTCTATGTCGGTGTCTGGCTTGCGACGGCCATTGTCGTCGCCGGCAGCGTCCAGCTTCTCATCACCGGCACGGCCTGGCTGTTGAGCGGACGCCGCTTCGCCCGCGCGCGCGTGCGGGCGCGCGACGAGACCGGCACCTTCTTCCGGCGCGCTTTGCCCGGGGTGATCGCCGCCGGCATACCGCAACTCAAATTGATTGCCGCCACCGCCATCGTCTCGTCCTCGCCGGCGGCGGTGTCGTGGTTCTATTATGCCAACCGGCTCTACGAGCTCCCGCTCGGCGTCGCCTCGGTCGCCATCGCCGCGGTGATGGTGCCGCGCATCGCCGAAAGCCAGCGCGCCGGCGGTGATGAAGCCTATGCGGGTGCGCTGTCGCGCGCCTGCGAGATCGCGCTCGGCCTCGCCCTGCCGGCGGCGACCGGTTTCGCGCTGCTCGCGCCGCAGATCGCCGGCGGGCTGTTCGAGCATGGCGCCTTCACGGCGCGCGACACGTCTGCCGTTGCGGCCGCGCTGGTCGCCATCTGCGCCGGATTGCCCGGGCACGTGTTGGAAAAATGGCTGGGGGCTGCATCCTTCGCCCATGAGGACACTCATACGCCGATGTGGGCTGCGCTTTGCGGCCTCGCCGCCGCCATAGCCGGCGGCCTGCTGCTGTTTCCGCGCTATGGCTATGTTGGGGTCGCGGCGGCCATCGCGCTCTCCGGCTGGGTCGGCGCTGCTGTCCTTGGGGCTACGCTATACCGGCACGGCTGGCTACGGCTCGACGGCAATGCCGCGCGCCGACTGCCGCGCATCGTGGTCGCGACAATCGTCATGGGCGCCGCGGTTGCCGGCGGCGTCGTGGTGGGCCACGTGCTGTTTCCGGCATCGGCGGAGTCGGCCATCGGGCGGCTTGCATTGCTCGCTGTTCTGGTGGCGCTTGGGCTGTTGATCTATGCGGCCGCGCTGGAAATCCTCGGCGTCGTCAAGCTCAAACACCTGATCGCCGAGCTGCGCCGCCAAAACTAAAGCCCTTGCCCAACGCCCGCCCGGCGTGGCATGGGGTCGCCACCCTGAATCCAAGAGGCTAAGGCAATGGCGTTCAAGGAACGCGTGTTTTCCGGCGTGCAGCCGACCGGCAACCTGCACCTCGGCAATTATCTCGGCGCCATCGTCAAATTCGTGGCGCTGCAGGAGCGTTACGACTGCATCTACTGCGTGGTCGACATGCACGCCATCACGGTATGGCAAGACCCGACCGAATTGCCGCGCGCCACCCGCGAGGTAACGGCGGCGTTTCTCGCCTGCGGCATCGATCCCAAGAAACACATCATCTTCAACCAGAGCCAGGTCGCCGAGCACGCCGAGCTCGCCTGGGTGTTCAATTGCGTGGCGCGCCTGGGCTGGCTCAACCGCATGACCCAGTTCAAGGAGAAGGCCGGCAAGGACCGCGAGAACGCCTCCGTCGGCCTCTACGTCTATCCCAACCTGATGGCGGCCGACATTCTGGTTTACCGCGCCACCCACGTGCCGGTCGGTGAGGATCAGAAGCAGCATCTCGAGCTGTCGCGCGACATCGCGCAGAAATTCAACAACGACTTCGCGCAATCGATTCACGCCCACGGTTTCGGCGACGCGTTCTTCCCGCTGCCGGAGCCGCTGATCCAGGGGCCGGCGACGCGGGTGATGTCGCTGCGCGACGGTACCAAGAAGATGTCGAAGTCGGAGCCGTCCGATTATTCGCGCATCAATCTCACCGACGACGCCGACGCCATCGCGCAGAAAATCCGCAAGGCCAAGACCGACCCACAACCGCTGCCGGACGACGAGAAGGCGCTTGCCGCGCGCCCGGAGGCCGACAACTTGGTCGGCATCTACGCCGCGCTGCAGGGCGTGAGCAAGGCCCTGGTGCTCAACGAATTCGGCGGCGGCCAGTTTTCCACCTTCAAGACCGCGCTGGCGGATCTTGCCGTCGCCAAGCTCGGGCCAATCGCTGCCGAGATGAAGAAGCTGACGCAGGACCCGGTCTATATCGACGAGGTGCTGGCCGACGGCTCGCAGCGCGCGCAAGTCCTGGCCGCCGACACCATGAAAGCGGTCAAGGACATCGTCGGCTTCGTGCGCCGCTAAAACATATTCGCCGCTGCGTATTTGTTTGCATTGCCGCAATATTCGGCCAAGGCCCGCTTGTCGGCGCAGGCGCAGCCGTGCAACCATCCGCCGCTTGTGCGTCCGTTGCCACGCAAATGTTTCAACGAGGCTTGAGCCCCCATGAACACCAAGCGCCGCAGCTACGAGAAAGGCCACAAGCGCAAATATATGGTGGTCATCGACGACACCGAGGAGTGCGAGCGCGCGGTGCACTGGGCCGCCAAGCGCGCCGGCCGCACCAAGTCGCAGCTCATCATGCTGCGCGTGATCGAGCCGGGCGAACGCAACCAGCAATGGCTGGGCGTCGCCGACATCATGAAGGCCGAAGCCCAGGAAGCGGCCAACAAGGAGCTCGACAAATACGCCGCCATCGCCAAGAAGATCGCCAAGCTCACGCCCGACCGGGTGATCCGCGAGGGCGAGACCGCCGAGGAAGTCGTCAAGCTGATCGACGAAGATGCCGATATCGGCATCCTGGTGCTGGCCGCGGGTGTCGGCAAGGAAGGGCCCGGGCCGCTGGTGACCAGCATCGCCAGGACCTCCGGCAGCTTCCCGATCCCGCTCGCAATCGTGCCGGGCCATCTCAACGACGACGAGCTCGACGCCATGGCGTAAATCCGCGCCCCATGCGCGGTTTTTCGGCGGTTGACCGCGGCGTGCGCGAGGCCCATTTATCCGGTATAGTTCCTGCTATCCACGGGCCTTGAACCCGTAAGGAGAGTGAAAATGTTCATTCAGACCGAAGCCACGCCTAACCCGGCGACCATGAAATTCCTGCCCGGACGGGCCGTGCTCGAATCCGGCACCCTCGACATACCGAGCAAAGACGCCGCCGCGCAATCGCCGCTGGCCGAACGGCTGTTCGACATTCCCAATGTTGCGGGCGTGTTCTTCGGCTCCGATTTCATTTCCGTCACCAAGGCCGACGGTGAATGGCAGCAGATCAAGCCGGCGATCCTCGGCGCCATCATGGAGCACTACCTGTCGGGCGCGGCCCTGCTGGCGAGCGGGGCCGAGCCCGCCGCAGCCGACGACGAGTTCTTCGACGCAAGCGACGCCGATACGGTCGCCACCATCAAGGATCTAATCGAGACCCGGGTGCGCCCGGCGGTGGCCGGCGACGGCGGCGACATCACCTTCAAGGGCTACAAGGAAGGCGTGGTCTATTTGCATATGAAGGGCGCCTGCTCGGGCTGCCCGTCGTCGACCGCAACCCTCCAGCACGGCATCCAGAACCTGCTGCAGCATTTCGTTCCCGACGTCACCGAAGTGCGGCCGGTTTAACCGCTGATCATCAATGGCAAATGTTGCGTCATGCCCGGGCTTGTCCCGGGCATCCACGTCTTAAAGTCACGCAAAGAAAAACGTGGATGGCATCGAAAGTCGGGCCTACCCGACTTTCGCACAAAAAATTGAGCCACAAGTCGGGTAAACCCGACTTGTGGTGACAAGGCCGGCCATGACGGTGGTAGATTCGATGCAACCGCGTTGAGGCTGCAACCCGCCATGCGCGTCCTTGCCATTGACACCGCGCTCGCGGCCTGTTCGGCCGCCATGCTCGATACCGAGCACGCCGACGTCGCTAAGCATGAATCGCTGCCCATGCAGCGCGGGCATGCCGAGGCGCTGATGCCGATGATCAAGCGCGTGATGGAGCGTTCAGGTCTCGCCTTCGCCGATCTCGACCGCATCGCGGTCACCACCGGACCGGGCAGCTTCACCGGCCTGCGCGTCGGCATCGCAGCGGCGCGTGGCTTAGGCCTCGCCGCCGGCAAGCCGGTGGTCGGCCTTACCACGCTCGCCGCCTTTGCCGCGCCGTTCATCGCCGCCGATGACACGCTGCCGGTGGTGGCGGCAATCGATGCGCGCCACGACCAGGTCTATTTGCAAGTGTTCGGTCCTGGCGGCCGCACGCTCGTGGCGCCGCGCTTGGCACCGCTACGCGAAGCGCTGCGCGCGGCGGCAACCGGCGCGCCGCGCCTGACCGGCACCGCGGCCGACTTGCTGGCGGCGGCCTGGCCTTCCGGCGAGCGCCCTCCCACCGCGGTCGAGCAGCGCGGCGCCCCTGACATCGACTGGGTGGCGCGGCTCGGCGCCGCGGCAAACGAAACGGCGTCGCCGCCCAAACCGCTTTACCTGCGCGCGCCCGACGCGCAGCCGCAGGATGCGAGCCAGTTGGCGCGGCGATGATGGGCTTCATCAGCCAACTGTTCGCGCGCGGCGAGCCGGTACTCTCGGAAGCGGCGAGCCGCGACGCCGGAGCGATCGCCACCCTCCATGCGGCGTTTTTCCGGCGCGGCTGGAGCGAGGCGGAAGTCGAGGCCCTTCTGCTCGACCGCCACGTTGTCGCGCACCGCGCCACTGCCGGCGGCAAGCTTGCCGGCTTCATCATGTCGCGGCTGGTGGAGGATGAGGCGGAAATTCTCTCGGTCGCGGTGGCCCCCCGCTGGCGCGGACGCGGACTGGCGCGCAAGTTGCTGACCCTGCATCTGCGGCGGCTCGCGGGGCTCGGCGCGCGCGCGGTATTTCTGGAAGTCGGCGAGCACAACAACGCGGCGATCCGGCTCTACGACCGCGCCGGCTTTCGCGAGGTATCGCGCCGGCCCAATTATTATCCGGGCGCCGGCGGCGAAGCGGCGGCAGCACTGGTGCTACGCCGGGATCTGGCCTAATCGTCGGATGGACACATGCGGCGCCAACTCAATATGATATGAAGCCGGACGGGAGAGGCGACGTGGCCATGCCGGACAAACATATAGCTGACAGGCGCAATATCGAAGCCCTCTGCACCGCCAAGGGCATGCGCATGACCGAGCAGCGCCGCACGATCGCGCGCGTGCTGGCCGAATCCGACGATCATCCCGACGTCGAGGAGCTCTACCGCCGCTGCGCCAAGGTGGACGAGCACATTTCGATCTCGACGGTCTATCGCACGGTGCGATTGTTCGAGGACGCCGGCATCATCGAGCGCCACGATTTCCGCGAGGGCCGCGCGCGTTACGAGACCAGCACCGAGTCCCACCACGACCACCTCATCAACCTGCGCAGCGGTGAGGTGATCGAATTCCGGTCGGAAGAGATCGAACGTCTGCAGGCGGAGATCGCGCGCAAGCTCGGCTACCGGCTGGTCGATCACCGGCTCGAGCTCTACGCGGTGCCGCTCAAGGACGACAAGAGCGGGCATTAGCGCACAATGATCCGCGCGCTGTTCATCGCCGCGTTCTTCTTCACCATGACGCCGCTGTTAATCTCGATCCAATGGCTGCTCGGCAAGCTGCATCTGCCCGGCTGGGGCTTCATCGCCTGCAATTATTACCGCGTGCTGCGCGCGCTCCTGCGCATCCATGTGCGCGTCGAGGGCGAGCCGGGGCGCGGCCGCGCCGTGCTGTTCGTGTCCAATCACGTGTCCTGGGTCGATATCGTGGTGATCGGCTCGATTCAGCCCGTGGCGTTCGTCGCCAAGCGCGAGGTCGCGAGCTGGCCGCTGGTTGGCATCACCGCCAAGATGCAGCGCACGGTGTTCGTCGACCGCGCGCGCCGCCATCAGGCTGCCGACGCGGTCAACGAGATCGTCGAGCGGCTCAAGGGCGGCACCTCGGTGGTGCTGTTCGCGGAAGGCACTTCGAGCGACGGCAACCGCGTGCTGCCGTTCCGCTCCGCGCTGGTCGGCGCCGTCCGGCAGGCGGCCATGCAGGCCGGCGCCGGCGTGCTGATCCAGCCGATGTCGATCTGCTACACTGGCCTGCACGGCATTGCGATGGGACGCCAGTACCGCCCGCTGGTGGCCTGGTACGGCGACCTCGATTTTATGCCGCACATCAAGGAATTCATCGAACGCGGGGCGGTCGACGCCGTGGTGAGCTACGGCGAGCCGGTGGCGGGCGACGGCGCAGCCGACCGCAAGGCCATGGCCAAGACGCTGGAAGGCACGGTGCGGGCAATCACCGCGGCCACGCTGCGTGGGCGGCCGAAGTCCGCCCATGCGGCGGAATGAGCGGCGGTGCTTTGCGGGGAAAAGCGCCCGCGTGGCCGGGGAATTTTCCTCCAACGTCTTAAAATCGCAACAAAATCAAATATATGGATGGACGGGACAAGTCCCGTTATGACGGGGTAGATTGGCGTCCCGGTTCGAATTTTGAGCTTCATGAGCAGACCCCGCAAAGTCCACGTCAAGTCCTTCGGCTGCCAGATGAACGTCTACGATTCCCATCGTATGGCGGACACGCTGGCGCCGGCCGGCTTCAGCGAGACCGCTCATCCGGAAGACGCCGATCTGGTCATCCTCAACACCTGCCACATCCGCGAAAAAGCCGTCGAGAAGGTCTATTCCGAGATCGGCCGCATGCGCGCGCTCAAGGAAACAGCCGCCGCGCAAGGCCGCTCCATCATGATCGCAGTCGCCGGCTGCGTGGCGCAGGCCGAGGGCGAAGAGATCATCCGCCGCGCAGCGAGCGTCGACCTGGTGGTCGGCTCGCAGAATTATCACCGCCTGCCCGAGATGATCGCGCGTGCTGCGAGCGGCGCCAAGATCGTCGACACGGAGTTTCCGGTCGAGGACAAGTTCGAAGCGCTGGTAGCGCCCGAGCGCGCGGCGATTGCGCGGCGCGGCATCTCCGCTTTCGTCACCGTGCAGGAAGGCTGCGACAAGTTCTGCACTTTCTGCGTGGTGCCCTACACCCGCGGCGCCGAGGTGTCGCGCCCGGTGAAGCAGATCGTCGCCGAGGTGGAGCGGCTGGCGGAAGCCGGCGTGCGCGAGGTGACGCTGATCGGGCAGAACGTCAACGCTTATCATGGGCTGGGCGAAGACGGCGCGCCCTGCTCGCTCGGCAAACTCCTTCGCCGCCTCGCAGAAGTGGCGGGCATTATGCGGCTGCGCTACACCACCAGCCATCCGCGCGACATGGACGACGACCTGATCGCCGCCCATGGCGAGCTCGCAGCGCTGATGCCCTATGTGCACCTGCCGGTGCAGTCCGGCTCCGACCGCATGCTGGCGGCAATGAACCGCAAGCACACGCGCCAGGATTATCTCAACGTGATCGGCCGCTTGCGCGCCGCGCGGCCCGATCTTGCCTTTTCGTCGGACTTCATCGTCGGCTTCCCCGGCGAGACCGAAGAGGGTTTCCGGGACACGCTCGCGCTGGTTGATGAGATCGGCTTCGCCGGCGCCTATTCGTTCATGTATTCGCCGCGCCCGGGCACGCCGGCGGCCGAAATGGCGGACCAGGTTCCCGCCAAAGTCAAGGCCGAGCGCCTGCAACGGCTGCAAGCTGCGATCACCCGGCACCAGCGCGCGTTCAACGCAGCGTTTGCCGGCCGTGACCTCGACGTGCTGCTGGAAAAGCCGGGCAAGCTCCCTGGGCAATTGGTCGGCCGCTCCCCATATTTGCAGGCGGTGCAGGTCATGGCCCCGCGCTCGCTCATCGGCCAAGTCGCGCGCGTGACCGTCACCGAAGTCGGCAGTAACAGCCTGTTCGGCGCGCTAGCGGAAGAAACGCCCGCGCCGCAGCTTGCCGCAGCAGGAGCTTGAGAACACCCTTGCGCACACCGGATCCCGTGATCCCGCCCGCCGCAGCTTCAGAAGAAACTGCCACCACGCAGATCGTGCTGGCGTTCGAGGACAACCGGCTGGCCTCCATCCTGTTCGGCCAGTACGGACAAAATCTCGCGCTGATCGAACGCCGCCTTGGCGTGGTGGCGGAGCAGCGCGGCAATCACGTCACGCTGGAAGGCTCGCGCGGCGCCTGCGAGCAGGCCCGCCGCGTGCTGGAAGGCCTCTACGAGCAGCTCAAGCGCGGCCACGATCTCAGCGCTGGCGACGTGGAAGGCGCCATCCGCCAGGCGATCGCGCAAGGCTCGTTGTTCGACTACGACCCGGCGAGCGCCCGGCCGGCCTTCGAGGAAATCAATTTGCGCAAGCGTCCGGTGCGCGCGCGCACAGCGGCGCAGGACGCCTATATCCGCGCCTTAAAACGCCACGCGATGGTGTTCGGCACAGGACCCGCCGGCACCGGCAAGACCTGGCTGGCGGTCGCCCACGCCGTGCAGATGTTCGAGCGCAAGGAAGTCGACCGCATCATTCTATCGCGGCCGGCGGTGGAGGCCGGCGAGCGGCTCGGCTTCCTGCCCGGCGACCTGCGCGAGAAGGTCGATCCTTATTTGCGGCCCGTTTATGACGCGCTCTACGACCTGATGGACGCGCGCATCGCCGAGCGCGCATTGCAGGCCGGCGAGATCGAAATCGCGCCGCTCGCCTTCATGCGCGGCCGCACGCTGTCGAACGCCGCGGTGATCCTCGACGAAGCACAGAACACCACCTCGATGCAGATGAAGATGTTCCTGACCCGGCTGGGCGAGAACAGCCGCATGATCGTCACCGGCGATCCCAGCCAGGTCGACCTGCCCCACGGCCAGGCTTCGGGGCTGGCCGAAGCGGTCAAGCTGCTCGCCGGCATCGAAGGCGTCGGCCACGTCGCTTTCACCCATGAGGACGTGATCCGTCATGAGCTGGTCGCGCGCATCGTGGCGGCCTATGACCGCGCGGCAGCTGCGCGCAAGGACAAGGAATGAACTGGTCGCCACACCGGCGCATGGCCGCGCCGTCGATCGATGTCCAAATGCAATCGCCGCTGTGGGACGCCGAGCCCGCCGCCGCGGAGACCGTGCGCGCGGCGATTGAAGCCGCCGCCGCCCTGGTTCCCGCCGCCGGCGAGGTCAGCGTACTGCTCACCGACGATGCAAGCGTGCGCGATCTCAACCGCGGCTGGCGCGGCCTCGACAAGCCGACCAATGTGCTGGCTTTCCCGGCCGCCAAACCGGGCGGCGCGCTCATCGGCGACATCGCCATCGCCTACGAGACGCTGGCGCGCGAAGCGGCCGCCGATAGCAAGCCGTTCCTGCATCATCTGGCCCATCTTGCGGTGCATGGCTTTCTGCATCTCTTGGGTTACGATCACCAGACTGATTCTCAAGCCGATGCGATGGAAGGGCTCGAACGCGCCGCCTTGGCGCGTCTTGATATAGCCGATCCTTATCGCGCGCATGAACCGGGCAATGCCTGACTGCGATGCCTGACAGCGATCCTCCGAGTTCCGCCGCACCTTATGAGCCGCGCCATCTGCCGGTGCCGATGCCGCAGCGGCGCGAGAACGGCGAAGGCTGGCTGGCGCGCATGCTGCGCGCGCTGTTCGGCTGGAAGGCGGGTTCGATCCGCGCCGATCTCAAGGACGTGCTCGATGCCATGACGCCCGGCGAATCCGGCTTCTCGCCGGAAGAAAGCCGGATGCTCAAGAACATTCTGGGCTTACGCGAGCGCCGGGTCGGCGACGTCATGATTCCGCGCGCCGACATCATCGCCGTGCAGCAGGACATCAAGCTGGGCGAGCTGGTGCGCACCTTTGAAGGCGCCGGCCATTCGCGCCTGGTGGTCTACAATGACACGCTCGACGATCCGATCGGCATGGTCCACATCCGCGATCTGATCGCATTCATGACCGCGCGCGCGGCCGTCGCTCCGGAGAAGAACGCCAAGCGCAAGAAACCGCTGCCCGCCGGCCTCGATCTCAAAGCGATCGACCTCGCTATGCCGCTGTCGGCGGCCAAGATCGTGCGCGAGCTACTGTTCGTGCCGCCGTCGATGCGGGTGATCGATCTCTTGGCGCGCATGCAGGCGACGCGCATCCATCTGGCGCTGGTGATCGACGAATACGGCGGCACCGATGGACTATGCTCGATGGAAGACATCGTCGAACAGATCGTCGGCGAAATCGCCGACGAGCACGATGAGGACGAATTGCCGGCGGTGGTGCGCCAGCCGGACGGCACCTACATCGCCGATGCGCGCGCCCATCTCGAGGACGTGGTGGCGATTGTCGGGTCCGATTTCGATGTCGGCGACGCCGCCGAGGAAGTCGATACGCTCGGCGGCTATCTGGTGACGCGCGCCGGCCGGTTGCCGGTGCGCGGCGAGATCGTTCCCGGCCCCGGCCTGTTCGAATTCGAAGTGCTGGATGCCGATCCGCGCCGCGTCAAGCGCATCCGCATCACGCGGCTGAAGGAACGGCGCGAAATTCAGCGCGAGCCGCGCAAGCGCGGTGAGCCGGACGCGGTGCTTGCCGGCACCACGCCGCCGTCGCTTCCGGTCGACGACGGCACGCAAAAAGACGACGGTCGGCGCTCCGCCAGCAATCCTGCCAGCGCGCGCCGCCCGTGACGCTCGTTCGCCTCGCCCATCCGATCGTGCTCGCCTCCGGCTGGTCCCGCGCCGGCCTGGCATTTCTCGCCGGCGTCTTTTCGGTGCTGGCGCTGCCGCCGATCAATGCCTGGCCGGTGCTGTTCCTGACTTTCCCGGTGCTGATCTGGCTGGTGGACGGCTCGGCGGCAGGCCGCTGGAGCGGCGTCTGGCGCGCCGCCGGCGCCGGCTGGTGCTTCGGCTTCGGTTATTTTCTCGCCGGGCTTTACTGGACCGGCTACGCCTTCCTGGTCGACGCCAAAACCTTCGGCTGGCTGCTGCCGTTCGCGGTCGCCGGCTTGCCGGCGATGCTCGCCATCTATCCCGCGCTCGGTCTTGCTGCCGCGCGGCTGATCTGGGTGCGCGGCCCCGAGCGCGTACTCGCGCTCGCCGCCACGCTCGCCGGCGCCGAATGGCTGCGCGGCCATCTGTTCACCGGCTTTCCCTGGAACACCTTCGGCTATGCGCTGACCGAACCGCTGGTGCTGGCGCAGGGCGTTTCGCTGGTCGGCCTCTGGGGCTTCACCTTCCTCGCCGTGGCTATTTTCGCGAGCCCGGCCGTGCTCGCCGACGACCGCGCCGATACGCCGCATCCCCACCGGGCGCCATTCATCGCCCTGATGATCCTGGCGGCCCTCACCGGCTTTGGCTTGGTGCGGCTGCGCACGCATCCGACGTCTTATGTGAGCGGCGTGAAGCTACGCATCATGCAGCCCGATTTGCAGCAGGATGAAAAATTCAACTATGCCGCCCGCGATCGGATCATGCGGCGCTATCTCGCGCTGTCCGACCGCGCCACCGGGCCACACTCGAACGGCATCCACGACGTCACGCACCTGATATGGCCGGAGTCGGCGTTTCCGTTTTTTCTCACGCGCGAGCCGGAGGCCATGGCGCAGATCACCGGCCTGATCAAGCCAAAGACAGAGCTGATCACCGGCGCTATACGCGCGGCGCCGCAGGCCAGCGACGCGCAGCACGTGCGCGCTTACAACTCGGTCTACGTGATCGATCCCGACGGCTCGATCCGCGGCATCTATGACAAGGTGCATCTGGTGCCGTTCGGCGAATATCTGCCGTTCGAGTCATTTCTCGAAAAGTTCGGATTGCAAAACCTGACCAAGCAAGTCGGCGGCTTCCTTTCGGGCGACCGCCGGCGCGCGATGGACGTGCCCGGCGCGCCGAAAATGCTGCCGCTGATCTGCTACGAGGCGATCTTTCCCGGCGCCGCAGTGCCGCGCGGCGAACGCCCGGGCTGGCTGATCAACGTTACCAATGACGGCTGGTTCGGCATCAGTTCAGGGCCCTATCAGCACTTCCAGCAGGCGCGCGTTCTTGCGATCGCCGAAGGCCTGCCGCTGGTGCGCGCGGCCAACACCGGGATCTCGGGCGTCATCGATCCGGTCGGCCGCGTCGTGAAGTCGCTGCCGCTGGGAACCGAAGGCGTGCTCGATGCGCGCTTGCCGCGCGCGATCGCGCCGACGGTCTTTGTGCGCTATGGCGACGACGCCTTGATTCTTTTCCTCGTGCTCAGTCTGCTGGCGGTCGGCCGGCGGCGATTGCATCCATAGATTGAATATATGTAGAATACCGATAATCGGTTGTTTGGAGTGATTGCTACTCTGCCGCGCAATGTGCCATTGCGACAACGCGAAATGCACTGAAAGTTATAGGTAATTTTTACTGTTCTTTGACGCTGCGTATCGATCTACGGGAAATCACGCATTGCATAAATGCCTTTAAATGTGACATTACGTTTCACGATGGACGCATAGGAGAAATTTATGGTTAAGAAAGCGCCCAATCCGATCGACAAGCACGTCGGTTCGCGCGTGCGTATGCGTCGGATGATGCTGAGCATGAGTCAGGAGAAACTCGGGGACGCGCTTGGCCTGACATTTCAGCAAGTCCAGAAATACGAGAAGGGCACCAACCGCATCGGCGCCAGCCGCCTCCAGCAGATTGCCAATATTCTGCAAGTTCCGGTCTCGTTTTTCTTCGAAGGCGCGCCGCATGTGGGCGGCCATCACGGCAGCGGTATGGGCGAAGCCCCATCGCCGGCTTATGTATCGGATTTCCTCGCCACTTCCGACGGTCTCTCGCTGACCAAGGCCTTTATGCGCATCAAGAACAGCAAATTGCGCCGCCGCATCGTCGATCTGGTTGAGCAGATCGCGGGCGAGAGCTGAGTTTCCTTGCCGATCCCACCGCGGCGCTCCCACCACCTGCACCTTGACCTCGCCAGCCGCCACTGCAAGAAACACCCCCGACGTGTAACGGCGCGGCCTTGAGCGCGCGCGCGGGGGAGGAGTTTTCAGTGGCTCACACCAATTTTCTGTTCACCAGCGAATCGGTTTCCGAGGGTCATCCCGACAAGGTTTGTGACCAGATTTCCGACGCGGTGCTTGACGCGTTTCTTGAAAACGACATCAAACTCGGCATCGCCGACGACAGCAAAGTGAATACGCGGCTCGGCTGCGAAACGCTGGCCACCACCAACAAGATCGTCATCGCCGGCGAAGGCCGCGGCCAAGCGCCGTTCTTCATCAAGCACGGCGACAAGACGGTGGTGAACCGCGAGCTGATCGCGCAGATCGCGCGCGACGTGGTCAAGGACATCGGCTACGACCAGGACGGATTTTCCAATTACGGCGCCGATGTCGAGGTGCTGTTGCACGGCCAGTCGCCCGATATCGCCATGGGCGTGGACGCCAAGAAGAAAAAGAGCGGCGAGGAAGAAGGCGCCGGCGACCAGGGTATGATGTTCGGCTTCGCCTGCACAGAGAGCGAGGTTTACGAGAAGAACTCGTTCATGCCGGCGCCGATCTATTTCGCGCACAAGATTCTCAAAGTGTTGTCGGACAAGCGCCGCGGCGGCCAGCTCGCCGATCTGCAGCCCGACGCCAAGAGCCAGGTCACCGTCAAATACGTCAACGGCAAACCGGTCGGCTGCACCAAGGTGGTGGTCTCCACCCAGCACAAGGCGCAGAGCCGCAACGGTAAAAAGTATACGCCTGGCCTGGTCAAGGAGATGATCGCGGATGCGGTAGAGTCGGCGCTGCCGAAGGGCTGGATTCCGGCGCGGCCGTCCGACTTCCTGGTCAACCCGACCGGCAGTTTCGTGATCGGCGGCCCCGACGGCGATTGCGGCCTCACCGGGCGCAAGATCATCGTCGACACCTATGGCGGCTATGCGCCGCACGGCGGCGGTGCCTTCTCCGGCAAGGACCCGACCAAGGTCGACCGCTCGGCGGCCTATGCCGCGCGCTATCTGGCCAAGAACGTGGTGGCTGCGGGCGTGGCCGAGCGCTGCACCATCCAGATCGCTTATGCGATCGGCGTGGCCGATCCGATGTCGGTGCTGGTCGATACCCACGGCACCGGCATGGTGGCGGAGAGCAAGCTGGAGAAGATCCTGCCGCAGCTGTTCCCGCTGCGCCCGACCAGCATTCGCCGCGCGCTCAAGCTGAGCCGGCCGATCTACCGGCGGACCTCGGCCTACGGCCATTTCGGCCGCGCGCCCGACAGGGACGGCGGCTTCTCCTGGGAGAAGACCGACCTCGCCGCGGCGATCAAGAGCGCGGTGAAGTGAGCGGCATTTCCGCCGGGACGTAACAGCACTAAGCTTGTCATGGCCGGGCATAGCCGTTCGAAGAACGGCGTTCTTCCAGAACGCCTATGTCCCGGCCATCTCGCTTAGGGACGCAAAAGCATTGCCCAAGGAATCGGGATCACCGGGTCACGCCGCGGAGCCTGTCATCGGGCCGGCCCGAGAGGGCCGGACCCGTTGGCGGCGGCCCGATGATGATAACGAAGGGTCACAGCGCGCCTTCTTCGGTCGGCGCAAGGGCCATCCACTGCGCCCTCGGCAGGCGGCGCTGTTCGATACGCTGCTGCCACGCCTTGCGCTCGATCTCACGCAACCGGCACCCGCCGACCTGCGCGCGCTGTTTGCGAACGCGCGCGATGAGGTGCGCCTCGAAATCGGCTTCGGCGGCGCCGAGCATCTGATCGCGCAAGCCAAGGCCAATCCGCAGTGCAGCTTCATCGGCTCGGACGCTTTCGTCAACGCCATCGCCAAGGCGCTTGTTTCGATCGAGGCCGACAAGCTCGCCAACATCCGCCTGCATTTCGGCGACGCCAGCGCGCTGCTCGCGTGGCTGCCGGACGGCGGACTGGCGCGCATCGACCTGCTCTATCCCGATCCGTGGCCGAAACGGCGGCACTGGAAGCGGCGCTTCATCCAGAACGACAACCTCAAGCGGCTGGCGCGCATTCTCAAAAGCGGCGGCGAATTGCGCTTCGCCACCGACATCGCCGATTACGCGGCCTACGCGCTGGCGCGCGTGCTGCGCTCGAAAGAATTTGAGTGGACCGCCGAGCGCGCCGATGATTGGCGCAAGCCTTGGGAAGGCTTTGCCGGCA
>Ga0307436_1000600_pt1 | contig 16907 bp, 18 predicted proteins | sample SalMarWE160440MG_FD_202513 | JGI IMG/M metagenome (GOLD analysis project Ga0307436, IMG submission 202513) | Salt marsh sediment microbial communities from the Plum Island Ecosystem LTER, Massachusetts, United States - WE1604-40 | ecosystem: Environmental > Aquatic > Marine > Intertidal zone >...
ATTTGCCTGGCCGTTGCGTTGATCAGGAGGAGAAACGGGGCGAAATATTCCTGGGTGAAGCCACCCATTGCACCGGCGAAGATGCCGTCCCAGACGGAATGTCTCAGGCTTTGCCTGACTCTGTCCTCTTCAGAAAACATTTGGTGCTCCAAGATAATATTTTAGCCCAATAATCTGTGGATATCGGGCTAACGGCAGTGATATGAGACTGGAATGGCGGAAAGACGGCTTCCGGACTGTAAGGTTCATCCGAGACCCGGTAGATCTTGAATGGTAACAAGATCGGCATCGGCATTCAGGAGCTGAGTTGCCATAGTGTGTCTCAAGTGATGTGCCAGGCCAACTGCCTGTTATGCTATCGCGCCCACTCAGGTTGAGCCCTGACCGGCAGTACAGGCATAACAGTGGTCACCGACCGTAATTGTCCTTCCTGCAAGCCGTGAATAATCAAACTCCCTGACATTTTGCGGGCAATTACCCTGGACTGTGAGCCCAAGCATCTGATTGAAATCACAATCATAGAGTGCGCCGTCCGGACCGACGCTAACAAGCCGCCTGCACATCAGACCGGGGATCGTTTCAGGGTTGAAAGCGCAAACGAGTTTTTCTGTGTATTTTTCAAGATTATTCATTCGTATCAGGTGATCTCTGAACCTGCCGATAGGCATGTTGGAGAATGTATACAGCTCATCAAAAGAAATCCCGTATCTTCTTTCCAGTTCCTTCTTGTAATCATGTCGCAGTGCCTCCTGAGGGGGCGAGAGAAAGGCACCTGCAGGATTATATACAAGATTCAGCTTCCTGTTCTCGCAGGCGTTTCCATAGCCGATGTCGTTTAATCTCTGAAGAGCACTGATACATTTTTCAAATGTTCCCCTGCCCCTCACCCTGTCGACATCAGTTTCCGTGTAATAAGGCAGGGACGCGATAACCTCAACGGAATTGTCGGCATAAAATTCAGGCAGATCTTCCATGCCTTCTTCAAAAAAGATGGTGAGGTTAGTTCTGACCATGACATGACTGCCGATGTTTCTTGCTTCTTCCACGAGATATCTGAAATGGGGATTCAACTCGGGAGCGCCTCCGGTAATGTCGAGGGTATTGATATTACGCTCTATTACGTCGAGCACGACATCGACAATCTCTCTGCTCATAGTCTGGCTTCTGTCCGGTCTTGCTTCCACATGGCAATGTTTGCAGGCCATATTGCAACTGTACCCGAGATTGACCTGAAGGATTGCAATCCCGCAGGCGGTCAGGGGCTGGCCGTTCATACTCAACATTCTTTCTTCAAACCCCATTAATATCTTCTCCTCCGCAATAAAGTCAATTTATAGGTTAAACATAATTCATCTTCAAATCATTTCCCCTTCGCAGAACGAAGTATCCGGGCGCCATGTGAGAGCAGCATCTCGCTTGTTCCGCATTTTGCCTCATTGCTGTTCCACGCACCAGTACCATTGTATTCATGGACGCATCGACTTATAAGATCGGGAATTGTCAACATTTTGACAATTATATTATCTTTTTCCAGAGCCTCTGACAGTAATGGACATTACATTTATATCATCTCATAATACATTATATTAATCTTAATACGGGGTACTAACCGGATTGAAGAGGAAGGGGCAGTAAATATGACGCAGGAACGGACAAAACTCTGGTATCTCAAGAATCTCGATATCTTCAGCCGGCTCACCGAAGAACAATATAAGCTGATCGACAAGCTTGCGGCCATGAGGCCGGTCAAGAAAGGAGAGGTGCTGTATTTCCAGGGGGCGATCGATAAGAAATTTTACATGCTTAAAAAGGGTGCGGTAAAGATTACGAAACTGACCTCGCACGGCAATGAAATCATTTTGGACATTTTTTCGGGGGTCACGCTATTTGGAGAAATTGGAGTGTTGAACCCACAGGAAAGAGACGAGTCTGCTGTAGTTGTTGAAGACGGACTTATCTGCACAATGACGAAGGAAGATTTTGAGAAGCTTGTACAGATGATTCCCGGGCTCGTCATCAAGATGACCAAGATAATCGGTCTCAGGCGGTGGAAGATCGAAAATAAGCTTCTCGACCTGCTCTACCGGACAGTTGAGCAGAGGCTTGCCATAACGTTCTTGAACCTCCTCGATGATTTCTCGATACCTCGGGGGGACGGATATTTATTGAAGATCAAACTTACCCATAAAGACTTTGCAGATCTCGTCGCATCCACGAGAGAGACAGTGACAGTTACTCTCAATAAGCTCAAGAGTGAAGGACTCATTGACTTTGAAGATAAGTACCTCGTGATCAAACAGGTTGACAGAATAAGGTCGCTGGCTGAATAGTCCGGCTTAAGAACATTTGCGGCCACTTCGGGGCCGATGACTTTGACGAAAACAAATGGGACAGCCTCTTAATTGGTATGGGATATATGTAAATGCTTCACATCTTTTTTTCGAACAGAGGATTGGTTGCATAATTTCGCTTAATAATTGCGGGAGGTCGGCATGGACATGGGTCTCATAGGTCTTGGCAAGATGGGGATGAATATGGCAAAAAGACTGTTAAGAGGAGGTCACTCAATTGTTGCGTACAACAGGACTCCGGAAAAGACCAGGGAGATTGTGAAGGAGGGTGCCATCGGTTCGTTTAGTATTGACGACCTTGTCTCAAAATTGTCACCACCGCGCGTCATATGGCTCATGCTGCCTGCCGGCGACACTGTCGATGAATACGTCGACACTCTCTCCTCCCGCCTGGCCAAAACGGATATTGTCATCGACGGCGGCAATACTTTTTACAAAGACGATATACGGAGGGCCGAAAAACTCAGGAACAGGGGGATCCACTTTCTCGATGCCGGGGTAAGCGGAGGAATCTGGGGATTAACTGAAGGCTATTGCCTCATGGTCGGAGGCAATAGCGATGTATTCAATAGTGTCGAGCCGCTGCTTATTACGCTCGCACCCCCCGAGGGATATATGTATTGCGGGCAGACCGGTGCCGGTCACTACGTAAAAATGGTCCACAACGGCATCGAGTATGCGATGATGCAGGCGTATGCCGAAGGGTTTGAGCTTCTGAACGCCTCGGTGTACGGAAAGGACCTCGATTTTTCGGGTCTTTCTCATTTGTGGAACCGAGGAAGCGTGATCCGTTCATGGCTTCTGGAGCTTCTGGAGAGCGCTTTTGCGAAAGACCAAAGGCTGTCGGGAATAAGAGGATATGTTGAGGACTCGGGCGAGGGAAGATGGACGGTGAAAGAATCCGTTGACCTCGACGTCCCCGCGGAAGTCATAACCCAAAGTCTCTTCAAGCGTTTCCGGTCCAGACAGGAGGACTCCTTCGGTGACAAGATACTCGCCGCCTTGAGAAACGAATTCGGCGGTCACAAGGTAGTAAAAAAATAAGGCGGTCATTACACGGGCATGATACGGACGCTCATATGCTTGGATAGAGATGGGACCTTAATTTATGATGAGAAGAAACATCTCTATCTCGGACGAGATGATGAATGGAGATCGAAGGTCAGGATATTGCCGTATGTGATAGAAGGTATCAGGCTGCTCAACAAGATGCCCGTCTCCGCTGTCTATATGATAACAAATCAGCCGGGAGTCGCGATAGCCGACTTCCCTCTCCTAACTGCGGCGAGGGCACATGAGGTCTGCAAATATGTCATTGACGAGATAACTGATGCCGGAGGCCATATCGATGGCTTTTTTCTCTGTCCCCATGCCGATCGGAACTACGTGGAACATCATCCAGAATATCAGTTCGATGAGGAACTTGTCTGCGACTGCGACTGCATGAAACCAGGCCTCGGAATGGTATTTGATGCATTGGGATCGGAAGGCATGACAAGAGAGAAGGCGAAGGTCTTTGTCGTCGGGGACCGCGCCTCCGATGTGAAGACAGCGCTCAATATTGGCGGAACGGGTATCCTTGTTCCTTTTGAGAATCAACCGGGGGAAGATAAAACGGTAGAACGTTTTCCGGACAAATCCAACATTTATATCGCCACAAGCCTCCTTGATGCGGCAAGATATATTTCTGATCATTAAAAGCCAGTCATTCAAGGATTACGCCGATCTTGTCGCATCCACAAGAGAGACCGTAACTGTCACGCTCAACAGATTAAGGAGAAAAGGCGTAATAGATTTTGAAGACAAATACGTCATGATACTATCCGTGGACAAATTGAGGGCCGCAGCGCGGGGATCATGGTCGCGATTTTAGCCTTTACGGGGACTCAACGACGATTAGGGAGAATACCTGCCCTTGGGGTAGAGCTTCATCAGAGCGGCGGGCAAGTCAAACCTGACGCTATCCTCGACGTTGTCTTTGCTGACCGTCACTGCAAGCTCCCATCGGCCCTGTCTCCGCAAGTTTAGGCCTGAGACAATATAAAGGCCGTTTCCCTTATCCGTTATAGTCGGCGCTCCCGGCGCGCTTTGACCGGTCTCCATGTTCTTAAGTGCCAGTGTAATCCTGGCCCCCTTCACGTCTGAATCTTTCGCATTGTGGAGCACGATGCCTACCACTCCTTTCCCTATAGGATATTCACTGTCATCAAGAAGGATCTCCACGCTAAATGCGGCATGTTCGGTGATATTGAACAGCGTCCTATCGAAATGTTTCGTGAATATCTTCTTCTCGTGAGGACCGTGGTTGTCATGGGCAAATGCCGGGACGGTAAAAAGCATACAAAAGATCAATATTCGGCCAAACACTGCGGATATATTTCTGTTCATGTATTTCTCCTCCGGGCAATAATGGTTAGACTTCTTCCCAACCCGCCATATTCTCTGATCAGGTCTCCTCTATCGTCAAATCATCCTCTATCGCTATGCAACCGATTATGCTCTGGGCCGCCGGACACAGGTGCAGATAGGATGAGAATGCTTCCCGCGCCTCCCGAGACTGCTCTCTCTGGAGTTTCAAGTGGTATGTTACTCTTATCCTGGTGATCTTGAGGATATTGTTGACATTTTCAATGTCTCCCTCCACCTCCGCCCTGTAACGGTCTTTTGTCGTGAGGATCTTCTTTCCAGCCAGCACCGTGGCCAGTGTACCCATCATTCAGGCGGCCGTGGCGGCAACGATATGGTCCAGTGTAGCGGCATGCTCTTCCTCCGGCTCAATCTTATAAAACTTCTTTATTCCCCCATGGACTCCGTAATAGACGGGTTCGTCCAATCCCGCGATGATAGCACGCCTGGTAGGGCCATTTTCTCTTACAACTGTAATATGAGATGTGTGGACAAGTTCTCCCATACCTGCTTTCCTCCTGTATCGAGCTTTGTATGTTTTCAGTATCCCGGAATTGCATCCATTTAGCAACACGTCCCTCCACAACAGCCCCCCTCGTCATTTTCGTTTCTTGCGGCAGCGGGGGCGCAGCCAAAAGGCCCGAAATGGGCTGCTCGATTGCCGGTCAACTGGAAGTGAGTCGCGTATCGCGTTTCCCCCAGCATCGAAGCGGTGTTGCCGCATACAAGCATTGGTTTACCCGCGATGAAGAGATGGTGGTCATCAAGCGCAAACCTGTGAGGATTATCAGAAATTGTGCCAAGGTATACGGCTGTCTGGCCATAGTCTTCGCATATATCTTCGAGGCTGTCGAGTTTGAACGCCCGCAAGGTCATGGAATAAAAATCTATCATGCCCGCTTTTTCATCTATCTCAGCATTGTCAAGAAATATCCTTCTCTTGGACATAACGCGGTAATCAAGACAGCCGAGGTCACTGAGCAGTCTCCTGAAATCTTCGATATACATTGCTCCGGCGAGGCATTCGCCATGGAGCACAGGATCATCCATGAAATGTTCCGGGATACGCCTCCCCGTAAAAACATCCGAGAAATAGAGCTCTCCGCCGGGCCTCAACACCCTGAAGATCTCCGAGAATACCGAACGCTTGTCCGGTGAAAGATTGATAACACAGTTCGATATCACGATATCTTCCGAGTTATCTGCTATGCCGATTGCCCCTAAGTCCTCGATATACCCATGCCTGAACTCGACGTTATGCTCTTTATAGCCGAATTTCCTCATTTGCGAATCAATATGTCTTTTGCCGACTTCCACCTGCTCATCGGTCATATCGACACCTATGACGAAACCGTCAGGACCGACAAGACGTGAAGCTATGAATACGTCTCGTCCCGTCCCGCATCCAAGATCAAGGACAGTTCTCCCCTCAAGCGCCGGCGGGATGGGCGATCCGCATCCGTAAAACCTGTCCAGTATTTCCGGATCGATTTCCTGTAATACGCGGCGTATCGAAAGGGGCAGTTCGTCGTCATTACAGCAACAAGCGCTGCTCTTCAGATCCTTTGTCCCCCGGAGGATTTTGCCGTAATATTCTTTCAGTTTATTAAGTCGGTCTGCAGACATAATTATTCTTTTCTCCTTTGTGTTTAATCACACTTACAATTCTTCTCAGTAGCTTTTTTCTGCATAAGCGGCTGTAGCAGACGGGTAAACAGGAGGGACGCCCCAATGCCTCCGCTAAGCGGTCCGGCAATATACACGGTCAAGAAGTCGTAACGTCCGGCGGGGAATGCAACGTCGGCCCATCCCTCAAGGGTCGCGAAGATCCGTGGAGAGAAATCTCTCGCGGGATTCAATCCGGCCTGGGTAAGCGGCGCTATAATACAGATTATTACAGTAACCGTAACGCCTATGAAAAGTGGTGACAGAGGTTCGCCGGGCCGGCCGAGATTGCAGCCCTCGGTCAGTGCAAATATCAGAAAAACGAGGAGGAAAGTGCCTCCCGATTCGGCTAAGAAGGCATTTAAGGGCGTGACGGCGGCAGCCGGGCCGGCTCCGGGGTTTGGATAGAAGTCTGCGAAGATCATGGCGGTGCTGACAGACGCCGGCTTACCACGGACGATTCCATGACCTTTTTCATAGCGCGCGATCGAGGCGGAAAAGAGCATATAGAGCACGGCGGCGGCCATGAATGCCCCGGCAAACTGGGCTGCGACATAAGCAGGCAACCTTCTTATGGACATGCGCCCGCCTGTAACCATGGCGACGCTGACGGCGGGATTCAGGTGCGCACAGGAGAGATGTCGTGTAGCGTATATGGCAAGAGTTACCCCAATGCCCCAAATGGCAGCTACCTGGAAGAGACCGAAATGGGAGGAAAACAGTACGGACACCGCAACTGCGCCGCAACCTAAAAAAACCAATATGAAAGTCCCGACAAGTTCTCCCCAGAATTCAGAAAAATATTTCATTGGATCGTTTCTTAACCAATACCTCCGGCAAAAAATCACGAACTGCAGCACAAAAAACCATCAAATGGGGCGCTCAATTGTAATTAATTTACTTCACCAAGCATGGTTCATGAAGTAATGGAGCTTACCTTTTTGCACTTTTCTCGGCAACAACGAAGGATTCTTTCTACTTCCCAGCCCTCCAATATTCGCAGTTCCCCGCAAAAACACGAAGAATACTCGTAATGTTCTTTTTCGTAATAGGAAAGCTGCTTCTTCACGAGCCTTCCGGGATCAGTGTCATACATGACTTTAGCGGCTGTCTTTTTCTTATTACCTTCATGATATGTCTCACGCGCCGGCGGTCGTGACGCAGTCCGCTCCGGCAATTGCCTTCCCAAGATTGTTCGCCATTGTTCTGCGCTGTTCCGTAATTTTGTTGCTTGCGTTTCCCATTGGTCCGCTTTTTCCGGTTTCACAGAGTGCCCTCTTTCCTTGTGGTCCCAGTAAGCTACAGGTATGATCCAGGGAAAAGCCTTGTCCCTCAGTGTCTGTTGAGCCGCCAGTCGTACTCCTGGTATCCGACCGACAGATTCTCCGCTTGCTCCGCCAGAAAGCGCCCGTCATCTTCGTTGTAAAGATATTGCGCTACAAACGTCAGCCTGTCGGACTGGCTCCGTCCGAAATCCTTTGAATACCACTTGAAGATGCGGGAAAGGGAAACGCGATGGTGATCACGGTCAATCACGACCGCCCCAGCGTTAAGAAATGTCCGGCCGGAGATGTCCAGTTCATCTTCCAGTTTGTCAGCAGTGTAGACATCAATCGGTGGGCATGAAGAAGAGGCGCATACCAGGGCGAAATGAATCCTCGGGTCGAGCGGCTCAACTGTGAATGCGAGTCTGGGATCGCCATGGCCAAACACGGGTGACAGCGCATAAGGCGGCCGCCTGTTTCCTCTTAGGACTCCGTGCTCTATTTCATAGGGAGTAAAGGTTGTGTCGCCGATCTGATAGCTGACCCTTCTAAAGAAGTCCCTCACCTCCTTCACCGAGCCCCTGATGCCGAGTTCAATAACGGCGTGAATGACAATGACGTTATAAAGGTTTATCCAAAACGCTATCTTTTCGCTTCGTTTCTCCAGGTCACCGAGATTCATGCCTTTGAGACTGTAGCTTAGGTCCAGGTATTCACGGAATGGTTCGGAACCTTTCATTTTCTCATAGGCAATCCGGCTTTCCGGGGTGTTGAAGAAAGCGCCGCGGAGCAGGTTCATGGTGTTCTTGAGGCGGCCAACGATTTCACGGGGAGGTAGCTGCTTTTCGGCCTCGCCGTCGTTGAGAAGAATCTTCGGAGCACGCAGCCTGTCGATAACGGAGGGACGCCGCTTCTCTTTTTCTCCTGTCCGAAGTTCGCCCTTGGCATCAAGGAGCCTGATGACACTGTTGACATAGCCGATGTGCGTGAACGCCTGCGGAAAATTTCCGAGGGCTTCGCGCCAGGTTACGTCGTATTCTTCGGAGAAGAGGCCCAGGTGGTTCGCCGTGTTCTCCAGCTTCCGCAGCAGCAGCTCGGCATCGTCTATCCTCCCGAGACCGATAAGGCAGTCCACCAGCCAGAATGAGCAGAGCATAAAGGTGCCTTCTCCACCCGGAAGGCCGTCCTCATCTCTATAGCGGTGGAGGAATCCATCGCGGCTCAGCTCGCGTTCAACTGCCTCTACGGTCGAAACGACCCTCGTGTCGTCGAAGGGCAAAAAGCCGAGAACGGGCAGGAGCAGATTGCTCGAGTCCAGCCCGGAAGTTTCATAATGCTGGACAAATGAGCGCTTTTCGTCGCTCCAGCCTTTTGCAAGCACCTCATCCTTGATTTGCTTCTTCGCTTCCTCCCATACTTCCGTCTCCGCCGGGAAACCATACCGCTTTGCGATAGTCAGCCCCCTGTCGAGCGCCACCCAGCACATTACTTTGGAATATACAAAGGAGTAAGGTCCACCACGCACTTCCCATATCCCGCTGTCGCGGTCCATCCAATGGCTGACCACATAGTTACAGATATCACGAAGCACGGGCCACATTTTATAACCGATCTTCCCTACATAGTCCGACAGTTTGAGCGCGGCGTCCATGATTTCGCCATATACGTCCAACTGCGTCTGCCTGGCAGCACCGTTTCCGACGCGTACGGGCCGGGAACCCTTGTAACCGTCCAGATGTGCCAGTTCCCGCTCGGGCAGCTCCTGTTCGCCACGTAGACCATACATGATCTGCATGTTCTCTGCGCCGTGCTCCATGAGGAGCTGTTCCATCCACCTGAGGTATCCTTCCATTTCCGAAAGGTGGCCCAAATTAAAGAGCGCTTCGATCGTGAAGGAGGTGTCGCGGACCCAGGTGAACCGATAATCCCAATTCCTTGCGCCTCCAATCTCCTCGGGCAACGAAGTGGTGGCGGCTGCGGCGAGGGTACCCGTTTCTTCAAACTGAAGGAGTTTGAGGACAAGAGCGGACCTGTCAACCATGTGCTTATAGTGCCCGAAATGAAGACTTCGTCCGGTCTCCCGCTTCCTGAGCCAGTTTCGCCAGTACTCTTTAGTCCGGGCCAATTCCTTTTCAGCCGACAGGGCTTCGCAGACCAAGGATTCATCTGCATTGAACTTGAGACGAAACCAGAGGGTTTCTCCCTGTATCAGTGTCCACTGCGCACTTCCCGACACGTCATATTCGGGGATTTCGGAGGAAACGGCGACGGCCACAACTTTCCCGTCGCCCCGAGCTACAAGCGTACGCCCCTCGCGCTCGACTACCGTATCCGCCATCGCGTAGTTAAATCGCGGATCGAAAACCATGCCAACCTTCATGTTACCCCCTATCAAGGAAACGCGACGGTAGAGCTCGTGCCGATCCGACTGGCCACCGTAGTTGCCGGATACCTGGACGGGCATGAAGTCGACGAGATCCATCACTCCGGTTCTGGTTCTGAACCGGGTCAGCAGCACGTTCGTCTCGGGCAGGTACTCTGAAACGGAATCCCATTGTCCTTCCGGCGTCAGGGCAAAACGCCCCCCTTCTTTCTCATCGAGCAGAGCGCCAAACACGCTCGGCGAATCGATATAGGGAAGACAGAGCCAGTCGATAGCTCCGTCGAGTCCCACGAGCGCAACGGAACGCAGGTTGCCGATGATGCCGTAGTCGCTGATTTTTTTATACACCTTTGCCTGCGGAGGAAAATTCGGGATAAAGAAACATGCCTCCGTTTGTAAATATGGTGGTATCGGTCGCGTAATCTGCCGGGATATTACCCAGGGTGACGGGAGATCCGTATTGCCGTGACAACTCCCGAAGCGAGGCGACGATGTTTATTTCATACAACAAGGGATTGTCACGCAACGACTCATATTCCTTCCGGACCTCCATCAACCGCACGCCCTCCCTTTGAGATTAAAAAAGAACTTCAGCGTTCTTCTGACCTTGTCCGAAAATATCTTGCCGGAATAATAGTTACCCACGACTTTCTTGTTTATCTCTACCAGCGTCGGATAGGGGTGGACCGCCCCTGCCAGCGTCGAGAGCTTTACCCCTCCGTTCAGGACCGCCACCCATTCGCCCAGCAGCTCCCCTGCACGGGGGCCGAATATCTGAACACCGAGGGGTTTTCCCCGTTCATCCAGTACCATTTTTATCTTGCCGACCTCTTCACCTTCGGCAAGACTCCTGTCATTTGCGCGGAACTCCTCTGTCCAGACCGAATGAGCTATCCCTTTTTTCTTCGCGGCGGCTTCGCCCATACCGATACTCGACAATTCTGGGTCGGTGTAGGTGCACCAGGGAAGATATGTGTAATCGGCTTTCCTCGGAAGATGAAATATGGCGTTGCTGAGGACAATGCCCCCCTCGTATCCCGCTGCATGGGTGAACTGATACATGCCGGTGGCGTCTCCCGCTGCATAGATATGAGAATGGTTCGTCCTCATGCGGTCGTCGACTCTTATTCCCTTTTTATTGAAGTCGATGCCTATCGCTTCCAGTCCCAAGCCTTCGACATTGGCCTCTCTTCCGGCGGCGACGACAATGACTTCGGCTTTCAGGCTAGTCGTTTCGTCTCCTTCCCTTATGACGACTTCTTTTTCCGTGCCGAGATCGAGCACACCGATGATCTCGGAATCGAGATAGAATGTCACCCCTTCATCGATCATTGCCTGCATCACCGCGTCCGCCATGTCCTTGTCTTCTTTGATGAGGATCTGGCTGCCGCGCTCAATAACCGTCACCCTGCTGCCCAGCCTGCAGAATGCCTGGGCCATCTCGACGCCGATCGGCCCACCGCCGAAAAAGATCATCGAATCCGGGAGTCTGCCCAGGGAGAATATTTTCTTATTGGTGATATACGGCGTCTTGTCCAGCCCATCTATGAGAGGGACGGCCGGAGAAGAACCAGTTGCGATGACCCACGTCTTCGCCGTATAGGCTTTGCCGCCGAGGCTCATGGTATGCTCGTCAGTAAACACGGCATCTCCGAACTTAACCTTCACGCCGAGACTGCAGAACCTTTCTTCGGAATCATGCTTCTGTATGGTGCCGATGACGGACTGTATTCTTGCCGCTACCGCCCCGAAATCCACCGGCTTCATTTCGAGGTCCGGAAGTCCGAAACGCCGGGTCTTCTTCATGAGATGCCAGACATGAGCGGTTCTGATTAAGGTCTTACTCGGGACGCAACCGTAGTGCAGGCAGTCCCCTCCCAGCCTGTCTTCCTTGTCGATGAGAAGTACCTTAGCTCCAAGTTGTGCGGCACCCGATGCAATAGTGAGACCGGCCGCTCCGCCGCCGAGGATCCCGATATCAAAATCAAACTTTGCCATTCTGACCTCCCTACTATGATGGGCCCTTATTTTGCGTCCTTCAATCCCATTCTTATCCTGTACCACGCGATGATCTTCTTGGCAACTATGGGGAACAAGCCGAGAAGCACAAACGAGCCGACCAGCCGGGGAGACATGATCCCCCTGAGGGAATCGATCTTTGACAGTTCCCCGCCGGCATTGACGTATACAATCGTTCCTGCGAGCATGCCGACCTGCGAGACCCAGTAAAAGGTGACCAGCCTCATTCTTGTAAGGCCCATGGCCAGGTTGATCAGCCAGAACGGGAAGACCGGGATAAGCCGGAGCGTGAAAAGGAAAAAAGCGCCCTCCTTTTCTATCCCCTCATTTATCTTTGCGATGCGGTCACCGAACTTCCCCTGGACCCATCCACGGAGGAGGAAGCGGGAGACACCGCACGCAAGTGTTGCGCCGATAGTACTGGCAAAGGACACTGCGATTACTCCTGTCACGAGGCCGAAGAGCGCGCCACCGGCAAGCGTCAATACGGCGGCGCCAGGCAATGACAGCGAGGTGACAAGGATATAAATAACCATGTAAGCCGCAATCACCGGTGTTTTGTGTTCCGAATAGAGAGAGACAAACTTCTCCTGAGAAGACTTGATATATGAAAGCGTCAGATACCGTCCGAGGTGAAAGAACTGAAAAGCTGCGATCACCATAATAATGGCGGAAAAAATCGCAATCTTTCTGGTTATGTCTTTCCTCATACGGAAAAGAGCCTCTCTGCTATCTTGCCCTGACAAGGGAGGGGTGTCTCCGGAGTCGGGTTGCACAGGTCCATCGAGTACAGAGACCACTCTTACAAAATATCATGTTCCAAAATAGCGTGAGAAGATGTAAGCATTCTTACATCGTGAGACAGTACCGTCCACTATAATTGAATAAAGCCTATTGTTCAATATTTCTTTTTAGATAGACAAGGAGAGCCCTATGAATAAAAATGGCAGATTAAGTGCTGTTCTTTTGGCTGTGTTCATTTTCTGCGCAGGTTTTTTCCCGGTCGTGGATCCGGCTTCAGCTCATATGGAGGCGCCTAAGCCCAATTTTTACCTATTTGATAACCAGCCCAAATACCTATAAAACCTCCGAGAGCACCAAATAGTAAAGAAGACATGGACAACACACTACCACCCCAAATCAGCGGAATATAACTGCCGGCGAATGACCCTATAGCCATACCCGTCATGACAATTTTTTTCATAATTATGTCGTATCTTACTCCCGGATAGTGAATAAATGATGAATTAAGAAACGGTGAGCGCGGAGAAGACTAAGGGGTCAGCCTTTTGACATGGGACAGCTGAGCAACAGCAAGAGTCTGAAGACTACAGTCGAGTTCCATTTGTATGTCACTCGACGAGGCGTGCTTTTGGTATCGTTTTCTGTGGGGAGATCGCCGGCAACTGAGTCTCCTTCGCTTTGCGTTTTTTCATCGGCGGAACAAACAAAGGCGGGTGCATGGTACGGCGAAAACGTGGAGTCCCGCCCTGCTAACGGCTTCGGTTTGTTCTCCCGCCAAATCCCTGATTCCCCGCAGCCTGCCGGGCATTAAAAAGAGCATCCATCCGTTACAGAGGCCAGCACACAGACAGCCTCAAAGAGCACAAAGAAAATTCCTGGCTTTGTGCCTTATGTGGCCGGCTGTTCTTTGTTGCGGGAAGGTATATCGATTCCGGGCCAGTTTGGCTTAAGTCACAGCCCTTCTTACTGCTTTCTTCGTCGCGCCCACCTTCTTTTTTGTAGCCTTCGTGGTTTTTGCCGCCGTCTTCTTCACGGCTTTGGTAGTCCTGGCAACTTTCTTCTCCGCTGCCTTTGTGGTCTTTGCGACCTTCTTCTTCACTGCTTTCGCGGTTCTAGCGACTTTCTTCTCCGCCTTCTTCGCCGTTTTGGCAACCTTCTTTTCGGCCGCCTTCGTGGTTTTTGCTACCTTCTTTTTTGCTGTCTTTGCCGTCTTGACGGCCTTTTTCACTGCTTTTGCCTGTGCCATTCTTCCCTCCTCTTTCTTATTTGAAGCTTCTTATCGGACATCCTATCAGGCAACATCAGGGAAGTCAACAAAATGATTGTCTTCCAACCATATAAATGCTGTACAGAAAACTTGAAAATACTTTGGTTCCGACACCCGGCCGATGATTGCTATAATGGAATAAGTTATCTGCATCCAGTCGCTACGGGACCGCGACCGCTCCTGGAGAATAAGTGCCATGATTAAGAGGATCAAGAAGTACATAACGACACCCGAAAAGCTTCCGGCAGATCTTCTCCGCCCTTTTCAGTACTTCTTCCAGGCGGAGGCGTCGAGCAGTATCCTTCTCGTCGCGGCAACAGTTTTTGCCTTCCTCTGGGCCAATTCCGTCTTTTCGTCATCTTACCATGGCTTCTGGCAGACAGAATTCTCTCTTGTCCTCGGCGACTACTCCATCAGCAAGACTCTGCGGGAATGGATTGACGAAGGGTTTATGACCATATTCTTTTTCATCGTGGGGCTTGAAATAAAACGTGAGATCCTCGTCGGTGAACTTGCCACACTGAAGAAGGCCCTGCTCCCTGCCGGCGCTGCCATCGGGGGCATGCTTTTCCCTGCACTTATCTACTTCGCATTCAACCGGGGCCTTCCCACTGTCGGCGGATGGGGTATCCCGATGGCTACGGATATCGCCTTTGCCATGGGTGCGGTTTCCGTCCTCGGAAGGAGATTGCCGTCGGGCATCCGGATCTTCCTTTCGGCCCTTGCCATTGTAGACGACCTCGGGGCGGTTATCGTGATAGCCCTCTTTTACACGGAAAAGATCGTTGCCGTTTATCTATTTGCCGCTATTGCGATCTTTCTGCTGACCGTCATAGCAAATCTGTTGTGGATAAGAAAAACGCTTGTGTACGCAATTCTCGGAATCGCGCTCTGGCTTGCATTTCTCGGTTCCGGCCTGCATGCAACCGTGGCAGGAGTCATTGTGGCGATGTGCATACCCGCCAGGGGCAAGTATCCTACCGAAAAGTTCATGGAAAAGGTTGAAGGATATCTGGGACAGTTCGGGTGCCCGTCCGACGGCTGCGGCTATTCGATCCTGCTGAACGAAAAGCACATGGACGCGGTGCAGTCCATAGAACTCGCCTGCCACGATGTGGAAACCCCCCTCCAGAGGCTTGAGCATTCGCTTCACCCATGGGTAGTCTTTGTCATTGTTCCCCTCTTTGCACTGGCCAACGCCGGGCTCACGATAGGCAAGATAGACATCCCTGCGGCATTGACCTCTCCTGTAATGCTGGGTATCCTGTGCGGACTGCTCTTCGGCAAACCGCTGGGTATAACCCTGTTCTCCTGGCTGGCGGTCAGGATGAAGCTTTGCTCTCTGCCTGCAGGCGTAACCTGGGCGCACATCTTCGGTACGGGAATTTTGGGCGGGATCGGTTTTACGATGTCTCTCTTTATCACCGAACTTTCGTTCAGGCAGCCTGCCATGATGGATTACGCCAAGGTGGGCGTTCTTCTCGGCTCCATAGGCGCAGGAGTCACGGGATTGCTGTATCTTTACGCCTTTTCATCGAGGAAGCACAGGACCTGAATAATCCCTGAGGCTGCAAAAAAATCCTCATAAAGCACGGAAGGGCGCCGAAAAATGTCTTGCAGCGGCCCTGGCGCAGGCCTATCCGAGGCCGGTCGGGTCCATGAACTCTTTGCCGGCACCATGGGCATCAACCAGGTATTCCGGATGCTTCAGGACGTCGCCCTCTGCGTCGAGGCCCCGGTAAAGGAGGGAGCGCCAGAGTGCCGTATCCAGGGCATCGAAAAAATAGCGCATGCTCAAGAGCATCCCGTCGAAGAGCTTCCTGCCCTTTGTGGCGCCGGCGGAAATAAAGAGTCCTCTTCGCAGGGGTCTTTCACCTCCCTCACCGGCTCCCTCCAGCCAGTATTTTTTCACCCACAAAGACTGGCAGCGGTCCATGAATATCTTGGTGTGGGCGCTGACGGAATAAAAGAAAACAGGCGTTGCCAGGAAGATGCCGTCGCATGCGAGGATACGGTCGTAAAGGTCCTGGAAATCATCCTGGATTACGCACCTGCCGGTCTTTCTGCACCCGTAGATTTCGAGGCATGGAGACATTTTCAGATCCCGCAGGAAAACCTCTTCGACGTCGGCCCCCGCCTCCCGGGCGCCTTTCACGGACTGCCGCAGGAGGAGCGATGTATTCCCCTCGCGCCTCGGGCTGCCGTAAATAGCAAGAATTTTGGCCATATTACATTATAGTTGCCTGAAATCAGTTATGGAAGGGGCCCTGTTACACTGAAAAAAACCATATCCGGCAAGGCTTTAATGCCGGGAGTTCAAGCCCCTTCGATTGCTTTATGTGAAGGAAAAGAAGTACACTATTTTTACAGGAAAAAAAAGGGGAAGCCTCTTAATCTCTTCGATTTCTGAGTCTCGAAAAAATTGACAGGCAGGGCTGAAAACGGTATTACGAAATCATTAATCCTGTTTTGCGGCATCTGCGGAAGGCGTGAGGTGTAGAGCAGGAATGAAGGTTCTTCTTGTTTATCCCAAGTATCCCGATACGTTCTGGAGTTTCAAACATGCCCTGAAGTTTATCTCGAAGAAGGCGAGTCTTCCACCGCTGGGTTTGCTTACCGTGGCGGCCATACTCCCCCCGGAATGGGAAAAAAAGCTGATCGACATGAACGTCAAACCGCTTCTGGATGAAGATATCCTGGGGGCGGATTATGTCTTTGTCAGCGCGATGTCGATACAGGGCGTCTCGGCGAGGGCGGTGATTGACAGGTGCAGGAACCTTGGGGTAAGGACCGTAGGCGGAGGCCCC
>Ga0307436_1000603_pt1 | contig 16885 bp, 12 predicted proteins | sample SalMarWE160440MG_FD_202513 | JGI IMG/M metagenome (GOLD analysis project Ga0307436, IMG submission 202513) | Salt marsh sediment microbial communities from the Plum Island Ecosystem LTER, Massachusetts, United States - WE1604-40 | ecosystem: Environmental > Aquatic > Marine > Intertidal zone >...
CCTGCCTCGCCCGCCTTGATCTCTTCATATGACATGCCGGTCCACTCGTAAGTGTAGCCGTCCGGCAGATCGCTCTTGGCCGACGCCTCCATGGCCGCGATCGCCTGGCCCGAGCTATAGCCCGGCGCGGCGTTGCCGTTGACCGTGGCCGAGCGGAACATGTTGTAGCGCTCGATCGTCTCGGGCCCGAGCACCGACTTGACCGTGATCAGCGTACGCAAGGGGACCATATCGCCGTCGCTGGAGCGCACATAGAGCTTGCCGATATCCTCGGGGCTGGAGCGCCGGTCTGCCTCCGCCTGCACATAGACCCGATACACGCGCCCGAATTTGTTGAAGTCGTTGACGTAGTAGGAACCGATATTGGCGTTGAGCACCGTAAAGATGTCCTCGATGCTGACGCCTTTGGTCTTGGCCAGCTGGCGATTGACGTCGATGAAAAGCTGCGGCGAATTGGCACCGAACGTGCTGAAGACGTTGGTGACCTCGGGCCGCGCATTGGCCGCGAAGATGAAGCCGTTGACCGCGGCAGAGAGCGATTGCGGCGATCGGCTTTCGGTGTCTTGCAGTACGAACTCGAAGCCGCCTGTGCTGCCCAAGCCTGGTATAGGCGGTGGCACGAAGGGGATGATGACCGCGCGCGAGATGGCCGCGAATTTTGGCGCCACACTCTGCATGATGGAACGCAAGCTCAACGAGGGCGTGTTGCGCTCGTCCCACGGCTTCAGCACAGCGATGACGAAGGCGCCGTTCGGCACCACAGTTCCTTGCAGCATGCTGTAGCCGCCGACCGCGATGACATTGGCAACGCCGTCCGTCTCCGACAGGATCTGCTCCACCTCGGAGAGCACGGCCGCGGTGCGCGGCAGCGCCGCGCCGTCAGGAAGCCTGACATCGACGAAAAACGCGCCGCGATCCTCCGGCGGGATAAAGCCCGTCGGCAACGACGTGCCGATAAAGGCGGTGGCGCCGAACACCGCTGCAACCAAGGCGCCCCCGATGATCGTGCTGCGGATCAACCGGCGCACCACCACGTTGTAGCCGCCGCGGGTCTTGTCGAGCCCCCTCTCGAACCAGGCGAGCGGGCCGCGGCGTGCTTGGCGCGGTGGCCGTAAGATCGTGGCGCAGAGCGCTGGGCTCAGTGTCAGCGCGTTGATCGACGACAGCGACACGGCAATGGCGATAGTGGCGGCGAACTGCTCGAACAGCCGTCCCGTCAGCCCGGGCGTGAACGCCACGGGCACGAACACCGCAAGAAGCACGAGCGTGGTGGCGACGACAGGGGCGGTCACCTCCTGCATGGCTTTGCGCGTTGCATCCGCGGGCGCCAAGCCTTCCGCCATGTGCCGCTGCACATTCTCCACCACGACGATGGCGTCGTCGACCACGACACCGATAGCGAGGATCAATCCGAACAGACTGATCGTGTTGATGGTGAACCCCATCGCCAGCAGCGCCGCGAATGTGCCGATGAGCGAGACGGGAATGGCGATCGCCGGGATCAGCGTCGACCGCCAGTCCTGCAAGAAGATGTAGACGACGAGCACGACAAGCACGAGCGCCTCGAGCAGCGTGATCACCACCTCGCGGATCGAGGTCTTCACGTAGAGCGTGGTGTCGTAGGTCACTTGATAGGCGAGGTCGTTGGGAAAGCGCTGCGAGAGCCTATCCAGCTCGGCCTTGACGCGGGTGGCGACATCGAGCGCGTTGGCGTCGGGCAGCTGGTAGACGGCAAGCAGCGCCGCGGGCTTCCCGTTCAGTTGACCGAACCAGCCGTAATTCTCCGCGCCGAGCTCAACCCGCGCCACATCCTTCAGCCTCACCAACGAGCCGTCCGAGCGCGCCAGGAGAATGATGTTGGCGAACTGGCTCGGATCCGTGAGCCGGCCTTGTGCGGTCAACGTGTATTGGAATTGCTGCGAGGCAGGCGCGGGCTGCTGACCGATGGCGCCGGGCGAGGCTTGGATGTTCTGGTCGCGGATCGCGGCGATGACGTCACTCGCCGTCAGCCCAAGTGCCGTTAGTCGGTCCGGTTCGAGCCAGATGCGCATGCCGTAGTCGCGCGCGCCGAGAATCTCGACCGAGGCGACGCCGTCCACCCGAGCCAGCGTGTCGCGCAAGTTGATGCTCGCGTAGTTCGACAGGAAGATGTCGTCATAGGTGCCGTTCGGCGAGAACACCGAAGCTACCATCAGCATGGAGGTGGACTTCTTCTCGGTGGTGACGCCTTGCCGCTTCACCTCTTCCGGCAATTTCGGCATCGCCTGCGACACCCGGTTTTGCACGTTGACCTGTGCGGTGTCGGGATCGGTCTCGATGGAGAAGGTAACGGTCAGTGTGTAGCTCCCATCATTGGAGCTCTTCGACGACATGTAGGTCATGCCCTCGACGCCGTTGACCTCACCCTCGATCACCGCCGCCACGGTCTCCGCCACCACATTGGCATTGGCGCCTGGATATTTCGCCGAGACTTGCACCTGCGGCGGCGTGAGCTCGGGATACTCCGCGACCGGCAGCGCGCCGAGCGCGAGCAGCCCAGCGATGATCGTCACGATGGCGATGACGAACGCGAATTTCGGCCGGTTGATGAAAAACGCGCTGAGCATGATTTCTAGGGCTCGGCCTGCGGGTCGGAGTCTTGCTTACCGTCTGACGCATCGCCCGGCATGTCTTCCGGTGCGCCGGGCGCAGCTTCGGGCGAAGCTTCCTGATCGATGATTTCCGGCGTTTCGGCAGGCGTTTGGAACGCGGCCTGCACCTCGGCGCCGGGCCGCACCTTCTGGATGCCTTCGACCACGAGCGTCTCGCCCTCGGTCAAACCATCGAGCACGACGACACCGTCCTCAATCCGGTCGCCCGTCTTGACCGGGCGCGCCTCGACGCGGCCCTCGCCATTGACCACAAGCACGAAGGGCCCAGCCTGGTTCTCCTGGACCGCCGATTGGGGGATGACGATGCGCTTCTCTGGCGTCGAGCGAGTAAGGAGCACGCTCACATATTGGCCGGGCACCAGAAGGCGGTCGGGGTTGGGGAATTTCAAACGCACATTGATCGTTCCGGTGGCCGGATCGACCTTGTTGTCGATGACGTCGACCTCGCCCGGATACTGGTAGAGCTTGTCGTTAGCGAGCCGTATTTGCGGCGTGAACTTCTCTGCCGTGCCGGCCTTCCTCGCCTCCATGAAGTTCAGATAGTCGCGCTCGCCCACCGAGAAGAGGACGTCGATGGGATCGAGATCCAGCACCGTCACAAGCACACCGGTGTCAGGTCCGATGATGTTGCCGACGTCCACATCCGAGATGCCGGCTCGGCCGGCGATCGGCGAGGTGATGGTGGCGTAGCCGAGATCGAGCTTGGCGCGCTCCACCTCCGCCTGCGCCGCGGCGACGTCGGCGCGCGACTGGTCGGCCTTCGACTTGGCAATGTCGTATTGGGCCTCGCTCGCCGCCTCCTTCTCGAGCAGCACCTCGTAGCGTTTGAGGTTGCGGTCGTTCTCGTTGAGGCTGGCCTGGGCCTTGTCGAGCTGCGCTTCGGCCGCCAACAAATTCGCCTTGAACTCCGCTGGATCGATCTCAAACAGGACCGCGCCTTTTTTGACTTCGGCGCCTTCCTCGAATGGCCGCTTGAGCAGCGTGCCGCTCACCCGCGCCCGCACGTCGACCCGCTGCGAGGCTTCCGTGCGGCCGACGAAATCCGTCTGGCCGGCCACGTCCTTGGCAGTTACCGCCTGGACCACCACGCTCGGCAGGGGACGGTCTTCGGTGTTCGTGGTCTCGCCGCTGTCGGAGCAGGCGCTGAGGAGAAGCGGCACAAGAAGGGCGATGCCCATCAGCCTGCTGCTTGCCAGGATGCCCGTCCGTCCCATCGCCAGCCCTCTTGCGCTCCGCCCCGAGCAATTTTGTTGCGATGCTAACTGACGGGGCTGCAAAGGCAAACGGCAATTGCGGCGAGTGGCACGAAGCGACGTCAGCGGACTTGATACCGCCAGAAAACCGGCCCACGGTGGCGCCAAGGTTCAAGGCAGCAAGACCATTTGGAGAAACGCCCAATGATGTCAGACATCGCCCGCGTGCGCCGCACCCGCGCCGCCGCTTTCGTACTCGGCGCAACGGCCCTCACCGCTTTGGCCGGCGCGTTTCTCGTGCAACCCGCCTCGGCCAGAGATGGTATCAATGAATGCAGCATCGCCGAGACCGACGGGGAGTCGGGACGCATCTGGCACTACACGATCAACCTTCAGGTGCCGCAGGGCGGACATTGCCGCGTCTACGTCATCGATGATCGCGACCGCAAGACCTGGAAATATTGCTGGCTCAAAGGTGAAGCCGACAATCCCGTGTCCGCGACCTGCGACGATGCGATAGACGATGGCGACTTCGATCTTTGGAAAGCGAAGGCCGTATGCGGCAGCCAGAATTTCATAGCCTATTGCCACCGCGAGACGCCGCTCCAACCGTCACATTAGATTTTGAGAGGAGCACAGCTGATTCGGGTGCACTGCAATTGATCGCGACGGTCAGTCGAACCTGGGGAACAGCGCCGCTGGCGCACCGAACTCGTCCGCCCACCCGACATAAGGCACATCCGTGGCGCAAATCACGTGCTCGCGGACATGCCAGCGTCCGCCCTTCTTGACCAGAAGCGCGTGGACATAGCCGCCACACATGTCGTCTGCGACCGCATCCGCATAGGTCCCGATCGTCCAGTCTACGGGCCGGCCATTGGGTTGCTGCATGTCGGCTTCCAGAAACGCCCAATTGCCGCAAACCTTGAGCTGCGAGACGACAAAGATGACGCGCTGGCGGAGCGCATCCATCACGGGCTTGCGTACGGAATCCATGATGGCTTTGCGCTCGGCGCTACCGGAAGCGGGCGTATACGGACAACTTTTCGCCGTAGCCATGCCCGGCAACGCGGCCAATGCCGTGACGAAGACAACGGCGGTAGTGATACGTCTGAGAGTGATCCCAATGGTCGGCATGCGAACCTCCAGTTTTCCGATGCGCACCTTACTAGACGCGAAGGTTCGGCGTACACACCTTGATCCGCCTCAAAAAGGGCCGAAAGCGCGGCGCACCTAGGCGTAGCCTCGGAGCTTAAATTTCCTACGCCGGGCGGTCGACGATCACCAGAGGGCCTGGTGCGCCATTCGCCCTATTGATGTCCTTCGCTGACTTGGCTAGGCAAGAGCGCCATCCTAAAAGCAGGACGAGGGAGTAACGATGCCGGGCGTTCCGTTTATCGACCTGAAGGCGCAGTACGCGCGCATCAAACCGCAGATCGCAGAAGCCATCCAAGACGTTCTCGATGATGGGCGCTATATCCTCGGCCCCGCGGTTACCCGCCTCGAATCCGAGCTCGCCGCGTTTTGCGGCGTCCGCCACGCAATCTCCTGTGCAAGCGGCACCGACGCGATCTTCATGCCACTGCTTGCCTACGGCATCGGTCCGGGGGATGCAGTATTCGTACCCACCTTCACGTTCACGGCTTCGGCCGAGGTCATCCTACTCGCTGGCGCAGCGCCGGTCTTTGTCGACGTCGAAGCGGACTCGTTCAACATGGACCTGGCGGATCTCGAGCGGAAGATTTCCGAGACCCGTGCTGAAGGCAAGCTGAAGCCGAAGGCGATCATCGCCGTCGATCTGTTCGGCCTCCCGGCGGATTGGAACGGGCTCAACGCGCTCGCTGAGCGCGAGGGGCTGTATCTTATCTCCGATGCCGCGCAATCCTTCGGTGGCGTCTACCACAACAGACGTGTCGGCTCGCTCGCACCTGTAAGCGGAACGAGCTTCTTTCCGGCGAAGCCTCTCGGCGGCTACGGCGACGGCGGCGCGATCATGACCGACGACGACGACCTCGCCGAGCTGCTCAAGTCAATCCGCGTCCATGGCGAGGGGGCCGACCGATACGAAGTGGCTCGTATCGGCATCAACGGACGCCTCGACAGTATTCAAGCCGCGATTCTCTCCGTCAAACTCTCCATCTTCAACGATGAGCTGGAAGCCCGTGAACGCATTTCCCGCGTCTACGACGAGGCGCTGAAGGATGTCGTCACGGTGCCGAAGCGCATTGATGGTCTGCAGTGCGCCTGGGCACAGTACACCATCAAGACGGACCGCCGCGCGGCCGTGCGAGAGAAGCTCGCCGCAGCCGGCATCCCGACCGGGATCTACTACCCGAAACCCATGCACCTTCAGGCACCCTATGCGCCCTATGGCAGCGGCGAAGGCTCTCTGCCGGTAAGCGAAACGATCTGCGACGAGGTCACGAGCCTCCCTATGCACCCTTATCTTTCAGACGACCAGGCGAAGCGTATCGCCGATGCGGTCCGCGATGCGTTGAGCTAAGCCATCGGAAGCACCGGACCCACAGACCTCTCTTGACGGGAATATTAGTGCTAAGCTGCGTAATCTGGACACTAGGCCCTCTAGAGAGCGTATTCTGCGCCCGGCACGGGTTAAAAGGGATGGTTACGTGAGCCAAATCTATCCAGTAATGCTGTCGGGAGGCAGCGGCTCAAGGCTATGGCCGGTCTCCCGCTCGCAAATGCCCAAGCAGCTAATGCCGCTTCTGTCGAACCGCTCGCTGCTTCAGGAAACGGCGCTCCGGCTCGCAGGCACGGACGGGGTCGCGCCGCCGCTGGTGATTTCCAATTCCGACCACCGCTTCATGATTGCCGCCCAGCTGCAGGAGCTCGGCATTACCCCCACCCTTCACGTGCTGGAGCCCGTGGGCCGCAACACGGCCGCGGCGGTGGCAGTGGCCGCAAAGCTCGTCAGCGACCTCGAAGCAGACGGCATTCTTGTCCTCCTCCCCGCTGACCATCACATCCCCGATGCCGAAGCCTTCAAGAGGGCGGTGCTTGCGGGCGTCGATCACGCAAAGCGTGGCCACATTGTCACCTTCGGCATCACACCACGATCGCCGGAGACGGGATATGGCTATATCAAGCGCGGCCCAGCGCTCGATGATGGTGCCTTTGCTGTCGCGGAGTTCTGCGAGAAGCCAGACAGCGCGCGCGCAGAGGCTTTTCTCACCAAAGGCGGCTACGACTGGAACAGCGGCATCTTCATGGCTCGCGCCGATGTGCTGACCGACGAGATGGAAACCCACTGTCCAGAAATTCTGGCGAAGTGCGCGAGCGCAGTTGCTGGGAGTTATCGCGATCTTGACTTCTTACGCCTCGATCAGCCGGCCTTCGAGGCCTGCCCGTCCGCGCCTTTCGACACCGCAGTGATGGAACGCACCTCCAAGGCCGTGGTCATACCTCTCGACATCGGCTGGAGTGACGTCGGCTCATGGAATTCCCTGTGGGAACTCGGAGACAAGGACCCGGCGGGCAACGTCATCAGCGGCGACGTCATCGCTGTCGATACCGAAGGGACTTATATCAGGGGCAATGGGCGGCTCATCACCACGCTTGGTGTCAAGAATCTCGTCATTGTCGATACCGGCGACGCCGTACTCATCGCCGAAAAGGGACGCGTCCAAGACATTCGCAGTCTCGTCGCCAAGCTCCAGGAGCTCGGTCGCTCCGAACACGAACTCCATCGCCGGGTCCATCGTCCCTGGGGCTTTTATGAATCTATCGAGGCCGGCGACCGCTATCAAGTGAAGCATCTCATGGTGAAGCCCGGCGCTTCGCTGTCGCTGCAGATGCACCACCATCGGGCCGAGCATTGGGTTGTCGTGCGGGGAACCGCCCGCGTGGTCCTCGGCAATAAGGAAATGCTCCTCAGCGAGAATGAGTCGACCTATATCCCGATCGGCACGCCACACCGGCTCGAGAACCCCGGCAAGGTTCCCTTGAGCATCATCGAGGTGCAGTCCGGCTGCTATCTCGGCGAAGACGACATCATCCGCTTCGACGACGTCTATGGCCGCGTCGAAGAGAAGCGGAAGAGCTAACCGGTCGTGGCGGAAGTGCGGGGACCCGTGACTGCGCGGAAACAATCTCGACAGACGTCCTTGCGCACGCGCGCTCTCCTGACTTTGCTTGCAGCGGCCGGCACCTTATGCGTTGTCACCTCGGTCCGAAGCGCACCATCGGACGACGTCTGCGCCGTCAAACCCGCCTCACCCCTCGTGGTGAACGTCAAGGACAAGGGCGCTAAGGGCGACGGCAAGACCAACGATACCCCCGCTATCCAGAGCGCAATCGACGCGATCGGCGGCACTGGCGGCACCGTCTACGTTCCGGACGGCGTCTACATGGTCGTCGGCGTGGGCGCGCAGCAGCTCAAGCTTCGCAGCAACATGACCTTCAAGCTTTCGCGCCACGCAATCCTCAAAGTGATCCCGAATGGAGAGGAACACTACTCGGTTCTGAGGATCGACCGGGGATCGGACCTCGCAATTGTTGGCGGCACTCTTCAAGGCGATCGCGCCAAGCATAAGGGCAAGAAAGGCGAATGGGGCATGGGGGTCTTCGTTGGGCCAGAGTCAAAGCGCGTGACCATCGCCGGCGTGACCGCTAGAGACATGTGGGGTGATGGCTTTTATGTCACCAACTCCACCGATGTCGCCTTTTGCTCGGTCGTCGCCATTCACAATCGCCGCCAAGGGCTCTCCATCGTCGGGGCCAATCGCTTGCTCGTCACCAATTCGGTATTCCGAGACACGCGCGGAACGCGTCCAAGTGCCGGCATCGACATCGAGCCGGACAAGTTCCAGCAACGCATTGCCAACGTGCGCATCGAAGAGTCGAAATTCATTAACAACGTCGGGGGCGGCATCGTAATCGCCGGCAAGAAAGCTGACGTGGCGAACGTTCGAATTACTCACAACGTGTTTGAAGGGAACCGCCCCATCAAGATCGAGAACGCGCCGGGGGTTCACTCCACACAAATCTGCAAGAACCGATATATCACCAAGAAGAAGCCGGTCTCCGAAGGGTTCAACACCTTCGCCGAGCCGGTCGACATCGTGGCCATGCAGTTCGACTGCAACGAGGGGAGCGACATGCGCTTCGAATTGAATCGAAATACGAAGAAGAAAAAGAAGGCGCCGGCAAATTGATGGGCTGTGCACGTTGCCCACGGCCCTCCGGGCAGCTCATCGCGCGCCGGCGGTGATGAGCCTCTCGTAGAGCGCCATCGTCTCCCGTCCAATCGCATCGGCAGAAAACTCATTCTCAACCAGCTTACGCGCAGCGTGGCCGAATTTATCGCGCATCGCTCCATCTTCCGCCATACGGGCCATGGCATCTGCTAGGGCATCGACGTCATCCACGGGGAAAGTGAGCGCCGTCACGCCATCGATAGCGATTTCGCGGCAGCCAGGCGCGTCCGTCGCCACCATGGCGCGGCCGCACGCCGCCGCTTCCAGCAAGCTCTTTGGTAAGCCCTCGCGGCGGGAGGCAAGCACCGCGAAATGCGCCTCGCGCCACACCTCGCGGACATCCGCAACATGGCCGCGCCATTGGATGCCAAAAGCGCTCGCGAACTCGCGAAGCTGTTCCGGCGCAAGGGAGCCAGGATTTTCCTTGTCGCAATCGCCTGCCAGGATGAGCCGCAAGGGCACTCCCCGCTTGGTCAGATGCGAGAACGCCTCGATAAGTAAAGACGCGCCCTTATCTGTCAACATGCGCCCCACATAGGCAGCCGTGGGCGGCGGCGGCGGCTCCGGCAAAGGCACAAAGTGTTCTGTGTCGACGCCCGAACCTCGGATCAGTACCACGTGATCAGGCGCCACGCCGAGCGCACGGACGAAGGCTTGATCGTCGGGGTTCTGCACGATCGTGGTGCTCTTGTCCCTCTTGAGCAGAAATCCGAGAGCAAAGCGCACTGCGCGACGTACAAGCCCACTGACCCGAGCCTCGCCTATGAAGAGCGACCCGACGCCGGTGAGGCTGTTGACGATGGAAGGTGGCAGCCCAAGGCTTGCCGCCGATCCGAGCACGACCGGCTTCACCGACACGTTGTGAACGATATCCGGCTTAATGTCGCGGAACAGCCGCCTGAGCTCGCCGATGGCCGAGAGGCTATCCCTGGGGGATAGGCTCCCGCGGCTCCAAGAGAGCCCATGCGCGACGAAGCCTTCCCTTTCGATTGCGGCACGGCCGTCCATGAGCCGGCTCGCGACGTGCACCTCGTAGCCTGCCGCAGCGGCAGCCCCCGCCATGGGCAGCCGGTGCGACAGGAAGTACCAGTCTTCCGTAACAACGTAGAGGATTCGAGGCGCCATGGTTGAAACCTTAACCTGCATCACGGTCCGCACCCTAGCCGCCGGTAGTCTCCTGGCACCAGGGATTAAAGAGCCAAGGCCAGGGAGCACCGATACCACGCACGCCTCGCTCTGGTAGCGCGGAGCGATCTGGACTCGACCAGCCGCTAAGGCTAACAACGCGTGGCCCGCGACGGCAGGCCACCAACGCCCTTCAACCATTCGGGGACAAGGAATGACATTGCCGGCACTGGCCGCCATCCGGATTGGCGTTATCGGCCTTGGCTATGTGGGATTGCCGCTTGCGGTCTATTTGTCCCGGCACTTCCCCGTGGTCGGCTTCGATGTCGATGCCACGCGGGTCGACGAGCTGAAGCGCGGCATCGACCGCACCCACGAGGTGACGGTCGAGGAGTTCGCCGCCGCGAAGGCGCTGACCTATTCCGCTGACGCGGAGGCTCTGCGTCCCTGCAACTTCTACATCATCACCGTGCCGACGCCGGTGGATCAGGCCAAGCGCCCTGATCTCTCGGCACTCATCGCCGCAAGCGGCACGGTGGGTCAGGTGCTGAAACCGGGTGATATCGTCGTCTACGAGTCGACCGTGTTTCCCGGCGCCACGGAGGAAATCTGCGTGCCGGTGCTGGAGAAGGCTTCCGGCCTCAAATTCAATCAGGATTTCTTCGCCGGCTATTCGCCCGAGCGCATCAATCCCGGCGACCTGACCCATCGCCTTCCCGACATCATCAAGGTGACATCTGGCTCGACGCCCGAAGTCGCCGACCTCGTCAATGCGGTGTACGCCAAGGTCATTACCGCCGGCACCCATCGCGCTAGCTCCATCCGCGTCGCCGAGGCCGCCAAGGTCATCGAGAACATCCAGCGTGACGTGAATATCGCGCTCATCAACGAGCTCGCCATGTTGTTTAAGGAGCTCGGTCTGGAAACACTTGAGGTGCTCGAGGCCGCCGGCACCAAATGGAACTTCCAGCCTTACCGGCCCGGTCTCGTCGGCGGCCACTGCATCGGCGTCGATCCCTATTACCTGACCCACAAGGCTGAGCAGATCGGCTTCCACCCGCAGATGATCCTCGCCGGGCGCCGCATCAACGACGGCATGGCCGCCTTCGTCGCCAATGACGTCATCAGGTCCATGCTCAAGCGCAAGCAGAGCGTGGATAGCGCCCGCGTGCTTGTGATGGGCTTCACCTTCAAGGAGAACGTGCCTGACACACGCAATACCAAGGTGGTCGATCTCGTGCGCGCGCTTCGCGATTTCGTCGCCGAGGTGGTGGTCTACGATTCCATGGCCGACATTGAGCTCGCCAAGCGCGAATATGGCATCGACATCACCAATGAGATGCCAGAAGCACAGTTCAACGCCATCATCCTGGCGGTCAAACACGCGCCGATCGCTGAATTGGGCGAAAGGGGCATCAGGGCGCTCTTGGCACCTGGCGGGCTCATCTACGATCTCAAAGGCATCTTACCGCGCAATGTGAGCCACGCGCGGATCTAGGGTCCGATGTTCAAGGTAGAAGCCGTAATCGTTGGCGCCGGCGTGATTGGACTTTCCATCGCGCGGGCGCTGGCTGCACGCGGCCGCGAGGTCCTCGTGCTCGAGCAGGAAGCCGGCATCGGCCAAGGCACTTCGTCGCGGAACAGCGAGGTGATCCACGCCGGCCTCTATTATGCGCCGGGAAGCCTGAAAGCCCGTCTGTGCGTGGAAGGCCGCCATGCGCTCTATCAATATTGCACCGCGCGGGGTGTGCCGCATCGGCGCTGCGGTAAGCTCGTCGTCGCCACCAATGAGGACGAGGACGCAGCGCTGCTGAAACTCCATCAACGGGCGCTCGCGAACGGCGTCGAGGACATGGAGCTGATCGGGGCAACGCGCATAAATGAACTCGAACCACACGTTGCGGGGACGAGTGCACTCCTCTCGAACGTCACTGGCATCGTCGACGCGCACGCCCTAATGCTCGCCTACCAGGGCGACGCGGAGGCTGCCAGCGCCACGGTGCAGCTCCGCACACCCCTGACCGAGGGAGCCTTAAACGACTCCGCCATCACCGTTCGCACGGGCGGCGAAGAGCCCACGGAGATCGAAACCGAGCTTCTCGTCAATGCCGCAGGGCTTGGTGCGTGGGACGTCTCTGCAAGCTTGAGCGGCCTGGACCCTGGCACCATTCCCCCACGCTACCTCGCCAAAGGCAACTACTTCGCGATGAGCGGGCGCGCACCCTTCAACCACTTGATCTACCCGGTTCCCGTGCCTGGAGGGCTCGGCATCCACCTCACCTTCGATCTCGGCGGCCAGGTGCGCTTCGGGCCTGATGTCGAGTGGGTTGAGGCCATCGACTATGGCGTGGATCCTGCCCGCGCCGAAGCCTTCTCTGCCGCAATCCGCCGCTATTGGCCGGCGCTTCCCGACGATAGTCTTCTGCCTGCCTACTCCGGCATCAGACCAAAGACCACAGGAAAAGGCGAGGAACCAGGAGACTTCGTCATTCAGGGACCTGAGGAGACCGGCCATCGCGGCTATGTTGCGCTTTACGGCATCGAGTCGCCGGGACTGACCGCCTCGCTCGCCATTGGCGAATGCGTGGCAGGGCTTGCCCTCGGCCAAGCCTGACCCGGGGCCCAGACGTAACCATAGCGGCGGCGGAGCAAGCCGCATAGCAGCTACAGACAAGCTGCACTATGTGCCTCCCAAAAACCACTAGGCCGGGAACGAGCCGTGGCCCGGCTAGACTCTTCCTTTGACGCGATCTTGGCTATAAAGCCCTCGGATCGCGGCCCCATGTGGCTGCTCCATCCGACGAATATCAGTTCCCCTCAATCGTCCATAACAGGTCCGACAGCATGAAAGTCCTCGTCACCGGCGCCGCTGGCTTCATCGGGTTCCACACGGCGCGCGTCCTGCTCGACCGTGGCGACGAGGTTGTTGGCCTCGACAATCTCAACCCGTATTACGACGTGAAGCTCAAAGAGGCGCGGCTTGCTGAGCTCAGCCCCCGCAACCGCTTTGCCTTCGTGAAGGCCGACCTCGCCGACAAGGCGGCAATCGACAAGCTGTTTGCCGAGCATCGGCCCGAGCGCGTGATCCATCTCGCCGCGCAAGCCGGCGTGCGCCACTCTCTGACCCATCCCGAGGATTACATGCAGTCGAACCTGGTCGGCTTCCTCAACATTCTTGAAGCCTGCCGACATTCAGACGTGGAGCATCTCGTGTTCGCTTCGTCGAGTTCCGTCTACGGCGCCAACACCCGCCTGCCATTCAGCGTGCACGACAACGTCGACCATCCGGTGAGCTTCTACGCGGCAAGCAAGAAATCGAACGAGCTGATGGCGCATGCCTACGCGCATCTCTACCGGCTGCCGACGACCGGCCTTCGCTTCTTCACTGTCTACGGCCCGTGGGGACGCCCGGACATGGCACTCTTCAAGTTCGTGAAGCAGATCCTTGCGGACGAACCTATCGACGTGTTCAACGAAGGCCATCACGCTCGCGACTTCACCTACATCGATGACATTGTCGAGGCCGTCGTGCGCGCTACCGACCGCGTGCCGCAGCCCAACCCCGATTGGTCAGGCGACAAACCAGACCCAGGAACATCGTCGGCGCCTTACCGGCTCTACAACATCGGCAATCATAGCCCGGTGCAACTGATGGACTTCATCGCCGCGATCGAAAAAGCATTGGGCCGGGACGCGAAGAAGAATTTCCTCCCGCTACAGCCGGGGGATGTGCCGGCGACCTATGCCGATGTGACCGATCTCGCCGCCGATGTCGGTTTCGAGCCAAACACGCCAATCGAGGAAGGCATTCGCCGCTTCGTGGCGTGGTACCGGGAGTACTATGGCACCTGAGTTGGACGCTGCGACATGGCCCGAGAGCTACGGCGGACTAATGCGGTCCAAGGTTCGAACGCGAGCGGTGCCGCCGAGATGGCAAGGCGAGTTTCGTTAGATAGTCAACCGTTCCTTGCGCCAGCCGGCGTATCGAGCTCCGCGTACGGGGCGTCGGCCGGCTAGCTTTGCGTCCCTGAAGCGGGTCTTTAGGCCGCCGGGCCACCACAAAAATCAACTCATCAAGTTCCACATCAACTAACTCGTAGCCCACGCTCTCAATCATCGACTGAAGTACGTCGGGTGTGAAGAAGTGGAAGTGCCCCGGGCAGAAGAGGTGCCAGGCCTCTCCCTTCCGCTTGTGCTGGGGAGAGCCAAGATAGAGTGTCTTCAGATAGAGGATGCCGCCAGGTTTGGAAGCGTCGTAGCACTTCCTCAGATCTTCGAGTGGCGTAAACGAGTGCTCGAGATAGTCAAAATTGAGCACGACGTCGAAATAGTCAGCCGGCAGATCGATATCTTTCGACAGGCCGTGGAGAACATGCAAACCCTTCTGGTTCAGCATGTCCACCGCGGCCTTGTTGATGTCGTTGCCCCAAGCCTCAATGCCAAGCGCTTGTGCCTCCATCAACGTCGTGCCAGCACCGCAGCCCATGTCGTAAAGCCGCTCGGGTTTGTAACCAAGAAAACGAATTGCGGTCTTGATGGACTTCCGGTGAAAACGACGTATCTGCGGCCGCTCCAGCTTTCGCTTGACTGCATCTTGAGAGGACGGACCTCCCGCGAAATAATCACCATGCAGTTTTGAGAGCTTCGGTCGTGGCGAGGCAAAGACCAGTCCGCATCCGAGGCACGCTTCAAGCCTGAACGGTTGGTGCCGATACCACCGCGGAACTGTGCTCTCCAGATAGAGCTCCCGCTCCGTCCCGCCGCAAAAATCGCATGCCGAGACGTCCTCCCAATAATCCGAGCGACTCTTCGTCAATCTTGCAACGCCTGAACTCAAATCCACGTCACGACCGCTCCTCGCGGAGCACCTCACAAAGCATTGAAACTCAATAGAAATATCGCCAAAAGGGATCGCACCACGAGATGATATGCGTCTGACGGTACGGATGCTAGCTTCTATTCACCAAGCGACAAAGCCTTCTAGCTCCGATAGGCACCTTTCTCAGCTCAAGCACACATGGCTAACCAAAGGCATCGGAACATCGTTGTCGATATCTCGAGCCATGGGTTCGGTCATCTGGGACAGATCGCGCCCGTGATTCAGCGTTTGATGGCACGTGTTCCAACGGCGCGCATTATTGTCCGAACAAACCACCCAGCCTCCATTGTCCGCGGCTTCATTGACTCCCGTGTCGATCTTCAAACACCGCCGCCTGAAACCACGCTTGTCATGCGCGGCCCGACCTTGGTCGACACGGAGGCCAGCTCCGCAGCCTATCATGCGTTGCATGCAAACTGGGATGAGCATGTCGACCGTGAAGCCGCCCGGCTCAAGCGACTCCAGCCCTCAGTACTAGTCGCTGACATTCCGTACTTGTCACTCGCGGCAGCGAAGCGCATAGCCGTTCCGGCCATCGCAATGTGCTCCCTGAATTGGCTCGACATTTTCCGCACCTATTGCGGTAGCAGCGACGCCGCGGCCGGCATCCTTCGTACAATCGAAGGCGCTTATCAATCGGCCGAAGTGTTCCTTCAACCCCAGCCGCACATGCCGATGGCTAACCTTTCCAATCGGCGCTCGATCGGTCCGGTCGCACGGATCGGCCACGATCGAAAACGCGAGATCAAGGCGGCCCTAGGAATTCCGCAGAGTACAAAGCTGGTGCTCGCAGCCGTTGGCGGAATCCGATCGGACGAGCACTCTCAGCTCCCCAACACGCCTAGCGTACATTGGCTTATTGGGTCGGGCTGTTGGCGTCCACCGGAAAGAGCGACACGCGCAGATCTCCTCGAGCTTAGCTTTATCGACGTGCTGGCATCATCAGATGCGGTAGTTACAAAGGTTGGCTATTCCACTTTCGTCGAGGCAGCGTGCAACGGGGTAAGCGTGGTGAGCCCAGCACGTGCTGATTGGCCGGAATCACACCACCTGATCGAATGGGAAAGAAAGAACGCCAACTTCGCCTTGATGGACAATGGTGCAGACGATGCAGAGGGTCTCAGAGCAGCGTTGTCGACCGTGCTAAGCGCTCCGGCCAGGCCTCCGGTAGCCCCATCGGGGGTCGCCGAGGCTAGTGAGATCATTGCCGAGATGGCCGACTGTCTTCGGGCGTCTTCCGAAGTGTGACTTTCTTATCGTTTGCGGTATGTCCCAGCGCCGACGCGTGACCGCGTGGGGAACATCAGGCAGAGCCGTCAAACAAACCGCGACGCGTTCTCGGTGAACCAGGCCCAGGTCTGGCGCAGGCCATCTTCCAGCGTAGTGCGGGGATCGTAGCCAAGCATTCGCCGCGCCTTGGAGATATCGCAATATGTGTTGACGATCTCGCCGGCGCGGAACGGCTCGTACTGCACGGTGACGCGGTCCCCACCGACGATCCCGCGCATGATATCGATCAACTCGTTCACGCTCGTCGGCCGGCCAACGCCGAGCTGGATCACCTCGGTGCGGTCCACCTCGAGCGCGCGGCGGATGCCTTCGCTCAGATCCTCGACGTAAACGAAGTCGCGGCTCTGGCTGCCGTCGCCATAGACCACGAGCGGCTTGCCAGCGAGGATCTGCTTGAAGAAGTGTGCCACCACGCTGCCCTTGTGGAAGGACCGTGGCCCGTACACGTTCGAGAAGCGCAGCGACACGGTCTTGAGGCCGTAGCAGGCGCCATAGGCACTGGCATAGCCCTCCACGCACAGCTTGGACGCA
>Ga0307436_1000608_pt1 | contig 16843 bp, 18 predicted proteins | sample SalMarWE160440MG_FD_202513 | JGI IMG/M metagenome (GOLD analysis project Ga0307436, IMG submission 202513) | Salt marsh sediment microbial communities from the Plum Island Ecosystem LTER, Massachusetts, United States - WE1604-40 | ecosystem: Environmental > Aquatic > Marine > Intertidal zone >...
TGAAATAATGTTTGAGATCAAAGATGTCCCTGATCTCGGCGGCAGTCAGGTACTTTCTGACATCCCTGTCCTTCAGCAGCATCCCCTTGAATTCCTTCCTCCTCTTCCAGCTCGCCATGGCGTTTTTTTGCACGAGGGCATAGGCATCTTCCCTGCTCATTCCCTTTTCGGTAAGTTTAATAAGAACGTTCTGGGAATTATAGAGCCCGTAACTGCACGCCATGTTCTCCTTCATCTTTTCGGGATAAACCTGCAGGCCCGACAGGATGCCCGTAAGTCTGTGGAGCATGTAGTCCACAAGAATAGTGCTGTCGGGTATGATCACACGTTCCACGGAGGAATGCGAGATGTCCCTCTCGTGCCAGAGGGCGACATTTTCCAGTGCCGCCAGTGAATTAGCTCTGACCACCCTCGCCAGTCCGGAAAGGTTCTCGGACCCCACAGGGTTCCTCTTGTGGGGCATGGCGGAAGAGCCCTTCTGCCCCTTTGCAAAAGGCTCCTCTGCCTCCAGCACTTCGGTACGCTGGAGGTGTCTGATCTCAACCGCTATTTTCTCGACGGAAGCAGCGATGATTGCAAGGACTGAAAGGTACTCGGCATGCCTGTCTCTCTGTACGACCTGCGTAGCCACCGATTCGGGCCTCAGGCCGAGCTTCCTGCAAACCTTTTCCTCAATCACCGTCGGGATATTGGAAAACGTGCCCACTGCCCCTGATAATTTCCCCACACTGACGGTCTTTCTGGCCCTTTCCATCCTCTGGATATTTCTTTGCGCCTCTTCATGCCAAAGAGCAAATTTCAGTCCGAATGTCATCGGCTCCGCATGAACTCCGTGGCTCCTGCCGATGCAGGCCGTATCTTTGTATTTTAATGCCTGCGTCTTCATCACGTCCGTCAATTTCTTAAGGTCCCTGATAATGATCGAGGCAGCCTCCCTCATGAGAAGAGACTGCGCAGTGTCCACAATATCGGAAGAGGTGAGGCCTTTGTGGACATACCTCGATTCGGGACCCACCTTTTCGGCGACGGAGGTCAGAAAGGCGATCACGTCGTGCCTGACAACAGCCTCGATTTCATCGATTCTGACCAGATCGAAACCGGCTTTTTCCTTGATAACCGCAAGCGCGCGCTTCGGGATCTTCCCGATCTCCGCCCACGCCTCGCACACCGCAAGTTCGACGTCCAGCCATTTTCTGAACTTGTTCTCAGGCTCCCAGAGCCTGCCCATCTCTTTCCGTGTGTATCTCGTGATCATGGTTCTCCTCGATCAAAAAGGTTCTGTTCAGCTTTTGAATTTTCAGAAAATATTCGGCTTTTATTATAGAGGAATTTCTTCACTTTTTCCCGCCCCGGCGAGAAACAATCAGGCTAGCTTTTTACTCTCCTTTGCGATCTTGTCAAGAAGACCGTTGATGAATGAGGCCGATTCCAGCGAAGAATACTTCTTTGCGATCTCCAGGGCCTCGTTGATCGTCACCGCCGGAGGAATGTCCTTTACGTAAAGTATCTCGTAGACCGCGAACCTCAATATATTTCTGTCCACGGCGGCCATCCTCTTCATGTCCCAGTGTTCGGCCGCCCGCTGGATGGCCCCGTCTATTTCTTCAAGATGTTCCAGCGTTCCCGTCACCAGGCGACGGGCAAACTCCCCGGCTTCGCCGGCATCCTCCCCGCCGGACCAGAAGCCGTCCGGCGCACTCCATCCCTTGTTGTCGCCCGAGAACTCGTGCTGGAAGAGCATCTGAAGCGCGTATTCTCTCGCTTTGCGGCGGTTCATAAAAAAGTGAGGAGAGATGAGTAATGAGTAAGGAGCAGGAAATCAGTCCTACCAGTTCTCTCAGTTGTCATTCCCGCCTTCCGGGGATCCTTCCTGGCTGCAGGGGAAAGATTCCGGACGAGTCGGAATGACTGTTTTTCTTTACTCCTCACTCTTTACTCCTCACCCCTTACTTTCTTCGTGCCTTCTTCAGAGCTTCTTCATGACCTGGGCCATCTCGATCGCGGTCATAGCGGCATCAAAGCCCTTGTTTCCGCTCTTGGTACCCGCCCTCTCAACCGCCTGTTCAATCGTGTCGGAGGTGATGACCCCGAAGGATATCGGAACGCCCGTATCAAGGGAAGCGGTCGCAACCCCTTTCGACACTTCAGCCGCCACATAATCGAAGTGCGGCGTGGCCCCCCTGATCACGGTCCCCAAGCAGATGACCGCGTTGTAAGAGTTCTTCGACGCCATCTTCTTTGCTACAAGGGGCAGTTCAAAAGCACCCGGCACCTTGACCACCTCGATGTCTTCCTCTTTCGCTCCGTGCCTCAAGAGGGCATCTACAGCCCCGTCGAGCAGCTTTCCCGTTATGAAATCATTGAACCTGCTTACAACGACAGCAAATTTGAGGCCCTTCGCCTGCAGTTCTCCCTGAATGACTTTCATGTTCTCCCTCCGGATATCATTATTTTGACCGAGAGTTGGGGCCGTCCTTTTCATCTGCCGCAGACGCCCCCCTAAACGTTATTCAGTATATGTCCGAGTTTCTTCTTCTTTGTTTTCAGGTAGACGAGATTCCTCTCATGTGGGTTCATTTCTATCGGGACCCTCTCCGCCACCTTCAGTCCGTATCCTTCGAGTCCCACAATCTTCTTCGGGTTGTTCGTCATGAGACGCATCTTCCTCACACCCAGATCCACCAGCATCTGCGCTCCGATCCCATAGTCTCTCAGGTCAGGTTTGAACCCCAGCTTGATGTTAGCCTCCACCGTATCGAGCCCCTTGTCCTGCAGTTCGTAGGCCTTAAGCTTATTCACCAGACCTATACCCCGGCCCTCCTGTCTCATATATAGTATGACGCCCTGCCCTTTTTCATCGATCATCCTCATCGCGCTGTGCAATTGTTCCCCGCAGTCACACCTCTTCGAACCGAAGACGTCGCCGGTCAGACATTCCGAATGGACCCGGACAAGGACATCGTCCTCCTGACCTATTTCACCTTTTACAAGTGCGATATGGACGTTGCTGTCCATATCGTTCCCATAAGCTATGACCGTAAACTCCCCGCCGAAGTCCGTTGGCAGCTTTGTCGTGGAAACGCGGTGCACAAATCTCTCCGCCCTCATCCTGTATCTTATAAGGTCCTTTATCGTCACAACCTTCAGACCGTGTTGTCTTGAAAATTCCAGAAGTTCCGGCAGCCTCGCCATGGTCCCGTCGTCGCTCATGACCTCGCATATCACGCCAGCAGGATAAAGACCGGCCAGACGTGCAAGATCGACAGAACCCTCCGTCTGCCCCGCCCTCTGAAGGACACCCCCGCGTCTGGCCCTGAGCGGGAATATATGCCCCGGCTTGGCGAGGTCCTCGGACTTTGTCTCGGGGTTTATGGCGGTCAGTATCGTGGTAGCCCTGTCGGCGGCCGAGATGCCGGTCGTCACGCCCTTTTTGGCCTCGATCGAGACCGTGAAAGCGGTGCCGAAAGAAGATGTATTTTCATCGGTCATCATCGGGAGCTTCAGTTCGCCGATCCTTTCGGGCGTCAGTGACAGACATATCAGACCCCTGCCGTATTTCGCCATGAAATTGATCGCTTCCGGCGTAATCTTCTCCGCGGCCATGCACAGGTCGCCCTCATTCTCCCTGTCCTCATCGTCTACCAGAATGACCATCCTGCCGGCGGCCATGTCCTCGATCGCTTCCTCTATTGAGTTGCATTTATGACTCGGCATATTCTCCTCCATCGATACAACCGCATGTTAAGCAAACCCTTCCTCAACGAGGGTCCGCATAAAACCCGAATCCTTCCTCTGCCCCAGAAACCTGGCAACGTACTTGCCCAGTATATCGGCCTCAATGTTCACCGAATCCCCCGCCTCCCTGTAGCCGACTGTGGTCATTTTGGCCGTATGGGGGATTATGACGATCGAAAAGCCTTCCCTGAACACCTCAACTACCGTCAGGCTGACGCCGTCCACGGCAACCGAGCCCTTCTCGATCAAAAAACCGGTGATCTGCCCGCCCGAATTGATAACTATCTTAATTACACCCCCCGAAACCGCCTTCGATTTTATTTTCCCCACGCCGTCTATATGGCCTGTTACGAAGTGTCCTCCCATCTTCGAATCCGCCCTGAGCGAAGGTTCGAGATTAACCCTGTCCTTCATCCCCAGCCTCCCGAGGTTAGTCGATTTCAGGGTCTCATCGGAAAGGTCGAAAGCCAGGAGATTTCCGCGCTTTTCCACCACGGTCAGGCAGACGCCGTTCACGGCAATGCTGTCACCTGTTGCGGCATCGGGCGACAACAGGGAAGAACGAATATCAAGTCTGGCGGTTGCCGTTCCTTTAGCCAGTCCTGCCACCTCCCCCAATTCTGCAACCAGTCCCGTAAACAATCAGTACGCCTCAGTCATGTGAAAGTCAAGCCTTTTGGAATAATAACCCCAGAAGTCGACAATCTCCGACCAGCTCGCCTTGACCGTCACGATCTTTGCGTTCTTCGTCACCTCAAGACTTTCTGCGTCAAGGGGAATCCCCAGTTCGGCTGCCCGCTCCAGCACTTTACGCCTGATTACGCTGGTATTGCCCACTTCCATCAACAACTCGTCGTGCGTGTACGATTTAAGAGTGTAGTAACGGTAATAGGGCCTTCCAAAGGATATAAGCACGAAGGCCACCGCAACAAGGACCGCGAGACTGAATAAGAACTTTATGGAACCCCGACGGTCCAGGAGGTCTTTCATTTAATCAGCTTCCCGATTCTGTTAAAGCGGACCCAGTGTTTATTTCCGTCCCATGACCAGTAAATTATGATCGCCTTCCCCTTTATCTGGTTGTCGTCTACAAACCCCCAGTATCTGCTGTCATAACTCTCGTCCCGGTTGTCACCCATGACAAAGACATCACCCCTGGGTACCGTGATAGGCCCGAAGTTGTCCCTGGGATCGATGCCGCCGGGCTTGATGCTGCTGTCCACATGCTGCACGTAAGGCTCAACCACTTTGCGGCCGTTCACGTAAATGACCTTGTTCCGCGATTCCACCTTGTCGCCCCCCACGCCGATGACCCTCTTTATGAAATCTCTGGTGGGGTCCTCGGGATACTTGAATACGATAACGTCACCCCTGTGCGGGTCCCTGAGCCCCGGCATGTGAAAGAGGTGGATATTTGTAAAAGGTATGTCCACTGGGGTCCCGAGCAGAAACTTGTTCACCAGGAGGTGGTCGCCCACAAGCAGTGTGGGTATCATGGACCCCGAGGGGATCTTGAATGCCTGAATTACGAAGGTCCTGATCACCAGGGCGATGATGAAGGCAAATACAACGGCCTCGACGGTCTCTCTGAAGGCGGATTTATTTTTCTTCTTTGTCATTTCAGTTTCAGTACGGCCAGAAAGGCCTCCTGCGGAAGTTCGACCCTTCCCACCTGCTTCATCCTTTTCTTGCCCTCCCTCTGTTTTTCGAGCAGTTTCCGCTTGCGCGTGATATCGCCTCCGTAGCACTTGGCGATAACGTCCTTCCTGAGAGCCTTGACGCTCTCCCTGGCTATGACCTTGCCGCCTATGGCAGCCTGGATAGCCACCTCGTACATCTGCCTCGGAATAATCTCTCTCAGCTTCTCCGTCAGCTGTCTTCCCTTATAATACGCCTTATCTTTATGAACTATCAAGGAGAGCGCATCGACCGGTTCCCCGTTGATGAGTATATTCAGCCTGGTCAGATCCGCCTCCCTGTATCCGAGGAACTCATAGTCCATGGAAGCGTAACCCTTCGACAGGGACTTCAGACGGTCGTAAAAATCCCAGAGGATTTCATTCAGCGGGAGCTCATATTCCACTTTAACCCTGTCTTTTCCGACAAACAGGAAGCTCTTCTGGACTCCCCTTTTTTCCTGGCAAAGATCGAGGATGTAGCCGATAAAATCCGCCGGCACAAAAATCGTAGCGACTACAAAAGGCTCCTCTATCTTTTCATACTTCTCCGGCAGCGCGGCCGGATTCTCGACATGCAGGACTTCTCCCTTCGCCGTTGTGACCCTGTAAACTACCGTCGGCGCCGTGCTGAGAAGAGACAGATTGAACTCCCTTTCAAGCCTCTCCTGGATAATATCCATATGCAGCAGACCCAGGAACCCGCACCTGAAACCGAACCCGAGAGCGAGTGAGGTTTCGGGTTCGTAATTGAAGGATGCGTCGTTCAGCCTCAGTTTATTGAGTGCATCCCTCAGGTTCTCGTACTGGTGGGGTACCGTCGGATAAAAACCGCAGAAGACCAGCGGCTTCACGTCCTTGTAACCCGGACACGGTTCAGCCACGGGTCTGGCCGCGTCGGTTATCGTATCGCCTATCTTGGTCTCGGTGACGCTCTTTATGCCAGCGATGATATAGCCCGCCTCGCCGGAGGAAAGCTCATCGACAGGCGTCATCTTCGGAGTAAATATCCCGACCTGGTCCACCTCGAAGGCGCCACCCATAGCCATGAGTTTGATTCTCATCCCCCGTCTGACCCTTCCGTCGAACACCCTGACGAGCACGATGACACCCTGATAACTGTCGAACCAGGAATCGAATATCAATGCCTTCAGAGGGCGGGTGTCGTCCCCCGACGGGGGCGGTATTCTCTTTACTATCGCCTCAAGGATTTCCTTTGTCCCGCGTCCCTCCTTGGCGCTGGCGAGGATCGCGCCCGAACAGTCTATGCCGACTGCGTCTTCGATCTGTTCCATCGTCTTTTCGGGCTCCGCGCTCGGCAGGTCGATCTTGTTTATTACGGGGATTATCTCGAGGTCGTGGTCCACCGCAAGGTAGGCGTTGGCGAGCGTCTGCGCCTCGACCCCCTGTGTCGCATCGACAACCAGCAGCGCTCCCTCGCAGGAGGCTAGACTCCTGGACACCTCGTATGAAAAATCGACATGGCCGGGCGTATCGATAAGGTTGAGCGTGTAATCCCTGCCGTCGTCGGCCTTGTACGAGAGCCTCACCGCATGGGCCTTTATGGTGATGCCCCTCTCTCTTTCAAGGTCCATCGAATCAAGCACCTGTTCCATCATCTCGCGCTCGCTGAGTGCCCCGGTGTATTCAAGCAGCCTGTCGGCGAGCGTCGATTTTCCATGATCTATGTGCGCTATGATCGAAAAGTTGCGTATATTCTTGGACATCAATACTTTGATGGAAGCGGTTCGGGCAGGTTGCTGAAGACAAGACATGCGGCCCCTATGATGCCCGCATTGTCCTCCAGAGAAGAGGGAATTATTTTCACGCCGTCGAAGAGGTCCTTGAAGGCCCTCCTCGATGCCTCTCTTATGGCTTCCTGCACATAAATGTTCCAGGCGCCGGTAAGTCCCCCTGCCAGGATTATCGCCTCGGGCCCCAGGACATTGATAATATTTGCGAGACCGACACCGAGATACCTCCCGGCATCTTTCAATATCTCCCTTGACAGGTTATCGCCGTCCAGGGCGGCCCCGTATATGTCCTCCGGCGTCAGCTTGTAAAAACTGCCTTTGCAACACTCCTTCAGGAGGCTTTCCGCCCCTTTCTCGAGCATGGAGACGGCCCTTGCGATCATTGCGCGGGCAGAGGCATAATTTTCGAGACATCCGGTGTTGCCGCACGGGCACTTCTCGGCTTCGAAATTGATACTCATGTGACCCAGTTCGGCAGGCACCTCGAGCACTCTACCGCGATGAATGATACCACTGCCTATCCCGGTACCGAGGGTGAGAAGCACGAAATTTTCGAAATCCCTGCCCGCGCCGATCATTCTCTCGCCCAGGGCTGCCGCATTCGCATCATTTTCGATAAACACCGGCATCTTCAACCGTCTCCGTAATTCTCCGACGGCGTCCGTTCCTCCGATGGCAGGGAGGTTCGGAGACGCGAGGACCCTGCTGTTCTTACGGTCAATCAGGCCTGCCACACCAAGTCCTATTCCGCAAATCCTGTCGGCGTGTCTGATCTCGACGATTGAATCCGCAAGGGCGTCCACGATCTGCTCGGAAGAACGTTTCTTGAGTTTCCTGATAATCTTTCCGCTTTCCGATACGAGCGCGACTCTGAGGTTTGTGCCGCCGAGGTCAACGCCTATCGCATATTTCTCTGACATTTTCACTTTCAACTAGAGGAATAATACTGAGCGGCAAGAAGCGGGCTCAAACTTTTTCAGTGTCTCTGCTCACCACGTTCATCCTCGCTTCTCGCTCATGTGAAATGAAATTTTATCACAAAGTGACGAAACTAGTAAAGGAACCGCGCGATTTCGAAACTTTCACTTGACAGTTCACGCCTGTTGAAAATAGAATAAAGACGTGAAACACAACAAAACATTGTTCGAGCTTCAGGCAGAGGTCTGCAAGACGCTGGCGAGTCCGAAACGCCTCGAAATAATCAATGCATTGAAAGATGAGGAAAAGACGGTCGGGGAACTCGTCGAAATCCTGGGTGTCCCCAAGGCGAACGTCTCGCAGCATTTGGCGGTAATGAGACACAAGGGTATCCTGAAATCGCGCAGGAAGGGCGTCAATATTTACTATCATATCTCCAACGACAAGGTCATACAGGCATGTGCCCTGATGCGCGAAGTCCTTACCGAGGAGATGCGGGAGCGGTCGGAACTGATCGAACTGGTGTCTCACAGCTAAATCGCCCGGCTCTCACAGCGTTATAAGCGCAAACCGGTCGAACCCGCGGTCCACAGCTGAATCGTGATTTCCCGGGTCGGTACCGCTTCACTTTTTTCCATAGTCCAATTATAATAACGAAGACGTTTTTTTGCAGCGGTAAAACACCAATGCTCGTCGGTTACAACACCAACGTACCCTATAAAGGAAGACTTTACCACGTCCAGACCGAGGACAGCGGACTGAATAATCCCGTTATCACCACCCTTCTTTACTTCAAAGGAACAATCCTCGCCGCCAAGAAGGTCAGCTACTCTCATCTTGCCGGTGACCCGTCTCACAGGGAAAAAGTGCGGGAATTAATGAGAGATCAGCACAAGGCCATGATAAAGGAATTGATCAAAGGAAAACACACGGGAGAAGAGATTCCGGACGGAGAGACAGCTCCTCCCGCAGAGGAGTCCCCGCCTCCGGAAGAAAAGGAAGTCTCCCTCGCCAAAGGCCAGATATCGAAGAGCCTTGACGACATCCTTCTGGACTATATAATAAGAAGAAAAGATTAGCCGGAGCGCGGTGCGATGATTCATTTTCTCGACGTGACAAAGCATTACGACAACCAGACAGCCGTGAGAAACGTAACATTTTCCGTGGACAAAGGTGAAATGGCTTTCGTATCGGGTCCCAGCGGCTCCGGCAAGACAACGGTACTGAAACTCATCTACCTCGCAGAAAAGCCGGACGAAGGGACGATCACCGTGGCGGGATGGGACATCACCCGGTTGAGAGAATCGGGCATTCCGCTGCTAAGACGCAACATAGGGGTAGTATTCCAGGACTTCAGGCTCCTCGCAAGGAAGAACGTGTTCGAAAATATAGCGATGGCCCTCAGGATACGGGGGATCGGGGAGAAGGAGACAAAATCCAGGGTCTACGAAGCGCTGAAGTCGGTAAATCTCAGACACAAATCGGACGCATTTCCGCCCCAGTTGTCGGGGGGAGAACAGCAGCGCGTGGTCCTGGCAAGGGCGACGGTGGCCGAACCTCCCGTGATTCTCGCGGACGAGCCCACGGGCAATCTGGACCCTGATACGGCCCAAGGCGTAATGAGGATTTTCAGGGACGTCAATGCGAAAGGAACCACCGTGCTGATAGCCACTCACAACAGGGAACTTTACAGGAACTCCGGGAGAAGGGTTTTCAGGCTGGAGGCCGGGAACCTCGTCGGGGACGGAATACATTGATGTCGGCTCCTTATGCACTCAAGCTTGCCGCCCAGAGCCTTTTCAGGGAGAAGTGGATCAACCTCCTTTCGGTGTTGACTATCGGCTCCGGCTTGCTGGTGATCAGCGTTGCCTTCCTGGCGGCTTACAATATCAAGGCGGCAACGGGAAGACTTCCGGAGAAGTTTTCGATGGTCCTCTACCTTGACGAAGGCACCACGAAGGCGCAGATTGACCGGACCATGCTCTCTCTGAAGAGGGACCCTGCTGTTTCTTCCGTCAGCTATATCTCCAAAGGACAGGCGATGAAAGAGTTGAAGGCCACGATCAGAAACGCAGACGCTCTCTTTGAGGGACTTGACGAAAACCCCCTTCCCGCTTCGCTCGAGGTGAAATTGAAAAAAGATTCAGTCGGTCCCGGCACCGTAAAAGAACTCGCTGCCAAAGCGGGCAGGCTCAAAGGTGTCAGAGAGGTCGACTACGGGGAGAAATTCCTGTCATCACTCTATTCTCTGCGCAGGGGCGTAAACTCACTGGGCCTGATACTCATCGCCATCATTGCAACTGGAATAATCTTTGTCTGCTACAGCACGGTGAAGATACTCTTTTACAGGAGGAGCGAGGAGATCGAGACCTTCAAACTGCTGGGCGCCACCAGCTGGTTCATCAGATTTCCCTTCCTCCTGGAAGGCAGCGTGATCGGCTTTAGCGGGGGGCTGCTCAGCCTGATCGGCATATTATCCTTTTATTACTTCGGCATTCTGAAACTGAGTCTTACCTCTCCGGTCTTCAGGGCGGTGCTCTTCCCGGCAGACTTGTTTCTGCCTCTTCCCCTGGTCGGTCTCCTGCTCGGACTTACGGGATCAGCTATCGCACTCGGAAGGCTCAGGTACTGATGGCCGTTGCTTTCTTGCTGCTCGTTGCCCTGCTCGTCCCCGGCCTTTCTCACGCTGCAGATCTGCAGAGCCGGTACAAGAAAATCCAGCAGAAGATGGTCGAGCAGAAAGAGAAGATCGGAGAGGCGCAGGGGCGGGAATCTTCCATACTGGGTGATATGGAGGAAGTCAGCAGAAAACTTGCCCTGACCGAAACGGAGCTGAACAGACAGAGACGGGCCCTCCGGCAAACCGAGTCGGGGATCAGGGACACAAACGGCAAGATTGCGCATATCGAAAGCAGCCTTTCCGCCCGTAAGAACTGGATAAAGAGGAAGCTCAGGGTCATGCAGCGGTTCGGTTACTCGGGTGATCTGCTCATGGTGCTCCTGAACGCCCGGGACGCATCACAGATGATAAGGGTATGGAGAGACCTGGAGGCAATAGCCGCATACGACAACAAGGTCCTCGATGATTACCGGCAGAACCTGGAAGAGCTGAATAAAGAAAGTTCCAGGCTGCGGTCCCTCAAATCGGAACTCCTCGTGAAAACCCGGCGGGTGGCAGCCGAAGAAAAGGAACTTGCGGAGCAGAGAAGCGTGAAGGAGGCGTTGCTTTCCTCTGTCCGGCAGGAAAAGAACGCTCACAGGAAGATGCTCATGGAGCTCCGGGAGGCTTCCCGGAAACTTCTGGACATAATCCGTGAGTCATACAAGAGAAACAGTTACACCGGCAAGGGCTTTTCACGCCTTAAGGGAAAATTGCACTGGCCGGTCGCCGGCGTTGTCGCGATCCCTTACGGTCCGCAGAAAGACCGTCAGTTCGACACGCCGGTATTCAGAAACGGCATACATATCAAGACGGCCCCTGATGCCGACGTCAGTGCCGTATTCGGGGGAAGAGTGATATTTTCCGACTGGTTCAAAGGGTACGGACAGCTGATAATCGTAAACAACGGCGAAGGCTACAATTCGCTTTACGGCAATCTCTCGCAGATTTTTTCCCATGTAGGAGATATAATAAAAAACAACCAGGTGATAGGAAAAGTCGGGACATCGGGCATCCTTAATGCTCCGGGCCTTTATTTCGAGATACGTTACAAAGGCAGACCCCTCGATCCGACACAGTGGCTGGTGCACAAAAGAAGATAAGTCAGGAGGACAGTGAAAGAAATGCCAAGGAAGAAATTTCTGTTGGTCTGGCTGCTGGTAATAGTAATTACCGCCACCGGTGTTTCCATAGGAAGGTTGTCCGCAACCGTAACCGGAACTGCGGGCGAGGGGTATGAGGAACTTAAGACATTCACCGAAGTCCTGCAGATGGTGAAGAAATATTACGTGGAGGATGTGAGCACGAAGAACCTCGTCTACTCGGCCATCAAGGGGATGTTGAGCTCCCTCGATCCCCACTCCAGCTTTATGCCGCCCGAGGCTTTCAAGGAGATGCAGGTAGAGACAAAGGGCGAGTTCGGCGGCCTCGGCATACAGATAGGGATAAAGGACGGCGTGCTCACGGTCATCTCGCCGATTGAAGATACACCCGCATGGAAGGCGGGCATCAAGGCCGGCGACAAGATAATAAAGATAAGCGGAAAGCCCACGAAGGACATGGGTCTGGAGGGCGCAGTCACTAAGATGAGGGGAGCTCCGAAGACTCCCATTACCATAACCATTTACCGTCAGGGATGGAAGGAACCCAGGGACTTCACAATCGTCAGAGAGATCATAAAAATAAAGAGTGTAAAATCGAAGGTCATCGAAGGCGACATAGGATACGTGAAGATCAGTCAGTTCCAGGAACAGACAGCCTCGGACCTCGAGACCGCCCTCAAGAAACTCGATAAGGAGAAGATAAACTCTCTCATCGTCGATCTGAGAAACAACCCCGGCGGACTGCTGAACAGTGCCGTCGACGTGGCCGGCGAGTTCATGCCCAAGGGTAAGCTCGTTGTTTACACAAAGACAAGGTCCGGCGAGAAGACCGAATTCTACACCGATGGGAACCAGCTCGCGACGCAGCCGATGATCGTTCTTGTTAACGAGGGAAGCGCGAGCGCCTCCGAGATCGTGGCAGGAGCGCTGAAGGACTGGAACCGGGCGGTCATCCTCGGCACACAGACCTTCGGGAAAGGTTCCGTTCAAACAGTGATACCCCTGAGCGACGGCGCCGGCCTGAGACTGACCACTGCCAGATACTATACGCCAAAGGGCATATCAATCCAGAATACCGGAATTACTCCGGATATAGTTGTAAAGATCGAGGCAAAGAACGGGGAGAAGGAGCATCCCGTGATCAGGGAAAGAGACCTTGCAAGGCACCTTCAGAATGAGCAGGCAGGGAAAACGAAGCCGGAAGAGGTAGAGACGGTCCCTGTTGAAGTGGGGGAAAAGGAAGACGTCCAGCTCCAGCGCGCCGTCGACATCCTGAAGACGTGGAATGTCTTCAAGGGCCTGCCGCAGGCATCCGGTGAAGGCCCCGCGAAGTAAGGAGAAATGTCGAGGGTCGTATTCGACATAGAAACAGCCGGCAAGGACTTCGATTCCCTCGATTCTGCCGTCCAGGAGTATCTGCTCAGATGGGCGGAATCCGATGAGGAGAGAAAAGAGGTAAGGGATAGTCTCTCCTTCTACCCCCTCACGGGGGAGATAATCACTATAGGAATGCTGAATCCCGACACCGGCAAAGGGGTCGTTTACTTCCGGAACAATAACGATCCCCAACTCCCCTTCGAGGAGGATGGCCTCCGCTACGAGACCTGCACCGAAAAGGAGATAATACAGAAATTCTGGGAGACCATCAGGAACTACGACCGGTTCGTAACCTTCAACGGCCGGGGGTTCGACTGTCCGTTCATCATGATACGCTCCGCCGTCCACGGCATTAAGCCTGCGAGGGACCTCATGCCTAACAGGTACGGTGATGTCCACATAGACCTCTTCGACCAGCTTTCCTTCTTCGGCGCCTCCCGACGGAAGTTCAGCTTGGACATGTGGTGCCGGACCTTCGGAATAAAGAGCCCCAAAGAAGGGGGAATAACAGGATACGAGGTAAAAGACCTCTTCCGGGCGGGAAGATATGTCGATATCGCCCGGTATTGCGCGGGGGACCTGAAGGCCACCGCCGAGCTGCTGGCCGTCTGGGAAAATTTCATCAGATACACAGGCAGGTAAAGCCGTTCGGTAAAACCCAAACCAAAGCGATCTTCGCGCAAAGCCCTGGAAAAAGTCCATACTGACCCTAACGTTGCAAAGCCGCGCGGAAGGAACAGCGAAAAAGTCTCGTAATGACGACATGATTTATCCATCTTCCACATAAAGGAGCCAGCGTTCAGTTACTTCCGGAAAATGGCTGGCAGACCCCTCTCAAGGGCTGTAAGGTGTCGCTACAGGACATTTTTCGCTGCCCCTTACGCGCTTTTCAGAGATTCTTATGCAACAATAGGGCTAAGAAACAGGGCGATTCCGGCTATCCCGAGAGGTATTCATTAACCTTTTCGACCTCGAAGGCCTCGGAAAGCAGCACGTTGCGCATGAAACTGAAGATCTTCTCCCGTGCCCGGCTGCTCAGCTCCGGATAAAAAACCGGATTTGCCACGACGGCGGCCCTGAAGGCAAAAAACGGCGCGGCTACCCTGGTAATGTCCATATCCCCCGAAGCCCCCACGTATTCATCAAGAAACAGCTTCAGTCCTTCCTCATATGCCTGCCTTAAGTTTCCGTAGTTCTTCACAGAAAAGAATATGTAATTTATTGCAAGCGCCGTCACATCGTCGGCCGGTTCCCCCCATGGCCCCCTGCTGCGGTCGAGGAGAATAAAGTCGGTATCGCCGGTGAACCATATATTCCCCGGGTGGAAATCACCGTGGATCTGAGAGAGACGATAGGCAAGGGGCTTCAGCCTAGCCCTCCAGTCCACACACAACTTTTCCATTTCGGCCATTTCTCCGTAACTCATCGTGCCGTCGGGATAGAGGTCGAAGACGCCCATCAGACATTCGCCGTGCCCTATGGTGTCCCTCAATTTCCGCCAGTACAGCGTCCTTGAATCCTTCTTGGCCCTATGAATATCTGCGAGATAGGATGCCATGGCACGTATCTTTTCCCTGTCCCCGGGGGCCAGCAGGTCCTTCGCCGCCATGTCCGAGAGGTCATGGAAGTAATGGCGTCCACGGACCCTCTCCATGAGGAGGTAGTATTCCTTCCCGCCTCCGACGGATTTTATCGTGCCGTCCTTCATCTCCGCGAGCACGTCGACGGCCCTGACATGCCTGGGCAGGTTTCCGTATTCGTCGAGGTCGAGAAGGAATACTGAGGCTCGGTCCGAAGGATAGTCATGCCCAAGACCTTCAGGAAAAAGACCCTTTACGACGCACGTTTTCTCACCTTCCCGGGTCTTCAGTTCGATAAGAAACCCCGCACCCTGGACACCGGCGCCCAGTTTCGTAATGCGAATATCGGAGGCATAGGGGAATTCCTTCAGTAGGTGGGACCGTAGCGCCCGCTCATTGATCATGACAGCGCGCCCTCAAATCCGCTTCTCATAATCGCCGACTCTAACGCGGGGGCAGGTCTCTGCCCTCTTCAAAATTCCTCACGAACTGCCCTATCTGAACGCCAAGGTAAACGCACTTTATGTTATTCATACAGTCCTCCGCGTCTTTCTTCTCCAGATAGGTCGTGAGCTCATGCGGGCCTTTCGTAAATTTCACCACATAAGCGTTTTTTCCGCTGTCGAAATCCATCCCGAGGGTTATACCGTGCTGCCTGATTTCCGGGTACATCTCCCGTATCTTGTCCTTCAAGGCTTCATCCGTGTAGGCCATGCCAACCTCCTGTGGTCGTTCCTTAATAAACCTTATCTCATTTTGCGGCAATGTCAAACGTAACTCCTTCGCAGGAGTCTTTTTTGAGGTCGTCATTCCCGAGGCAGTAAGCGGGAATCCAAGTTTTCGGACGGCATGAAAAAGAATAGGTCACCGCTGAGCCGCATGGGGCGCAAAGAGTTTTAAATATATATTTCTGCCCTCTCAGCAGAAATATATAAACTGACATGATGAGCTTTTTTGTTTTCCGGCCTCTCACCGGGAAACAAAATTGATTTTATCTCTGCGAACTCTGCGGTGAAAATATTTTGGTTCCGGCTTTATTTTTCCCGCCTCCTGCCTATCCACAGGGCGGAAATGGGGCGGGGGAAAAGGTCTACGCCTCCAGAGCCCCGAAGTTCTCGCTGTATCTTTCCAGAAACTCCCCGTAACTGAAATGGTGCTCCTGGGTGCCGTATTTCTCTACCGCATAAGCCGCTGCAACAGCGCCCATCTGCGCCGCTGTCTTCATGTCCCCGCCGTTGACAAGACCCTTGAGCAGTCCTGCCCTGTACGCGTCTCCCGCTCCGGTGGGATCGACAACGTTCGAAGTACCCGCCACTCCTATACTTTCGTCTGCGTCCCGTGTACTGATAAGGGAGCCCTTTTCTCCCAGTGTCGTTATAACCGTCCCTGTCAGGCCGAGAAGGCCTTTCTTGTCCAGACCCGTCATCTTCGTTATCAGGTCGAGTTCGTAGTCATTTGAGATCAGGACCAGAGCACCTCTGAGCCAGTCCCTGAGGGCCTTCCCGTCCCAGGCGGTGAGGGACTGGCCGGGATCGCAGATGAAAGGGATGCTCCTCCTTTTGTATTCTTCTGCATAGTCGACCATGTCGCCCAGGTTACCTGGCGCAATCAGGCCTATCGAATCATCGGGGGCTGCGTTGTCGAACCCGTACCCGGAGGGATGCTTCATGGCGCCGGGATTGAACCCGGTGATCTGGTTGTCCGTCAAATCCGTAGTTATATAAGCCCCCGCAGTAAATTCTTCGTCGATTATCTTTATCCCTTCGGTGGGGATGTTGTTCTTCCCAAGCCAGTCGAAATAAGCATGGTAATCCTTGCCGATTGTGGCAAGGACAAGCGGCCTCTCCTCCAGCAGGCCGAGCGAATAGGCGATGTTGCCCGCCGTCCCGCCGAATTTTTCCACCATCCCGTTGACGGTGAAACAAACATTAAGGATATGGATCTTGTCGGGCATGATGTGGTCGGAAAATCTCCCCGGGAAATCCATGATCCTGTCGTATGCGAGAGAACCCGATATATAGATATTCACTGTGCCTCCTTC
>Ga0307436_1000609_pt1 | contig 16840 bp, 15 predicted proteins | sample SalMarWE160440MG_FD_202513 | JGI IMG/M metagenome (GOLD analysis project Ga0307436, IMG submission 202513) | Salt marsh sediment microbial communities from the Plum Island Ecosystem LTER, Massachusetts, United States - WE1604-40 | ecosystem: Environmental > Aquatic > Marine > Intertidal zone >...
GCAAGGTTTTAGAATTTTGCGATTCTGGAATAACGACGTGATCGGCAATATCGAAGGTGTGGCTCGCGAAATTCAAACCGCGCTTGCGGTAAATGCCCCCACCCCCATCCCCTTTCCGCAAGGGGGAGGGGAGTAGCGCACAGCGCGCGCCTTCGCCTTATCCCCCGCGCGCCGCCTTGAAGCGCGCCATGCTCTCGGCCGGCCAATAATCGGCGGGCCGGTAAAATTCCGCGACCGCCGGAACGCGGTCGGGCAAGATGACCCACGGCTGCTTGGTGGACGTATAGATGTGGATGTCCGGCGGCGCGCGCGAGGGATCGTCGAGCGTGCCCACGCGAACGAAATGAATGTTCGGACCGGCGCCGGCGTAATTGCTCCACACCGTCACGCCGCAATCCGCGCAGCGCCAGAACACCTGGCCCTTGCCGCTGGCGCTGGGCAGCGTGGTTTGCACCGGCTTGCCCTTCACGAGTTCCACCTGTGAGGCTTCGATGAAGGCATTGACGGCGAAGGCCGAACCGGTTTCGCGCTGGCACCAGGTGCAATGGCAGCAATGCACGAAAATCGGCCGGGCCTTGAGGCGATAGCGCACGGCCCCGCAGGTGCAGCCGCCGTCCATCGTGACATGCTGTTCTTCGGTCATCGCAAGCTCCTTTACGCGCAAGGACGCCGCCTCACCGCTGCGTCGAGTGGCCCTCGCGCTCCATGACGACCTTGAACGGTCCGCGCGGGTTGAGATCGCGCTGCGGGAACGGAATCTCGATGCCCTCGCGCTTGAGGATGTCCCACAATGCCAGCAGCACCTGTCCGCGCACATTGGTGAGGCCCTCGATCGGATCGCGGATCCAGAAGCGCAGGATGAAATCGAGCGAGGAGTCCCCGAACGCCTTGAGATGGCAAACCGGCGGCGGCGCGGCGAGCACGCGCTTGACCGATTTGACCGCCTCGAGCGCCAGCGCGATCACCTTGTGCGGATCGGAGGCATAGGCGACGCCGAATTCAACCTCGATGCGCACCTCGTCGTTGGAATAGGACCAGTTGACGACGCGCTGGGTGATGAAGTCCTCGTTGGGGATCAGGAACTCGCGGCCGTCACGGGTGACGATCGCGGTGTAGCGCGCGCCCATCGACTCGACCCAGCCGAACGAGTCGCCGACCGTGATCACGTCGCCCGGTTTGATCGACTTGTCGGCCAGCAGGATGATGCCACTCACCAGGTTGGAGACGATCTTCTGCAGGCCGAAACCGAGGCCGACGCCGACCGCGCCGGAGAAGAGGGCAAGCGCGGAGAAGTCGATGCCGACGGTCGACAGCACGATCAGGATTGCAAAGGTGATCAGCAGCAGCCGGATCAGCTTGCCGATCAACACCTGGATCGACGGCGTCAGGTCGGCCGTTGCGCGCACCCGCCGGTCGAGGAAGTCACTGGCGGTGTTCGCCGCCCACAGCGTGAGCAGCAGCAGCACCGTGGTTTTGACCACCAGCAGCGGCGTCACGCGCAAGCCGCCGATGAAGAGGCCGACGGAATCGAGCGCCGTCATGACCGGCTGCAGCAGACCGAGGATGCTGAGCGCGGCGATGGTCCAGGCCGAGACCGCCACCAGCCGGTAGACGAACCGGTTTTGGATGAGGCCGGCGACCAGCGCGATGATCACCCAGGCGGTGCCCAGGCTGGCGGCAACGCCGAGCAGGTAGGAGCGGCTCGGCCAGGTCAGCGACAGCATCGCCGCGTGCATGATCATCACAACCAGCACGAAGAAGATGGTGCCGAGATTGGCCAGCACGTGGCGCACGAACTGGCGCAGCAATGGCGGCCAGCCCGTGGTCAGCGCGGTGAGATCGATGCGCCGGCGGATCAGCGTAGCGGCAAGCGTCCCGATCGCAGCGGCAGTCAGAATCAGACCGAGCTGAAGCAGAAAGCCGAGCGAGGTCAGCTCGTGCACGGCCATGTGAAGAAAATCAGTGATGGTGCTGGCTGCCTGCTGGACGCCGTCCATACTACGCTCCCAAAGCCCACCCCCCGTGGAAATAGCCCACAAAGCGGACCAATATCAAATACGGCCGGCGCCGGGCATGTGCCCCGGCAGGTAGCAAGGGGTTTTACACATGTACGACCGGGGACTGTCGGAAGAACAGCGGATGATGCGGCAGAGCTGCCGCGATTTCGTCGATGAGGTGGTGCTGCCTTTCATCCGCGAGAATTGGCAGCGCGAATGGTCGATGGTTCCGGAAGACCGGCTGCCGCTGCGGATCCTGGATGAGGCCGAGAAGATCGGCATCCGCACCCTGGGCGTGCCGGAAGAATTCGGCGGCGTCGAGCTGGAGAAAGGCACCGAGGTCAAGACCTTCGCCATGATCGCGGAAGAGATCGCGCGCGGTGACTCAGGGCTTGCCGACAAGCTGGTGCAGAACTGGAAAGTCTCGGTGCTGCTGCGCCAGTTCGCGCCGCGCCATTTGCAGGAGAAATGGTTCAAACGGCTGGTGGCCGAGCCGCAGTTCCTGATGGCGCATTGCCTGACCGAGCCGCGCGGCGCCTCCGACCGCTGGTTGCCCTACAACGTGCCGGAAGCATCCATGCAGACCAAGGCCGTGAAGGCCAATGGCGGCTGGGTGATCAACGGCCGCAAACAATTCATCTCCAACGGTTACGACGCCAGCCTCTACGTGGTCTATGCCAACACCAACTCCAAGGTCGGCATGTTGCAGGGAACGTCATCGTTCCTGGTGCCGCGCGAGACCAAGGGGTTTACGGTGGCGCGCTGCAACGAGACGCTCGGTTGCCGCTTCATGAACAACGGCGAGATGGTGTTCGAGGACATGTTCGTGCCGGACGATCATCTGCTGATCGAGAACGATGCGCTCGGCTCGGCCGGCGTCTATTTCCGCCCCGGCAAGATCATCCAGGCAGCAAAAAATCTCGGCGTCGGCGTGCGTGCCTTCGAGGCCACCGCCGAGTACGTTCAGAACTACGTGCAGGGCGGCCGCATCCTGATCAAGCATCAGGCGGTGGCGCTGCGGCTGGCCGACATGGCGACCCGCATCGAAGCGGTGCGCGCGCTGCTCGAGCGCGCCGCGCAAGCCGTCGACGACAAGGCGCCGGAGGCGGAAACGCTGGTCAACATGGCCAAGATGTTTGCTTCCGAAGAGATCATGAAGGTGGCCCAGCACGCGGTCGAATTGCACGGCGGCAATGGCATCATGCTCGATTTCGGCATCGAGAAGGTCTTACGTGACGCCGTCATCTTCATGCACATGGACGCGACGGTGGACATCTCCAAGTTCAAGATCATCAAGAACATGTTCCCCGACACGGCGGGGAAATACGCCGGGCCGGAGCCTTGATCGCTAGCGCAGCGTGGGAATTCATTTCGTCATGGCCGGGCTTGTCCCGGCCATCTCGCTTAGGGATGCAGTGCTCTCCTAAGCGGGATGCGCGGGACAAGCCCGTGCATGACGGCGAATGGGTTTACCGCAGGGCGAAGCGGAAGCCGATCACCACGATCACCAGGCCGACGAGCTGCGCAATGCTCGGCACCACGCCGAGCGCGAGATAGCCGATGATCAGTGCGAAACCCGGGACCAGCGCGGGAAAGGTCGCCGCGCGTCCGGCGCCGATCAGAATCACGGCACGCGCGAACAGGTAGATCGGCAACACGCCGGCGAGAATGCCCTGCACCACCACCTGCACCAGGTTTTCCGCGAGGCTCATGCGCAGCATGTTGTCGAAGCCGATGAACGACGCATAAAGCGGCGCATACACCACCACTGACAGCACCCCGACCATGGCCACCGCGCGCGTGCCCGACATGCGGTAGTAGCGCAGCAGGGTGCCGAACAATGCCCAGAAGAAGCCGGCGGTGACGAACAGCAGATCGCCGCCGACGCCTTCGCGGCCGATGGTGGTCAGCGACTCGGCGCCGAATACCATGAGGCCGGCGATGATGACGATGCCGCCGAAGATGCGCGGGATCGTCGCCTTCTCGTGCAGCATGGCGGTGGCGAGGATCAGCCCGAACAGAGCCGCGCAGGCTGGCTGGATGGTGGTGCCGTGGCCGAGCGGCACCAGCATAAAGCCGGTGTAGGCGGTGATGGCCTGCGGCGGGCCGGAAAGCACGCTCATCACGAGGCCGCGGCCCCAGCCGATGCCGCCGAGGTTGATGAGCCCGTCGCGGAAGGCGATGGGCATCAGCAGCAGGCCGGACCAGAAGAAGCGGTGAAAGGCGAGGTCGGCGGGCGTAAAGCCGACGCCGACGCCGTGTTTGGCCGCCACGAAGCCGGCCGCCCAGCCGAGCGCCGCGCCGGTGCCGCATAGAATTCCGATCAAAATGCCGGAAGAGCGCGCCACCGTAGCTTGCCCCGGACCATCCACGGCGACGTCCTCTGCGCAGGTGACTTTGGCCCGCCTGATACTCTAGGATTGCCTTCGAAGTCCAATAACGAACACCCATAGCAAACATCACCGGGAAGAAACGCTCATGGCGAAGCCGCGCAAAGTCATCATTACGTGTGCCGTTACCGGCTCGATCCACACGCCTTCAATGTCGCCGCATCTGCCGGTGACGCCCCAGGAGATTGCAGACGCGGCAATCGGCGCAGCCGAAGCAGGCGCCGCAATCGTCCACCTGCATGCGCGCAATCCGCAGGACGGCCGTCCCGACCAGTCGCCGGAAGCCTTCGCGCCCTTCCTCAAGGTGATCAAGCAGCGCTCCAACGTGGTGGTGAACATTACCACCGGCGGCGCGCCTACCATGACCGCCGAAGAGCGTGTCAAGCCGGCGGCAACCTTCAAGCCGGAAGTCGCTTCCCTCAACATGGGCACGATGAATTTTGGGCTTTACCCGATGATCGACCGCTACAAGGGCAAGTTCAAATACGATTGGGAAGAGCCGTATCTGGAGGGCTCGCGCAAGGGCATGTTCAAGAACACCTTCGCCGATATCGAATACATTCTCAGCACCTGCGCGGAGAACAATACCCGCTTCGAGATCGAGTGCTACGACATCGGCCATCTCTATACGCTTAGGCACTTCCTTGATCGCGGCGTCGTCAAGCCGCCGCTGTTCGTGCAGTCGGTGTTCGGCATCCTCGGCGGCATCGGGACGCATCCCGAGGACGTCATCATGATGAAGCGCACCGCCGACCGCCTGCTCGGCGACAATTACCGCTGGTCCGTACTCGGTGCCGGCGGCAATCAAATGCGGGTCGCGGCCCAGGCGGCGGCCATGGGCGGCAATGTGCGCGTCGGCATGGAGGATTCGCTGTGGATCGGCGCCGGCAAGCTGGCCGAGTCGAACGCGCAGCAGGTCACCAGGGTGCGCCAGATCCTCGAGGGCCTCGGGCTTGAGATCGCGTCCTCGGACGAGGCGCGCGAGATCCTCTCGCTCAAGGGCGGCGACAAGGTCAACTTCTGACCGCGCAATTCCCTCGTGTTCCGCGGTGGCCTAGAGCATGATCCCGAAAAGTGGGAACCGGTTTTCGGAAAAGATCATGCTCGAGCAAAATGTTAGGGGTGCAAAGTGATTCAATCTAAACGGATCACGCTCTAGGCACCTCGTTCGAATTGTGAAAGACTTCGCGCGGCTGGAATTGAGAGATTTCGCCATACGAAATGTCCGTCAAGGACATCGAATAACTGGGAGGACACAAAATGCATGGAAAGCGCTTCGCGCTGGCGGCCGTGCTGTCGGCGCTAACACTTGCGGCGGCCGGTCTTGTTTCGGCCGCTCAAGCGGACACTATCACGTTGCGGATCGCGACGGGTCATCCCCCCGGCGTCGTCTATGCCGGCCTGATGAAGAACTTCTTCGAGCCGGAACTGAAGAAGCGCGTGGAAGCGCGCACCAAACACAAGATCAACTGGGTCGAGGGCTATAGCGGCTCGATCGTCAAGGTGACCGAGACGCTGGAAGGCGTCCAAAACGGCATTATCGACATCGGCGGTTTCTGCTTCTGCTTCGAGCCCGCCAAGCTGCCGTTACATGCGTTCCAGGTCATGCTGCCGTTCGGCACCATGGACCCGACCGTCAGCCTCGCCATCGCGCAGGACGTCTACAAGCAGGTGCCGTACCTGACCGAGGTGTTCGAGAAGAAGTACAATCAGAAGCTTTTGGCGCACATCGCCGACGGCGGCTACAACCTCGGCACCTCGTTCGACTGGAACAAGGTCTCCGACCTCAAGGGCATCAAGATCGCCGGCGCCGGCCTCAATCTGAACTGGCTGAAATATGCCGGCGTCACCCCGGTGCAGGGCTCGCTGCCGGAGGCCTATACCGGCATGAAGACCCACGTCTACGAAGGCTGGATCATGTTTCCGAGCGCCTGGGTCAACCTCAAGCTCTACGAGCCCGGCCCGTACTACACCATGATCGGTTTCGGCTCGATCACCTGGCACGGCCTCACCATCAACCTGAACACCTGGAAGAAGCTGCCGGCTGACGTGAAGCCGATCGTGCTCGAAGTTGCGCATGACTTCGAGCAGCTCACCGGCACCAACAACAAGGCGCGCTACGGCAGCGACGTTGAGAAGCTCAAGAAGCTGATCCACGTGAAGACGCTGCCCGATGCGGTGCGCAAGGAATGGGCCGAGTCGCTCAAAGACTGGCCGCAGCAGCATGCCGACGAGCTGGAGAAGCAGGGCCTGCCGGCGGTCAAGGTGCTCAACCTGACGCTCGCCGCCGCCGAGAAGCACGGCTACAAGTGGCCGGTGCGCTACAAGATCGTGAAGCACTAAGGCCGCGCGCTTGAACGAAACCGGCCGGGGCCTTTTCGCTCCGGCCGGTGACTTCCTCGAAAAAGCGGGCGCGGAAAGCCAATGTCGATCGTCAAGCTCTCCGATAGAATTGCCAAGACCCTGATGGTCTTGGCGGCGGCCTGGGCCTTCGTACTCACCTTCATCATCATCGCCGACATCACCAGCCGCACCTTGTTCGACAATCCGCTCAACGGCACGCGCGAGATCGTCGCCAATTCGATCGTCATGATCGTGTTTTTGCAGGTGGGCTACGCCATCCGCAGCCGCTCCATGCTGAGCGCCGACTTCCTGGTCGATCTGCTGCCGCTCAAGGTTCGCCGCGTCGTGCTGGCGATCGGCTATCTGCTGGGCGCGGCCTTCTTCCTCACCATCATTCTCGGCGGCTGGCAACTGGCCATCGATTCATGGACCGGCGGCGAATTCGAGGGCGAGGGCGCCTTGCATATTCCCTCCTGGCCGACCCGTTTCATGATTTTGATCGGCTCGGGCCTCGCCGTGCTGAACTATCTGGTGCTGGCCTATCTCGACGTGTTCGGGCCGGCGCCGCCCACGGAAGCCGAAGTCTTCGCGGAGGATGGAAGCGCTCCGCTCTGAGCGCGGCCGCCGGGAATAAGGGGACCAAAGTTCGTGTTTAGCGTCGATGTCGCCGTCGTGTTGATCGCCACGCTGCTGGTGCTGGTGGCCTTCGGCGTGCACATCGCGATCGCGCTCGGCATCGCCAGCGCGCTCGGCATCTACATGGTGACCGGCAGCTTCCACGTGGTCACCAGCATGCTGGGCTCGACCGCTTACGAGGCGCTGCGCGACTACGTGTTCGCGGTCATTCCGCTGTTCATGCTGATGGGCGAGTTCATCGGCCGCTCAGGCGCGGTGACCGACGTTTACAAGGGCATCAACCGCGGCTTGCGCCATATTCCAGGACGGCTGGCAATCGCTACCGTCCTGGGCAACGCGCTGTTTTCCTTCGTCACCGGCGTCAGCATCGCCAGCGCGGCGGCGTTCTCGCGCATCTCCTATCCGGAGATGAAGCGGCACGGCTATGACCGCGGCTTCGCGCTCGGCACGGTCGCCGGCTCCTCCTGCCTCGGCATGCTGATCCCGCCCAGCGTGCTGATGATCGTGTGGGGCATCCTCACCGAGAAATCGATCGGCCAGATCTTCCTCGCCGGTGTGCTGCCCGGGCTGATGATCGCCGGCCTCTATTGCCTCTATGTGCTGGTGGTCGCCATCGTGCAGCCGCACAAAGTCGGCGCAATGCCCGGACAGGGGCGCGCGATGTCGACCGTCGGCGCCGCGCAAGTCGCGGCCATCGAGGAAGAGCCGGAGGCCACGCGGCTGCAGGCCTGGGGCAGCGGCGGCGGCATCGCCCTGGTGGTGGTCGCCGTGCTCGGCGGCATCTGGTTCGGCGTGTTCACCCCGACCGAGGGCGCGGGCGCCGGCGCCTTCATCGGGCTGATCATGGCAATCCTCAAAGGCATGCGGCTGCGCGGCATTATCGATTCCATCCTGTCGGTCGGGCGCACCTCGGCGCCGATCCTGGTGTTGCTGGTCACGGCGCAGCTTTACTCGCGCTCGTTGGCGATGACCGGCGTCACCAATGCCATCCAGAATTTCTTCATCGGCAGCGGCCTCGCGCCGGGCCTCATTCTGCTGGCGATGGTGCTCATCTGGTTCATGCTGGGCATGGTCATCGATTCCATTTCTATCATGCTGCTGACGGCGACCATTTTCGAGCCGATCGCCATAAAGATCGGCTACAACCCAATCGCCTTCGCCATCATCGGCATCCTGGCGATCGAGGCGGGGCTGCTCACCCCGCCATTCGGCCTGATCGTCTATACCGTCAAGGCGGCGGTTGACGACGACGACATTTCGGTCTGGCAGATTTTCCACAGCTCGACGCCCTATTGGGTGATCATGCTGATCGGGGTGGTGCTGCTGGTCCTGTTCCCGAAGATCGCGATCTGGCTGCCCAGCCTGGCGTTTTAGGCGGCGCAGATCGCACAATTTGCAGGCGGCGTGGTGGCCGGTTGCGACGCTATTCCCGTTGCTCTTGGCGGCGCGAATGCCTCCAATAGAGCCGGAGGATTCGCGAAGCGGCCATGGCCTCGCTCGACATCATCAGCATTGCCATCCTGCTCGGCAGCCTGCTGGTGCTCGCCGGTATCCTGTCGAGCCTGATCGCGTTGCGCTTCGGCGCGCCGCTGCTGCTGGTGTTCCTGCTGGTCGGCATGCTGGCCAGCGAGGGCGGCCCCGGCGGCGTCAAATTCAACGACGTCGCCACCGCCTATACGGTCGGCTCGATCGCGCTGGCACTGATCCTGTTCGACGGCGGGTTGCGCACGCGCATCGCCAGCTTTCGCAACGTGCTGGCGCCGGCGGTGACGCTGGCGACCGCCGGCGTGCTGATCACGGCCTTGCTGATTGCGCCGGTCGCCAAATTCATGCTCGGCGGCGGCTGGATCGAGGCACTGCTGGTCGGTGCGGTGGTGGCGTCGACCGACGCCGCGGCGGTGTTCTTCCTGATCAACGCGCGCGGATTGCGCCTGCGCCCGCGCGTGCGCGCGACGCTGGAAGTGGAATCCGGCACCAACGATCCGTTCGCGGTGTTCCTGACGCTGCTGCTGGTGGAGATCATGACTGGCGGCGAGCAGGGCTGGTCGCATGCCTTGCTGACGCTGGCGCGCGACGGCGTGTTCGGCGGCGTCATCGGCTACGCCGGTGGCCGTGTCATCACCTTGGCGCTCAACCGCCTCGACCTGCCGCAGGGCCTGCACGCGCCGTTCGTCGCGGTCAGCGCGCTAGCGGTGTTCGCCTTCGCCAACGCGGTGCACACCTCCGGTTTCCTCGCGGTCTATCTCGCCGGTTTGGTGGTCGGAAATCGGCAGATGCGGGCGCATAGATCGGTTGTCGCGTTTCTCGACGCGGTGACCTGGCTGGCGCAGATCGTCATGTTCGTGCTGCTCGGCCTGCTGGTATGGCCGCAACGGCTGACCGAAAGCCTGTTCGCCGCAGTTCTGGTGGCGCTGGTGCTGATGCTGGTCGCGCGGCCGGCCGCCGTGTTCCTCTGCCTGGCACCGTTCAATTTTCAATGGCGCGAGAAGTTGTTTATTTCCTGGGTCGGCCTGCGCGGGGCGGTGGCGATCTTTCTCGCCTCAATCCCGCTGCTGGTCGGCCTGCCCGCGGCCCATCTTTATTTCGACGTCGCTTTCGTGGTGGTGCTGTCGTCGCTGCTGATCCAGGGCTGGACAGTGGCGTTCGCCGCGCGCCGGCTCGACATTTCGTTCGCGCGCCACGATCCGCAGCCGCGCCGGGTCGAGCTTGACCTGCCCGGCCAGTTGGCGCGCGAGATCGTCGGCTATCCGTTGCCTGCCAACAGCCCGTTCCTGCGCCGCGGGTTGATCCCGAACTGGGCGCGGCCGACGCTGATCGTGCGCAACGAAAACATCCTCACGCCGGGCGAGGCGCACCCGATCCGCGAAGGCGACTATGTCTATCTATTGGCGCCGCCGGAGAAGGCGCAGGCGCTCGACCGTTTCTTCGTCGACATGCCGCAGCCGCGCGCCCCCGATCCGGCGCTGCTCGGCGACTTCTTCGTGCCGGGGACCGCGACGCTCGGCGCCTTGGCGGAAATATACGGCCTACAAGTCGACGCTGACCACACCGACGTGGCGCTGAGCGACTTTTTCGGCGAGCAACTCGGCCGCACGCCCAAGACCGGCGACGTGGTTGCGCTCGGCCCGATCGCGCTGCTGGCGCACACGATCGACGACGGCCGCGTCACCACGGTCGGCTTGCGGCTGGCCGAGCCGGAAGCACCGGCCGACTTGGTCGGCCGCGCCAGGGCGTGGCTCGAGCGGTTACAGAAAATTTTCGACTAGAGCGAACGACGCGCGAACGCCGGCCCGTGCTGCACCAGCCAGGCGCCGCCGAACAACACGCCGGTCCAGGCGAGGTCGCCCAGCACGGTTTTTTCCAGGAACGGCAGCGCCGCGATGTAGCACGCCATCAATCCCTGCAAGGTCAACGGATACATGCCGCTGAACGCCCAGACCGCGAAATTCGTGCTGACGAAGAAGACCAGCGAGCACGACAGCATGGTCGCCACGACCGGCAGCGCTCCACGCCAGCGGCGCGAAAACATGCCGGCCAGCGCGGGCAGCGCGATGGCCGCATAGACCACCAGCGAAACCCGCCAGTCGTCGCCCGCCAGCCCGAGGCCGCTGAGTGCCATGGCGGCGAGCGGCACGATCACGGCCAGCGCCGGCATGCGCAACACGCGCGCGGCGAACAGCCCGCTGGCGGCGACCGGCAACACGCCCGGCGCGTGCGGCAGCAGGCGGGCGGTCACGTCGAAAGCGACGAGGAAGGCTACCAGAGCCAGGTCCATCATGAGGTCGGTGCGGGTCTTGGTCGGCTGCATGGTCAGGTCCTTTGTATTGCCGGCTTCATAGCACGGCCCGGCCTGTCCGTAAAAGCCGCCCGTTCACCCCTTCCTGGCCCATTCGGCCACGATCGCGCGCAAGGCGTCGAGGCCGTCGGTCAGCGCCGCCGGCCCAGGCTGCAGAATCAGCGCCGACTTGATCTCGCGCAGAAAACCGCTCGCCACGGCCGGAACTTGGTCGAAGCCAGGCCGAGCAGCAACTTTGGCCGGGACGAATTTCTTGCCGCACCAGGAGCCGACGATAATGTCCGGTTTGGCCGCGATCACGTCCTCTGCGGAAACAATGCGGTCCTTGGCGTTCTTGTTGGCGGCAAGCGCCGGGAACACTTCGATGCCGCCCGCCGCCTCGATCAGTTCGGACACCCAGCCGATACCGGAGATCATCGGCTCGTCCCATTCCTCGAAATAAATCAGCGGCCGGCGCGGCAGACGTTTGGCGTGCAGCCGCGCGGCTTCCACGCGCGTGGCGAGCGAAGCCGCCAAGGCATCGGCTTTCTCGGCCGCGCCGACCAGGGCACCGAGCGTGCGGATCATCGCGAGAATCCCAGCGACGTCGCGCTGATTGAAAACGTGTACCGGCACATTGGCGCGGATCAACTCGGCCGCGATATCGGCCTGCAGATCGGAGAAGGCCAGCACCAGATCAGGTTCCAGCGCCAGAATCTTCGGCACGTCGGCCGAGATGAAGGCCGAAACGCGCGGCTTTTCCTTGCGCACCCGGGCGGGGCGCACCGCATAACCCGATACGCCGACGATGCGACGATCTTCGCCGAGGAGGTAGAGCGTCTCCACGGTTTCCTCGGTCAGGCAGATGATTCGTTCGGGAGGAAACATGCCCCTCAAGCATGCATGTCGGCGCGCGCCGCGTCGAGCAGTTCCACGCCGCCGGTCGCCGTCACCCGGCCGCCGTCCAGCATCACCACGCGCGTCGCCAGCCGCCGCACCTCGCCGGCATCGTGGCTGACATAGATCATCGGCACCCGCGCCTCGTCGCGCAGGCGTTCCAGGTAGGGCAGGATGTCGCCTTTGCGGGCGGCATCGAGCGAGGCCAGCGGCTCGTCGAGCAGCAACAAGCGCGGGCGCATCAGCAGCGCGCGGCCGATCGCCACCCGCTGGCGCTCGCCGCCGGACAGTTTGCCCGGCCGGCGGTCGAGCAGGTGGCCGATATCGAGCAACGTGACCACGTGACCGAAGGCGTCCGGATCGGCGGCGTGACCGCTCATCCAGCGGCCATAGTCCAGGTTATGCCGCACCGACAAATGCGGGAACAGGCGGCCTTCCTGGAACACGCAGCCGATGCGCCGGCGCCAGGCCGCAACGTCGATGCCCGCTTCGTCGTCGAACAGCATCTCGCCGTCGAGCACGATGCGGCCGCGGTCGGGCCGCGTCAGACCCGCGATCATGTTGATGATGGCGGTCTTGCCGGCGCCGGAAGGGCCGAACAAAGCGGTGACGCCGCCGGCGACGTCGAACGCCGCTTGCAGAAAAAATTCGCCGAGCTGCTTTTCGACTTCGACGGTCAGCACCGCTTAAGCTCCATGCAACCGCGCCGTGGCGCGCCGCGCGAACCACTCCGAAGCGATCAAGGCGGCGATCGAGATAATCACGGCGACGATGACGAGCTGGAACGCGGCGGCATCGCCGCCGGGCACCTGTGTCAGCGTGTAGATCGCGGCCGAGATAGTCTGCGTCTCACCCGGAATGTTGGAGACGAAGGTGATGGTGGCGCCGAACTCGCCGAGCGCGCGGGCAAAGGCCAGCATGGCGCCGGCAATGATGCCGGGCAGCGCCAGCGGCAGCGTCACCGTAGCGAAGCTCCAGATGCGGTTGGCGCCGAGCGTTGCAGCAGCGTCCTCCAGCCGCCGGTCGATTGCCTCGATCGACAGCCTGATGGCGCGCACCATCAGCGGAAACGCCATCACCCCGCACGAGATCACCGCGCCGGTCCAGCGGAACGCAAACACGATGCCGAAATGATCGGCCAGAAACGCGCCGACCGGCGCGTTGCGGCCGAGAGTGACGAGCAGCAGATAGCCGGTCACCACCGGCGGCAGCACTAGCGGCAGGTGCACGAGTGCGTCGAGCAGCGATTTCCCCCAGAAATCCTTGCGCGCCAGCAGCATGGCGATGGCGATGCCGAAAGGCAGCGCCACCACCGTCGCAACGAACGCGATTCGCAGCGACAGCAGGATCGCGGTCCAGTCCTGGGGGGTGAGCTCGAGCACGCTCACGACGCCTTCGGCGGCACCAGGAAGCCGAAGCCGTATTTCTCGAAGATCGCTTTGGCGGTTCCCGTTTGTAGGAAATCCAGATAACGCGCGACATGCGCGTTCTTGCTCGCCGCTAGACGCGCTACCGGATAGGTGATCGCAGGATGCGAGCCTTCCGGAAACACGCCGACGATCTTCACCTTCAGCTCTACCTGAGCGTCGGTCGCATAGACGATGCCGAGCGGCGTCTCGCCGCGCGCCACATAGGCGAGCGTTGCCCGCACGTTCTCGGCCTGCGCGAGCTTCGGCTCGGCTGCTTTCCAGGCACCGAGCGAGGTAAGCGCCGCCTTGGCATAAAGCCCGGCCGGCACCGCCTTGACATCGGCGACCGCGATGCGGCCGGAGCCGGCAAGCTTGGCGATGTCGAAGCCCTTTTCGATTTTTACGTGCTCGAGCTTGGAAGCCTTGGGCACGATCAGCACCAGCCGGTTGCCGAGCAGATCGACGCGGGTGCCAGGCGCGAGCAGCGCCTTCTGATCCAGAAAATCCATCCACTTGATGTTGGCCGACACGTACACGTCGGCCGGTGCGCCCTGCGCGATCTGCTTGGCGAGCGCCGAGCTCGCGGCATAGCTCGCCGTGACCTTGACGCCGGTCGCCTTGGAGAAGGCGGCATCGACGTCGTCGAGCGCGTTGCGCAGGGACGCCGCCGCGAACACCGCCAGCGTATCCTGCGCCGCGGCCTGCTGCGGCGCGACGGCGAGCGCGGCGAATAGGCCGAGAATGGCGAAAAGCCGTGGCAGCATGGCGGTTCTCCTCGGGCGCCCGCACAGGCACCGCTTTGGCATCGCATCAAAATGGGAAGCGACCGAGCGTCGGAACCGCCGTTCCGGCTAACGCGGCGCACGCACGGTGCGCCGCAGGTCGATGGAGAGCCTAGCAACTCTTTGCGAGGCAGGTAAAGTCCCCTCTCGGGAGGATGCGGCCATGGCGAAAGCATCGCCCATCGAGGGCGAGTTCGACTACATCATCGTAGGCGCAGGCTCGGCCGGCTGCGTGCTGGCCAACCGTTTGTCCGCCGATCCGCGAAAGCGTGTGCTCCTGCTGGAAGCAGGCCTCCGCGACAACTGGATCTGGTTCCACATTCCGGTCGGCTACCTGTTCGCCATCGGCAATCCGCGCGCCGACTGGCTCATGAAGACGGAGCCGGAGCCGGGCCTCAACGGCCGCAGCCTCAACTACCCACGCGGCAAGGTGATCGGCGGCTCCTCGGCCATCAACGGCATGATCTACATGCTCGGCCAGGCCACCGATTATGACCAGTGGCGCCAGCTCGGCCTGCCGGGCTGGTCGTGGGACGACGTGCGGCCGTTCTTCCGCAAGCATGTCGATCATTTTCTTGGCAGCAACGGCCACGCCGCCGGCGGCGAATGGCGGGTCGAAAGCCCACGCATTTCCTGGGAAATTCTCGACGCCTTCCGCGACGCGGCGGTGCAATACGGCATCCCGGCGGTGAACGATTTCAATACCGGCGACAACGAGGGCGTCTGCTATTTCCACGTCAACCAGAAGCGCGGGCGGCGCTGGTCAGCGGCCCGCGGTTTTCTCAAGCCGGCCCTGCACCGGAAAAACCTCCGGCTCGAAACGGGTTGCTTGGTCGAAGGCCTCGAATTCACCGGCAAGCGCGCCGTCGGCGTGCGCTGGCGCCAAGACGGCGTCGCGCGCAGCGCGCGCTGCCGCGGCGAAGTGATTTTATCGGCGGGCGCGATCGGCTCGCCGCACTTGTTGATGCTGTCGGGCATCGGCCCGGCGGCGCAACTTGCGCGGTTCGACATCCCGCTGCGGCTCGACAAGCCCGGCGTTGGCGCCAACCTGCACGACCACTTGCAGCTGCGCATGATCTATAAGGTCACCGGCGTCGCAACCTTGAACGAGACTTACGCCTCGCTGCTCCGGCGCGCCGGCATGGGGCTCGATTATCTGTTGCGCCGGCGCGGGCCCATGACCATGGCGCCGTCGCAGCTCGGCGCATTCACGCGCTCCGATCCCGCCCAAGACCGCGCCAATATCGAATATCACGTGCAGCCGCTTTCGCTTGATAAATTCGGCGAGCCGCTGCATCCATTCCCGGCTTTCACCGCTAGCGTGGCCAATATCAGGCCGACCAGCCGCGGCGCGCTCACGCTCAAGTCGCACGATCCGGCGGTGCCGCCGGCCATCGCGCCGAATTATCTGTCGACGCCGGAGGATCGCCGCGTCGCCGCCGATTCGATCCGCGTCACCCGCAGAATCGTGGCGCAGCCGGCGCTGCAAAAATATTCGCCGGTCGAGTTCCTCCCGGGCGCCGCGGCGCGCGACGACGACGAGGCCGCGCTGGAAAAGGCCGCCGGCGCTATCGGCACCACCATCTTCCACCCGGTCGGCACCGCCCGCATGGGCCGCGACGACGATGCCCGCGCCGTGGTCGATGCCCGTCTGCGCGTGATCGGCCTGGAGGGCCTGCGCGTCGTCGACGCCTCGGTGATGCCGTCGATCACCTCCGGCAACACCAATTCGCCGACCATCATGATCGCCGAGAAGGGCGCGGCGATGATTTTGGAAGACGCCAAGTAGTAATTCCGTTCCCCGCGGAAGCGGGGACCCCGTCTTAGGCTGCAAACAGCCAAAGAACTGGATTCCCGCTTACGCGGGAATGAGCGGTTGCGGGGTGGTCGGCGACTAAGGCAGCGCCTTCAAATGCCTTATCGGACGGCCGGGCGCGATCGCCTGCGCGGCGGCGACGATGGCGTTGGCGTCAATGCCGTAGTGCCGGTAGAGCTCGGCGAGCGAGCCGGTCTGGCCGAAATGCTCGACGCCGAGCCCGCGCGTGCGGTGGCCGGCGACCGCGCCGAGCCAGGCCAGCGTCGCCGGATGACCGTCGAGCACCGTGACAATGCCGCAGTGGTGCGGCACCTCGGCGAGCAACCGCTCGATATGCGAGCGTGCATGCACCAGCCCGCGCTCGCGCGCGCGCTGCGCGGCGGTCCAGCCGGCATTGAGCCGGTCGGCGGAAGTGACCGCCAGCAGGCCAACGTCGCGGCGATCCTCCGCCATCAGCCCGACCGCGGCGATCGCTTCCGGCGCCACTGCGCCGGTATAGGCCACGACCACCTGGGCATTCGGTCCGGGCAAGCGCTGCCAATAGGCGCCGTCGACGATCTGCTGGCGCAGCTCCGGAGTCATGGTGCGCTCGATCTGCTCGATCGGCCGCGTCGATAGCCGCAAATAGACCGAGCCGCCGGTCTCGTCGCGCAGCCAGGTCGGTTCAGGAGCGCGGTCAGCAAAAGTGGACACCGGTTTTGCGTCCGACCGCGCGACCAAAGAAAAATCTTCCGCGGCGTCGCCGTCTTTTTGCATATAGGCGAAGGCCCAACGCAGGATGACGCTCAGCTCATC
>Ga0307436_1000610_pt1 | contig 16826 bp, 28 predicted proteins | sample SalMarWE160440MG_FD_202513 | JGI IMG/M metagenome (GOLD analysis project Ga0307436, IMG submission 202513) | Salt marsh sediment microbial communities from the Plum Island Ecosystem LTER, Massachusetts, United States - WE1604-40 | ecosystem: Environmental > Aquatic > Marine > Intertidal zone >...
CGGGCCGTTCGGGGTGAAGCGGGTGGGTCACGCCTGTGGCGCGTCCTTCACCTTGCGGGTGCGGCGGGGCTGCTCGGTCTCGGCGGCGTCCGCCGCCACCTCGGGCTCAGCGAGGGCCTCGGCCCGCTCGGGCTCGGCGGCCGCGAACAGGTCTCCCAGGATGGACAGGGCGGTAGCGTGGTCGCCCTTCTCGATCTTCGCGGACACCTCGACGAGCTTGGCGTCCGCGGCTTCCTCGTCCTCGCTGCGGGCGGCCTTGCGGTTGCCCGCGTACATCTCCAGGTCGTCGACCGCGGTCGTGAACCGCTCCAGGGCCAGCCCGAGCCGGTTAGCGTGGGTGAGAGCGGCGCGGGCCGCCGCCTCGGCATCGGATCGCAGGTTCTTGATCCTCGTGTTGATCGTTTCGGCGCTCTGCGCCATCGGAGCTCCTTGCGTCGGTCGGTCGGTTCGGGTGACCGAAGGCCCCGGGCGCCTCGTATCCGCCCGGGGCCTTCGGGGCTAGCGCCGGCTGGTCCTACGCTCGGCCAGCCGGATGGCCTTGCGGGCCGCCTTGGCCCCGGACATCTGGTCCTCGGTCGGCGCGTCCAGGTGCCACGCCATGTTCCTGAACTTCTTGGCCTTGCGCTGGTTGAACACACCGACGACAGTCCGGCCGTGCTTGAGCGCCGGGCCGAGGGTGGAGACCACGTTCTGGCCCCAGAGCTGGAAATCTTCCAGCTTCCACGGGATGTCCTCGATCACGTCCGTGGTCTTGCCGTTGCAGACGATCACGTCGCACTCGATCACGTCGTACTCGCCGTTGTCGCCCTCGCGGGTGAACCGGCCGGTGGGCGTGACGACCAGGAGACGGCCCAGCAGGTCGTCGAAGGTGACGTACCCGGTGCGAGCGCCCTGCAGGTCGTCGTCGTCGTACAGGTCGTCGTCGTCCTCGTCGTCGTCCAGGTCGACGGCCCCCAGGTCGTCGTCGTCCTCGTCGAAGTTGGTGGGGTCCAGGTCGTCGTCCGCGCCCGAACCGGGCTCGTCGACCAGGTTGTCCTTGTTGGTGTCGCGGGTGCGGCCGGTCGAACCGGCGCGGGTCCGCGCGCTGCGCTGCTCTGCCATGCTGTGTTTCCGTTCTCTTGGGTTGGGTTGTGTTTTCCTGTGCTGGCAGTGGTTCACCGTGCAAGTAGGACCCTACCAGGATGGACTATCCGGCTCAAACCCGCTTGCGCATCCTGGCCTTGATCCAATCTGCCTTGTTCGCCTTCCACACCTGCACCGCGAGCCGGGCCATCTCACCGTCAAGGTCGACTTCGTAGACCACGGTCTGGCCGGTTCGCAGGTCGGTGTGCATGATGAAGCCCAGGGACGGGTCCAGGTCCGGGTGGAGCGGGCTGCGGTCGCCCGTCTCCGGATCGTAGTGCTTGGCACCGGAGTACGTCTCGACCTGAGCGACGAATGACGTCCAGTACAACTCCCCGGACTTCTTGTCCCCCACGTGCACATTCCCGGTGCGCAGGTCGCGGTACAGGTGGTCGTACGTGCCGGCCGAACCCAGGTCATCGTTGACCACGAACTGCTCCGTCTCGACCACCTCCAGTTCGGCCTTCTCCAGGGCCTCGGCGAGCGAGTCCGCCGCCACCCGGTAGTCGAGCAGGGCCGGGCCGTGGACGGCCTGGTGCATGAGCCCGGCCGCGATGTCCGGGGTCGTCAGCCGGTGGAACGTCGTGCCGCGCTGGGCGGCGATCAACCGGTTGACGAAGACGTCTCGCAGAGCCTTGGTCGTCCCGGCGCGCTGCCGGTGCGTCGACATGTCGTCCTTCGCCCGGATCAGGGCCTCGTCGGCAATCTCGTCGATGAGCTTGCCGTCCAGGTAGGTCATGGTCTGGAGAGCCTCGACCAGGTCCGGCCGGCGGGCGACCGCGAGCAGGGCGTGACGCCGGAGCCAGACCCCGAGCCCGTAGGCCGGGTCGATGCCGCTGCCCAGCGAGGACGCCCGGGCGTACGGACGCCGGCCGTCGGCGCGTTGGTGCTTCGGAACCTTGCCGTCCGGCCAGCCGCTTTCCTGCACCAGGCGCTTCCGACCCGGGGTCGGATTCTCCAGCCACAACGGATCAGGCTTGATCAGTGGGCGGTCCCACTGGTCCCGCTCGATCCCCAGGGCCTCCTCGTCGGCGTAGGGGTTGAACGTCCCCGAGGCCGGGATCATGTCGGCGTCGGTCCCGAACAGCTCACCGCTCACGGCGCACCCACCCCATCCGCTCCAGGGCGGCCTTGGTCCTGGCGCCGAGTTCGCCACCGGCAGTGACCCCTGCGATGAGAGCCGGTTCGAAGTCGATCACGGCGATCGGACTCCTGTGCGCACTGAGGTGAACGCTCACGCCAGTAACCAGGTTGGTGACGTCCATGTCACCGATCTTGATTGACGGCTTGTCGTCGGGGGGTACGTCGATCGTCACGACGGGTCGTATTGCCATGCTTCCCTCCACAGGGGTTGATCGGTCAGAAGGCCGGGCCGTACCAGCACTGTCGGTCGGCGTCCCAGACGCCCAGGCAGCCCAGCGGGTGGACCTCGCGCCGGTGGTCGTCCGGCTGGACCAGGCGGGGAGCGAAGCACTCCCCGCCGAACAGCCAGGCGGCCTGGGCGTGCACGGTCTGTGCGTCACCCGTCGAGATGATCATAACGAAACCGTCCGGGTGGCAGCGCCGGGCGCCCGGCAAGGCCGTCCGGTGTGTGTTGCGGCGCCATGCCTCGTCAAACATGACCACCCACTCGCGCGCCCCGTTCATCGGGATTGGTTGCGTCGTCGGGGTCACTTCTTCCTCCTGGCCCGGGCCTCGGCCTGGCGGTCTTCGATCGGCCGGTACTCCGGTACCACCTTCTTGGCGACGTCCTTGCGCCTACGGCGGCGCAGACCGTCCACCAGGGTCTGGGTGCTCGCCAGACACATCGTCGCAACGATCTCCTGAACAGAGGCGCCAGCGGCGTGTAGTTCCTCCACGCGCTCGACGAAAGTGTCCACAGGGGGCGCGTCCGGATGCTGACCGCGGATCGTCCAGGGCTTGATCGGGTCGGAGAAGTCCAAGGCACCCCAGATTCCGTAGGGAATGCGAGCCTCGATCGCCCAGGCCAAGCACTTGGTCATGACGGGGCACCCCTGGCAGATGGCTATTGCTCTGGCCTTGTCGGTCAGAGAGTCGGCGAACCACAACTCAGGGTCGTTCCCGGTGCACGAGGCGTCGTTGCGCCAGTCTCCGTCATCGGCCTTCGGAGTGATCAGTCGGTTCAGGTTCGTGGTGGCGGCTCGGGGAGGCCGGCGGGCCCCAACGACCGTCGTCCTCCCGCCCTTGGTCATCGTCATGCCTCGATCCTAATAGGTACCTGGTAGCACGTCAATGGGGATTGAGCGTGTGATCGTGCTCCTTGGCTGCGGGGGCGTGCTCGTGCGTGTCCAGCAGGGTGGAGCCCTTCAGCTCCTCGACGTCGTCCAGGTTGTGGAACAGGTACAGGTGGTGAAGCAGGTCCGCCCGCCCGGCCTTGGTCGAGACGTCGGGGGCAGGGCACGACATCGCGCCGGTCCTCTCGTCGACCACAGCTACCGGGCGAGCGCCGAGGCGCACCTGGGTCAGGGCGACCGCGAGCCTGGCCTGGCCGCTCTCCTCGTACCGGCCATGGATCCGCTCGGCGACGGCGTCCTGCGGCGGGGCGACGTACTGCGGGCTGTCGGGAGTGATCACGATGACTTCCTCCCCGGGCGCCGGGTGGATCGGGTGCGGGCAGCGCCGGCACTCGCGCCGGGCGTGCGTCAGGGTGATCCGGTCCCCGTCGCGCTCGACATGGAACTGCCCCCGGGTCCCGTCCACGCGGGCCGAGACCAGCGCGCCAGAACGCACGTGCGACCAGACCGTGACGTGTCGGTTCGGATCGGTCCTCACCGAATCATCCTCCAGACGTGCTCAACGGTAGATTTACGATCATGCGCTAATGCCGTGCTGGACAGCCTGGAAAAGGTCAACACCGGCTCCCACCCGTCTGGGGCCGTCTGTTCGCTGATGAGAACCAAGGCCCCGGTCTCGGACCATTCATTCATGACCGACCAGAATTTATCATGGTCAAAGTCGGTGTGATACTTCAATGTGTTCTGGTACGGCGGATCGCAATACACCACCATTCGAGGCTTTATATTCCATTGATCATAGCTGCGATGAAATATCTTCCTTCCAAGCATAGAGGGTTGTTGCGTCTTGATAGCCCGAAATGATTCAGCTTGGTGATTTCTCGGGACATCTCCGTTGAATCCACCACGAGCGTAGCCTCCGAACCACTTCCCACCGAATGAGCATCCAGACCCTACGAACCCCCGCAGTGCACTGGGGTCAGCATCGCGCATGGCACGGTATTTTTCCTCGCTGATCGATTCGGGAGGCAGCCAACCCTTGGATACGGCACGCCACATGCGAGCGATATCCTCGTGGGCGTCCCCGGCCCCGGCGTACCGGAACAGTGGAGCAATGGCAGAGAAACTATTGGCACCCCCCAGGAACGGCTCGACGTAACAATCTCTGTCGCCCCGTAAGTCTTGAATGACCTGGATCAGTTGCTTGACATATCTTGTCTTACTGCCTGGATACCTCATAATCAGATGTCCTCCGGGAAGGGGCCGCCGCGCGAGTCGCGGTAGGGGGTCAGGGTCTCGGGATCGACGTCGGCGAAATGCGGCAGGCCGAGGCTGTCCCGAAGGACCACCCAGTCCGCGCCGATCGCCTCCACCCGCACGGAGCGCCGGAAGAAGTCGCGGCCGAACATGCCGCCGAAGTAGCCCCCACCCGTGACGTCGGTCAGGACGTCGCCGACCCGCAGGGGCCGTGTGAATTGGATCTTGGTATTCACTTCATCCCCTCGATCAGGGCACCCAGGCGGTTCGCCCAGGTCCGGATCTCCTCCGGGTGCACGCCCTCGCCGTACGTCGGTTCGAGGTGGCCGTATGGCAAGTCGTCGTCGATCTCGACCGGGACGCCGTAGATCGTCGGCAGCAGCATCGGCGGAAGGAACGGCTGGTCCGGGTGACGGGCCAGGATGGCGAGCGCGTCCTTCGTCGCCGTGCTCATGGCGACCTTGATCAGGACGCGCACGTCACAGGTCCAGGTCGTCGTCGAAGTCCAGGGAGACCGGCGGGGTGAGGCCCATCCCGATGGCCTTGGTCCGCTGCTCCATCTGCTCCGCCACCTCGGCGACCTGGGCCTGCGAGATCTCCCCGTCCGGGGCGTTGCGGCGCGCGAGCGCGTAGCAGATCTGGGCCAGGTCGTCGTACACGCGGGCGTAGCGCACCAGTTCCTGCGGGTCGACGCCGTCCAGCTCACGCTCGGCCAGGTCCGGCCCGCGGCGGACGAACATCGCCAGGGCGGCGACCATGTGTGCACTGGCGAGAGCGGCGTCAGCACGGCCGGCAGGGTTGGTGTCCTGAGTCATCAGAATCCTTCGCTCGGGGGTCCATACTGGCCGGACCCGACGGTCCTACCAGCGGTGTTCGGCATCCTGGTAGGGTGTCGTGAGCATCCTACTCACACAGGAAGGGGACGCCAAGGAGATGGCTGTATTCACTGAGCAAATCAGCTCCCAGGTGACCAGCGGCGTCAAGAACGCCCTGGCCTCCATCTTGATCGAGGATCGCCAGGACAGCCCCAACACGTCCGAGGCCGACGTGATCCGGACCGCTCTCGCACTCGGACTGCCCCTGCTGGAGGACTGGCCCATCGATCGTCGATCCAAGGCGTACGCCATGCTCCGGCGAGGGCTGGAGATTCCGACGGCGGCCTCGGTCTGGGGACGCGCGGAGAGCGAGGACGGCCCGGATCGGTGACGGCGAACGCCGCCCGGTCGGCATCCGGACGGCGTCACCCTGTGGAGCGAAAGGAGCTGATGTTGTGGTCGGCACCTCGAAGAATAGCGGCACGCACACGGCACGTGCGGCCGCAGCTACACCCGGGCCGTACGGGCGCGCGGCGCGGCTGTACTGGCGTGCTGGATTCACCTGTCCGCTGCCGCTGCCGGCCGGGCGCAAGGACCCCGTGCCCAAGGGCTACACCGGCCACGACGGCGCCCTGGTCTCGGTCAAGGACCTGGCGCGCTGGGAGCGCACCAAGGGCGACGGGAACATCGCCCTCCACCTGCTCGGGCCCCAGGTCGGGATCGACGTGGACGCCTACGACGGCAAGGCCGGCGAGCGCAGCCTGAGGCGGGCCGAGGCCGAACTGGGCGAGCTGCCCCCCACCTACATCTCCACGGCCCGCGACGACGGCATCAGCGGCATCCGGTTGTTCCGGCTGCCCGAGGGTGTGGAGATCACCAAGGAGGCCGAGCACCGGATCGTCGAGGCGTTCGGTGAGCCGGTGGAGACCAACGGACACGCCCGGCAGGCCTCCAATATCGAGATCATCAGGCCGGATCACCGCTACGTGGTGGTGTGGCCCAGCACCAACCCGGACGCGGACGGCGCGCTGTACCGGTGGATTGACCCGGACGGGACCTTCCTGGAGGACGAAGTCCCGGACCGGAGCCGGATCGCCGAACTGCCCGCGGCCTGGGTGCGGTTCCTGTGTGCCCCTTCGGCCGGCTCGGGCGACGTGGGCAAGGTCGTCCGTGAGGCTCGGGCCAAGGCGGCCAAGACCAAGGCGTCCGCCGGCCGTCCACAACCTGTGGATCGTCCTGTGGACGACGACGACGACCAGGACATGGTTGCCGCGGGCCAGGGCGAACGGGAGTACACCGAACGGGAGTTCGAGGGCTTTCTGAAGCGCGGGCTGCGGGAAATCCGGACCGCCCCGCGCGGACAGATCAACCAGACGTTGAACGATCAGGCGGTCTGGCTGTGGCATTTCGCCCCGGCGTTCATCGCTGACAGGGAGCTGGCACGAGCGCTGATCAAGGCTCAGCGTGCGGCCTGGCTGGCCGGCGGCGGCAGCGATGACGGTGACTACACCGCGGCGCGCAAGACCATCTCATCAGCCCGGACGGCGGCCAGGGCCTCGTGGGTGGCCGTGCCGGCCGATCCGGACATGGACGGCCCAGACCCTATCGAGGCCGCTCTCGACCGGGCCGACGAGAGCGGTAGAACCACCCAGGCCGACACCGACGAGGGCGGCAAGACCCTCGCCGAGGACGAGCACGTCTCCACCAAGCGCACCGGGATCTTCTTCACCGACGCCCGCTTCTCCGAAGCCGTGGCCGAGTTGCTGCGGGACGAGGGCTTCCTGTTCGTCGCCGAGATGGGTTGGATGACCTGGACCGGGACGTACTGGCTCCGTGAGGCCAAGGAGTCCGGAGAGTCCAAGGCCATCGACGTGGTCCGCAAGTGGTCCCTGCGCCGCTACCGCAAGATCGAGCAGCGGCTGGAGCAGGCCGTCCATGACGACCTGCCGGACGCCGAGGTCAACCGCCTGGAGGCGATCCTGGAGGCGTGGCACGCCATGCTGTCGCGCACCCGGCGGTCCACCGTGGTCGCCGACGCCAAGCCCCAGGTGTCCGTCTCGGCCGATGTGTTCGACGCCCACCCAGACCTGCTCAATACACCGTCTGGCGTAGTGGACCTGCGAACGGGGGAGCTGGGCGAGCACGACCCGGGGCTGTACTTCACCCGGATTACCAGGGCACCCTACCTGGGGTCGGACCACACGCACGAGACCTGGGAGAAGGCCCTCAGGGCCATTCCGGAGGACGTCCGGGACTGGGTCCAGATGTTCATGGGCCAGGGGTGCACGGGCCGGCTCAACACCGAGGGCCGCCTTCTCCTGCTCGACGGTGGCGGCTCGAACGGCAAGGGGTGCCTGACGAACGAGGGCGCGGTCTGGACGCTCGGGGACTACGCGGTCGTGGTGAGCGAGAACCTGCTTCTGGCGAACAGTAACCAGCACCCCACGGAGAAGATGGCCTTGCGAGGGGCCCGGCTGACCTTGATCGACGAGACTCCCGAGGCCCGGTACCTGGACACCCAGCGGCTGAAGAAGCTCCTGGACCAGCCGATCCTCCCCGGCGCGCGGTACCTGTTCAAGGAAGAAGTCCGACTAGTGCTGCAGCACACAATGATCGTCATGACCAACCACGTGCCGGCAGTGACGGAGTTCGATCATGGTACCTGGCGGCGGCTGACCAGGTTGCGGATGCCGCTGAAGTTCATGTCCACCTCGGACATGCCGCCCAAGGCCGAGCGGGTGGGGAACGAGAGGCTGGCCGATCCCTTGATCAAGGAGCGGCTGAAGGAGGACCCGGACGTCCAGGCCGCGTGCCTGGCGTGGCTGGTCCGCGGGGCGATGAAGTGGTACGCGGCCGGGCGGTGCCAACCGCTCGGGGACGAGCCCGGGCGGATCAAGACTGACGTGCGGGACTGGCGGGCCTCCGGCGACTTGATCATGGCCTACGTGGACGAGTGGCTGGAGTTCGGGCCGATGCGGGGCCCGGAGATGGTCCATGTAGTAGCAGAAGAGTTGTACCGGCACTTCTGCGAATGGGCCGAGACCCAGGGGCACAAGCCTTGGTCGGTCAGGACGTTCACCTCCCGCTGGGAGTCGCACGACTTGGTCAAGGACAGGACCACCCGTAGCCGGCTGTCGTCTACCGGGACTCACCGGCCGCCGAGCCGGACCCCGGATCGATTCGCCTCTAATGATCTTGCCTTGCCTGCTATGTACACAACGGTAAGGGGTGTGAAGTACCGGGACGTTGCAGGTCAGGGTCCGGTTTACCTGGAAGACGACTGATCAGCAGGTCAGTGTGAGGCCCCCGCCCCTGGTTCAAGGGTGCGGGGGCCTCGTCGTGCGGGTCACTCCGGCGGCAGGCCGGTCTGCTCGATCCACTTCCCGGTGAAGTGCCACGTGCCGATCATCGGCCAGGGTCGGCCGTCCGGAGTCTGGCGCCAGAGAAAGGCATCGGACCAGACCGTCACGGTCAGGCGGGCCCGCCAGCGCAGTGGCAGAGCGTCGCCGTACCGGAGCTCGATCTGAGCCTGGGTCCGGCGGGCCGAGGCCAGGGACTGCGGTCCCGACCACATGTTGTCAGCCTCGACTTCGTCGGCACCCAGCCAGGACCACTCCAGCTTGGTCTCCGTGATCCTGTCGTCCGGGATCTCGATCACTTGTCCTCCTCCAGCCAGCTCACGTCATCGTCGTCCAGGTCGTCGTCGGCCGGAAGCCGGAAGTCCTCGCGGGACACCGTGATCGGAGTCTGCCACTTCACCGGCTCCAGGTCTTCGGCCTCGGCCTCCTCGGCCTGGTCCTCGGCCAGTCTCTCCCGGGCCAGCCGGCACGCCAGGATCACCAGGTCCGAGCGGGTGAAGCGCACCGGCCACCCTCGGCGGATCGCCCGGTGCCCGGCGGCGATGGCGAAGGCGTCCAGAGCGATGTGGGCCTGGGCCGTGAGCCGGGTCTGCTTGTATACGGTCGTCATGCATGGCAGCATACCACGTGCATACACGTTGGTGCGCACGTGCTTACGTCATCGGAATCAGGACGAATCTGGACATCTCTGGCACTGTGTGTGCATCCATGCATACATATTTACCCGAGATGCGAATGACGAAGATCATCTTGCAGGGTTTGCAGGGTAGACCATTAATAGCCTTGTGCGGGCGCGTGTGCGCGTATGCGCGCGCGTGTGTGCATGCGCGTAAAATCTGCAATTAATAGGAAACCCTGCAAACCCTGCAAGATGATCTTCATGGGCCGAATTGTGCATACATAACGTATGCATGACATATGCAAGCGGCTCTCGTCGTGGCGCGCCCCGCCGAGGGTGGCCGGCCACTCGGCGCGCGGTCCCGTTGCGTGCTCCACCCCGATGGACTACTCTAAGGGGGTAGCCGAATCGGTGGAGGGATCGGATCATGAGCGACGACGGGCGCACCACCAACCTGACCAAGGCCCATGCCCGCCAGATCGTGCGCCGGCACACCCGCGGCTACATGAAGCCGTCGCTGCACCACTGGGACGACGCCTACATGCGCTGCCCGCTCTGCCACGGCGACGTGGCCCTGATCGGCCGGCCGTTCGAGCGGCGGTACAGGGAGCCTTCGGCGGCCGAGTGGGACGCCACGATGATGCGTCACTTCCTGGACCCCGAGGACGAGGACAGGTGCCCGCAGGTCGCGTCCGTGCGGCCTGGGTCGGAGTGGAAGGAGTGATCACATGACGAACCGCCTGAAGGAGATCGAGCACGGCACCGTGCGTGGGTACTGGGCCGAGCGCAGGCGTGGACTACCGCGGTGCGACCGGTGCAAGGAGGCCAGTCGTCGGTACAAGATCGAGGGTCCGCACACCTGCAGGGGCTGGAGCTTCGCCGAACTGCTTGTCGAGCTACGGATTCTTCAGGGGTCCAGCCCGGGCGAGATTGCCCAGCGGGTCGGGCTCAGGCCCGGCAGCATCGCCCGGCAGCTCCAGCGCTACGGCATGTCGCACGAGGCCAGGGAGTTTCAGCGCGCGGAGCGGGCCGCCCGGTCCACATCCGTAAGATGATCAAGTGACATGGGAGAAGATCTAGATCATGAACCAGTGGAGGAATTGATGGCGCGAGTGCCGATCACATGTCCGGAGTGTCGCGCGACGGCGGCGATCGTCCAGGTGGGGAACATGTTCGTTCGTCAGTGTCAGCCAGACCCAGAGGTTCCTCCAATCCTTGAGCTTGACTGGCCAGACAGCGAACCTGATCTTGCTCTCGTCAACAGGGAGCCGATCGCGAGATTGATCGAGACATACAACGAACTCGTGGAAAGGATCAGGGGGTTCAACGCATGAGCCGGCACAGCCCCAACAAGATGATCAAGGGCGTGTCGCGCTCGCTGTACCATCACACTGGCATCGTTCCGGTGATCGAGCAGATGCCTGACCTCATCCGGTTCACGGTCTCCAGCGACCGCGTCACCGCGACCGGGGGCTGGAGGTGGACCGACCCCACCAAGGGCTGGGTGTGGTCCGACCCGGAGTTGTACGTGGACGGCGTGCGCTGCTTGCCGGCCAAGACCCACCAGCACCTCGGTGAGATCATTCGCGATCCGGATAGTTGGAAGGCCGAGCGTCCCTACGTCGAGCCCGAGATGGTGGAGCTGGACCGCAGGAAAGGCGAGGTGCGCAGGACGTGAGGCAATTCAACATCACCGTGCAGCACGAGGACGGATCAACGACCCAGCACCTCAACGTGCCCGAGGCCGGAGTCCCCGGCGCGCTCGCAGCCTCGGTGGCGGCTCCCGACGTGATCGGCTATACGGTCATGCTGGCCGAGGCCAAGGCCCGCCCGAAGGCCAATCCCTTGATCGCCCGGCGTGTCAAGCTCTCGGATACCACGTTCGTTCCGGACGTCGTGGTCCTGTTGGTGCTGGCGTACGCGCACATGCGGCGTGACCGCGTCCGGCGGGAGCAGGAGGCCAAGGCCGCGGGCAAGGACATCGTGTTCATGAATCACCACGAGTGGTTCAACCGGGGAGACCTGCTCGCCTGGCTCGACTCCTTCCCGTTCCCGCGAGACCTGGTCGACACCCCGTCCTCCCGCGGCGGACGTCTCTCGTCCTACCTGACCGCCATGTTCCGCACCGGCCTGCTCCTGCCCCCCTCGGGCGACGTCGGTTGGAGGCTGCCGTGAGCCACACCGACCCGCCTCCGAACAACTATGGTCGGGGCATCTCCCCATTCGCTGCGTTCGACAGGGCTGTGTGGGCCGCCCACCTGGAGCAGGAGGACGCCAGGATGGCCCTCTTGGCGATTGTCGGACTGGGCAACTACCACAAGATCGTGCCCGAGGTGGAGCGTCGCGCGGCCTGGTTCGCCGATCATGGTGACCCGAAGGCCATGACCAAGGCCCTGGAGTCCGTCACGGCTGACGTCGTGTCCGGGCGCTTCATGCCGTGACCGACCGGGGCACCTCGAACACCAACGCCCGCGGGTCTTCCGGTGAACGGCGGGCCCGCCGGGCATGGATCGTGGAGACCTTCGGCGTGGACGGCATCGTGGTCTGCTTCTGGGGTTGCGGCCTGGTCATGCTGGCCGACGAGTTCCAGGTGGACCGCCTCGTGCCGGGCGTCCGAGGCGGGACGTACCGACGTGGAAACATCGTTCCATCGTGCGGACCGTGCAACCGCGAGCGCGGCAATGCCGTCCGTGACGGCATCGTGATCTAGTGGAGGGATGATCGATGACATTGGAACTTGAGGCAACCCTTCCGGTCAACTCACTCGGCAGAGTTGAGCTGACCTACCCGACGAAGTTCGATTCGATGGAGCTGCCCTCGCTCGCCGAGGTGACCGAGGCCTTCAATGCCTGGGTGTCCGAGGCGCGGCGGCGTGGCTGCCCGAACGATGCCCCGGTCTTCGTCGCTCCGCACGACTCGGGTCGGCCAGCTTGGAATCCGCACCTGGTGGTCATGTGGAATGCCGGCCCGCCCAAGACCAAGGACCTGGGACTGTGACCGAGCCCAGCGAGATCACCGTGGCGGCCGCCGGGCTGGCGGATGCCTACGGAGGACAGACCGGCGAGTGGAAGGCGGTCCTGCTCGCCGGCCGCACGCTGGGGTTCGCCCCGGAGATCGTCATGAAGCTCTGCCGCGGGCTCGACGTCCCGAGCCCGCAAGCCCTGGCGAACACCCTCGTGATCGCCCATGACGGGGCGATGGAGGCCCGGGCCCAGCGTCGCCCGGGCTGGGCCTTCCGGGTCCGCTCGTGGCCCGACAAGGACTGACCGCGCTCGGCCCGACCGGCCCTCGTCGCCTCGTGCGGCGGGGGCTGGTTCATGCTTCAGGGGGATTGAATCCTGGTAGACACCTGGTAGGATGGCACCCATGACGATCCGCTTGCGGGACTACCAGACCGAAGCCGTGGACGCGGTCCGCGCCGACCTGGCCGAGGGCGTCACCCGCCCGGCCGTCGTGCTGCCGACCGGCGGCGGAAAGACCATCGTGTTCTCGGCGCTCGGCGAGGTCGAGCGCTCGCGCGGCAAGACCTTGATCATCGCCCACCGGGACGAATTGATCACCCAGGCCGTTGACAAGTACCTGTCTGTCAACCCCGGCGCCGACGTCGGCGTGGTCAAGGCCGAGCGCGACGACCACGACCACACCGTGATCGTCGCGAGCGTCCAGACCCTCGCCATTCCCGCACGCCGCGAGCGCATCTTCGGGGTCGGCCTGGGGGTCATCGACGAGTGCCACCACGCCACGGCGGACAGCTACCTGGACGTCATGGACCATTTCGACGTGCCGTTCATCGGCTTCACGGCGACCCCGGCCCGCGGCGACGGCAAGGCCCTCGGCTCCGTCTGGCAGAAGATCAGCTACGAGATGACGCTCCTGCGCATGATTCGGCGTGGCTTCCTGGCCGATGTCCGGGGCAGGCGGGTCAAGGTCCCGGACCTGGACCTGAAGGGCCTGCGCAAGACCGCGGGCGACTACCGCGAGGGGGAGCTGGGCGAGCGGCTGGAGCAGTCGATGGCGCCGGAGACGGTCGCCAAGGCGTACCGCGAGCACGGCGTCCGCGAGGACGGCACCGTGCGGCCCGGCATCCTGTTCGCCCCGACCGTGGCGACGGCGCACGTGTTCGCCGAGGCCCTGACCGCCGAGGGCTTCCGCTGCGAGGCCGTCTGGGGCGCGATGCCGCTGGAGGACCGCCGCCGCGTGCTCCGGGAGTACGACGAGGGCAAGATTGACATCCTGAGCAATTGCATGGTGCTCACGGAGGGCTTCGATAGCCCGCGCGCCGAGGTGGCAGTCATCGCCCGGCCGACCCAGTCATCCCCGCTCTACGTCCAGATGGTCGGCAGGGTGCTACGGCTGTACCCGGGCAAGGAGTTCGCCCTCGTGCTCGACGTCGTCGGCGTGGCTGGCAAGCACGAACTGTGCACGCTGGCGACCCTCGGCGGCGAGAAGCTGGAGGAGGTCCAGGATGGCGAGTCGCTGATGAAGGCGATCGACGACCTGGAGGCCAAGGAGGCCGAGGCCAGCGGCGACGAGGACCAGGGCTACGTGGGCGACGTCGTCAGCGAGACCATTGACCTGTTCGCTGGCTCGCGCCAGAGCTGGCTCCAGACCCATGACAGGCACTGGTTCATCCCCGCGGGCGGCCGGATCATCGCCATCATCCCAGGGCGCCGCCCAGGTTCGATGGACGTCGGCTGGTTCAACTTGCCGACAAGGGCCAACGGATGGAACGGCAAGGGTGGCGGCTCGATCGCCAAGGGCATCCTGGACCTTGGCCTGGCGATGGCTCACGGCGAGGGTGCGATCACCTGGGACGAGGAGGTCATGGCGGCCAAGGACCGGGCCTGGCGCAAGCGCAAGCGCACGGAGTCCCAGGTCGGGTTCGCCACGGGAAGGCTCGGGATCAAGATGGAATTGATCACAGACACCATGCGGGCCGGACAGCTTGGGGACATGATCTCTGTCGAGATGGCGTCGCGTCGCATCGACTCCTTGATCCGGGCCAAGCGGCCCGTGGGGGTGAAGGCATGACCGTCAACCTGATCCTGCTGGGCGGCCCGCGGGATGGAGCCGAGATCACCGTGGAGTGGCCCCCCAAGGTGTGCCACATCAGTGCCATGGGCACCGATCTTCCGCTGATGTTCGGTCGTGGCGTCCAGGAGATCGAGACCTTCTTGGACACAGGCATGGTGGAGATCGAAGGGGTGGGTACCCTTGCGTTCGCCGTGTATTCAGCGGTCTACCACCGCGGGGTGACCGGTCGCATGGTGATCAAGTCCGACCAGTACGGGCGCATTCCGTACCAGTGGACCGGTGAGTACGTCGAAGACGACACCAAGCAACCTTGAGCACTCAACCCCCCTGAGGTAGGATGGGGTCATGAAAGTACACGTGTTGATCAAGAATCACCTGGGCAACACAAGCCCGGTGCTCGCCTGTGGAGCGTGCGCGCGATCAAGCACGCTGCCCCCGTTGCGCCACCCGGGCACCGGCGAGCGCGATTCCGAATCCGGACTCCTGCTCGCCGGCCCGCCGGTCGTGCGCGAGTCGGGCTCGGTCCGGTGCGACCTGTGCGGCGTCAGCGATGCCTGCGTGGGCTACCTGCGAGCATGCGCGCACTGCTCGCGGTTCGCCCTGCTCGACCATGCTGGCAAGGACTGGCCGCCGCCCGCCTGGTTCTGCTCGCGGCCCGACTGCCGCAAGGCCGAGCGCGCGTACCGCGGGTGCTGCGACACCTGCGGCGGCACCGGCAAGTCCTACGACCCCGACACCAACGGTCTGTGCTGGGACTGCCGTGGCACCGGCCACCCTCACGACGGGAAGTGCTCATGACCGTCTACGTGGACGACATGCGCCTCCAGGCCAGGGTCGGACGGATCAATGCCAGGTGGTCGCACCTGTTCGCGGACACGCCGGAGGAGCTGGCCTCCTTCGCTGGCCGGCTCGGGCTCCGTCCCTCGTGGCTCCAGAAGGCAGGCACCATCATGGAGCACTACGACGTGACCGACTCGGTCCGTGCTCGCGCGTTCGCGCTGGGTGCTGTACCGATCACCTACCCCTCTGGCATGGCCGATGTGATCGGAAAGAAGCGGGATCGGGAGTGAAGCCGGCCAAGGCTGTGCGCATGCGGTGCCCGCAGTGCCGGGGCGTCGTAGTCGTCCGCGGGCGAACCGCCCGGGATGCCGTGCTCGGCGAGCATCTGGCCGCCCAGACACCGCGGCTGGTCGGCGAGGGCGATGCTGCTCGGCAGCGCTGGACGCCGGCCGCCCCGCGGCCGTGCCGGTTCGTCGGGGCCACCCTGGCCGACACCCGCCAGGGGATCACGGCGTCCGCTCGCGCGATGATCGAGCGGCGCCGCCAGCTTGCCGAGGCGGTCAAGGAGGTAGAAGCCAGCCCGGCCAAGATCGAACTGTCTGCCCAGTTCGGTCACGTCCGCGGTCTGGTCGATGCCGAGGAGGAGACTGACGACGAGCACGCTGCCAGGGTGGCCACCGCCTTCATCGGTTCTGGCGCGGCCACCGGTGCTCCCCGCGACGCCACGGCGGTAGTCGGGGACACCTGGGTCGCCAGGGAGTGCGTCTGGACGGGCTGGGAGTGCGACTGCATTAGGATCAAGAATCACGTGCGCACCCCGCTCGATCCGTACCGGATCGTCGCCGGAGAGCCAGGCGACGGACCGCAGGTCCGGCGGATGACCAGGAAGCGCCCCCGGTACCCGGACGCGGGCTTCAGGATCATGATTTCGGCGGACGTCGAAGTCGGGTACGGCGCGGGGGTTGAGACGGTCTGGACGGAGTGCCCCACCTGGCGCCCTGTGCGCCGATCTGCGGTACTCAACCCCCATCGCGGGCTGTCGGGTACCGACTCGACCGGATCGTCAAGGAGAGGCGGCATGGAGAAGCGTTCCGAGGCCAAGGTGCCGGTGCATGTCCTGGCGGTCGAGACCATCACCTCCCCGAGGCACCTGTCCGGCGGCCCGGCCGGTCTCTGGCCGCACGCCGCCCGGGTGGTGCGTTCGGCATGGACGCTTGATCAGAAAGCGACCGAGGCCGACCACGTCACGGTCGGCGTCGTCGGCTTCGGCGAGCGCGACGGCGCACCGGTGCGTTGGTGGGCCTACTGGTCCGGGCCGATCAAGGACGGCAAGGACAGCATGCGATTCGCCGGCGGCTTCTGGGCTGGCTGGCCGGTCAAGGTCGGCCAGCTCAATGACCTGATCAGTGGTCGACTCGCCGAGCCTCCGAAGGAACGGAAGGTGCGCAAGGCACCGACCAAGAAGGCCGTGAGCGCGCGGCGGAAGGACTGGGTGGAATCATGAACATCCCCGAGGACGCTGACCGGGCGTGTCCACACGGACGCTGGTCCGGATGGTGCCAGGCGTGCTCCGACGATGCGGCGT
>Ga0307436_1000611_pt1 | contig 16794 bp, 13 predicted proteins | sample SalMarWE160440MG_FD_202513 | JGI IMG/M metagenome (GOLD analysis project Ga0307436, IMG submission 202513) | Salt marsh sediment microbial communities from the Plum Island Ecosystem LTER, Massachusetts, United States - WE1604-40 | ecosystem: Environmental > Aquatic > Marine > Intertidal zone >...
CGGCCATGGAAATCTGCTCGGAGAGGTCGGCGGCGGGATAGAGAGGCTGGGCGTTCTTGACGTTGTGGTCCGGGAAGAACACGACCCTTAAGCGGTCGGATACAGCGGGGTCATTGTTGACGATGTCGGCAACGGAGTTTATGAGCTTGATGATGAGCTTTGCCATGAAGTAACCCGGCGCGGCCTTACCGCCGAAGATGAAGGTTCTGGCCGGTATGTCGGCCTGCGGATTGCGCTTCAGGTCCAGGTAGAGCATTAGGATATGGAGCACATTGAGGTGCTGGCGTTTGTATTCGTGGATGCGCTTTGCCTGGATGTCGAAGAGCGACGCCGGGTCCACTGTTATGCCAACCCGCTGCTCGATAAGCCCGGCAAGCCTGCATTTTGCGGTTTGTTTTACATCACGCCATTGCTGCCGGAATTCGGCGTCACCGGCGAACTTCTCGAGCTTGCGCAGCAGATCCAGGTCGTGGAGCCAGCCATCACCGACCCGGTCGGTGAGCAGTTGTGCAAGCGGCGGGTTGCTCAGCGCTACGAAGCGCCGCGGGGTGACACCATTGGTGACGTTGCAAAATTTTTGGGGCCACATCTCGGCGAAGTCTCGCATCACGTACTTTTTGAGGAGATTGGAGTGCAGCTCGGCGACGCCGTTGACGCAGTGGCTGCCGACAGCGGCGAGGTTGGCCATGCGTACGGAGCGCGCGCCGGATTCGTCGATTAGTGACATTCGGCTTACGCGCGGCTCATCATCAGGGAATCGAGCACGTACATCCTGAAGGAACCGATGGTTAATGGCATAGATAATCTGCAGATGGCGCGGCAGGAGCCGGCCGAACAGCGATGCGGGCCAGGTTTCCAGTGCCTCAGGCAGGAGGGTATGGTTGGTGTAGGCAAGCGTATTTCGTGTGACCTCCCATGCGGTGTCCCAGTCCATCAGGTGCTCGTCAACGAGCAGGCGCATCAGCTCGGCGACGGCAATGGCGGGGTGCGTGTCGTTGAGCTGCACGGCCCAGCATGTGTGGAAGTTCTCAAGCGGCCGAGATAACGTCAGGTGCACTCGGATCATATCCTGCAACGAACACGTGACAAAAAAGAACTGCTGCTGAAGCCGTAATACTTTACCCTCACCATGCTCGTCATTGGGGTAGAGGACCTTGGTGATGTTTTCGGAGACCATCTTTTCTTCGACCGCGCGATAGTAGTCGCCGTGGTTAAACGCGGCGAAGTCGAAGGACTCCACGGCCTCGGCCTTCCAGAGGCGCAGGCGATTGCAGGTGCCGACACGATAGCCCAGAATGGGGGTATCATAGGCCACGCCCTTGACGACGGTGTCCGGGACCCAACGCACGCGGTAACGGCCATGGGCGTCCGTCCAGGTCTCGGTGCGTCCGCCGAACGGGACGTCGAAGGCCAACTCCGGGCGCATTATCTCCCAGGGATTTCCGTAGCGAAGCCATTTATCGGTGATCTCCACCTGCCAGCCGTCGCGGATGATTTGATCGAAGATACCGAACTCGTATCGGATACCGTACCCGATTGCGGGTATCTCGACCGAGGCGAGGGAATCCAGATAGCAGGATGCCAGGCGTCCGAGGCCTCCGTTGCCGAGTCCCGGTTCCTCCTCCTGCTCAAAAAGCTCGTCCAGATTCACGCCGAGTTTGTCCATCGCCTTACGCGTCTGGTCCATTATCCCGAGGTTAAGCAGATTGTTGGCCAGATGCGGTCCTGGCAGGAACTCGGCCGACAGGTATGCCACGACCCGCGCATCCTGCTCGGTATAGGTTTCCAGGGTCCGCACACCCTGCTTGAGTACCCGGTCCCGAATGGTCAACGCCAAAGCGGTGTACAGGTCGTTGGGCGTGGCGGCCCTGGATACGCGGCCCATACCGCAAAACAGGTTGTCGAGAAATGACCGCTCAATGTCCTCCATACGTGAGCCGGTACGAACACCCGTGGCCGGTGCGCGTTTACGGGAATCTCTGGAGCGTTTATTTTTTTTTGGGGACATAAATGATTCCTTTCTGCATATCGACAATCCTTCACACCAGTTTAATCCTCGCCCCGTATGCTGTCAATTGATATCCACGTCGATGCAGTTTGGCAAATCAGTATCAATTCTCGTAATCAGCGTCAATCTGCGATTAAAATTCCGCCACGCTACTTATCGAATTTGCACAACACATCGCCGCTGCTATAGCATCGGCCACATCGCTCGGCTCAGGCAGCTTGGGCAAAGACAAAATAGTTTGAATTGTTCTTTGGATTTGTCCCTTTGAAGCCCTGCCGTTGCCGGTGATTGATTTCTTAATGCGCGTTGCGCTAAAGCTCCTGACCTCGACTGCCGCATCCGCGCACTTTTGCAAAATAACCCCCCTTGCATGCCCCATCAATATCGCGGTCCTTGGATGCGCGTAGTGAGCATACAATTCTTCAACAGCCACAACGTCAGGCCGCAAACTATTCAGAAGCGACTGCATATCCTCAGCTATCCTGTTGAGCTTTTCCTGTAAGGGCGAGCCGCCTTCCGTGCGAATAATCCCCGCCTCAATCAACTCCTCCCTGTCTGTGCCTGTTTCCAAACAAGCATATCCGCAGACCTGCAAACCAGGATCGATACCGAGTATTCTCATCTCATCCTCCAGCCAGCCCCATCTCTTTGATGGACCACTGAGTTCCTTCGGGCCCATCCTGCAACTCAATGCCTAAATTATGCAAATCCAAACGTGCAGCATCTGATATTTCGAAATCCCCGTTCTTACGGGCCTTGTCTCGAATCCCGACAACAGCATCAACAAGCTGATTGAAACGTTTCTCTCCTACCGCCTCTGTCTCAGGATATTCGGCTTTTACGATTCCGAGAACCTCTCCACCTAATCGGTCAAACAGAACATTGACCAGGTTAAGGGTTCCCACGTTTGTGTTGCTATCTTCGAGCAGTTTCTGCGCCAGTCGAACAAGCTCAAACAAAACCGACAGTGCAACGGAGGTGTTCAAATCATCATTCATCGCCGTTTCAAATTTCTCCCTCAGCCGCCTTAGCTTCACCGCCACCTTTTTATCAGCTTCACCCTGTGCTGCCGTACCCATTCTCTTTCGCACGGCTTTAACCGCCCCGATTATTTTTTGATATCCGCTTTGCGCAGCAAACAAAGCCGCATCTGAAAAGTCCAGCGGACTCCTGTAATGGCTGTTCAAAATCAACTGCCTCACCGAAAGCGGGTCATATCCCCTTGTCAATCTTTCGTGCGCGCCTGAAAACGCCTGTTTGAGAGTGATAAAATTATTCAAGCTCTTACCCATCTTCTGACTATCAACGGTAATCATGTTATTGTGAATCCAGGTTCGCACGAACTGGACACCGTTGGCGGCTTCGGATTGAGCGATTTCGCAGTCGTGATGGGGGAACTGGTTTTCGAGTCCCCCGCCGTGGATGTCGATGGTTTTGCCGAGATATTTCATACTCATCACCGAACATTCGAGATGCCAGCCGGGAAAGCCGGGTCCCCAGGGGCTGGGCCACTGCATAATGTGATTCGGTTCGGCCTTCTTCCAGAGTGCGAAGTCCGCGGGTGCCTTTTTATCGGGTGAGACCTCTACGCGAGCACCGGCGAGCATGTCATCGACATTTCGGCCGGAGAGCTTGCCATAGTCGGGGAATTTTGCCACCTCGAAATAAACCGAGCCGTTGACTTCGTAGGCATAGCCCTTTTCGAGGAGCGTCTTTACCAGCTCAATCTGCTCGATGATGTGGCCGGTGGCCCGCGGACTGATGTCGGGGCGAAGGCAATTTAACAGGTCCATATCCTCAAAGTAGCTGCGAGTATAGTACTCGGCCAGGGCCATGGGGTGCTTCTTTTCTTTTTTGGCGGCGACGACGAGCTTGTCCTCACCTTCATCGGCATCGTCTGTCAAATGGCCCACGTCGGTTATGTTCTGTACATACGTTACGCTGTACCCCAAATAGCGAAGGTAGCGTACCAAAATGTCAAAGCTAACGTAACTTTTGGCGTGGCCCAAATGTGCGTGGCCGTAGACGGTCGGGCCGCAAACGTATATCCCGACCCTGCCTTCCTCCAGGGGCTTGAATTCCTCTTTCCTTCTCGTCATGCTGTTGTAAAGCTGTAATCCCATTTTTCAAATTGCCTTCTTATATCGATTAACACCGTTTATTTTATTATTCTTACTCCGAACCACCAATACCATAAACTTTATAGGGTTCTTTTGTACTTTCTTTTTATGAGGACTATTGCGGTGGCGGCGATGGCTTCACCGGCTCCGATGTCGCCGAGGCCCTCGTTTGTTTTTGCCTTGACGTTTACGGCGGTAAAATCAACGCCAAGCAGACTTGCAATGCAGCGCTTAATCTGGCCTTTGAAGGGTCCGAGGTGAGGCTCCTCGGCGTGTATGATTAAATCAATATTGACGATTTGCCATCGTTTTTCTTCGAGCTTTTCCTTGACTATAAGCAGAAACTCCTTGCTGTCGGCATCGCGCCACTGCGGGTCGGTATCGGGAAATAATGTCCCTATGTCACCCATGCCGCCCGCGCCCAGGAGGGCATCGACAAGGGCATGTAAGGCCACGTCGCCGTCACTGTGGCCATAGAGACCATCGGTATCGGGGATGTAGACGCCGCCGAGCATTAGCCTGCGTTCTTCAGCAACGATATGGATATCGGTGCCGATACCGGTACGATATTCGTGGTCGTGTTCCTCAATCACAGGATTCCCTTCGTACTGGGGACATCGGTTCCGACGATTTTGACGGCGGCGGCGAGTGCCTGGCCGAGCGCCTTGAAGATGGCCTCGGCGATGTGATGGCTGTTGGTACCGTAGGGTACGTTAATATGGAGGTTGAACCTGCCGTTATTGGAGAAGCTTCTGAGCATCTCTTCGAGGCACTCGACGTCGAAGTCACCGATTTTATCGGTTCGGTAGGTGACGTTATAGACGCAGTTGGGCCTTCCTGACAAATCCACGGATATGTCAGCCAAAGTCTCCTCCATAGGCACCGAACTGTGGCCATACCTGGCAATGCCTTTTTTATCGCCGAGGGCTTTGAGTAAGGCTTCGCCGAGGCATATCGCAATATCTTCAACGGTGTGGTGGGCATCGACATTCAAATCGCCTTTGGCCTTGACGACGAGGTCGATTTTGCCGTGCTTGCTCAGATGCGAGAGCATATGGTCCAAAAAACCGACGCCGGTATCAATCTCATATTTTCCGACGCCATCGAGATTTAGCTCAAGTGTAACGTCTGTTTCTTTTGTTTTCCTGCGAATCTCAGCTTTTCTGTCTGCCATTAGAAGCCCCTTTGTCTGATACGATTTCTTTTAAGGTCAGGACAAGCTTATCGTTTTGTTCGCTCGTTCCGACGGTAATTCTGAGCTTATTATCAAGTCCCGGCAGGTCAAAGTACCTGATAAAGATATTTCGCCGGAGCAGATTTTCATAGATTTCCTTTGCCCGGCGGTTTTTGGATTCGGCCAGGACGAAATTGGCACTGCTTTTTGCGACGTTGAAGTTCAAGGCGCGGAGCTGCTCGGTCAGTATGTCGCGGTCTCTTTTTACCTTTTCGACATTTTGCTTAAAATACTTTTGGTCTTTTATAGCCTCGGCGGCGAGGGCGATAGCAATAGCATTGACATTGTATGAGTCCTTTAGCTTGAGGAGGCCGGCTATCAAAGGCGGTGAGGCGATTGCATATCCGAATCGCAGACCCGCCAGGCCGTAGCCCTTGCTCATCGAGCGAAGTATTATCACATTATCAAATTCTTTGACCAGGTTTATGCAATTGTCATCTGCAAAATCCACGTAGGCCTCATCAATCAGTAATATGCCTTCCAATTCATCGGCAAATGAGGCAAGCTCGCCGACATCTATAAAGGTCCCGCTCGGCGCGTTCGGATTACAAACGATAGTCAAAGCAGCGCCGGTGACGGCCAGTTTTGGGGGCAGATTGAACTCAGAGTCGAATGGGACTTCAATTGCTTTGCAACTCTGGAGGTTGGCCAGCACGGGATAGAGCGAATACGTGGGTACAGGGTATGCAACAGGTCGATTCTCATCACAAAATGCACGGAAGGCCATCGTCAGTAATTCGTCTCCGCCGTTGCAGCACAAGATATTGTCGGGCGATAGGCCGTGAACCTGTGCTGCTGCCCGGCGGAACTGGTCGCCAAGGGGGTCGGGGTAGCGGCGAAGCTGCTCGGATTTGATTTGGGCGAGTACTTCCATTACCTTCGTCGAAGGCGGGTAGGGGTTCTCATTGGTGTTGAGCTTTAGCACGTCCGCCTGCTTTGGCTGAAAGCCCGGCTCGTAGCCCTTTGCCTTTTCAATATTTTGCCGAAAATAAGTCATTGCCCACTCCAATGATGTCATTGCGTGACAATCTAATCCGTTAAATTTTAGATTGCTTCGCCGCTGCGCTCCTCGCAATGACATAAGGGACGCAATCTGCTATACACTATTTTTTCCAAATTATACGGATATTGGGTCGGAAGTGAAAGAGATTTTGTGATATATAATACCAATCAAAGTTAAAAATTGCCGAAAGAATTGCACATAATATCGAACAAGAGGAACTGGATTCCCGCTTTCGCGGGAATGACAAATCGAACTTCCTCTGTGCCCTCTGCGGCAAAATCTATTTCTGGCAGTAGTCGATGAGTCGGGCGATTTCTGAGCGGAGGTCCTTTCGGTGGACAATCATATCGACGAAGCCGTGCTCGAGCATAAACTCGGCGGTCTGAAAACCTTCGGGCAGCTCGACTTTTATTGTTTCGGCAATGGTGCGGGGGCCTGCAAAGCCAATCAGGGCGCCGGGCTCGGCGATGATGCAGTCGCCAAGCATTGCGAAGCTGGCTGAGACGCCGCCGGTGGTGGGGTCTGTTAAAACGGAGATGAAGAGCCCCCCCGCCTCGTCGAATTTGGCAACGGCGGCTGAGGTCTTTGCCATCTGGCCGAGCGAGACTACACCCTCGTGCATTCTCGCGCCGCCTGAGCAGCTTACGACGACAAAGGGCAGCTTTTCGTCCATCGCCATATCCACGGCGGCGCAGAATTTTTCGCCGACCACAAAACCCATCGAGCCCATCAGGAAGTTCGGCTCCATTACCGCTAAGATAAGGCCCCTTCCCTTTATAAATGCCTTTCCAATCAGCATAGCCTCCTTAGCGCCGGATTTTTTCTCGTCGTCTTTTATACGCTGCTTATAGGTTGTTTCCCTGAACTTGAAGTCCAGCGGGTCATTGGTAGTCAGGTCTGGCAGGACCTGCTGAAAAGAATCCTCATCGGCCAGATATTTAATCCTGGTGGCCGCATCAATTCGAAAATGGTGGTCGCATTCGGGACAGACGTTTAGATTTTTTTCGACGGTGCTTTTATAGAGCATGTGCTCACAGGCCGGGCACTTGGTCCAGAGACCTTCGGGCATCTCTTTTCTCGGCCTTAAGGAAAAGCCGTTCCATTTTGACTTCGCTTCTTTGGCCATAACCATAATATCCAATCAACAGTAATCACATAAATTAAATTCGCTCGATAGTATCCAGTTACAGGCTCACAAGTGAAATTACCCCTCCCTTACGGTCGGGGCCCCGTTTGAGAAACGCATCTATCTTTTGTGAACCGTATAATGATGATACTATCTTACAGGATATTTGCAGATATGGCTATAAAATACTATGCCACGCTTTAAGCAGGGCAGCGAAAAGCGCGTTTGCGCTTGTAAAACCGTGATTTTCGAACAATCGGTGCTGCGAAAGGAAAGTTGAGCTCACACAACCTGCACCCTATATTTAGTCGCATGGGGAACTGAGAGAGATGAAATTAGAAAAGCCAATCGCCGAGCATGCCGGTCGCTTCCTTCCACAAGGAAGCTAACAACATGCCCGGCGAAGGTGAAATTTATCCCAGCTTAAAATGGCCAGCGGCTTAATTACTTAACGCCAACAGCCGTGTGACTTTTAAGCTCTTGGAGCCGGGAAGTGCACGTATCCAAACCACCGATAATGGTATAGACCCTCAAAGAATCCCTGCGGTCCTCATATATACCTCTGTGGATTGTAGCTCTGCCCGTTATCTCAGACAAATTATCAAACGCATAGTCAATGTTGTCCTGTAAGCCTTTAGTATCCTCGATTAATTTCTTTCCAGCGACAACTATGCAGCCAGCAAGCTTTGCCGTGGTCAGGTCGAATCCGCCGGCAAGCAGTGTCTTCTGAAGATTCCTTTTTACAGCCTGGGATACGGCAAACCTGTCCTTATAATCCGGCACATTGGTCACACCCATTATCGCACAACCGCCGGCCTGCATAATACTTTGATAATCCACAGGGTCGAAAGAAGTATAGCGGCTGCTCAAGGCGCTTAGCCTGTTGAATATATCAAACAGGCCGGCCACAGTACTGTTTATGTTAGGCCAGAAGGACTTTACCGTCATACCGGGATACATTTTGTTTACTTTATCGTTATCTATAAAGATAAGAGGTGATATTCGCCCGTCAGCGGCCAATTCACTCAACTCGGCGGCCACTTTCCATGCATTCTCAGCTACCTGCGGAGAACTGGCTTCACCGACGGTCGGTAAAGTCATAATTGCACCGACCTTCTTATCCGGCTCAGACAGTCCGACATATCGAGCATACCTTTTTGCGATTTCAACCAACCCCAGAGCACTTCCGCCGCCGGTACCTCCGCCGGCACCAACACAAACCATAATATGATCGACCTCAGTACCAAAAGTCTGCTGGGCCAGGTGTAAGATTTCCTGCTGGTATTGCTGGACGGCATTTTTGCCACGTTCCATATCCTTGCCCGCTCCTTTTTCACCAATGTCCATCAGGAACTTTTGGCGGCGCGGGATATCAAGAAGGTCCAAATCATGATGCGTTGTATTAACGGCCAATACCTTTCTGTAACCGAGGTCATAAAAAGACTTAACCAGTCTGCCTCCACACTGGCCTGCGCCCATCCAGGCATAGCGTGTAGAGCCCTTGATGTCGTCGCCGACACCGGTCTCGACCTTAATATTAGGCTCATATCGTTCCAATTCCAAACGCGGCAGCAGCCAGGCGTTGAAATCAAATCCACTTTTTCGCCTTACAGGTTTTTTTCTTTGGCCGGCTTTGGTTGTGGTTTTTCTGGTTGCCCCGGCCTTCGGAGTTACGCTTTTGCGAGTGGTCGTGCGTTTCTTAGCGGTTGTTTTTCTGCCCGCCTTTGCCTTCGGAGTTACGCTTTTGCGAGTGGTCGTGCGTTTCTTAGCGGTGGATTTTCTGGTCGCCTTGGGCCTGGAAGCAGTTCTTTTTCTGGTTGTGCCTTTTTTGTTTTTAAGTGTTCTTTTTGCCATCTTTATACTCCCAACTGAATTATGTTTTTAACAAGCTCGTTAGTATTTTAGCTACTCGAACCATTTTCCGCTCAAAACGGTCTACATCACAATCGATGGCTTTTATCGGCTATTAGAGGCCGACACATAATTTCTTTTTTAATAAGTCTTTTTTCAGAAACGTCTTGCAGGAAATGAAAAATCAACTCGGAAGGTGAAAAAAAGAGATTCGTAAATATATAAAGAGGATAATACTCCTTTTAGGTAAGAACCCCCGGTAAAACCAAGGCTAAATAAATCGTCCTATAATTCCTAACGAAGGAGGCAGGCGTTTCGGATTGCGTTTACGGCGGCGATGCGGTCGGGCTTTGAAAAAATTGCGTTGCCGACTACCAGGGTATCCGCTCCGTAAGAGACCACCATCGGGGTTGTATCAGGGTCAATTCCGCCATCGATTTCAATTCTGATATCGGGGCCGACAATTTCCCTTACTTTGACAACCTTTTGCGCGGCTTCGGGTATAAACTTCTGCCCACCAAAGCCGGGGTGAACGGTCATCACGAGGACCATATCACAAAGGGGGGCGATTTTCTCTATCGCTTCAACGGGCGTTTCAGGATTGAGGCATATTCCTGCGGTGGCACCGAGGGCGTGCAGTTTGTCGATAAGGTCTTGGCCTTTGTCGGCGACTTCAATGTGAAATGTGATGTGGTTGGCTCCGGCTTCAACGAAGGCCTGAGCGAACCTATCCGGCTCACTTATCATCAAGTGTGCATCGAAAACAAGATTGCTGTATTTGCGAAGCTTGGCGATGACGGGCGGGCCAATGGTAATATTGGGGACAAAGTGACCATCCATCACATCCAGATGCACCATATTGACGCCGGCGGACTCGATGACAGCTATTTCATCAGCCAGCCGGGCGAAATCGGCACTCAGGATTGACGGTGCAATCTCAATTGTCCCTGCTTTAGGTAATCGCAAATCAGACATAAGGGGAGCTCTTTAATACGGTCATTAGATTGCCAATTGCGAATCCGGCGGCTATGTTTCGTCGAGGATTTCGAGACATATAAATTTTTTGCCTTCCAGGAATTCAAGCGAGGCGCCGCCGCCAGTGGAAATATGACTAATTTTATCTTCGAGGCCGAGTTTCTGGACAGCACTTGCGCTGTCGCCGCCGCCAATGATACTATTTGCGCCTTTGTCGGTGGCCTCGGCGACGGCCATTGCGACGGCCTTTGTTCCCTCATCAAAGGGGGGCATTTCGAAGACACCCATAGGGCCATTCCAGACAATGGTTTTGGCGCCTTCAAGTTTTTCTGCAAAGAGTTTTCTACTCTCCGGGCCTATATCGACACCCTGCCAGTCGGGCTCGATGTCACCGGTTACGACCTTGTTCTCAGCGTTCGGCTCCAACTTTTGGGTGACCACGGTATCCACGGGGAAGACCATTTCACATTCGGCGTCTTTGGCCTGTTTGACGAGCTCGGTGGCTTTATCCAAAAAGTCATCTTCACACAAGCTGTTTCCGACGGTACGACCCTCGGCCTTGAAGAATGTGTAGGCCATTGCGCCGCCAATGAGAATGCGGTCGACCTTGTCGATAAGATTTTCGATGACCCCTATCTTGTCGGACACCTTTGCACCACCCAAAATCGCGACGAACGGTCTTTCAGGATTGCTGAGGGCCTGGCCGAGGAATTTGAGCTCTTTTTCAATCAGGAAACCGATGACGCGAGGTTTGCCTTCCATCACTGCGGGCACGGTATACATCGAGGCGTTGTCCCTGTGTGCGGTGCCGAAGGCATCGTCGACGTAGATATCGGCCAGGTCGGCGAGCTCTTTTGCGAAGTCGTCTTTGGCCCGGCGCAACTGCTCGTCTTCTTTGGCGGCTTTGTCCTTTATGGTTTCTTCTTTGTGGAAGCGCAGGTTCTCAAGGAGCATACAGCCGCCTGCTTTAAGGGCCTGCGCTTTTGCTTTGGTCTCGGGACCAATACAATCATCAGCGAAAACAACGTCTTTGCCGAGCAATTCGGACAATCTCTTTGCGACCGGAGCCAAAGACAATTTATCATCCCTTTCGCCGGCAGGCCGGCCCAGATGGCTCATAAGAATCAAGGCTCCGCCCCGCTCGAGGATGCTCTTTACGGTGGGCAGGGCCTTTACGATGCGGTCATCGCTTGTAATGTTGCAGTCCTCATCAAGCGGGACATTGAAGTCGCAGCGCATCAGGACCTTTTTGCCTTTTACGCTGATATCAGCAGCAGTTTTTTTGGCCATATTTTACTGTTCCTCACAAATCTCTTTGTTAATTAGGGACAGCCAGAAAACCGTTGGCAGTCCCTAATTAACCGCTATACGCTAAACGCTATCCGCTGTTTTCTTACATTGCCGCCAGTTTTTCCATAATGTCGACGGTGCGGTTTGAATAGCCCCATTCGTTGTCGTACCAACTGACGACTTTCACGGTTTTGCCGATGACCATCGTGCAGAGCGAATCGAAGATGCTCGAAGCAGGGTCATTGACGATGTCGCTGCTGACGATAGGCTCATCGCAATAAACCAGGTAGCCCTTCATTGGGCCTTCGGCGGCCTTTTTCATTGCTGCGTTCACATCATCAACGGTAACGTCCTTTTTGACATTAACCACAAGGTCGACGATACTTCCGACGGGAATAGGTACTCGAATAGCAAAGCCATCGAGTTTGCCGTCGAGTTCGGGGATGACCTTGCCGATGGCCTTTGCTGCGCCGGTGGTAGTTGGGATAATGTTGGCCGCTGCGGCCCGCGCACGACGCAGGTCACTATGTATCATATCAGCCACATTCTGGTCGTTGGTATAAGCATGAATGGTAGTCATAACTCCCTGCTCAATACCAAATGCATCGTTAAGGGTCTTGGCCAGAGGCGCCAGGCAATTGGTGGTACAGCTTGCATTCGATACACACTTTACCTTATCGGTCAACATCTCGTCGTTAACGCCTAAAACGATTGTGGCATCGATATCATCCTTTGCCGGAACACTTAGTATAACCTTTTCGGCACCGGCCTTGATATGGTCGGCATAACCGCCCTTGGGGGACTCGGCTGTGCGAAAGATTCCCGTCGATTCCAGAACAATCTTTACGCCCATATCCTTCCAGGGCAGCTCGGCGGGATTCCTGACAGCCAAAACCTTGATGGATTTGCCATTAATGACTAATTCATCGTCTTTGGCCTCGACTGTGCCGCTCCATTTGCCCATGACCGTATCATATTTGAACAGGTGCGCAAGGCTCTTTGCGTCCGAGAGGTCATTTACAGCGACCAGTTCCAAGTCGCCTTTTCTTTGCATAATAATTCTTGCGACGGCCCTGCCGATTCGTCCGAATCCGTTAATTGCGACCTTTGTTGCCATTTACAAATCTCCTTCACTTTTGAAATTAATGGTTTTTCACTTTCATGCATGAAAGCAAACGAAGAAGCTACTTTATTTAGAAGGCGGGTGATTGTCAAGTAATTATTGTAAAACCGCGAATTTGGCCGCTATTCCAAGCCCAAGAACCAATTTGGGGGATTTTTTTTGCGATATTATGTAACATAAGGGCCTGCTGCGCAATTATATATTTGGCGATGGTTGGTGCTATGGCGAAAATTGCGAAGCGTTGTCGGCCCCGTTATTAACAACCGGTTGTTCCCGATTCCCTATCATTCAAAAAAAGAGAGCTTCGGTAGTTAAAGGCAATTCCCTATCGAGTGAAAAATCCTTTATAAGAGGAAATAGTTTCAACCATTTCTCCCGATAGTATCGTAATTTTTGTTCATTGTACGCATTACGTAGAGACCTGGTCTGCGCTTCATATTCCTCCTTTGTAATCAATTTAGATTTATATTCCGTGTTGAGTCGTAACAATTTATCTGTATAATCACACTCCTTTTCAAAGGAGAACCGGTCGCTTAGTGCTAATTCCTGCCAATATTGTAAATCGTAGTTGCCGGATCCTATCTCGTTGCCCTGAGTGTCTTTATAGATAATCGTCACTTTTTGAAGATTTGGCATCCTATCAAAGACACAATCTCGTGTTGATTGGCTTAAAGCCTCAAAAGTATGAAATATCAATTCAATCATTGATTTTACAGGAAGTTCCAGATACATCACCTGATTTTTTGTATCATATTTTAGGGGCTTTACATAGTAAAAGCACACCCCGGACCTTAAAAAATAATCATACAAACCCATATCATCTAAAGATTTTGGTTCGCACTTATCACCGAAAAGCACTCTATTGCCAATTTCGTGGGAAGAATTATAAAAGAACGTACTATGATGGATTTCAGCAGCCATACAAGTCTCACCAACCATCCTGTTCCAATAATCCTCTATCTTAAGTACGAACGAAGGCCGGTTTGGAGCTAATTCCTTTTGTATATAATCCCCTAAAACCTCCAACTCTGTTGACGTCATGGGCTTCGTGTGGATAATCATCCATCTGAGGAATGCTCCTGTGCCTTTGTCTAATACAGAAATCAGCTTTTTTTTAGCGGAAGCCAAAACGAATTCACGTTCTGCTGGAGTTAAAGATTTGACAGGCTTAAAAATATACTCTTCAGGGTTTTTATTGCTTTGGGTATCGGTGGAAGCTTTGAAAACCTCATTATCGCTTTTAGAACCGTCCAATCCGTTTTTAGAATACGGCTGATGAGACGCTTTTCTCTCGGAATTCTTAACTTTCCAATAGTGGCCAACTATAACTATTAAGGTAAAGACGACTAAAAACGCGAAAATAGCAATAATTTTCCACTTTGTTTTTGGGAGAAGGTTACGATTCTCATTTTTAGTATCGAGCATAAAAATCTGTTTGCACTTGGGGCATTTGATTTTTTTGCCTTTGTATTCAATGGGAGTTTTAAATATGATGTTACAATGTGGACATTTTATTTCCATATCAAATCCCATTATAGAGACGCTATGACACAATGCCCCAATAGCCACAGTTCAGCCTTGTGCGGCTGATGCGGCTGGCTTGATATTATTTTCTACAACGCAGTTATGTCAAGCAAGTTTTCTTGTAGGACCACCATTGTGGTATTGCCCGGCCTTTTTTGTGCGCTTTTGGAGACAAATCCGGCAATTTTCCACTTGGCGCCAACTTTTTTTATTTTTTTTGTCGCAAACACAGCTAATCCCGCACTATATAGTGAAAACACGAATCCTTAAGAGTTTTTTGAGGTGCTGATATGTCTGAGACTGACAAATACTATATTGAGCGTTGTTTAGATGGCCATCCGGATGATTTTCGCTATCTTGTCCGGCGCTACCAGGCGGTTCTTTTGGCTCATCTGGCTGGGAAATTCGGCAATAAGGACAGCGCCGAGGAGGCCGCCCAGGAGAGCCTCGTGCGGGCCTACTTCAATATGAACAAGCTGAAAAGGCCGGGTGCATTCTTTTCCTGGCTGCTCGGTATCAGCGACCGCGTGGCAAAAGAACAGCAAAGAAAACAGCAAGTCCGCCGCCAGCGAGAAGCTATCCGTTCATACTCAGAAGAAACTCCCAGCCCGGAACTCTCACAGGATTACGCACTCGAAGCGGCAATTGCCGAGCTGCCTGATGCGTACAGGAGAGTTGTTCTGCTGCGATATTACGGCGGTTATTCGTGCAGTCAGGTAGCCGAGCAGTTCGAGATGCCGTTAGGCACAGTTACAAAAAATCTTTCGCGGGCCTATTTGATGCTGCGTAAATTGCTCGAGCAGCAAAAACAAGAAGAAATTTATGAGGTGCAAAAATGAATTGTGCAGAATGTAAAGAACTTTTGGTCGCTTATGTTGAGGGACTTTTGGACGAATCCCAGGAAAAGACAGTCTCAGAACACGTGAAGGATTGCAAGGGCTGCCAGTTGGAAGTAGAGCAGTCAACAAACCTTCGAAACCGCCTGGTTAAGAACGGTAAGGCCTTATCTGAAAGCCATCTTGAGGACAAGGTCTTGAATCGGATTATTCGGGAACAGAATGTAAGGCTCAAAGCCGGCGCGAAGGTCGGCCTGGGCCTGAGACTAAGGAGAATAATAATGGAAGGACGAATTACAAGACTGGCTGCCGCTGCAGTGTTAGTTGTTGCGGTGCTGATAGGTATACATTCATTAACAGGAGGCACAGTAACTTTTGCCCAGGTCATCGAGCCGATTCTCAAGGCGCGGACTGTAGTCTACGACTTCATTATCGGCGAAGAAAGCAATCCGGTCATTATGCACGAGATAGTTGTTGGTACACGAATCAGAAGGACCATATCTAACTTACCCGGTATGACCCAAATTCTTGACATGGAGAATGGAAAAATGTTAGTGCTCGATGCCGAGGGAAAAACAGCGTCGTACGTTGACATAAAAGGCCAGCTCCAGGAAATGACTAAAAGCTACATAGGATTTGTCCGGAAAGTGCTTATGGAGTTAAAAGACAGTCCTAATGTTAAAGAGCTTGGCGAGCGGGAAATCGACGGCCAAAAAGCTATCGGATTTTCAGGCCGGGGCCGCAATGAAGAAGTGAGCATCTGGGCAGACCCTAAGACGGCTGTTCCAATACGGGTAGAACTTCGATTAGGACAGCTTGTTGTTGTCCTGAAGAATTTCAAGTTTGATGAGCCAATAAATGACTCGCAGATTAGTATGGACGTGCCAGAGGGGTATACGTTAGAGGAGAAGGTAATCGACTTCACGAAAGGTACTGAGGAAGACTTTATTGAAAGCCTTCGTGTCTGGGCCGAGGTTCTGCTGGACGGCAAGTTCCCGGAGGCTATAGGCACGGAAAATTATATGAAACAAATACCTTTGATTGGAGAAAAGCTTGCTCAATCGGGCCTCTCGAAGGATGAAGCAGCGAAACTTGGGATGACACTTCCACGAGGAATGTTCTTCCTGCAATTATTAGAAATTGACGAAAAATACCACTATGCCGGCAAAGGCGTAAAACTGGGCGATGCCGATAAAGCGATATTCTGGTATCAGCCGAAAGGGTCGGAAAACTACCGCGTTATCTATGGCGATTTGAGTGTTAAAGAGGTGTCAGAGGAGAATCTGCCGAAGTAGATTTGCCGAGCGAATATAATGTTTATCACACAGGCCGGGCTTTTTTGACCCGGCCTTTTTTATGCGCTTGGAGCACAGCCAACCAAATCACGGTTGGAATCAGGGCCTGGTACCGGCCGGTTTTTTGCCGGGCATTCCGCCGTAATAGGGATACGTGTCGAATATGTCCCCATTTCCGAGTACGCGCGGATCCTTGGTTGCCTTTAGCTCGGCCATCAAAGCGGCGGCGAGCTTGCCTTTTACTGCGGCGTACTCAGGCAGAGCGGCGACATTGTTAAGCTGAGCCGGGTCTTTTCGAAGGTCGTAGAGTTCTTCGACAGGACGCTTTCCAAAGGCGAGTTCAAATAACTTCTTAACCTTCGGGTCGTCACGGTACTTCAACAAAAAAGACTTTGCAGGCGAAGCATCA
>Ga0307436_1000613_pt1 | contig 16785 bp, 20 predicted proteins | sample SalMarWE160440MG_FD_202513 | JGI IMG/M metagenome (GOLD analysis project Ga0307436, IMG submission 202513) | Salt marsh sediment microbial communities from the Plum Island Ecosystem LTER, Massachusetts, United States - WE1604-40 | ecosystem: Environmental > Aquatic > Marine > Intertidal zone >...
ACAAGACCCTGGTGGGCGGGCGCAATCCATTCGCCGGCCTGGTGGTGGAGAACATTTCGCCTGCCGTCGCCGAGGACCTCGACCTTTCGCCCACCTCAAACGGCGTCGCGGTGGCCGAAATCCGCGGCGGCTATGCGGCGCAGGTCGGCTTCAAGAAGGGCGATATCCTGGTCGAGATCAACGGCGAGAAGGTGAGGAGCGTGAGACACCTCCATCGCATCCTGTCGCGCCCGGCGGGCTCATGGGAGTTCGCGGTCAACCGCCGCGGCCACATCCTGCGGATGCAACTGGGAGGCTAGACAGCGCGGGCCATGTCCAACCTGTTCCAGGCGGCCGGACTCGAGGCAGAAGCGCCGCGCCCGCTCGCCGACCGGCTGAGGCCGCAGCGCCTGGGCGACGTCGTCGGCCAGGATCACCTCGTCGGCTCCAACGGCATCATCACCCGCATGCTCAAGTCGGGCCGCATCGGCTCGATCATCCTGTGGGGCCCGCCGGGCACCGGCAAGACCACCATCGCGCGGCTGCTGGCAGGCGAGACGGGGCTCGAATTCGTGCAGCTTTCGGCCATCTTTTCCGGCGTCGCCGACCTGCGCAAGGCTTTTGATGCCGCCCGCGCCCGGCGCCAGCACGGCACGGGCACGCTTCTGTTCATCGACGAGATCCACCGCTTCAACCGGGCGCAGCAGGATTCCTTCCTGCCCTGCATGGAGGACGGCACCATCACTCTGGTGGGGGCGACAACCGAGAACCCCTCGTTCGAGCTCAACGGGGCGCTCCTGTCGCGCGCCCAGGTGCTCACGCTGAAGCGCCTCGATGGCGATGCGATGGAGGTGCTGATCGGACGGGCTGAAAGCTGGTACAAGCGCCCGCTGCCGCTCGATGACGATGCGCGCGAGGCCCTCATCGCCATGGCCGACGGCGACGGGCGCTACATCCTCAACCTCATCGAGGATGTCTACGGCACGGTAGCAGTGGGCGAGCCTCCGCTCGACCGGGCGCGACTGGCCGAAGCCGTGCAGCGGCGGGCACCGCTCTATGACAAGGCGCAGGAAGGCCACTACAACCTCATCTCGGCGCTGCACAAGTCGGTGCGCGGCTCCGACCCGGATGCAGCGCTCTATTACCTCGCGCGCATGCTGGCGGCGGGCGAGGACCCGCTTTTCCTGGCGCGGCGGCTGGTGCGCATGGCGGTTGAGGACATCGGCCTTGCCGACCCTGAAGCCGTGCACCAGGCGCTCGCCGCCAAGGAGACCTATGACTTCCTCGGCACGCCGGAAGGCGAGCTGGCACTGGCGCAGGCGACGCTCTACATGGCAACCGCGCCCAAGTCGAACGCCGGCTACAAGGCCTTCGGGGCGGCGATGCGCCGCGCCAAGGAGACCGGCTCGCTGATGCCACCGAAGATCATCCTCAATGCGCCGACGCGGCTGATGAAGGAAGAGGAGTATGGCGCCGGCTACCGTTACGACCACGACGAGCCTGACGCCTTTTCCGGCCAGGACTATTTCCCTGAGGAAATGGGGCGCGAACGCTACTACGACCCGCCCGAGCGCGGTTTCGAGCGCGAGGTGCGGAAAAGGCTGGAGTTCTGGGCCAGGCTGAGGAAAGAGCGGCAGCAAAGTCAGCAGAAATAGCCTCGACCGAAGAAGCCGCCTCTACGGCAACAAAAAGGACGCCGGAGGGGGGAACTCCGGCGTCTTGGGGCGTGCTGCCTTGCGGGAGGGGATCAGGCAGCCGGTTTGTCGTTGCCTTCGGGCTCGATGTCGGTGACGTCGGCCTTCTTGGCGCGGTCGGCCATGAACTGGTCGAACTCGGCCTTGTCGCGCGCCTGGCGCAGCTTTTCGAGGAAGGCGTGGAACTCTTCCTGCTCCTCCTCGAGCCGTTTCAGGGTCGCCTCGCGATAGTCGTCGAAAGCGCTGTTGCCGCTCGACTTAGCCACCTTGCTCGCCTGGTACCAGCGGCCCGGTCCCTTGCAGCTGCCAAATCCGAAATTGCGGCTATTGAAGGCTGCCACCTTGCCCTTGTTCCAGCATCCCATGCGACCACTCCCGATCATGTAGAGGAGAATGAACAGACCCAATGGCCAGAACACGATGAAGCTGACGATCATCAGTGCGAACCAGGCCGGCTTGCCGTACCCGTCGAGGGTTTCGAGAATTGCCATGTCTGACCTCGATGTGAATGTTATTTACATTAACATACGTGTAGCGGATTGCGCCGCCTGTCAAGAGGCAGGTGGTGATTTTTTGCGGGCGCGTCAAGCGATGAGGTCGAGACCCTTGAAATAGACCAGCATATGCGCCTCCAGGAGCTCGGCCGGCTCGATGGGCTGCTTGCGGCTTGCCCCGTCGCCGCGCCCGAACAGCGAGGCGATGCCATGGCTGACGGCCCACACATGCAACGCCACCATGAGAGTAGGGGGGCGCTTGTCCTCCGGTGCCCGCGCCAGCAGGACCTCGACCGCCTCGCGCAACACCTGGAAGGCGGCATCGCCGGCCTTGCGCAGCTCGTCATGCTGGGCGAGGTCGAGGCCGGTTTCGAACATGGCGGAATAGAAGGCGGGTTCGGTGCGGGCGAAATCGAGATAGGCGCGGCCCAGGCGCTTGAAAGCGGCGAAAGGCTCCGGTTTTCCCTCCTGCCAGGCCTCGGAGAGCGCCTTGGTGAAGGCATCGAAACCCTTGACCGCCACATCGGCGATAAGTGCCTCGCGGTCCTTGTAATGGCGGTAGGGCGCAGCGGGGCTGACGCCAGCCGAGCGCGCCGCCTCGGCGAAGGTGAAGCCGGCCGGGCCCTTGGAGGCGATGAGGCTGAGCGCGGCCTCGATCAGCGCCTCGCGCAGGTTGCCGTGGTGATAGCCGCGGCGGTGATGGTCCCGGTCCCAGTTCATGTAAAGAGCTTTTACATGAACCGAGGGGCGCGTCCAGCCTCGTGCTTGATCTTGCTCAAGGTCTCGCTGCGTCAGTGATGCTAGGCAAAAGCGGGATGATTGAAGCAAGAAGAGGTAAGTGCGAGATGCGTACTGTCATCGTCTACGCCACCACCGAAGGCCAGACCCGCAAGATCGCCCGCTTTGCCGCCGAGCGCATCATGGAGCGCGGCCAGGAGGTCGAGGTCATCGACGCGGTGGAATGCCTGCCGGAATTCTCCCTCGACCCTTACGGCCTTGCCATCCTCATGGCCTCGCTGCACATGGGGCACTATCAGCCGGCCATTGTTGACTTCATCAGACGCTATCACGAGGGCCTCGGAGCCATTGAAAACGCCTTCGTTTCCGTCTCCCTGGTGGCGGCCAGCTCCGATCGCGACGATCTCGAAGGGCTCGAGACCTGCGATCGCGATTTCTTCGACCAGACCGAGTGGACGCCCAAGCATCTGCATCATGCAGCCGGCGCCTTCCGCTTCACCAAGTATGACTTCTTCCGCCGCTGGGCGATGAAGCTGATTGCACTGCAGAGGGGCGTGAAGGTCGATATGGACCGCGACACCGAATATACCGATTGGGACGCCTTGTCTGGCTTCATCGATGGCCTGCTCAAGGCCGCCTTCCACCGGGAAAGCAACGCGGCGTGAAGCGGTTCAGCCGACGCTGATGAATTGCCAGGCGAGAAGGCCGAGCCACAACAGCAGGACGAGGACGAAGGCGATCAGCAGGGACTGCCATACGCAGCGCCTGAGGCGACGTCCGCGCCACCACAGGACAAGGCAGGACAATGAGTAGAAAAGCGCCATCAGCGCCAGCGGCAGTGTAAGGACGACGTCCTTTTCGCCGCCGCTGAAGCTGAGATAGTCCTCGGCGGTGGCAAAGAAGAACGCCACCACCAGTGGCCACGGCCACAAGACGGCGAGGAGCGCGAGGAGGACGCGCGCCAGCATCATCAAAACGCGACCGGGTGGCCGTCGCGGAAATTGCCACCCGACGGACCGCCCGGCGCCAGCGTTGCCGCCCATACGATGCCGGCTGCACCTTCCGGGATAGAGCGGGTGGCATTGGGGCCGCCCATGTCGGTGCGCACCCAGCCGGGGCACACCGAGTTCACCATGATGCCGCGCCCGGCGAGCTCGTGGGAAAGGTTGACGCTGAGCACGTTGAGCGCGGCTTTCGAGGCGCGGTAGCCGAAGCGGCCGCCGCCCATGCCGGTGAGGCTGCCCATGCCGCTCGTTACGTTGACGATGCGCCCGGCGGGCTTGAGGGCGGGAGCGAACGAGCGCGCCATCATCCACGGGCCGAAGGTGTTGACCTCGAAGCTCCTGCGCATGCCCTTGGCTTCATCGCCGGTGACGGGACCGGCAGCGGACGAGCCGTCCTCGAACCAGGCACCGGCGCAGTTGACGAGGACATCGATCGCCGGCTCCTGGTTCAGCGCCCACTTGGCGAAGGCGCCGACGGAGGCGGCGCTGGTGAGATCGGCGCGCCGGGCGGCGATGTCGAGGCCTTCGGCAGTCAGGCTGTCGGCGGCCGCTTTCAGGCGCCTGGCATCGTTCGCTGTCATCAACACCCGGTAACCCAAGCGGGCGAGCTGGCGGGCGGTCTCGAGACCCAGGCCGCGCGAGGCTCCAGTGACGACGGCGACGGGTTTGTCAGGCATTGGAGAGGCTCCTTCGTTCTCAGCAGCAGAAACTTTTATCGCCCGCCATATGGCGCGCATTGTCCGCCGTCTCAAGGCTCGCTATATGGCGGGCCATCATGCCGTTGACCTTGTGGATTGCGGCGGGGGGCGCCGTCGGCGCCGGAGCCCGCCATCTGGTGAATGTCGGGGCCACACGGCTTCTCGGCCATAGCTTCCCTTATGGCACATTCACGGTCAATGTGCTGGGTTCGCTCATCATGGGGATGCTGATCGGGCTGATGGCGCTCAAATGGTCGGTGAGCCAGGAAATGCGCGCCTTCCTCACCACGGGCATGCTGGGCGGCTTCACCACCTTCTCCACCTTCTCGCTCGACTTCGCCACCATCTGGGACCGCAAGGCGCACGGGCTGGCGCTCATCTATGCGGGCGGCTCGGTGGGCATTTCGCTGACCGCCGTCTTTTTCGGCCTGTGGCTGATGCGTTGGGTGCTCGCATGAGCGAGACCGCACGGCTCAAAGTCAGGCCGGACGAGGACGGCATGCGGCTCGATCGCTGGTTCAGGCTGCACTATCCGGGCCTGCCGCATTCGCAACTGTCAAAGCTGTTGCGCACCGGCCAGGTGCGGGTGGACGGGGGGCGAGCGAAGTCCAATGCCCGGCTCAGTCCCGGCCAGGAGGTGCGGGTGCCGCCGATGCGCCTGGAGCGCACCCCAGCGGGTGAGCGCGCGGCCGCCAAGCCGCTTAGCGCCGAGGAGCGCCGCCGCTTCCGCGTCATGGTGCTTTACGAGGACGACGACATCCTGGTGCTCAACAAGCCGGCAGGCCTTGCTGTTCAGGGCGGCACCAAGACCTCCCGCCATATCGACGGCATGCTGATGGCGCTGGAAGCCGAGTACCGCGAGCGCCCCTTGCTGGTGCACCGGCTCGACCGCGATACCTCGGGCGTGCTGGTGGTGGCCAAGCGCCGGGCGGTCGCCGGCAAAATGGGCCGCATGTTTGCCACCCGCTCGGTACGCAAGATCTACTGGGCGGTGGTCAAGGGCGTACCGAAGCCGCCGCAGGGCAAGGTGGATGCGGCCCTCATCAAGGCGGGCGGTGCGGGCGGCGACCGAGTGAGGGCGGCAACGCAGGTGGAAAGGGACGAGGCGCAGCGTGCGATCACCTATTACGCCGTGATCGAGCGCGCGGCGAGCAGGTTCGCTTGGCTGTCATTGAAGCCCGTCACCGGGCGCCAGCACCAGTTGCGTGCCCATATGGCGATCATCGGCCACCCCATCCTCGGCGACAACAAGTATGGCGGCGACATCGATCTTCCGGAAACGATTGAGCAGAAGCTGCACCTGCACGCCAGGCGCATCGTCTTTCCGCATCCGGTGACGGGCGAGGCGGTCGACATCACAGCGCCGCTGCCCGATCATATGCGCCGCACCTGGGAACTGTTCGGCTTCGATGCCGAGCGCTATGACGAGGGACCGGCGGCATGAAGCTGGCGCTGTTCGATTGCGACGGCACTTTGGTCGACAGCCAGCACGTGATCATTGCGGCGATGCGCGACGCGTTTGCGGCGCAGAGCCTCGCCTGGCCCGGCCGTGGGGCAACGCTTGCGATCATCGGCCTGTCGCTGACCGAGGCGATGGCGAAACTGGCGCCCGATTGCGATGCCGACGGGCGCGACCGGCTCGCTGCCACCTACCGGGACAGCTTTCACCGCAAGCGGCAGGACCCGGCCCATCACGAGCCGCTGTTTGACGGGGTGCGCGAGACGCTGGACCGGCTGGCGGCGCGCGACGACATGCTGCTCGGCATCGCCACCGGCAAGTCGCAGCGCGGGGTGAAGGCGTTGCTCGAACGCGAGGGGCTGGAAAGCCACTTCGTCACCATCCAGACCGCCGACGACGCCCCCTCCAAGCCGCATCCGGGCATGGTGCTGCAGGCCATGGCCGCAGCAGGCGCCGGCCCGCACGAGACGGTGGTGATCGGCGATACCTCCTATGACATGACGATGGCCCGCACCGCTGGGGCCTCGGCCCTGGGGGTTGGCTGGGGCTATCATCCCGAGGACGCTCTCATGTCTGCCGGTGCCCAGGCAATAGTCCGCAAGTCCAACGACATAGACGCATATCTTGAGCGCCTTTGGCAGGAAGCGACATGAGCGGCGGCAACGAGAATCGCTTCGCCAACATGCTAGCCGAGCTCAAGGCGCGGCCACTGCCCAAGCGCTTTTACAAACAGGCCGGCATTTCCGGCGATGAGCCTCCGTTTGCCATCACCCTCGACGGGCGGCCGGTGAAGACGCCGATGAAGCGCGCGCTTGCCCTGCTGCAACGGGCGCTGGCCGAGGCGGTGGCGGATGAGTGGCAGCGCCAGGGCGCGCACATCGATCCCGCCACGATGCCTATGACCCGCCTCGCCAACACCGCGCTTGACCGGGTGGCGGGCGACGAGCCGCGCATCGTGGCGGAAATCGCCGAATATGCCGGCAGCGATCTCCTGTGCTATCGCGCCGGGGGGCCGGAAAGCCTGATCGAGCGCGAGGCCCGCCATTGGGATCCGGTGCTCGCCTGGGCAGGCACGCATCTGGACCATCCCTTCATCGCCGTCACCGGCCTCGTGCACCAGCCGCAGCCGGAGGCGACGCTTCAGGCGGTCACCCGTCATCTGTCGCGCCACGAGGCCTTTGCGCTCGCCGCGCTGCACAACATGGCGACGCTCACCGGCTCGGCGCTCATCGCCATGGCGGTCGAGGCGGGCGAGTTGCCCGCCGATGCCGCCTGGGCGGCGGCACACGTGGACGAGGACTGGCAGATCGAGCAATGGGGCGAAGACGAAGAGGCGAGCCGCCGCCGGCTGGCGAGGCGGGCCGAGTTCGATGCAGCGGTGGCATTTCTGGCCCTTTCCAGGGGCGGGGCCTGATACCGACGGCCCTTGGATCTGACTCGTCGCCATTGCCGTCATGGCCGGACTTGATCCCGCCATCCATGCCGCCCACCTCTCGCCTTGCTGCGGCGCCTGCGGAATGGACCCCGACATCAAGTGACGGGGTGACGACTTCGGTGGCAGGTCAAACTCAAGGGCCGCCGGTATAAGTCCCATCCGAACACTGTCCTAGCGTATAGTTTGCGGCCATGCGCGGCGGTGGTAAGAATCTTCAATGACAAGTGTTTGAAGGGGCAAGGGCCATGCAGGAAATCCTCGAGGAGCTGGACAAGCGGCGCGGCATTGCGCGCCTCGGCGGCGGTCAGAAGCGTATCGATGCCCAGCACGGGCGCGGCAAGCTCACCGCGCGCGAGCGCATCGAGCTCTTGCTCGATGAAGGCTCGTTCGAGGAGTTCGACATGTTCGTCGAGCACCGCTGCACCGATTTTGGCATGGACGCCCAGAAAATCCCCGGCGACGGGGTGGTGACCGGCTGGGGCACGGTGAACGGCCGCACGGTCTACGTCTTTGCCAAGGATTTCACCGTCTTCGGCGGCTCGCTGTCGGAGGCGCATGCCAGGAAGATCATGAAGGTCCAGGACATGGCGCTGCGCAACCGGGCCCCCATCATCGGCCTGTTCGATGCCGGCGGCGCGCGCATCCAGGAAGGCGTGGCCGCGCTCGGCGGCTATGGCGAGGTCTTTTTGCGCAACGTGACGGCCTCGGGCGTCATCCCGCAGATCTCAGTCATCATGGGCCCGTGCGCCGGCGGCGATGTCTATTCGCCGGCCATGACCGACTTCATCTTCATGGTGAAGCACACCTCCTACATGTTCGTCACCGGGCCCGATGTGGTGAAGACGGTGACCAACGAGACGGTGACGGCCGAAGAGCTGGGCGGGGCCATCGTCCACACCACAAAGTCCTCCATCGCCGACAAGGCCTATGACAACGACGTGCAGGCATTGCTTCAGATGCGCCGGCTCATCGACTTCCTGCCGTCCTCCAGCACATCGCCGGTGCCGGAATTTTCCTCCTTCGACGATGCCGACCGGGTGGAACCCTCATTCGACACGCTGTTGCCCGCCAACCCCAACCAGCCCTACGACATGAAGGAGCTGATCACCAAGGTGGTGGACGAGGCCGATTTCTTCGAGATCCAGGAGACCTATGCCAGGAACATCGTGGTGGGTTTCGGGCGCATCGAGGGCCGCACCGTGGGGTTCGTCGCCAACCAGCCGATGGTGCTGGCGGGCGTGCTCGACAGCGATGCCTCGCGCAAGGCGGCGCGCTTCGTGCGCTTCTGCGACTGCTTTTCCATTCCCATCGTCACCTTCGTCGACGTGCCGGGGTTTTTGCCCGGAACGGCGCAGGAGTTCGGCGGCCTCATCAAGCACGGGGCAAAGCTGCTCTTCGCCTTCGCTGAGGCGACGGTGCCCAAGGTGACGCTGATCACGCGCAAGGCCTATGGCGGGGCCTATGACGTCATGTCGTCAAAGCACATCCGCGGCGATGTCAACTATGCCTGGCCGACGGCGGAAATCGCCGTGATGGGCCCCAAGGGAGCGGCGGAAATCCTCTATCGCGCCGATCTTGGCGATCCCGAAAAGATCGACCGGCGCATCAAGGATTACCAGAAGCGCTTCGCCAACCCGTTCGTTGCCGCCGAGCGCGGCTATCTGGACGAGGTGATTGCCCCGCGCGACACCAGAAGGCGCATCGCCCGCGCCCTCAACATGCTGCGCAACAAGACCCTCGAAAACCCCTGGAAGAAGCACAACAACATCCCGCTTTGACGCGGGCCTCACTTGTCCAGATAATCGCCGCATCTTGGGGCCGGCTTGTCGCCCCAGGGCATGATGGGGACGGTGGAGGTCGAATTCTGCGGGCTGCCCTCGATCAGCCTGTCGGAATAGACGAGATAAACCAAGACGTTGCGCTTGGCGTCGCACCCCCGCACGATCTGCATCTTCTTGAAGAAGAGAGATCGGCGCTGGGTGTAGACATCGGTGCCCTGCACGAACTTGCCCTTGAACGAAATGGGGCCGATCTGGCGGCACGCGAGCGAGATCTCCGAACGCTCCTCGGCAAAGCCGGCCCAGCCCTTCCAGCCGCCGATCTCAGGAATGGTGAAGTGGCAGGCCACCCCCTCGACCAGCGGATCGTCGAGGGCATAGACGGCAAGCTTGGCGTTGGGCGAGAGCAGTCGGAAGACCGTGGTTTCCTTGAAGATCAGCTCGGGATCGTCATCGGCGGCAAGCACCGGGCCGGCAGCGGCGGCGAGGGCGGCAAGGGCGAAGGGGATCAGTCGCATCGGGCAGGGCTCCGTGAGGAGGTTTAGCGAACGGGCTCGCGACGAGAGATGGCCCGGCATGACAGCCGGTTCAAGCCCGTAGGGCTACGAGCAATGCCCTTTTGACATGGTTCCACCCCCCGGCTCATCCTGTGTCATCCATCTGCTTGACACAGGGATCCGGAGCGCACCGAACGGCCTCAGCGCCTGGCCCCTGGGTCCTCGGGACAAGCCAGAGGAGGACACAGGATGAGCCGGGGGTGGACAAATTTCGGCGCGCTTTGTGATTTCACGCACCGTCGATGCGGTAGGTCTCGGTGCGGATGTCGCCGGTCCATATCCACATGGCCAGCAGCGGCTCGGCGGCGGTCTCCATGGCGTGGCGCTGGTGCGGTTTGTGGTGCACGAATGAGCCGGGGCGGGTGTCGAAGAATTCGCCATCGTCGATCTGCCAGCGCGCGCCTCCTCCGACCACGTAATAGAACTCCTCGGCCGCATGATCGTGCGGGGGATAGTAGCTGTCGGGCGATTGCAGGTAGAGCCCGAAGCGCAGTTTCGGGCAGGACGCAAGGCCGTCCGGGCCGATGATCTCGACATAACCATAGCGGCCGATAAAGCCATCCGGCATCTTGAACACGCCGCCGGTCCAGGTGAGCTCGCCCGCCGAGTTGGCGATGAGGCGACTGAGGTGGCCGGCGGGCATGGCCTTGAGGGCGGCGGCAAGATCCTTGATGGCGGGGGGCTGGGGGCCCGCTTCGGCCGGCGCCGGCACCGTTGTCACGCTGCGCATCCTCCGGGCGACGGCCATTGCCTGGTTGTTGCCCGTCGCTTCATAGGCATCGGCAGCGGCCTCAACGAGATCGCTCAGCGTTCGAGACAAGCGGTCAGTACCCGCCACCGCCTCCGCATCCTTCAACACGGTTCACACTCCCACCGGGCGCGCTGCAGGCAAGCTGGACCGGCGCCCTTGCGGCAAAAAACGCTAACATGAATTTTCTGGGTCCGGCTTTCCGTTAGTGCATATCTCGGTTGTCGAAATGCGATAGCTCACACGATGCGGTCTACTGCTGCGACCGCCTCGCCGAGCCAGGCCTCGGGCTCGAGCAACGTCTCGACCTCGGCGCGATCGAGATGGCCGGCAATGACGGGATCGGCGCTCAGCGCCTCGGCCAGCGGCCTGCCCTCGGCAACTGCTGTGCGCACTGTGGCGCCGATGCGGTCATGGGCGGCATGGCGGCCCATCTTTTCAGCCAGCGCCATCATCACCGCCTCGGCATTGATGAGGCCGCCCGAGGCGGCGAGGTTGGCGCGCATGCGTTCGGCATCGACCCTGAGCCCGGACGCAATGGCTCTGGCGTGGGAGAGGGCGCCGGAAGCAAGGGTGAAGGCTTCGGGCACCACCAGCCATTCCATCTGCCAGGCGGCCATATCGCGCTCGTGCTCGTGCATCATGGCCGTGATGGCGGAGGCGGGCAGGCCGGCCATGAGGCGCGCCAGCGCCACCACGTTCTGGGCGATCATGGGGTTCTGCTTTTGCGGCATGGTGGACGAGCCGACGCTTTCCTTGCCCGAAGGCTCGGCCACCTCGGCGATCTCGCTTCTTTGCAGGTTGACCACTTCATTGGCGAACTTGCCGCACGTGGCGCCGATCATGGCCAGCAGCCCCACGGTTTCGGCGATAGCGTCGCGTGCGGTGTGCCAGACGATGGGCGGCTCGCTCAAGTTCAGGCGGCGGCACATGGCAGCGCGCACCGCAGGTCCCTTGTCACCCAGAGTGGCGAGGGTCCCTGCCGCGCCGGCGAGCTGGCCCACCAGCAGGCGCGGCTTGAGCTCATCGATACGCGCGACGTGACGGCGCATCTCGGCCACCAGCACGGCCAGCTTGAGGCCGAGGGTGATGGGCACGGCATGCTGTCCATGGGTACGCCCGGCCATGACGGTGGTGCGATGTGCCCGGGCCTGGGCGGCGAGGGCGGCGGTGAAGGCTTCCACGCCCTCCTCGATGAGGGCAAGGGCGGCGCGCATCTGCAACACCGCGCCGGTGTCCATGACGTCCTGGGTCGTAGCACCAAAATGCACGAACGCGCCCGCCTCGCCGGCGAGCCTTTCCAGCGCCTTGATCGCGGGAACGAAAGGATGGCCGGAACGCGCGATGCCGTCACGCAAGGCATCGATGTCGACATCGGCGGCATTGGCGGCGCGCGCGATCGCATTGGCGGCGGATTGCGGGATGAGGCCGCATTCGGCCTCAGCCGCCGCCAGCGCGGCTTCGGCGTCGAACCAGGCTTGTAACGTGGCGCGGTCGCTGAAGACGGCACGCATGGCGGGCGTTCCGTACAGGTCGCGGAACAGGCGCGAATCGATGATGTGGGCTGAAGAGTCCTCGCTCATCCCTGCAGCCTACAGCGAACGCCGGTGAGGCGGCCAGTCCTCATCCTCCCACAGGCGCGCAGCGCCCCTGACGCCGGAAATATCACCATGACGCGGCGGGCGGATGTCGGGGCAAGGACGGTCGGCAAAAATGTAAGGCGTCATGAGACCGGGGAGCACCTCGTAGAGGTGGGCAAGGTTGGAAAGGCCGCCGCCAAGCACAATCACGTCGGGATCGAGGAGGTTGACCACATGGGCAAGGCCGCGCGCCAGCCGTCCGGCATGGCGTTGCAGGACCCCGCTCGCCACCGCATCATCGTCGCCAGCGCGCGCCGCAATGGCGGCGGCAGGGAGGCGCTGGCCTGCCGCATCGGCATATTGCCGCTCGAGCGCCGGGCCCGACAGCCAGGCCTCCAGGCATCCCCTGCGCCCGCACCAGCACGAAGGCCCGGGATGTTCTCGCCCCTCAGTCCACGGCAGGGGATTGTGGCCCCATTCGCCGCTCGCGGCATGGCGGCCGGTCAACACCTTGCCGCCGGTGACGATGCCGCCGCCGCAGCCGGTGCCGAGGATGACGCCGAAAACGGTGCGGGCGCCCTTGCCCGCCCCGTCATGCGCCTCCGATAGCGCAAGGCAGTTGGCATCGTTGGCCAGCCGCAGCGGCCGGGCGAGGCGGCGTTCCAGGTCGTCGGCGAAGGGCTTGCCGTTGAGCCAGGTGGAATTGGCATTCTGCACCAAACCTGTTACCGGCGAGATGGAGCCCGGCATGCCGATGCCGACGCTTCCCGTTTCGCCCGTCTCGGATTCCAGCCGTGTCACCAGGCCGGCTATGGCCTCGATGACGCCATAACAGTCATGTTGCGGCGTGGCGACGCGCAAGGGGCGCGCAACTTCCCCGTCCGCACGCATGGCGACGGCGGCGATCTTGCTGCCGCCCACATCGATGCCGATGCGCAAGGGCGCGTCCATGTCAGGCAATGAGGCCCATGACATGCGCTTCGGCCTCGCCCCAGTTGTCGGTGCGCAGCGACATGTAGTCGAAATGCTCCACATGGCGGCCGAAACGGTGGTCCTGGAGGAAATGCACCAGATACGCCTCGGGCTCGTGCTCGCGGGCAGAGGCCAGATAGCCGTGGTTGTCGTCGATGAAAACCACCGGCGCGCGGCGCCCGGCGGCGATGGCGGCAACCGCCGGTCCCTTGGGCCCCTCATTGGTCACCACCGGAAAGGCGATGCCGTGATCGGCGAGATTGGCGATGCGCTCGGCGCGGAACTCGTCCGGCAGGTTGGTGAGCATGACGATATCGGCATGTTCGGACAGCGCGGCGAGGGCGGCAGCAGCGCCGTCGATGGCCGCGAGATGGCGGGTGCGGGCAGCAAAGAAATCCATCAGCAGCCGACCAAGTTCACGGCGGGGCAGGGGGGCGTTGCCTTCCTTGTAGCGGATATTGCCGTTGAGGGCGAAGCTCGCCGGGTCGAGCCACAGCCCGCGCTCATCGAGGTAGGCTTCCAGGCCTTTGAGGAAATGCACCACCACCTCGTCCACATCGCAGATGAGCAAGGCGCGGTTCGGGCGCGCCGGCAGGCCGGCTGGATGGCGGATCGTGGTGGGGGCTTGCATGGAATCTGCTTCTAGAGGTCGACGTCGCCGCCCGCCAAGGAATGGCGCGCCTGTTGCGGTGTTTCGGGGGGCAAATTCGCATCCTCGCAGAACAGGAACAAGAGCGATTCGTCGCCCAGCACATGGTCGAGTACCGCCGCCAGCAGCTCAGGCTCGCCGGCGCGCGCCTTGAGCCCTTCGCCATTGATGCCGGAAAGCGCCATAAAGCGCCCCAGCCAGTCGTCGTCAGAAGCGAGAAAGGCAAGCGCCTGCAAGGCGATAATCTCGGCTGCTTGCGATTTTGCATTAGTTTTGTGCAACGGCGATTGCTCCCGGTTAACCAGCCGGGCCCGACATTAACGACGACCACTTGGCGATTAAACTGTTAGTTACTGATAGCTGCGAACATGCAGGCCAATTATGGGGAGAATGGGCCAGCACGGTCTGGTCGAACTTTCCGGCCGAACAGGGATAGGATCGAGGCACGTGAATTACGGTGTGGTCCGCATGACGGGTTCTGACTCCGGCCAGGCGACGAAGGATGGCCGCAAGACCGTCCTTATCGTCGAGGACAACGAACTCAACATGAAGCTGTTCAACGACCTGTTGGAGGCGCAGGGCTACCGCGTCCTGCAGACCCGCGACGGCCTCTCGGCGCTCGATATCGCCAAGGCCAACATGCCCGACCTCATCCTCATGGACATCCAATTGCCGGAGGTCTCCGGCATCGAGGTGACCAAGTGGCTGAAGGAAGACGACCGGCTCAGGCACATCCCCGTCATCGCAGTCACCGCCTTCGCCATGAAGGGCGATGAGGAGAAGATCCGCGAGGGCGGCTGCGAGGCCTATATCTCGAAGCCCATCTCGGTCGTCAGCTTCCTGCAGACAATCGACGGATATCTGAAAGACGATAAATGACTGCACGCGTTCTCGTCGTCGACGATATCCTCGCCAATGTGCGGCTGCTGGAAGCCAAGCTGACGGCGGAATATTTCGACGTCATCACAGCCATGAACGGTGTCGATGCACTCGAGGCGGTGCAGCGCCAGCGCCCGGACATCGTCCTGCTCGATGTGATGATGCCGGGCATCGACGGCATCGAGGTGTGCCGGCGCATCAAGTCCAACCCCGCCACCCACCATATCCCCGTCGTCATGGTGACGGCGCTCGACCAGCCCGAGGACCGGGTGAAGGGCCTGGAGGCAGGCGCCGACGATTTCCTTACCAAGCCGGTCAACGACGTCGCCCTGTTTTGCCGGGTCAAGAGCCTGGCACGGCTGAAGATGCTGACCGACGAATTGTCGGCTCGTCTCGAATCGGCAGGCGAGATCGGGATGATGAATCACCCGCTCAAGCAGGTCGACAGCGGAGAGCCTGGCAACATCCTCTTGATCGACAATCATGGCAACCTCACCGAGCGCATGCGCTCCGCGCTGGGCGACAAGCACAAACTCACCTGTTGCGACGACCCGCAGCATGCAGCGAGGATCGCCGCAGAGGGCCATTACGAGCTCAACATCGTCAATCTCGACCTGGAGAACTATGACGGCCTGCGCCTGTGCTCGCAGTTGCGCTCGCTGGAGCGCACCCGCCAGGTGCCGATCCTCATCATCGTCGATATGGACGATCATCAGCGCATGATCCGCGCCCTCGACATGGGGGTGAACGACTACGTGATCCGGCCCATCGACAAGCAGGAGTTCCTCGCCCGGGTGAACACGCAGGTACGGCGCTGGCGCTTCACCGAGCGGCTGCGCAACAACGTGCAGCAGTCGCTGGAGATGGCGGTGACCGATCCGCTCACCGGGCTCTACAACCGGCGCTACATGAGCGTGCATGTGGGCGCCATGGTCGATTCCGCCGCCAATCGCGGCAAGTCCATCTCAGTCTTGGCGCTCGATGTGGACCACTTCAAGATTGTCAACGACACCCATGGCCACGATGCCGGTGATGAAGTGCTCAAGGAGCTGGCGCGGCGCATCAAGGCCAACATTCGCAGCGTCGATCTCGCCTGCCGCACCGGCGGCGAGGAGTTCATCATCGCCTTGCCCGATACCGATCACCACATCGCCTACAAGGTGGCCGAGCGGCTAAGGCGGGCGGTGGGCGGCAAGCCGTTCAACGGCGGTGCCAGGGCCGGCAACCTTCCGATCACGGTGTCGATCGGGCTGGCGGAGCTGGAAGCGGCGTCGGAGACCCTCGATGAGATCGTCAAGCGCGCTGACGAGGCGCTCTACCGCGCCAAGCGCGAAGGCCGCAACAGGGTGATCCTGGAGGCGGCGTGAAAGAGCCGGCCCGCTCCATCCGGGCTACCCGCCACAAGCTGATGCCCGGCATCTGACACGTGCCCGTCGGTTCAAAAGCCCGGCCATGACGAGAAACGAGGGCGGCGGCGCTGTTAAGTTTACCTTAACCCTTTACTATGCTTGGCGAAATTGCCGCTCTGCAGGCGGATTTCTTTGGCATTTGGTTCAAATTTTAGCTAAAGCAGAGACCTCAAGGCGACGGTCGGTCTATCTCATCCTTGCTCTTACGCCACCCTCGCCGGAGCGGAAAGGCGGACCCGTTGATGTCGCCCGCCCGCTGCAAACACACTTCGGCTCGCCGCGAGGCGATCCGGGTTCCCCGAGGCGCCTCAGGTCCGCCGCATCTCCTGAGCCCGAGGGGTTGGTCGGTCCAGGCGGAACGAGTGGCCTCCTCGATCACCCCGCCTGGGCCGGCCGCTTCCATTCAGCTTTTCCTGACGTAGGCGCACGAAAACGCAAAGGGCAGCCGCACGGCTGCCCTTGCGCCCAAAGCACCGGCAAAGCGCGCCGGCTACTTGATCTTGGTTTCCTTGAATTCGACGTGTTTCCTTGCGACGGGGTCGTATTTGCGGAACGACAGCTTGTCCGTCTGGTTGCGCGAATTCTTCTTGGTGACGTAGAAATAGCCGGTGTCGGCGGTCGACAACAGCTTGATCTTGAGGCTGATGGCCTTGGCCATGATGGTCTCCTGGGGCGCAAGGGGAAATGCGGATCGAGGCGCGGATATCGCGCA
>Ga0307436_1000614_pt1 | contig 16766 bp, 13 predicted proteins | sample SalMarWE160440MG_FD_202513 | JGI IMG/M metagenome (GOLD analysis project Ga0307436, IMG submission 202513) | Salt marsh sediment microbial communities from the Plum Island Ecosystem LTER, Massachusetts, United States - WE1604-40 | ecosystem: Environmental > Aquatic > Marine > Intertidal zone >...
AGGAAATATCTTTTGTTGAAGCCAGTCCAGCAACTGAAGATCATCAGCAAAACCGCGGAAAAGAGTCTGACAAAAATGAATGTGTGTTTGAACAAATCCCGGAATCAATGTTAGGTTTCCATACTCATACACATTACCTTCAAACTCTTCCTTATTTACTTCTGAAGCTGAAATTAAACCTGTAATAAGATCGTTTGTAATTACTACAGCAGTATCCGTAAGAATTTGTTCGTCTTTGTTTACAGTTACAATCTTTTGAGGAATGATTAGTTTTTTGTCGTTCATTTTTTCTCTTCAAATATTTCATTCATAACTTCGAACGCATAACGGAGATGCGGAATAACAATCGAGCCACCAACAATTAACGCAATGTTAAATGACTCATACAATTCTTCTTTAGTAGCACCTTCAGCAATTGATCGATCTATGTGATAAAAGATACAATCGTTACAGCGTAAAACCATGGAAGCGACCAAACCCATAAGCTCTTTTGTTTTTGCTGGAAGTGCTCCATCGATATAAGCTTTGTTATCCAGCGCAAAGAATTTTTTGTAATCATTAAAACCGGAGTTGAGAATTTTATCATTCATATCAGACCGGTATTTACGTGTTTCGGAAGTTGTCTTTTTCATCTACCTTACTTTCAATAATTAGTTCGCGATCAAAGATTCCGCCTTCTCCGGTAAAATGGGCATCGCCGGAATGACATCAGTTAATAAATTTATTCTTTTCAGGATCATAAGAAACCTCAAGTTCATCCACATTAAAATCATCGGGTTCATCTTCCCAATCGTACCTGTGCGGCGGATCGATATTTCTGAATAAATAAGCAGAAAGCAAACCACTTAACGCGCCGGACAAATGTGATTCCCACGAAATACCTTCCTGTCCCGGTAAAATTCCCCAAACAACTCCGCCGTACAAAAAAGTAACAAGCAGAGCGAGTGCAATTGATTTATTATCCCGCCTAAAAACACCGCTGAAGAATAAAAAGCTTAAAAATCCATAAACTATTCCGCTGGCACCGATGTGATAAACCTGGCGAGCGAATATCCAGACCATCGTTCCGGTTAATAAATAAATGAAGAAAAATAAATAGTACGCAACTTTAGGAAAGAAGAAAAATATTATCCAGCCTAAAAAGATAAGCGGTATTGTATTGGAAATAAGATGAGGAAAACCTTCATGAATAATCGGTCCTGTAATTATTCCTAACAACCCGGATGCGGTTCTTGGTAAAATTCCCATCCACGCCAGGTTCAGGTGAAATATTACCGTAATTACCTGTACAACCCACAAAACAGCGGGAAAAACAAGTGGAATTAAAAGGCTATCTATGAATTTCTGCCTGGTTTGTTCCTGCATTCGATAAATTACTTTAGTGTTGAATGCCTAATTCTACTAAAAAAATATTATGACAATAGCTAATATAAAGAATTAAGGAATGTTGTTTTGGAATAATTTGGAATGTATAGTGAGGAATACATTTATGACCTCAAAGTTAGATTTTACGTTTCATTGTCATCTATTATTTGCGAATGACATTATTTATAGTTTCAGCTTATTTGTTTACATTCTCAATTATTAAAAAACCTTTTCCTGTTGATTTGTTTTTCTCTCAAAATAATTTAAGTATTCTTTGTTTAAGATTAGAATAATTGCAGCAGCTATAAACTGAAGTGAATTAAGTATTTCCATTTTTATCTGTGTGAACTTTCGATCGTTTCTTAGACAGTATTGTGGCAACAGCAAGCGATATAAGAAATGCCGGTACTGCTGTTACAAATGGCCAAACCGCAAATGCAAGAATCATCAGGTTATTTTTATCAGAGTCCACAAACAGTGTTAGTATATTCGCTGCTGTTGCAAGTAGAAAAGCTCCCAGGGCAACAGCCACAGACACCCGCAGCGCAACAATACGTGGCGGATTAAGCAAACGGTAGTGTTCATAAACTATATGATAAACAAAGATAGCAATACTGATTAGGAATGCAGCCCATTCCCCCAGCGTTTTCATTCCATCCGATGTAGTTGAACTGGTCATTACAGTAAATGTAATACCCACCAAAACATATATAACAGTGAAGAGCATCAATGCCCTCAGGGTGTGTTGTTTTTCCGAAGTTTCTATTTTACTTCCTGATTATTATTAACTCAATTAAATATAACCTTTTAATAAAACTCTCTCAATCTTACCTTCATTTTTGACAAATTATTGGATTATATTTTTATCTTTTAGCACCCTGAGATAAGCAGCAATTTGTCCGCGGTGATGTATTTCGTGATCTAAATTTCTTCGAAGTATTATCCACTCAATACTAACTTCGGAACTAAACCTGTCATCAAACATTTTAGTTTTAAGTTTTTCTTCACCTAATGCTTTAATAAACTCTATTTTCTTTTCAAGCAGTTCTTCGAGTTCACCTATCAGTTTTATATAACTCTCCCTATCACAATTTTTTATGATAGCCGTTTCTGTTTCAATCGATTTTAATTCTGGATTCTTAATTTTCTCAAACAGCCAGTAATCCAGATCAATTATATGTTTTGCTACTTCCGCAAAGCTTAAGGCACTGGGACTAACCTTCCAGTTTTCATAAGCCTCAGGAACCAACCTCAATCTTTTTAAAGTTGATTCCCTGACTGCTCTGCAAAAATCTGTTAATAGTTTAATTACCATCTGGAAGACTCGTTTAGCACAAATCAATCGTTTTCAAAAATGATAATTTGTTTTTCAACTTGATGCATAATTACAATCCTGATAATTATATGTTTTGGAAGAAACAGCATAAGTAATTGTTATTTATCCACTGATAAAATTGATTTTAATTCATCATCCGTTACAATCAATAATCCAACGGGCACAAGCCTTGGTGTTAGAATCTTCCAGTTTTTATTCATTTTAAAAACCTCTTTGAAAATCGGCAGTGAGCCGGCAATATCTCCGTTATTAGCAAGAGTAACGGCATGCCAGTATTTCATTTCTTCATTATCGGGAAACATTCTTTCGGCAGTGGAATATTCCTCCATTGCTAGTTTCATATTGCCATGTTCAACAGCCAAATCTCCGTTATTCATATGATCATAAGCTTCGTGAACACTTAACAATCTTTTCAACTCTTTTATCGGTTCAGGACTGTCTTCAACTCGAAGATCAATCAACCTGTCTTCCCAAATTTTACCCGTCGATCTTCCTCGAACTACCAGAATGCAAGCAGATTGTTTGCCTCTTATATCTCCACCAACCTCCTGTGCAGCCTCAAGTGCGGCTATCATTCTTTCCGCAAGAGTCCCTTCAGTATTTTCGAAAGCTTCAGACATCGCGGGCCAGACTTTAGCATTTAGCATTAAGTTTGCCTGTACTGAGTAATTTTCTCCGGTTATATGTCCTGCAGCCGGAATACAATTTTTACCGGTGTACGCTTTTACGTTTCCATTTACATCCAATATTGCAAGCTGTCTAACATCTCTTCCCGAATCCGATGCAACTAGCTCATCTACAACTTCTCCGGCAGTTTTACCCTGCTTTAATAATTCCAATCCGCGTGGACCAAAGGACGGATTAACAAATGATTGGGTTGCTACTACTCCGACCCCTGCTTCTCCCCAGGTTACAATTGTGCCAACCGAAAACCAATGCGATTGAACAGCCACGCCCATTTCGCCCGTATCAGGATCGCGAGCTACAATTGAAAATGTATGAGCAAGTTTATCGGAATAAAAATTCAGTTGAGAAAAACTATTCACCTGCCAGAATAAAAGTATGATAAAAAGTAAATATATTTTTTTCATTCTTACATCCTTTATTACTTAATTCTTTTTCTAAAAGTTAGCACAATAACCAATCATTCTCAATCCAGCTAAATGTGATTGGTTAAGAATACCTATCAAATTACTTGTTATTATTTGAATATAAATTTATTTTATGACTCAATTGGTCTTAAAAGATGAAAAATCAAATATCATTAATATGTAATAACGAAACAGTTGAAGACTCAGTTCATCCGGGTCTTTCACTTCTGGATTATCTACGAAAGGAATTACATTTAACCGGAACGAAAGAAGGCTGCCGCGAAGGCGATTGCGGAGCGTGCACTGTTCTTATCGGCGAGTTAAACGGAAGCGTTGTTAATTATCATTCAGTAAATTCCTGTCTCTTCCCTATCGGCGATGCAAACGGAAAACACATTGTTACAATTGAAGGTTTGAGAGATGAAAATCTATCTATTGTTCAACAATCGTTTATAGATGAATGGGCCTCTCAATGCGGATTTTGTACGCCCGGATTTATAGTTTCCTTAACGGGATATTTTTTATCGAATGAAAAATTCGATATAGATGAAGCTGTTGAATCGATGGATGGAAATATATGCCGTTGTACCGGACACTCATCGATAATAAGAGCCGCAAAGAAAAGTACGGAATTAATTTCTTCACGAATTACAAATCATACCGATCATATAAATGCATTAATTAAAACCGGTTTAATTCCATCTTATTTCAATGAGGTGCCTCAGAAACTTAAAAACATCAAAACAAAACAATTAGTTGAAAGTGAAAAGACATCACCAACATTTTATATCTCAGGCGGAACAGATCTCTTCGTTCAAAGATGGGAAGATATTTTAAATTCGGAAATAATGCTTTCTTCTTCAAATGGTGTTTCTTCAGAAATAAAAGCCGAAAATGGAAAATGTATTATCGGTGCAAGAACTACAGTTTCTGATTTTATGAATTCGGAAATGTCCATAAAATATTTACCCTCACTAAATGAAAGCTTAAAACTTTTCGGATCGCTACCAATAAGAAACCGGGCAACAATTGGAGGCAATATTGTAAATGCTTCCCCGATTGCTGATATGACAAATATTTTGCTTGCTTTGAATTCAACTGTTCATTTAAATAATAAACGAAATCTGCTACTAAAAGATTTTTACAAAGGATATAAAACTCTCGATCTGAACAAAGGCGAACTGATCGAAAGTGTTAGCTTCGATCTGCCCGTTAAAAATTCATTCTTCAATTTTGAAAAAGTATCGCAACGAACTTACCTCGATATAGCAAGTACAAATTCATCTGTGTATCTGGAATTGAATGATAATGTTATTTCAAAGACTCATATTTCTGCAGGTGGTGTTGCACCGATTCCATTATACCTTTCAAAGACTTCTGAATTCCTGAAGAGTAAAGAAATAAATTACGCCAACATTTCTGAAGCGATTGAAATTGCAATGTCTGAAATTTCTCCGATAACAGATGCGCGAGGTACTGCTGAATATAAAAGCCTGCTTTTGCGTCAATTAATATTTGCACATTTTATTAAGCTTTTCCCTGAGAAGATTAGTATAAAAGAAATTGCATGAAAAATTACGACATAAATAAACACGTGACGGGTGAATCTCAATTTGTAGATGATTTATTATCTATCGAAGGGATGTTATATGCTTCGGTATGCTATTCACAAGTCGCTCACGGAGAATTGCTTGGAATCGATATTAACGAAGCTTTAAAAATTGAAGGTGTAAAAGGAATTTTCACTGCCAAAGATATTCCTGGTTTAAACCAGATTGGCGGAATTATTCCCGATGAAGAACTGCTGGCTCACAATAAAGTTCATTTCCAGGGAGAACCGATTGCAATTGTTGTTGCTGACTCCCAATTAGTTGCACGTGAAGCTGTAAGAAAAATAAAAGTCGATATAAAGAAATTAAAAGTAATTACTGATCCGAGAGAAGCTTATAAAGCCGGAGAGTTAATTGTTCCGCCAAGAACATTCAAGCTTGGTGATACAGAAAAGAACTGGAAAAAATGTGATGTTATTGCAGAAGGTAGTGCTGAGTCAGGCGGACAGGAACATCTCTATCTTGAAACACAAGGCGCATTTGCTTATCCTGTTGAAGGCGGCGGAGTAAAAATTATTTCTTCTACTCAATCACCAACTGCGGTTCAACGGGCGACGGCAAGAGTCTTAAATCTCTCAATGCACAAAGTTGAAGTCGATGTGCTGAGACTTGGCGGCGCTTTTGGTGGAAAAGAAGATCAGGCAACAGCCTGGGGTGTCATGGCTGGTCTTGCCGCTTTCAAGTTAAACAAACCTGTTAAGCTTATTCTTCCACGCCAGGAAGACATGCGAATGACAGGCAAGCGTCATCCTTATTCATCCGATTTTAAAATTGGTCTTACTAACGACGGAAAAATAATTTGTTACGAAGCTACATTTTACCAGAACGCCGGTGCCGTTGCTGATCTATCCCCTGCTGTTCTTGAAAGAACTTTATTCCATTGTACAAATAGTTACTTCGTGCCAAATGTAAAAGCAACAGCTATAAGCTGCAGAACAAACCTTCCTCCAAATACAGCATTCAGAGGATTCGGCGGTCCACAGGGAATGTTTGTAATTGAATCTGCCATTTATAAGGCTGCACAGCAAATGGGAATCGATCCTTCAGAAATTCAGAAGAAAAATTTGCTTGATGAAGGTGATGAATTTCCCTACGGACAAAAAACGGAAAATTGTCATTCAAGAATTACTTGGCAGAGAGCAGAAATAAAATATGCTATTGAAGATATAAGAAAAAAAGTAGAAGCTTTTAACCATAGCAGCGACATTTATAAAAAAGGCATTGCGTTTATGCCAATCTGTTTCGGTATTTCTTTCACAAATACAATGATGAATCAAGCCAGTGCCCTTGTGCATGTTTATACAGATGGAAGCGTTAGTGTCAGTACCGCAGCAGTTGAGATGGGTCAGGGTGTAAATGAAAAAATAAGAATGGTTGCTGCAAGTATTTTCTCATTGAGTTTAGATAAAATTAAAACCGATACTACAAACACAACAAGAATTGCTAACACTTCTCCAACCGCTGCAAGCAGCGGTGCAGATCTTAACGGAAAAGCAACCGAGCAGGCTTGTAATGAAATTCTTAACAGGTTAAAACAAGTTGCTGCAGAGATGTTGAATCTAAATGATTCATCTAAAATAGATATTATCGATGAAATAGTTTGCCTGCAAGGTTCAAAAACCAAAATAGCCTGGAATGAGCTGATCAAAACTGCAAATATGAAACGCGTTAGTCTTTCATCTCAATCATTCTATGCAACACCGGGAATTCATTTCGATAAAACCAAAGAAAAAGGGAAACCATTTGCTTATCATTCCTATGGAACTGCAATAATCGAAGCTACAGTCGATTGTCTTCGTGGAATTTATAAAATTGATTCTGTAAAAGCCGTACACGATTTTGGAAAGTCAATGAATATCAGCATCGATAAAGGACAAGCTGAAGGCGCAATTATGCAGGGCCTGGGCTGGATGACGATTGAAGAAATAATTTATAATGAAGATGGAAAACTGTTGACCGATGCTTTATCGACTTATAAAGTGCCTGATATTCATTTCACTCCCAATGTACAAATAGAATTCCTTGAAAACTCTGAAAATCCGCTTGGTGTTTTTAAATCCAAAGCTATTGGTGAGCCGCCGCTTATGTATGGTATTGGTGCATACTTTGCAGTTACAAATGCGATAAAAGCTTTTCGTCCAGGAATGGAATTCAAATTCTCTGCTCCAATCACACCTGAAAAAGTACTGCTTAATATTTATAGCAATATTAAGAAATCCGTTACATCTGCTTAACCGTAAATGCAATAATAAAATGTTAAATTTGGTTGTTAATTTTGTTATAATATGAAAGAACTGGAACTCTGGACATTTGTAAATAGCAAGCTTGAAAAAAATATTCCGGTTATGCTGCTTACAGTTGCAGATTCATTTAAATCTTCTCCCGGCAGAGCCGGTTTTAAATTAGCTTTGGCGAAAGATGAAGGAATGATCGGCACAATCGGCGGTGGAATTATGGAATACGAAATGCTTAAACTTGCCAAAGAAAATTTTAATGATGACAAAGAGAATACATTCTTAAAAATTTTGCATCACAATCCAAAATCAGCTAAAGATAAATCAGGATTGATTTGCGGCGGCACACAAGCAATTATTTTCAGTAAAATTCTTCCAGAACATAAAAGTAAGATTGAAAAACAATTGCAGAACACAAAAGAAAGAAAAAAATCTTTAATGATCCTTTCGTCCGGTGGTCTAGATTTTGATAACTCAAGATGGAATGGAAATCGTCATTCTTTCTTTTATAAATCCGATGAAGACTGGCGTTATGAAGAAAACTGCGGCGAGCCGGATACAGTTTATATAATAGGAGGCGGACACGTTGGCTTGGCTGTCTCGCGTGTAATGGCTACACTCGATTTTTATGTCATCACTTTTGATAAACGAAAAGATGTTTTTACGATGAAGAACAACACGTACGCTCATAAAAAAATAATTACGGAATATGAAAAAGTTGGAGATCATGTTGAGGAAGGAGACAACTCCTATGTTGTTGTCGTTACCTCTGAGTTTTCAACTGATAAGGCTGCAATAAAATCAGTGATTGATAAAGATCTAAAATATTTGGGACTTATGGGCAGCGCCTCAAAAATTCAAAAAATATTTACTGAATTGAAAAATGAGGGAGTTGATCCGAAACTGCTGGAAAAAATTCATACACCTATAGGACTTGAAATAAAAGCTGAATCTCCTGAAGAAATCGGAATCAGCATTGCCGCAGAAATTATTGACATCAAACATCATCAACAAAACTGATCCATCCTTTTATTAAATTGATTTATGAGCGATAAATTTTTCAGAATATCTATTGAGCAATTATTCAACTGGATTCTTGCCGAAGAAAAAGAAGGACGGATTTTCGGTCTTTATAAAGAGTTGTTGTTCACTCCACGTAAAGATGATCCTTTCAGGATGGAGCGATACGGACAACTTTTAGAAACACCAATCGGAGTTGCAGCGGGACCACACACTCAACTCGCTCATAACATTATTGCATCGTGGCTTTGCGGCGCAAGGTATCTCGAACTCAAAACAGTTCAGACACTCGATGAGATCGAAGTTAAAAAACCTTGCATCGATATGGAGGATGAAGGTTATAATTGTGAATGGTCGCAGGAGTTGAAAGTTCATGATTCATTCGATGAATACCTGAATGCATGGATTCTCATTCATATTTTAAAACATAAATTCGGATGGGATGAAACAGAACCCGGGTTCATATTTAATATAAGTGTTGGTTACGACCTTGCAGGAATTCTGAATCCGAATGTACAATGGTTTCTGGATAAGATGAATAATTGTAAAGATGAACTTGAAGAAAAAATCGAACGATTGATTCCACTTTATCCTGCAATTAAAGAAATAAAAATTTCTTCTCGTCTTTCAGATAATGTTACTTTATCAACGATGCATGGCTGTCCTCCAAATGAAATTGAAAAGATAGGAAAATATTTAATTGAGGAGAGAAAGCTTCACACTGCAATAAAACTAAATCCTACATTGCTGGGACCGGATAACGTAAGACACATTCTAAATAAAAAGCTCGGTTATGAAGTTAATGTTCCTGATGGAGCTTTCGAACATGATCTTAAATACAATGATGCAATCAATCTGATAAATTCATTACAGCAAAGTGCAGATAATAACGGTGTTGAATTCGGACTAAAGCTTACTAACACGCTCGAATCACTCAACTCAACTCATTGGCTTCCGAACGAAGAAAAAATGGTTTACACAAGCGGTCGTGCTCTTCATCCGATTAGTATTAATCTTGCAGCTAAGCTTCAAAAAGATTTTAACGGCATGCTCGATCTTTCTTTCTGTGCCGGTGTAGATGCTTTTAATATTGTCGATACACTTTCCTGTAATCTTCAGCCTGTTACAGTTTGCTCAGACCTTTTAAAGCCGGGTGGTTATTTAAGAATGGTTCAGTATTTGGAAGAGATTGAGAAACAATTTAAAGCAAACAACTCAAACTCAATTGAAGAGTTTATCATTAATAAATCAGATAATCAAACCAACTTAACTGAAGCCGGACTTGATAACTTAACAAAATATGCCGAAACAGTTCTTGAAAACAAAGCATATCACAAAAGCAGTTTTCCTTATGAGAATATAAAAACGAAAAGAGAGCTTCCTGTTTATGATTGCATTCATTCGCCCTGCATTGATACCTGCGACGTTAACCAGGATGTACCGGAATATATGTATCACACGGCGAACGGAAATTTCGAGGAAGCTTACAAAGTTATTTTACAGGATAATGCACTTCCGAACATAACCGGCAATGTTTGCGATCATCTTTGCCAGGCAAAATGTACGAGAATAAATCACGATAATCCTTTACTCATAAGAGGAATAAAAAGATTCATCTCAGAGCAATTCGATGGAAAGACCGAATTAAATCTTAAAAATAAAAACGGTTTGAAAGTTTCCATAATCGGTGCGGGACCTTCCGGTTTATCGTGTGCATTTATGTTAGCTCTCGAAGGATTTGATGTTGAAGTTTATGAAGCCAAATCATTCGCAGGCGGAATGGCTTCAGGCACGATTCCTTCTTTCAGGTTAAGCGATAAAAGTAGTGAAGATGATATCAATCTTATAAAATCCGTTGGAGTAAAACTTCACTTTAATCATAAAGTTGATAGAAAGTTTTTTGAATCATTACATAAGACAAGTGATTTTGTTTACGTTGCAGTCGGTGCACAAAACAGTAAAAAGTTGGGAATACCCGGAGAAGATTCAGAAGGATTTTTAGACCAATTAAGTTTTCTTGCAAAGGTACGTCTCGGAGAAAAATTTGAATTAGGAAAACAAGTTGCTATAATCGGCGGTGGTCTCTCAGCAGTAGATGCTGCACGAACATCAAACAGGTTAATTTCAGATGATGGAAAAGTAACAATGATCTATCGCCGTACAAAAAAAGAAATGCCTGTTGGTGATGATGAAATTGTAGCCTTACTTGATGAAGGAATAGAATTATTAGAACTTACAAATCCTGTTTCGATCAGCAAAATAAACGGAACGATAGCTCTTGAATGCATAAAAATGGAGCTAGGTGAAAAAGACGAAAGCGGAAGAAGAAGACCGGTTCCTGTTAAAGGTTCTGAATACGTTTTGAGTTTTGATACTGTTATTTCTGCAATCGGACAGGAAATTGTTTTAGACTTCCTGCCGGAAAACAAGCTGATCATCAAAGAAGGAAATGAGACACAAATTTCGAATGTGTTTGCCGGCGGTGATGTAGTAAGAGGCGCCGATTCACTTATCAATGCGATGGGTGATGGCAACCGTGTTGCAGAAAAAATAATTGAGCTTGCAAAAAAGGAATTACCCGTTCATCAAACGGAAGTAAAACCAAAACTAAGTCTTGCGGAGTTCCAAAAGAAACAGGCTTACAGAACATTCGGACCGGAATTGCCGGAAATTCCTCTCGATCAAAGAAAAAGTTTCGATCTCGTACATCCCGTTTTGGATAAAGAAACTGCGATGAAAGAAGCGGAACGATGTTTGTACTGTGAGGACTTGTGCAACATTTGCATCGGTGTTTGTCCTAACTTCGCAAATGTTTCCTTTAATGCTGAACAGGCTGATATTCCAATTTACAAAATCAGTAAAAACGGAAAAGGATTTTCTTCGGAGAAAATAGATTCGTTCATCGTTAACCAGGCAAACCAGATTTTTAACATCGGCGATTTCTGTAACGAGTGCGGTAACTGCAATACTTTTTGCCCGACGAGCGGTGCGCCGTACAAAACAAAACCGATCTTTCATCTTACTGAAGAAAGTTTTCTTGCTGAAGAAAAAGGTTACTACTTTGACAATGAAATATTGAAGTGCAAAAACGGAAATGGATTGGAATCAATACAAATAAATGATGATAAAATCATCTACGAATCGCTTGAGGTTGAAGTGGTTTTTAATAAGCTTGATTTTTCAGTTACAGATGTTATATTCAAAAACGGAAATACTAATTCTGTCGTTCTAAATCGTGCAGCGGAGATGTATTTTCTCTTAAAGAATCTGAAAGATTTTTCTATTTTTAAATCATTGCGGGTTTAAAACTTATATTTTTAATAATGAAGTCATTCCGGCTTGTCCGGAATCTAAAACATCAAATTATTTGGATTCTGGACTCGTTTCACTCGCCAGAATGACAATGTAAATTTTGTTGATTATTTGAAACAGAACAAATGCAATTCACACTTAACGGAATAAATAAAACATACGAAGGCGATCCTGAACTTCCCCTTCTCACCTACTTACGTGAAATTGAAGGAATTACTTCGCCCAAAGACGGCTGTGCACCGCAGGCAGCTTGCGGTTGCTGCGTAGTTGAGCTGAATGGGAAAGCCGTTCTTTCCTGTGTCATCCCGATGAAGAAAGTTGAGAATGGAAATGTTTTAACGACTGAAGGTTTAGGCGAGTACAAACAAAGAGTGATCGCAAATGCTTTCGTAGAAAAATGCGGCGTTCAATGCGGCTTTTGTATTCCCGGAATTGTAATGCAGGCAAAAGTGTTGATCGATAAAAATCCATCACCGTCGAGAGATGATATTGCAAGAGCTTTAACTCCAAACTTATGCAGGTGTACCGGTTATAAAAAAATCATCGATGCAATTGAATACGCTGCCGAGGCAATAAGAGAACATAAAGAAATTCCCAAACCAACAAGCGACGGAAAAATAGGCAGCAAACATCCAAAGTATGATGCAGACAAGCTTGTACTCGGTCAGGCACCTTACGTTGCAGATATGAAATTAGAAGGAATGATCTACGGTGCATTAAAATTCAGCGATCACCCGCGTGCAAAAGTGCTTTCCATAAATACTACGGAAGCTGAAAAACTAAAAGGCATAATAAAAATTTTTACAGCCAAAGATATCCCTGCCAGCCACTTCCACGGATTGATTTACCGCGACTGGCCTTTAATGGTAGATATTTGTGAAGAAACAAAATATGTTGGTGATGTAATTGCTGGAGTTGCCGCAGAAACAGAAGCTATTGCACGTGAAGCCGTTAAGCTGATCAAAGTCGAATACGAAGTGTTGAAACCTCTTGCCAATCCTGAAGAGTCATTGAAAGAAGAGAATTATAAAATCCAGCCCAAAGGAAATGTTTGTTCAACAACGGTTGTAAAACGCGGCAATGTTGAAGAGGCAATGAAAAATTCGGATTATATTTCTACCGGAGTTTACCACACCCAGCTTATCGAGCACGGTTACATGGAACCGGAATGCGCGATTGCAAGACCGACCGAAAAAGGTGTAGATGTTCTTTCACAGGGTCAGGGAGTTTATGAAGATCAGAAACAAATTTCCGAAATGCTTGGTTTGCCGATTGAAGATGTTCGTGTAATTCTTGTTCCTAATGGCGGCGGCTTCGGCGGTAAAGAAGATCTTTCTGTTCAGGGACACGCTGCTCTTTATGCATATCTTTTAAAGAAGCCGGTTAAAATTCTTCTGAACAGAGCCGAATCGATTGTTATGCATCCCAAACGTCATCCGATAAAAATGGATTACACAGTTGGCTGTAATAAAGAAGGCAAGCTTACTTTTATCAAAGCGGATATCATCGGCGACACCGGTCCGTACGCATCGGTTGGAATGAAAGTGCTGGAGCGCTCTGCGGGTCATTCTGCCGGACCTTATATGGTTCCAAATGTGGATGTTGTTAGTCGTGCCGTTTATACTAACAATCTGGTTGCCGGAGCTATGCGCGGATTCGGTGCTAACCAGGTTGCATTCGCAATGGAAGGATGCATCGATGAACTTTGTGAAAAAGGAAATTTTGATCGCTGGCAGTTCCGTTACGATAATGCTTTGAAAGACGGCGATATGACATCGACCGGGCAAATAATTAATAGGGGTAGCGGTGTAAGACAAACTCTTCTTGCTGTTAAAGATATTTTTCAAAAAGCAAAGTACGCCGGCATTGCATGCGGAATAAAAAATACCGGAATCGGGAACGGAATGAAGGATGAAGGTAGAGTAAAGATTGAAATCGTTTCAGACTCAAAAGTTATACTTCATCACGGTTGGACAGAGATGGGACAGGGTGTTAATACAATGGCAGTTCAGTTCTTAACTCAGGAGACTGACATTGATCCGAACATAATCGAAGTAATAGTTGATACAAAAGAAAATGCATCTGCAGGAATGACGACAGCATCTCGTGCAACTTCTATTATCGGCAATTCGATTTTCAATGCCTGTAAAAATTTAAAGGAAGATTTAAAAACAAAATCACTCAATGATCTTGCCGGGAAAACTTATGAAGGCGAATGGGTTTGCAACTGGACAACAAAACCCGGCGCCGATGTAAAAGAAATTATCACACACTATTCTTACAGTTACGCAACACAGGTTGTCGTCCTCGATGGTGATGGAAATATCGATACGGTTTATGCTGCACACGATGCAGGAAAAATTATCAATCCCGGTTTATTCGAAGGACAGATCGAAGGCTCAATTCACATGGGATTAGGTTATGCAATTAGTGAAGAACTTGAACTTGAAAACTGCGTTCCCAAAAGTACAATGCTTAGAAAGTGCGGTATACTAAGAGCAAAAGAAACGCCGAAGATGGAAGTAATTGGAATTGAAGTTCCCGATCCTCACGGACCTTACGGCGTTAAAGGTGTTGGAGAAATTGGTTTGGTTCCAACTGCTCCAGCGGTTGCAAATGCATTCTATCAATACGACGGAACGAGATATTACCGGTTACCAATTAAGAAAAGAACAAAAGTAAAATAATCCTATCTGTGATAATCGGTTCAATCCGTTTTATCAGTGTTCTATTTCCACACTGAATAATCATCTTCAGTATCTATATCCTGAAAAATCTCCTTATAACTACTTTCACAATATTTTTTCTTCACTATCGGACTATTGCTTATCTCCTTCAGATTTGATTCATTTGATGAATTAACAATCACCTCAAATAAATCTTTTCCGAGTAATATCGGATGACCGTGACGTTTTTTATATGATGGCTGAATCCAGTCATGCTCGGTGTCGATTTGTTTAACAAACTCCTTATAAAAATTACCCGACAAACCCGGCTGATCTACAAAATGATATAAAATCCAATCACAATCTGAAGCTGCATTTATTCCCTTTTGAAGCGAAGTAAACATTCCCTGTTCGTAATTTTCATTATGAACAAAATTCAACTTGCTAAGTAATTCCTCATTTTTAGAAAATGTTTTGGTTACTTCTTCTTTCAGCTTTTCAGAGTTAAAACCGGTTACTACAAAAATCTCTTCACAAACAGGATTTAGCTTTAAAATAATATTATGTATGAATGTTTTTCCTTTATAGTTAGCTAAAGGTTTAAACATTTTCATCCTGCCGGAAAGCCCGGCAGAGATAATTAGACAAAATAATTTTTTATTAGACATTTTCATTAATTGCTATACTCATTCGTTTTCCTTAAATATATCTTTTTAAGGAATATTAAAATTGTAATCACGCTATTACAATAGTAATAATTTTTCTCACAGACTATATTTTTGGTTTACTATATTTAAATATAGTGATGTACGCAACCATATTGGAAAGAAAATTAATCTATCGATTATTTAAAAATATATAAAAGCAATACCCAAAGTTTAAATGTCTTCTAAAAAGAAAGTGTGCATTTTTTGTGGGGCATCAATAAAGAGGAATAATAAAAGTAAAGAACATGTTATCCCACGATGGCTTATTGATAGTTTAAATTTTCATGAAATTAAACTATACGGAAAGGGTACTAGTTTTCCGAATGTACCTGAAATCATATTTAACCAATCTTCATACGGTATTTATTCATTAGTACTTGGTAATGTATGTAAATTATGCAATACATCTTGGATGGCGGAGTTAGAAAATAATACCAAACCGTTACTTTTAGCCGTACTAGATGATAGAAGCCCAACAATACTCAGCAAAGAACAATGTCTGATATTATCAAACTGGATATATAAGACTGCGATAACATTAAACTATCAAGCTGACTATAAAAAGATAATCCCAATGAAACATGTAAAAGATTTTTACTTAAATAAAAAAGTTCCTACGAATGTCAACATTGATTTAGCCTTTTGTAGAGAAATCGATCTTCATTGGTATATTGGAGGAAATAAAAAGCTTGTTTTACTAAATCGTTCTAAAGAATTAAAAGTTCTTAACAAAAGCTATATAATAACATTACAAATCAATCATTTACTTCTAAAGATTACATGGTCACCTGATTCTACAGTTCAGATACTACCAATACCAGTAAGTTATGTAATTCGTATTCATCCACAGGTTAAAGAAGAACCAATTATTCAAGTGGTTAAGGGGTGTATCTTTAGAAGTATTGAACAGTTCCATTTTGAAACCACCATATTTGTTGAGGACGGTGTTTTAAAAAAGATATCAGACGTAAAAAAATGAAATGGCTGATAATTTTATTTACTTCACCTGTAATATGTCTCGGTCCTATAAATCTTTTACTTTTTAATTTAAATAATTTTTATGATATTAAAATTCAGAGAATAATCTAAGTAAAATGCATGATTTTTTTGTGAGATTAAATTAAAATGATTCCAAAATAATAATTGTTTGTTCAATCAAACATATCAGATATTGTTTACAATAAATAATGGAACAAACCTTCACCGACAATATAACCTTTGAGAAAAAAGATTTTAAAGAAACACCTTTACAATCTGGTCAATATGAAAACTGCATTTTCAAAAACTGCGATTTCTCCAATGCCGATCTTTCGGAAATAAAATTTATCGATTGCAGCTTTACCGGTTGTAACCTTAGTATGGCGAAACTTACTGATACTACACTGAGAGATATCAAATTTAAAGATTGTAAAATGATTGGACTTC